>OCPU01000630.1_pt1 | contig 34457 bp, 26 predicted proteins | sample 1538661 | NCBI WGS metagenome assembly OCPU01 (sample SAMN04571716, study PRJEB22368) | human gut metagenome | biome: human gut; material: stool | host: Homo sapiens | place: Luxembourg | collected 2012-10-19
CTCCTGCTGGAGCTTAAATACGGCAGCATCACGGTGTTTCAATCCACGTACCTATATAAGGTACGACACGGGAGCGGGAGTTTGTTTTTTCTTAAAAGTAAGTTTCAATCCACGTACCTATATAAGGTACGACCGAAAGGATGAAATTTTGAGTAACCCCTCTCTCGTTTCAATCCACGTACCTATATAAGGTACGACGTAAAGCTAATGCCTTGGCTACTCGTGCTATCATGGTTTCAATCCACGTACCTATATAAGGTACGACTTCTTCACACTCCAAATCAAAACGACGGTTATTAAGTTTCAATCCACGTACCTATATAAGGTACGACCCGCAGGAGTTTTTTCGCAATGCCACCAGGAGACGGTTTCAATCCACGTACCTATATAAGGTACGACGCCAATTAGCATACATCAAAGTAGTAGGAGTAGTTTCAATCCACGTACCTATATAAGGTACGACTACGAAACTAAGACTATTAATGATGCTGGCCATGTTTCAATCCACGTACCTATATAAGGTACGACTGCATTACAAATAATGCAAACATTTACAGTCTGTTATCAATGCATTTATGCGATAATAAACTTTTTGGATTTTTTATTGATGAAATAAAACTAATAGGAGTGTTTAATAGGCTAATAATCAATGATTGCGAAAACTCCAGCTTTTTGTTAATGCTTAATGTTCGCAAACAGTTATATTATAAGTTCATCTTCTACATTATAGGATGTGACGACACCTATGTATTCAACTCTTTTAGAATAATTATTTCCCAAGAAATAGAAACGAATACTATCTTTTTTATGATCGATGATATCCGATAGTTTTAATCTTAACTCGGTAAATTGAGCAGGCGAGACAGAGCATTCAAAAACGGAATTTTGGACGCGTTGGCCATAATTCAGGCATTGACGTGCTACCTGACGTAACCTGCGCTGTCCGTCGGAAGTCATCGTTTCTACGTCATATGTAACTAGAACATACATGAACTTACTTCATTAAAAAGACCGGATAATTATCTAAATCGTTTCTCAAAAAACGAGCTAAAAGCATCGCCTGAATATATGGGATCAGTCCTATCGGTACGGATTCATTTAAGTAGGGGTGGATTATTGTCTCTTTTTTTCTCTTCTGCCAAGCGAGTAAGACTCCCTTTCTGATATCTTCATCCATTACAATCCCGTTATCTCCGTGTTCGACAAAACCTTTACCGGATATCTGTTTACGATTAATTAAGGACAAAACCAACCTGTCTGCCAGGTAGGCTCGTAACTCTTCCATCATATCTAACGCTAAACTCGCTCTTCCTGGTCGATCGGTATGTAAAAAGCCTACGTATGGATCAAGTCCTACTGTTTCCAATGCAGACTGTACCTCATGATTCAGCAATGTGTAAACGAATGACAATAGAGCATTTACTTTGTCTTTGGGCGGTCTTCTGTTCCTCCCGTTAAAAGGAAAATCCTCACATTGCGATATGATCATCTGGTTAAATACAGAGAAATAAGTTGTAGCGGCTTCTCCCTCTATACCTCTTAATGTATCGGAGGACTCAGCAACTAAAGCCTGATTCTTTGATCTCTTTAACTTTTCAGATACGGATAAAAACAAGGATAGCTGTTTGTCGGAAGAAATGTGATCTCTTTTGAAACGATCGATAACCGTCCGGGAATTTGCTATCTTTCCTGCAATAAAAAGCCGACTGATTTCCAGTGATTTATTTGCATCGTCGGCAATCCTGTATTGTGTTCTTCGTAAAAGGACATTTCCTTTTGTCGGACCGGAGACTCTACCTTGAAACTGTCCATTAGCACTTAAAAAACATAATCCTACATTTCTTTCAGCACACATCTTCATTAATGCCGGAGAAGCACCTATATATCCGAATGTGACAATACCTTCTATATTTAAAACCGGAATTCTGAATATATCTTTTTCCTTAACCCTAATTACAACGTTTTCTCCATCTTTAGTTAAATAGGCTTCAGGAGTAGTTACATACAATGTGTTCAATAATTTTCTCATATTTTAATCGTATAACTGGGACAGGTAAGTATTCACTTTCGGTGTTTTTGTCAGTACTTTAGGCATACATACGTCACATAAAGAACATGACTTGCAATGCGCTTTGTATATTGCCGGCGGAAGAACTTTTTGCTCGTATAGCTTGTGCATTTGGACACATTTATTTTCAACCAGTTTCCGTAATTCTTCAGTAAACTGGACCTCTTCTCGGTGGCGAGTTTCCCCATAATACAAAAAGCCTTTTTCTATGCTGACGTTATACATCTCTTCCAGGCAAATCGCTTGTGCGCATAGCTGGACTTCATCTATCTGATCTTTTTTAGGTTTGCCTCGTTTGTATTCGACCGGAATTAATTGCCAGAATCCCGGATATTTAGGATGTCTTATTGAATTTTGTCCGGAGGTGGAAGCGACCATCTCTACTACATCAGAGATACCATAAAGTCCCAGCCGTCTGGAGACAAGCGTTACGGATCTTAATGTTACTATGCCTTTATTGCGGTTCATCAAGGTAGGATCATCGACTTTTTGATGCATCCAGTTTCCTTCAATAGTGAGGTTGTTTTCCGCCCACTGTTGTTCGATATGTATAAGGGCCCATTGACGTTTACAGAAAGTTATGTGTTGGATTCCGGAAAGCATCAACAGGTCCTCATCTCCGTATTCTATCATATCATGTCCAGAACTTCTACACCTTCCGGTAGTTTATCCTTGTCGATGGTAACAATATAATCGTCGAACGAACGGGGTGGGCGTTGGTCATCCTTAAGTTGAACCTTCACTAAACCGAATAAAGAATGAGCTGAAGCATTACCTAATGCTGTACTGTGTTTGAATACGATCAATTTGCGGGCATTCATCATTCCTCTGGCTGCTGAATGGTCGTGATCGAACATGTTTTTCAATGAATCCCAGAATAAGTTTCATCTTCATTGAATCCGGTTTGTGCGGCTAAATGAGCGGAAATAAATCCGTTAGCTTTATATAGTCCGTAAGGAACTGTAAATTTACGTCCCATAGTGCGGTTATCTCCACTCTGTTTTTTAGCCTCATCCTCCGTAGCCACAGCCATACGGGTTATACTATGTTCGGCAGTAACAATCGGACTGATGGAACGGGCAAAAGTAAATTGGATAGGGCCACGAACCTGTCCGGCATTTTCGCCTGTACTTAGTACGGCTCCAAATGTCCTTATGTCATAAAAGTTTCTGCACATCCATTGACGGGCAGCCTCTGTTTTATCTCCTTTCTCTTTTATATCTTTAACCCCTTCCTGTTTATGAGCGTCTGCGATCAGATTATTCAATACCGCTTTCTCTTTAATGAATATATCATACAGTCTTTCTCCTCCTTTTACTATTTGAACAAAGTTCCGGACTTTACGCTTCAGACAGACATCGGAAACCAGGCCTTCACCTGTTTCCGGATCAACTCTGGGTAAATTTCCGGCATCGGGATCACCGTTCGGATTACCATCCTGTACATCAAATAAATAAATGAAGTCGTAACGATTGTTTATTGCTGTTTCCATATTTGTATAGTATTAATTTTTTTCTTTATCTGTTGTTGTTTTATATAAATCTTCTCTTTGATGGTAATAACCGATTGCGAAACGCGATTGGTCGTCCATCGATAAATATTTAGGTAATCCGTTACTATCCAGGTTGGTGATAACACTTTGCAATAATTTTTCATAATAAACAGATTTCCCGGTATCAAATTTTGCAAGGTGATGTCTGGATAAAGACAACAAGCGGCCGAATACAGTTGTCGGGGTTGTCGACGCTGCACCGTAGTAACGCTCTTTGATCGTAGAATTTGCTCCTGGGATAGCATCACTCTGGATCTTTTCAAGGATAGCAAACAAGCGGCCACATAAGTACGCTTGGTTTTTATTTTCTAAATCTAATGCCATTTGAATTTCTTTAGGTGGATTATTATGATTTCTGAATTTTCTATTTAAGTAGGCTTTGAGTATAGCGGCTCTTATCGACGTTATATTCCGGTCTGCTTTGATTCGTATCAGACATTGCATCTGCAATGTGGTCGGGTAGGGTTGGTTATCCCATATGCTTTGACTTAAATCGCTGGCTAAGCAGGGAGGCAGATTTTCCATTTTATTTAAGGAAGCAACTTGGGTCAGTAAGTTGAATAAAGAAAAATAGGCTCTTTGATTCTTGCTTTTAATGATTTCCAAGTCCTTAAAATGTTGTCTGATGTGACTGGCAAATTCGCCTACTGTTCCTTGTCGCCAGAATCTAACGGAGATACGGGCGGCATTAGGAGATAAACCTAACACGTAAAAGGGAGTTTTGTCCTCGTCATTCAATACTCCCGAGAACGGGGACTTCAAGAAGTCTCTGATAACTTCCGTGTTTTTATCCGGATCATCTTTGGGAGGAGATGTAAATATGAAACAGAAACATTGCTCCAACTTTGTCGGTTTCTGAGACCAGAAAACAACGGATGTGTCATGCAAGCGATATTTGTTAGAGGAATCTTTTCCCAATAAAGAATTTAAAGCTGTGGTATAAGCAGCTTCCGCTTCTTTTGAAATGGGTGCGTTCATACCTTGCTCTTTATAATAAGAATCGTAACCCGATTTCTTTTGAAAGCCAACCAGTTTAGCTCCGCTCTTACCCCCGGGTATGGCTATGGCACTATTGAGTATGGCTATCGGAGCCTTTTTTCCGGTGATGAGGCATATCCCTGTAGGTTCATCTTTGTCTGAACAGTCTTCTATAGATGATGTTACATCCGGATTTGCAGCCACGATAGTATTGTTTCCTGCTACTTTAAAGGAGATGTTTGTCCCGTCTTTTTTGATACATTCTTCCCATAAAGGGTCCATTTTTATACGTTGAAGATTATCAGGATTATCGTAAAATTTGGCTACTGCTTGAATCTCTTCATTGGAAGGATACATTTCGGCAAGCCGCCTGACCTCCTGAACAAAGGTTTTATTTTGTTTAGCGGCATCGTCCAGTGCTTTTGGCATTCCTTTATCATCCGTATTTTTAGGTTGGGCTAACACATATCCGAAATGGTCCCAAAATACATTTGCCGTTTGCCAACTGTTGCTGCCGGTACGTCCTTTACTTTTGACGACCAGGTATTTTTTTGCTCGTTTCTGTTTTCCTACCCCCTCGGTGGTATCCTGTAGTTCTAAAAAATTCCCTTTTTTATCTATCAGAATAAGATAAGGTATTTCTTTCCATTCTAATCCATGGGGAGCAATAGTACTCCCCGGATCAGCAGCTTTACGCTGGTAGTATTCGTATAATGCTTGCAAAATCATCGGCGTACCTCCTCACTGTTAATGGATGGAACGATCAAGACTCCTTGTTTCATTATAGCCCTGAAGAACATTGGCTTTGGATCTTTTTCGTTTGTGAAATCCATATCATATAGCATATATCCAAAATCACGATCTTCGGGTATTCCGTTTCCTTTTACCGGATTTTCGATGTATGTGAAATCTGCGGAGAACTCACGGCAACCTAAATAGGGTTGATTGAAACATTGCCCCTTTTTAGCTCTACGTTCGAACATAGCATTATATTTGCCTGGATTTTCGTCAGAGGACTTTGATGGCACTTTCAACATATCTTCTTTCGCTCTATTTCTTATAGGTATAAATTCCAACTCTGCAAAAATTCTATAGCAAACATCTTTTAGTAACAAACTGGATTTTTGTTGCCGATTATCTTCGATGAATAATCCGGATGAACGGGGGCTCATTAAACTTCCAATCTCATTTCTTTTCATGGAAAACCATCTGATTGGATTTAATACTTCTATTCGAGTAATATTCCATTGTATGGCTGGTTTCCAAAATATAGATTCGAAAATAGCTCGGGCAGCAGATGGCGTTATTATGTCGTAGCTAACTCTTTCGACTTTCATCTCCGGACGGGTAAAGCAGGCCATGCTTCCTTTAACCTCAAGACAGTATTCTTTATTTGTATATATCATATGTTTAGGTTAACGTAATATAAGGTGTTTATGCTTTGAGTAATAAGGTATCTTTATAACTCTGTTCAACAAAGATATATTTTATTTTCTAACAAACAAATATTTTAATCCTGTAATCTTCTTGCAAAAAATATTATAAATAGTTGTCCCCGTAAAGGATGCGACATTAAAGACACGTTCAAACGCGCCTTTGAAGAGTGGTTTCAATCCACGCATCTGTAAAAGATGCGACTTATTAGTTGCATTATTACTGTTGTATTCTAAAACGGACGTTTCAATCCACGCATCTGTAAAAGATGCGACTGGCATTGCGAAAAAACTCCTGCACTCTGGTAAGTTTCAATCCACGCATCTGTAAAAGATGCGACATTATGGGATTATTGTATTCCTTTTGAGGGCAATGTTTCAATCCACGCATCTGTAAAAGATGCGACGTAGACGCCAAAAGCGCGCCATTGCTGCACAAGTTTCAATCCACGCATCTGTAAAAGATGCGACTTGGTTTTGCCGGTGACTGTCCATGCTTGGTCGGGGTTTCAATCCACGCATCTGTAAAAGATGCGACTTTAGCTGATCCACCATAATTACGATTCGAATTAGTTTCAATCCACGCATCTGTAAAAGATGCGACAAAGGCCTTGGATTTTGACCGTATATATATTCGTGTTTCAATCCACGCATCTGTAAAAGATGCGACCAAAAACCGACTATATGTTATAAAACATATTTCGGTTTCAATCCACGCATCTGTAAAAGATGCGACCAGTATTCAAGTCCTTACCTACTTCATGTGCCTGTTTCAATCCACGCATCTGTAAAAGATGCGACTTATACAAAAAGCATGGTCTTACTTTCAGATTGACGTTTCAATCCACGCATCTGTAAAAGATGCGACAAGGCCAATGCTTTGGCGACTCGTGCCATCATGGTTTCAATCCACGCATCTGTAAAAGATGCGACGCAGAGCCGTGCGCGCTTGCCCCGCCAGCTATATGTTTCAATCCACGCATCTGTAAAAGATGCGACAAGACCAGCTTGAGAGCCCAAAGAGCCTACATAGGTTTCAATCCACGCATCTGTAAAAGATGCGACCTTCGGTATATTCAGCCTGTGCTTTAGTTAACTGTTTCAATCCACGCATCTGTAAAAGATGCGACTGATTCTGTTCTGCCTAAGTGGCTTACTTACCGTGTTTCAATCCACGCATCTGTAAAAGATGCGACACATCAAAACGACCTTCAATGATTTCCTTATACGAGTTTCAATCCACGCATCTGTAAAAGATGCGACCTATTGTTAGGGGTAAACGGATAAAGCGAGGCGTTTCAATCCACGCATCTGTAAAAGATGCGACATACTCGTCATTATGACACCGAGTCTGAAGCTCGTGTTTCAATCCACGCATCTGTAAAAGATGCGACTCCATGTTTGTGAAAAGCTTTATTGATGACACTTTTAAATTGTAATTTTGCGAATGATAAAGTAGAAAAGCAATAAATGTTCATATTCTCTAAATAAATCTATAAGTGTATGATTTATAGAGGATGCGAACATCCAACGTTTTTTACAATTACTTAGGGTTCGCGTTTTTGTTATTGAAACATAAGTGTAATCATGTTATTTCTAAAGTAATCTGTAACTTTGCTGACAAAGTTAGGAATAGTTTTTATAGATACGATAAATAATGAATAAAAAGATACTTCAGTTAGCGCTTCCTTCTATTGTATCCAATATAACGGTTCCTTTGTTGGGATTGGTCGATGTGGCGATTGTCGGACATTTGGGGGCCGCTTCCTATATCGGGGCGATTGCGGTAGGGGGGATGCTGTTCAATATTATTTACTGGTTGTTCGGTTTCTTGCGGATGGGAACGAGTGGGATGACTTCACAGGCTCTGGGGAGACGGGATCTCCTGGAAGTAACGAGGGTTTTGTTCCGGTCGGTCGGTGTCGGGATTCTGATTTCTCTGGCTCTGCTTCTGCTCCAGTATCCGATACGGGAAATAGCTTTCTTACTATTGGATACGACGGATGAGGTAGAACGGTTGGCTTCCTTATATTTCAATATTTGTATTTGGGGAGCGCCGGCTGTGTTGGGATTGTATGGTTTCTCCGGTTGGTTTATCGGAATGCAGAATTCCCGTTTCCCGATGTTTATTGCGATCACCCAGAATGTCGTGAATATCGTGGCGAGCCTGATCTTCGTCTTTGTGTTCGGCATGAAGGTGCAAGGGGTTGCGACGGGAACGCTGATCGCTCAATATGGAGGCTTCGGGATGGCTGTATTCCTGTGGTTCGTATTCTATCGGAAGCGGTTGAATATTCGTGTTTGCTGGCATGAGGCCATGGATAAGGTCGCTATGCGTCGTTTCTTCCAGGTGAATGGCGATATTTTCTTTCGTACGCTTTGTTTGGTGGCGGTTACTACATTTTTTACTTCTACGGGTGCGAGACAGGGCGATATCGTTTTGGCTGTTAATACATTGCTGATGCAGTTGTTTACGCTTTTCTCCTATATCATGGACGGTTTTGCCTATGCGGGCGAGGCTTTGGCGGGACGTTATATCGGTGCTCGGAACAAAACAGCCCTTAGTCGGATGATCCGTTTGCTGTTTGGCTGGGGGATTGGGTTGTCCCTTTCGTTTACCCTGCTTTATGGAGTAGGCGGGAAAGGTTTTCTCTCCCTCCTGACGAATGACTCTGTTGTCATACAAGAGGCCGGAACCTATTTCTATTGGGTGCTGGCTGTTCCGCTTGCCGGCTTTGCCGCCTTCTTGTGGGATGGTATCCTGATCGGTGCGACAGCTACCCGCCTGATGCTTTATTCGATGTTGGTCGCTTCCGGCACTTTCTTTTTGATCTATTACCTCTTTTTCGGAATGATGGGAAATCATGCATTGTGGATGGCATTTCTGATATATCTGTTGCTTCGTGGTAGTATGCAATGGGTATTATGGAATCACCACAATGAATTAGCGTAATCGGTCGTATGCCCATTGTGCCGGATTGTTTAATATATAATTGGATATATTATGATACGCTTTTTCATCCTGTATGATATGTTCATAATAATTACGTTGCCATAATTTTTGACCGTGTAGATTAATCATTTTTGTCGATTGATATTTAAAATATCCCACAATATGCCCCAGTGTCACCACGTAGGGGCGGGGTTCGCCCGCCCTAAATGCATCCCGATCGATTTTTATAATCGCATGGAAATGATTTGGCATAATAACATATTCGCAACATTCGATATTGGGGTATTTGTGTTCCAAATCCCAATAACATTGTTGGATTATTTCACCATATGGGTTTAATATCATTTATAACCCTTCCTGTGAATAATCATATCCTTTCAAACGGATACTGTGACGATGGTGGATGTCTGGATTGTACTGTTTCATAGTCGATGGTTGTCTTATTGGCTTAATACGAGTCTAAATATAAGGAAAAAGCCGGAAATCAAGAGAAGATATCCGGCTTTTATGAAATTAGATACGCTCTATTATTGTCTGTAGCTTGCTAATTCGTCGGCATTGAATTTCAAGATAAAGCTGCTGTGTTTTTCCACTTCCGCTTCGACATAATTCAAGTATACGACAGCTGATTTGGCAAACATTTCAGGAGTCTTTGTCGCGTCTTGGATCAGCAGGTGAGCCATGATGCAGTCGGCTGCCATTTCATAAAGGCGACGGGCAACAAAGTCCTGCAATTCCTGGTTCTGCGCTTCCTTCACCTTGTTCATGCAGGCTTCGAACTTATTGGCCATTTCAACCAGGCGGCCTTTCAGCGGTTCCATTTCAGGAGAACACGGGATTGTTTCGAATTCTCGGATGGTAGCCAGATAGGAACCGTTGGTCACGTAACGGATGGCTGCAACTGTCTGCAATTGCGTCGTTCCTTCGTAGATGGAGGTGATGCGGGCATCCCGGTAGATACGTTGACAAGCATATTCCAGCATGAAGCCTGAACCACCATGAATTTGGATACAGTCGTATGCGTTCTGGTTGGCATATTCGGAGTTCATACCTTTTGCCAGCGGGGTGAAAGAGTCGGCTAGTTTGGCATATTTTTTCTGTTCCTGACGTTCTTCCGGAGTCAGCTTGCGTTCACGGGCGATGTCGTCCAGTGCTTTGTAGATATCTACATAACGGGAAGTCTGATACAGTAAGGCACGGCCGGCATCCAGCTTCGCTTTCATGATAGACAGCATGTCGTAAACAGCCGGGAATTCGATAATTGCTTTGCCGAACTGTTTGCGTTCCTTTGCGTAAGCTAACCCTTCGTTGTAGGCGGCCTGGCTCAGACCGACAGACTGTGCGGCGATACCCAAACGGGCACCGTTCATCAGCGCCATCACATATTTGATCAAACCTAATTTGCGATCTCCGCAAAGTTCGGCTTTCGCATTCTTGTAAACCAGTTCGCAGGTAGGCGAACCGTGAATACCCAACTTGTTTTCAATACGGCGGACATCTACGCCACCCTGGCGTTTGTCATAGATGAACATAGACAGGCCACGCCCGTCTTTCGTCCCTTCTTCCGAACGGGCCAAGACCAGATGAAGGTCGGCGTCTCCGTTTGTGATGAAACGTTTCACACCGTTCAGACGCCAGCAATTTTCTTTTTCGTCGAAAGTCGCTTTCAGCATCACGGACTGCAAGTCGGAACCGGCATCCGGCTCTGTCAAGTCCATAGACATCGTTTCACCGGCGCAGATACGCGGAATGAAACGGCTGTGCTGGTCTTCGTTTCCGAATTCATATAATGTCTCGATACAATCTTGCAACGACCAGATGTTTCCGAATCCAGCATCGGCAGCGGCCACGATTTCGGCGCACATGGTGTACGGCGTGATCGGGAAGTTCAAACCGCCGAAACGGCGCGGCATCGTCATACCGTTCAGGCCGGCTTTCACCATTGCATCCAGATTCTGCTTGGTCCCGGAAGCGTATTCCACACGTCCGTTTGCGCAGTGGGGGCCTTCTTCGTCAACTCCTTCGGCATTGGGAGCGATGATCTCACCCGTGATTTCGCCTGTGATTTCAAGCACTTTGTCGAACGAGTCCATTGCATCGGCATAATCCTGCGGTGCATAGTCGAACTCTTCTTTATCTCTGTAATTGCGTTCTTTCAGTTCGCAAATACGTTCCATCATCGGATTGTTCAAGTGATACTTGAGTTCCGGAATGTCTGTATAATAATTTGCCATCTCTTTACTTGCTGTTCTGTTTGTAATACTTAATCATCTTCGGAATCACCTCCTCAACAGTGCCGTTGATCACGTAGTCGGCAATCGTGTTGATCGGAGCGTTCTCGTCGTTGTTGATAGAGATGATGATACCTGCATCCTGCATACCTGCGATATGCTGGATCTGTCCGGAGATACCGCAAGCGATATACAATTTCGGACGGACCGTCACACCTGTCTGGCCGATCTGGCGGTCATGGTCACAGAAACCGGCATCAACGGCTGCACGGCTGGCGCCTACTTCGGCATGAAGTTCCTTTGCCAGTTCGAACAACATATCGAAACTTTCCTTGGAACCCATTCCGTAACCGCCGGCTACTACGATCGGAGCACCTTTCAGGTTGTGTTTGGCCTTTTCTATGTGGCGGTCGATGACCTTTACGACATAATCCGTTTCCGGAACATATTTGGCGACGTCGTGTTTTACCACTTCGCCTTTATAACCGGCGTCCAGAATTTCTTTTTTCATCACACCTTCGCGAACAGTCGCCATCTGAGGACGGTGTTCCGGATTGATGATCGTCGCTACGATGTTACCACCGAAAGCGGGACGGATCTGGTATAACAGGTTTTCGTATGTTTTACCAGCTCTTTTGTCTTCGTGCGAGCCGATTTCGAGGGATGTACAGTCTGCTGTCAGACCGCTTGTCAGTGCAGAAGAAACACGGGGGCCTAAGTCACGGCCGATAACCGTTGCTCCCATCAGGCAGATCTGCGGTTTTTCTTCTTTGAACAGATTGATCAAAACAGAAGAATGAGGAAGGGAAGTGTACGGGAACAGACCGGGAGCGTCAAAAATATGCACCTTGTCCACGCCATAAGGCATCACCTGCTTTTCAATCCCTTCCAGTCCGGAACCGGCCACAATGGCTTCGAGTTGGCAGTTCAACTGGTTGGCTAACTTGCGACCTTTGGTCAGCAGTTCGAGGCTTACATCGGCAATCGTTGTACCTTCAAGCTCACAATATACAAATACATTATTCATATTGTTCAATCTTTTTTACCGTATGAATTGTCAATTATCAATTGTCAATTATCCGATAGTGTGGTTAGCTAACAGTTCAACAATCAAATCTTCCACATCCTTGTCTGAGCCGGTCAGCGTCTTGCTTTCCTTTGCCTGGAACACGATGTTCTGAATCGCTTTGACTTTTGTCGGCGAACCGGACAAACCGCATTGTGCGAGATCTCCGTTTACATCGGCAACACTCCATTCCGGAATATTCAGGTACGGGCGCTTTTCATACAGTTCGGGGTATGGCAGTGCCGATACGCCTTCCGGATGGCAGGCGGGAGCGGGAACTTTTTCCTGCGCGCCCAATGCCCGTTTGTATTTCATCACCAACTTGGCATTACGCGGACGGCAGGGGGCAGCCGAACCGTTGACCGTAATCACGATAGGCAGCGGACCTTCCACTGTTTCGACACCACCGTCGATATGCCGTTTCACTGTGATACTGCGATTCTTTTCGTCTACGTTCAGGATTTCTTCGGCATATGTGACCTGTGTTAATCCTAACTTTTCAGCGACTTGAGGACCTACCTGTGCTGTATCGCCGTCAATAGCCTGGCGTCCTCCGATGATAATATCGTAGTCACCTATTTTCTTGATTGCTGTGGCAAGCGCATAAGACGTTGCCAAAGTGTCGGCACCGGCAAATGCACGGTCGGTTAGCAGATAACCACCGTCTGCTCCCCGGTATAAACCTTCACGAATAATTTCAGCTGCACGCCCCGGACCCATTGTCAACAAGGTTACCGTAGTTCCCGGATAGGCGTCTTTCAAGCGGAGGGCTTGTTCTAATGCGTTCAGATCTTCCGGGTTGAAGATTGCGGGAAGTGCGGCCCGGTTGATAGTTCCGTCCTCTTTCATCGCATCCTTTCCCACATTGCGTGTGTCCGGAACCTGTTTCGCCAATACAATAATTTTTAAACTCATATTATAGGAATATTAGATTTCTATATTGGATATTTGTTCGAATTAACCTTCTGAATACTGACCTGCAAAAGTAATCAAACATTCTTTATATCAAAGAACTTTCGTCTGGAATCTGCACACTTTAGGTTTTTTTGAGCATATCCTTTCTTTTTACTTACCACCTTACTAATCACCATAATTTAGGCACGGATTACACGGAAAACACGGAAAGAAAATAAATTTATCCGTGTCAATCCGTGAAATCCGTGCCTGAAAGATCGTGATAAAGGTGCTTTGGCACCGTTTTGTCAAGTCGAAATCGAGTAATAGGTTTGCGCCGGTTTATATTAAATTTCGCATGCACAAAGTGTTGGAATCAGGTTGCGGTCGCCATACGCATTGTCTACGCGGGCTACATTCACCCAGAATTTGCTGTCGTGCAACCATTCCAGCGGGAAGGCGGCCTTGCTGCGCGGATACTCGTGTTTCCATTCGTCGGCCGTTACTTCATATTCGGGATGAGGAGCGTTCTTTAATACGTTGTCTTCCTTTGAAGCCTTGCCTTCTTCCACTTCCTTGATTTCGTTCCAGATACATTCCAGCACCTCGACGAAACGATCCAGTTCGGCTTTGCTTTCGCTTTCGGTCGGTTCGACCATCAGAGTGCCGTGAACAGGGAAGGAAAGAGTTGGAGCGTGGTAGCCGAAGTCCATCAGGCGCTTGGCGATATCGCCTTCATCGATGCCCGAACGTTCTTTTACCGTGCGGCATTCCAGGATCAGTTCGTGACCGACGCGACCTGTAGCACCTGTGTAAACGATTCCGTAAGTGTCTTTGAATTTGGCTGCCAGATAATTCGCATTCAAGATCGCGGTCTTGGTGACCGTTTCCAACCCTTCTGTTCCCAACATGCGGATATAAGCATATGTGATCGGCAGAATGCCCGCGCTACCGTAAGGTGCGGCGGAGACTGTGTTCAGGTCGCTGCCCCATAATATCGGATGCTGTGGCAGGAACGGGACGAGATGTGCGGCAACGCAGATCGGACCGACACCGGGACCGCCTCCTCCGTGAGGAGAAGAAAAGGTCTTATGCAGGTTTAGGTGGCAGACGTCTGCACCGATAGTACCCGGATTGGTCAGACCGACTTGTGCATTCATGTTGGCGCCGTCCATATACAGCTGACCACCGCAAGCGTGAACAATGTCGCACATTTCCTTGATGTCCACCTCGAAGATACCGTGAGTAGACGGATAGGTGATCATGCTGGCTGCTAAGTTGTCCTTGTTGGCTTCGGCTTTAGCCCGGAAATCTTCCAAGTCGATATTTCCTTTGTCGTCACATTTCACCGTAACGGTCGTAAAACCGCATTGAACCGCACTTGCCGGGTTCGTACCGTGGGCAGAGGCAGGAAGCAGGACGATGTTGCGATGTCCCTGCCCGATGCTTTCCAGATAAGCCCGGATTACGCGCAGACCTGTATATTCGCCGGCTGCTCCGGAATTAGGTTGCAGCGTACAGCCTTTGAATCCGGTGATCTCACACAAGTAAGCCGATAAGTTTTCAATCAGTTCCGTGTAGCCTTCGACCTGGTCTTCCGGTGCATACGGATGTATATTCATGAATTCCGGACGGCTGAGTGGAAGCATGGTCGATGCCGGATTCAGTTTCATCGTACAAGAACCTAAAGAGATCATGGATTGGGCCAATGAAACATCCTTTCGTCCCAGGCGGGTGATATAACGCATCAGTTCCGTTTCGGTATGATATTTTTTGAATACGTCTTCTTGCAGGAATTCGGAAGTACGGGCGAATTTCGGATCGAAATAAGTTTTCTCAGGAACGGCTTCTTTCAGCATGTAGTCCTTTCCGGCTGCCCCTGCGAAGATATACAGCAATACGCCGATATCGGTCGGTCCGGTCGTTTCGTCCAAGCTGATGCCGATCTGTCCGGCATCGAAGTAACGCAAGTTCACCTTACATTCCAATGCGATCTCGCGGAGTGCATTGATGGATACATGTTCCGGCAACTGGATTTTCAGTGTGTCGAAATAGTTTTTGTTCAATTGTTTGTAGCCTAGTTTTTCCAACTCGCCTGTTAGGAAACCTGCAGAAGCGTGGATACGACCTGCGATGTTCTTCAAGCCTTCGGCACCGTGGTAAACGGCGTAGAAACCAGCCATCGTGGCTAGCAAGGCTTGGGCGGTACAGATATTGGAGGTCGCCTTTTCACGTTTGATATGTTGTTCGCGTGTTTGCAAAGCCAAGCGGTAAGCCGTGTGTCCATAGGCATCTTTGGAAATGCCGATGATACGTCCGGGGATGGAACGCTTGTATTCGTCTTTCGTGGCGAAGAATGCAGCGGACGGACCACCGTAGAACATCGGGATACCGAAACGTTGGCTGCTTCCGAACACGACATCTGCACCCCATTCTCCCGGAGGAGTCAGCAGGACAAGACTCATCAGGTCGGCAGCAACGGCAACACGTGCTCCACCGGCATTGGCACGTACGATGAATTCTTTATAATCTTCGATCGAACCGTCGGCATTCGGATACTGGACGATAGCCCCGAATACATCCGGTGTGAATTCAAATGTTTTGTAATCACCCACAACGACCTTGATGCCTTGCGGGATCATGCGAGTGTTGATAACGGCCAGTGTAGAGGCGAATACGTTTTCGTCGACAAACAACGTATTGGCTTCTGCTTTCACCTGTGCACGGCTACGGCTACCGTAGAACATGGTTGCCGCTTCGGCTGCTGCTGTCGCTTCGTCCAGCAGGGAACAGTTGGCTAGCGGCAGGCCGGTCAGTTCAGCGATAACAGTCTGGAAATTCAACAAAGCTTCCAGACGTCCTTGTGAAACTTCTGCCTGGTACGGAGTGTAGGAAGTGTACCAAACCGGATTTTCAAATACGTTACGTTGGATAGGAGCCGGACATACTGTGTCATACCAACCCATTCCGATATAAGAAGTGAAGACTTCGTTTTTGGATGCCAACTCCGAGATGTGTTCTGCGAACTCACGTTCCGTCATGGGTTCGGGAAGGTTAAGCGGTTCTTTCAAACGGATGTCGGACGGGATGGTCTGATCGATCAGTTCGTCAACCGACTTGACGCCGATGGCTTGCAGCATGGAAGGAATGTCTTCTGCCGAGATACCAACGTGGCGGTTTACAAATTTATTTGTGTCCATAATATTGTGATTTATGATTTATGAATTAATTCTTAATTGTCAATTACAAATAGGGATTGTTGAACTTCTCATCGATGACTCTTGTTTCCGGTCCATGCCCCGGATAGATTACTGTCTCGTCGGGAAGTGAAAGGAGTTTGTCGTGGATGGCGGCAACCAATACCTCCTGGTTTCCACCCCAAAGGTCGGTACGGCCGATACTTCCGGCAAACAGTGCATCGCCGACGATCGCAAAGCCGTTCTTTTTGTTATAGAAAGCGATGCTGCCGGGTGAATGTCCGGGAACTGTCAGCACTTGAAGTTCGGATGTGCCGAACTTAATGATCTCGCCTCCTACGATATATTTTTCAACCGGGACATTCTCGACATGCTGACGGAGTCCGAACAACTTGGCCTGTTCGTCCGGAGAGGGTAGTTTCTCGACATCCTGCTTGTTCGCTTCGGGTTTCAAACCGTATGTCTTATATATAAAACCGTTTCCAAATACGTGATCCACGTGCAGATGAGTACAGAGCAAATGCTTTAATGTCAACTTGTTTTCGAGGATAAAGTCGGTTAACTCCTTTTCTTCTTCCTTGCGACAGCAACCACAATCGATCAGTACGGCCTCGCGTGTATCATCATACAGCAGGAATGTGTTTTCCTGGAAATAATTGAACTCAAACGATTTTATTGTAATCATAACGGTACGTAAACAACTTTTTTAGTTTGGAAAAATTCTTCTTTAAAATGGTCACTCAGGTTGAGGCTGACAGCTTGCTTGTGGAATGGCAATATTTCATGCTGCAACTCTCCTCCTTTCAGACAAATCAAACCGTTAGGAAGTGCATTTTGTTGTTCCTTCTTTATATTCTTACGGGCGATTTTTACCAGATCGGCCAGTGGCATGACGGCACGACTCACGACAAAGTCGAATAATTGTTTTTCCTCTTCGGCACGACAATGGCGGAAAGTGACGTTTTTCAGACCGATCGCTTCGGCTACAGCTTGTCCGACCTTGATTTTTTTTCCGATACTGTCTACCAAATGAAACTGTACTTCAGGGAGCAGGATCGCAAGTGGTATGCCGGGAAAACCGCCTCCCGTACCGATATCCATAATTGTCGATCCTTCTCTGAATTTCAGCATTTTCAAGATACCTAACGAATGAAGTACGTGGTGCAGGTACAGGTTCTCTATATCTTTGCGTGAAATTACATTGATTTTGGAATTCCAGTCTGAATACAAATCAAACAGGGCGTCTATCTGTTGCTTTTGCGCATCGGTTAGCGTTGGAAAGTAAGACTTTAGAACCCCCAATTGACAATTGACAATTGACAATTGGGAGGATATTGTTGCACTGTTATCCATAAATTATATGTATGGGATTATTGTTATATTTTATTTGTCAATTGTCAATTAGTTTCGCAATTGGACTGTCTTTTTTCAATAGATATAGGATTTCCGCATAGGGTAAGAATACGTTTGTTTCCCTTACCACGTAAGCGGCGATCTCATATTCATTAAAGGTATACGTGATGCCGTCCTCGTCGACCAGGAAATTACCGTTCGGAAAAATTTCTTCGACACTGAAGAAACCGATGTTTTCCAAATCTTTCGGATTCTCCACCTTGTTTTGTTTGGCGATATGATCGATCAATATCTGTGCGAGGCTGTCCTGGAAGTTCTCGATGAAAATATCTTCTTCTGTGATTGCATTGCCTGTTTTCAAGTTGATCACGTGATTGTTGTAGGCATGCGAACCGTGTGCACCGCCTGTATAGTTTTCGAAACTTACAGTATAGCTCAGAATGTCATTCTGGTTGTAGACGATTTCATCCGATGACATTTCGAAATAAGAGAACCAGGCTCCGACCGGCAGATCGTCCTTCTTTTCCAACTCTGCCTTGAAATCGGCTTCCAGTTCTTTATAGTTGTTCAGATAGTCTTCCGTGTACTTGGCGACCGCCTCTTCTGGAGACAGGTTCTCATAATTCTCGCCGAAGTAGGAGAGGACAAAGTCATTCTGTATCTTTTTCAGAATCTCTTTATCGGAAAATTTGGCAGGATAGGTGAAGTTCAATTGCAAGTTGCAATTGGGATTATCGGGATTATTCAGCAGATGATAGGTCCTATCCACCCAGATAGAATCGAATTTAATATCATTATCGGCCGTTTGCTTCGTGTTGGTATTGCAACCGGTTACGAACATTCCTAAAAAGAAAAGCGCTATCAGGCTTTTACTAATTTGTGTACTCATCGGAATCATAGATTTTAGATAATACTTTTAGATGCAAATGTAAGCTATTATCTTGTAATAAACGAATGGCTGGTTTCTTTTTTCAGCCTCGGAGGCATCAAAAGGGTGAGGAGATAGCAGTGCTGGTGTTGTTTCCTGCCTATGTAACGGTCGTTCCCTACCTATGAAACTACTGTTTCCTGCCCATGAAACGGGAGTACCATGCCAGTGGAACTCTTGTGCCAATAAAATGTAACAGGCTTGGCACTGCGTTCTGGCTTATCATCCGGAAAAGGAATTCTGCTTGGCGAAGGTTGAGTTGTAATAAATGTTTTAAACGAAAATAAACGCTAATTAGGCAACCTTTTGAGAAAAAGGTTGCCTAATTCTATTTGTGAAACGAACAAATCCCCTATATTTGCAGAGTGTGTACGCACACCTCTTTGAACCATGTAAAAAATAACAGGTAACAAATGGCTTATTCTAACTATTATGCGGCTTCTGGGCTTTTCCATGGATCTATGTCGTCGGTAATGGGAACGCAGTTTGACATCTTGATGGTCGGCAGTGATCCCCGCCTTCTTGGTACGGTCTGGGAAAAGGTCGAATCGGAAGTGCAGCGATTAGATAAAATGCTGAACCGGTTCGATCCGGAGAGTGAGGTTTCATTTGTTAACCGGGAAGCCGGGCACTACCCGGTGACGGTGGGGGAAGAGCTTTGGAATATATTGTTGAACTGCAAGCGTTACAATGAGCTGACGGAAGGATATTTCGATATAACTTTGCAGGGATTCGACCAGGTATTGCTGACGGAAGAAGATAAAAGCATTTTTTTCTTTTCTGAATCTTTACACATTGATCTCGGCGGGTACGGGAAAGGATATGCGCTTGCTAAAATACGGGAACTGTTGGAAGAAAACGGGATTGGTAAGGCGCTTGTCAATTTCGGAAATAGTTCGGTTCTGGCGGTCGGTACGCATCCGTGCGGCGAATATTGGCCGGTGGGTCTTGACAATCCGTTTACGAAAGAGCGGATTGCCGATTTGAAGTTGAGTGATAGTTCGTTATCGATATCGGGAAATATGCCTTCCCATCCGCGCCATATCGTGAACCCGCATACGGGAACATTCGTGGAGGATAAGAAAATGGTGTCGGTGGTGGCGAAAGATCCGGTGGTGGCGGAGATTCTGACAACTGCCTTTATGATCTGCGGCGACGAGCGTGTTCCGGTAATCGCGTCTCAATTTGATATTTATGAAAAACATGTATATAAGTTATGAAAAATGATGAGAATTCAGTCAATTTAAGCCGGCGGGACTTCTTCAAGGAGTTGGGAATGATTGGTGGAGGCGGTGTGCTGCTTTCCGCGTTTCCCTGGTTGCAGTCCTGTAGTGCTGACGATAAGGTGCAGATCGCAAAGGAAAAGGTGCGGATCGGATTTATCGGTACAGGTTCGCGCGGACAGTACCATTTGAATAACCTGAAGACGATTCCGTATGCCGATGTGGTTGCCTTGTGTGATAATTATCCTCCCCACCTGAAAGAGGCTTCGGCTCTCTATCCGAAAGCCAAGACATATGACGATTACCGGAAGCTTTTGGATGATAGAAATATACAAGCCGTCATGATCGCCACTCCGCTATACGAACATGCGCATATCACAATAGACGCCTTACATGCCGGAAAGCATGTTTTCTGCGAGAAATCGATGGCGATGACGTGTGCTGACTGTCTGGATATGTATAATGTGTTTAAGGAATCCGGCAAGGTGATGTTTATCGGTCAGCAGCGCTTGTATGATCCGAAATATATAAAGGCGATGGAAATGATCCATGCCGGCTTGTTGGGAGAGATAAATTCGATACGGGCGTATTGGTTCCGTAATAACGACTGGCGCCGTCCGGTCCCTTCTCCCGATTTGGAACGTAAGATCAACTGGCGTTTATATAAGGAATATTCATGCGGCTTGGTAACAGAATTGGCAACCCATCAGCTGCAGGTTGGAAACTGGGCGCTCCGGATGCTTCCCGAAAAGGTGGCCGGCATGGGGGATATCGTCTATTGGAAGGATGGTCGCGAAGTGTATGACAGTATCAATTTGATTTATCATTATCCGAATGGTGTGAAGATGACCTATGAGTCGATGATTGCCAACAAGTTTTATGGCCTTGAAGAAGAGATTATGGGAAGCAAGGGCACGATGGAACCGGAAAAAGGTAAATATTATTTTGAAGATGTCGAACCTGCTCCTGGTATCATGCAGTTGATCAACCAGATCGAACATAAGATCTTCGACAATGTTTCATTTGCCGGCCCGAGTTGGGTTCCTGAAACTGCATCGGTAAACAAGGGACATCTGATCATGGACAATGTCACAACGATCAGCGGACAGTCATCGATAGGAGCTGCTGGCGACGGTTCTATCGAGTTGGTTACTGCTTTCTGCGAAGCGGCTATTACTGGAAAACCGGCTCCTAACCTGGTGGAAGAAGCTTACTATTCCTCTGTTTTGGGTTTGTTGGGTTTGCAGGCGATTGATGAAGGACGGGTGATTACTTTCCCGGATGAATATAAAATACCGTATCTAAATTTTGCATGATTATGAAAGAGATCGTATTATCTGTAAAGAGACAAAAAACGGAAATCAAGATATTCTGTGTCTGTATCGCGCTCGCCTATCTGATGAACATTATCTCAATCATAGCATACGGTACAAGCTGGTCCGAGCTTTGGACACAATCGTTGTGGATGCTACTCATTACGTGTGGCTTTTACGGATTGTCGGTTGTATTCCGTTTGCTGTATTATGGACTGAGCCAGTTGAGAAAGTGATTGTTGCTTTTCTTTAGAAAGAGAAGTAACCAAAGAATTTAATATCGTTCTATTGTTTTTTCATCAGGAGAAAGTGATAGAACGATTTTTATATGTTTTTGATTGATTTCTTATCATGTTTTTCTGTCATAATCCTTTCCTTTGCCCAATAAATCTGATAAGCATGAAAAAGACGATTTTATTTTTCTCAATTCTGTTGGCGTCGTGTGCAGGTAAGCAGACGCAAGAGATCCGGACAATGGAACGTTTGTCCACTGCATCTCATAATGATTACTATGTAAGTAACCGGGCTCCGTTGCAACCGTTGCAATTTATTAAGCTGCCCGCCGGAAGTATCGAGCCAGAAGGCTGGATCAGGCGACAGATCGAATTACAGAAGGATGGACTTTGTGGTCATTTGGGGGAGATTAGTGCCTGGCTGCAAAAGGAAAACAATGCCTGGTTGAAAAACGGAGGTGAATGGGGGTGGGAAGAAGTGCCCTACTGGTTGCGAGGGTATGGTAACATGGCGTATGCCTTGAGAGACGAGACTTTGTTGAAGGAAACGAAATTCTGGATAGAGGCCATCTTGTCAAGTCAGCGAGCGGATGGTAATTTCGGGCCGGTGCATTTGAATAACGGCAAGCAGGATTTTTGGCCGAACATGATCATCCTTTGGATCATGCAATCTTATCATGAATATACGAACGATAACCGGGTGATTGACTTCATGACCCGCTATTGTCATTATCTGCAAACGGTTCCCGATGACGCTTTCCTGTCGAGTTATTGGGAAAATAGCCGCGGGGGGGATAATCTTTGGAGTGTGGTCTGGCTGTATAACCGCACGGGTGACGAGTCACTTCTTCCGTTGGCCGAAAAAATTCACAGGAATACGGCGGATTGGACAAAATCGACTCAGCTTCCTAACTGGCACAATGTGAATGTCGCCCAGTGTTTTCGCGAACCTGCCACCTATTTTCTGTTTACAAAAGATTCGGCGATGTTGGCTGCCAGCTATAATGTCCAGAGTTTGGTACGCCGTGCTTTCGGCCAAGTTCCTGGTGGAATGTTTGGGGCGGATGAGAATGCCCGTATCGGTTTCTTCGATCCTCGACAGGGTACGGAGACTTGTGGTTTTGTGGAGCAGATGGCTTCCGACGAGATCATGCTTTTGATCAGTGGCGATCCTTATTGGGCTGATCACCTCGAAGATGTTGCGTTCAACAGTTATCCGGCTTCTTTGATGCCTGATTACCGGGCGCTTCGTTATCTGACTTGTCCGAATATGGCGATCAGTGATTCTCGCAATCATCATCCGGGATTGGATAATTCCGGTCCGTTCTTGGCCATGAACCCGTTCAGCAGTCGTTGCTGTCAGCACAATCATGGTTTCGGCTGGCCTTATTATGTCGAACATTTGGTGTTGGCGACGCCGGATAACGGGGTAGCCGCCGTTTTATACAATTCTTGTAAGGCAAATGTAAAGGTGGGCGATGGAACGGAAATCACCTTACGTGAACAGACGAATTATCCGTTTGAGGAAATGACACGTTTTACGGTTGGAACGTCCGAAAACGTATCTTTCCCCTTCTATCTCCGCATCCCGTCCTGGTGTAAAAATGCATCTGTCTTGATCAACGGAAAAAAACAGCAAACAAAGCTTGCTCCCGGAACATACGCTTGTATCGAACGGGAATGGAAAGATGGCGATGAGGTAGTCCTGAACCTTCCGATGGAATATGCCGTTCGTCAGTGGCAGGTAAATAAGAATAGTGTCAGTGTCGATTACGGTCCGCTAACCCTGTCCTTGAAAATAGAGGAAGAATACAAGCAAATGCCCAGCACCGAGACTGCTGTTTGGGATTCCAAATGGCAGGAAGGAGCGGATGCCTCCGCATGGCCGACATTCGAGATTCTGCCTGCAAGCCCGTGGAATTATGCCTTGAGAGTCCAGTCACCTATCACGTTGCAACGCAGAAACTGGCCGTCGGACAACAATCCTTTCACTCTCTCTTCCGTCCCGATGGAATTTAAGGCTCAGGGACGTTTGGTGCCGGAGTGGAAAATTGACGAATACGGATTATGCGGAGTCCTTCCATACGAAAACGCCCGCAAGTCCGACTGCCTGGATGAAATCACCTTGGTCCCTATGGGAGCGGCAAGGTTGAGGATTTCTGCTTTCCCAGTGGCAGAGCGGTGAGAATTAAAAAATAATGATCGGTCTCTATTTTTAATTCTCAATTTTTAAGTGCTTCATATATTCTGATGGAGTCTTTCCGTACTGCTTCTGGAAGCAGGTGGAGAAGTAGGCAGGTGACGAAAAGCCGACTTGGAAAGCGATCTCGCTGATGCGGTTCTCTCCGTTCTGCATCAGCAGGATCGCCTTCTTTAAGCGGGCAATGCGGATGAAGTCGTTAGGAGAAAGACCGGACAGACCCTTAACTTTGCGGTAGAGGCTGGAAGTGCTCATTCCCATCGTATCGGCAAGCATCTCAACGGAGAGTGCTTCATTGCTGAGGTGTTCTTCCAAATAATCGTTCAGTTTGCGAAGGAAAATATCATCCACCTGCGAAACGGCGAGAGAGGCTACCGGGGCGAACGGCTTCTCCAAATAGGTTTTGTTCAGTAGCTTACGGCTTTTCAAAAGGTTGCCCACTTGGGCCGTCAGCAGTTCGATAGAGAACGGTTTCTCCATATAGGCATCGGCTCCAGAGTTCAGTCCCTTCAGGCGTGATTGCAGGTTGTGTTGTGCTGTCAGCAGGATAAACGGGATATGGCTGACATTGACATCGTTTTTCATTTCGTTGCAAAGTTCGAAGCCGTCCATGATCGGCATCATGACATCGCTGATGATTAGGTTGACCGTGTTTTTACGGACCAGATCAAGAGCTACTTTCCCGTTTTCCGCTTCTAGCACTTGATATGTTTCCGCCAGTTCGCGGGCGATGAAATGGCGCATATCATTTTGGTCTTCGACAATTAAGATAACCGATTTGCCCGTTTCGGCCAATGTGACTATTTCCGCTTTCTCTTTTCCAGCAGTGGTCTGGAAACTGTCTTCCTGCTGTTCTGGGAGCATCAGGACAAACTGGTTCAAGCCGTCCGGCGTTTGTCGATAGAACAGTCTGCCGCAGTGGAATTCGGTCAAAGAGTGGGCCAGCGACAAACCGATACCGCTTCCTTGCTGGTTTTCTGTCTCTTTGAGGCGGTAGAACGGATTGAATATATTTTCGATTTCACTGTCGGGTATCAGATGCCCGTCGTTGGTGACGAGCAGGGTGAACATGCGCTCTTCACCTGAAGGAGGGAGTAATTCGAGCGATATCCGGCTGTCCGAGTACTTCAGTGCATTGCTGACCAGGTTGCTGACGATCTTCGAGAATGCTTCTCGGTCCAGACAGGCCTCGAAAGGTAGATCCGGCAGCTTGACTGTGAAATTCTTGTTTCCCTGTTCGAAAGCCGGACGGAACGGATGCAGGATCGTTTCCAGCCAGAGGACGACATCGGTCTTGACATAGTTCAGTTTGAACCCGCGGCTTTCCGTCTTGCGGAAGTCCAATAGTTGGTTACTTAGGTCTAACAGTCGCCCAGTGTTTTTCTCGATGATTCGTAGGTTCTCCTGTGTGGCGGGCGTTCCATCCCCTGAACGAAGGATTTTTTCCAGCGGGGCTTTTATCAGGGTAAGAGGTGTCCGTATTTCATGCGTGATAAAGGTAAAGAACTGTATTTTTGCATTATAAAGTTCTTTTTCCTTCTTACTTTCGAATATTTCACGGTTGATGCGGTGTTTTTCTTCCAGTTTGGCTTTTTTATAGTTATACCAGAGTACGATCAGCAGGCATAAGATCGTGAAATAAATGAGTAATGCCCATCCGGTAGCCCAGAATGGCGGTGTCACCGTGATCCGAAGAGTCGTCTCGTTATCTTGCCAAACCCCGCTGCTATTGGTCGATTTTACCCGGAAAACATAGTCGCCGGGTGACAGGTTGGCAAAGGTCACGTCTTTATTCTGCTTCATATAGATCCAGTCTTTGTCACTCCCTTCCAAACGGTAGGCATACTGGATCGCGTCTGGAGATGTATAGCTCAATGCCACATACGAAAGGGTAAAAGTGGAGCGGTTATGCGGAAGTTTCAATTCTCCGTTTTTCATAATCTGGTTGACATTATATTTAGGGGCACCGATGCGGTCGTCCTGCACATCTATGCGAGTGATACATACCGACGGTGAATAAACATCCTCTTTGAAATCGCGCGGATTAAAGGCGATCATTCCGTTTATCGTTCCCATATACATGGTCCCATCCGGCATCTTGTAGGCAGAACAATAGTTGAATTGCGTTTCGGGCAAGCCATCCGTGTACGAGAAAGTCTTCATCACATATGTTTCCGGGTTAAAACGAACCAGCCCGTTGGCCGTTGCAATCCAGAAAAGATGTTCGTCGTCTTCTAAAATACGGTGTACGATATTGCTGGGCAGTCCGTTTTCAACCGTGATGCGGTTGAATGAATCCGATATCTCGTTGTAGAGGGAGAAACCATAGGTCGTTGCCACCCAAATCCGTTTTTTCGAATCTTCGAATATGGATGTCACGTTGTTGTCGCCGATGGTCTGTGACCGCTCGCGGTTGGATGTATAGTGCGCTAACTTCTTGTCAGTTTTAGAATAGCGATAAGCGCCGGAGGTGGTCGCAACCCAGATATCCCCTTTGCTGTCTTTGTAGATTTGACGTACCATCGACTTAATCTCTGTTTTCCAAGGGGTGAAACATTCTTCTTTTTTATGGAAGAGGACAAGCCCTTCGGAGGTCCCGATCAGGATTTCGTCTTCGGAGAGTTTGCAAAAGCAGAGTATGAAGTCTGCCGGAAGCAGGTTGTCGGTATTGTTCCGGGTATATCGTTTGATGATTTTCCCGGAAGGGATGTCCAGAAGGTCGATTCCGGTGTTGAATGTCCCTACCCACAACCGGCTGCCGTCGGCAAGCAGGCCGTGGATATTGGTTGCCGAAAGCGGGTGGACTGGGTTGGTACGGGAGAAGTTCGTGATCTTGCCGGTAGTCGGGTTATAGCGGTTGATCCCGTTATCTTCCGTTCCTAACCAGAGGTTGCCGTATCGGTCCGGACAGATTTCACGTACGGCATTTCCCGGCATTCCCGGATGGGTTTTCCCTCCGATAAAATATTTAAACGGGACATATTCTTTGGGCAGGTAGTTGATTCCTCCGAAAAAGGTGGTAACCCATATCCCTCCTTCACGGTCTTTTGTGATCGAATAGGCTGCATTGTCGGAGATCGTATATTCGTTTGTCAACGATTTTTGCAGGTGCGTGATGCTCCGGTCTGCCATATTCAGGATGTAGACACCGGACTCGGATGCGATCCAGTACGTATTCTCACTACACTGCTTGATGTCGCGAACCTGTATATCTGGGATGACTGTTTCCGTTTTCCGGTTGTGCCGGTCGTAAAACTTGAGTCCTGCCCGGTCTGTCCCGACCAGTATTCCCCAATCCGGCACGAGGCAAAGCTTGGTGAGGTTGATCGGATTTTCTTTTTCTTTTTCAGTCAGTATCGGGATACGGGCGAATTTGTCTGCCTCCGGTTTGTAGAAAAACAGGTCGCTGCGTCCGGCGAGGATCGGCTCGCTCTCTTCGTTCATCGTGATGTCTATCATGCTTATCTGCTCCCCTTCGGGGTAGAAATGCGGACTGCTTTCGCCTGAAAGGGCATAGCGGGCGATCCGGTTGTAGCTCATCAGCCACAAATTCCCTTTTTTATCTTCTCTGATTTGTTGGAAATATTCTGGGGCGTTGTTGCTGTCGGAAAAGGTCAGGGGATGGAAAGCATCTGTTTGATAGTCGTAATAGCAGGTGTGGGAATAGGTGCAGACCCATATCCTACCGGTCGAATCTTCGAAAAGGCTGATGATCCTGTCGTTCGGCAGACTTTCCGGCTCGTACGAGTTGTAGCGGTATATCCGGAACTGATGTCCGTCGAAACGGTTCAATCCGTCGTCCGTCCCGAACCACATGAATCCTTTTTTATCCTGTAGGGCACAATAAACCGTGTTGTGCGACAATCCCTGTTTGTTGGTATAGTGGCGGAAATAAAGGTCGTGCGACCAGCCGGACCGGGGGAGGAGGAGCGAAAGCGTGCCCAGTAGAATGATAAGGAATGTTCTCATGCCCTGCGAGTGTTTTTTTTGTAAAGTACAAATGTAAAGGAATTTTGCAAAACACTCAATATCGAGGTACAAATTCGGTTTATGGGTGGTAGTAACTTGGCGTCGTAAATAGTTCAATGCGGCAAACGTAGGGGACTTTCGGTACGATCCGTCCCGCCCTGTCCGGACGGACGTGGGGCGGGATGGAGAGCCGGATCATCTTACCGGAAATTCCGTAATCCGGAGGGTCGTGCATCCGTAAGGGATCAGTTCGATCGTCTCCTCGTCGCCAAAGTCTTTGCCTTGCTGCGTGTAGTAGGGTACCGGACCTGCCGAGCCTCTGACTTGCGTCCAGCCGTTCAGTCGCATTGCCTTCGTTTTGATGCGTATGGGGGCGTTCTCGACATTCCATGGATAGGGGGTGGTAATGTCTGATTTTTCTACCGTGAAAGCATCCTTGATCCGGTCGGGCGAGAAGGAACGGGCCGGCAGGGCGTAGTTCCAGGGACTGTCAGACGTCACCTCGTAATACCATTTGCCGTACACGTCGGACTTATCGCTTTCAAACGCTTTCTTTTCCCATTTCTCGTTCATCTTCAGGGCATAGACCAGCGGTCCCCGTTCGACAACAGCGCTGTTTTCATACCAGCGGCTGACGGTCACCTCCATCGGCAGTTCGAGGGATAGGATATCGCCCTCTTTCCATTCCCGGTTGATACGTGTGACGGTTCCGGGATAGGCATCGACCGTCAGCGGTTTGCCGTTGAGCTTGACCACCGGTTGCTTGCACCAGCCCGGTATGCGCAGGTGGAAGGGGAAGAAGACCTTTTTCACTTTCTTGTCCGTAAACGAAACATGGTAGCGTACTGTCTCCTCGAAAGGATAGGCCGTTTCCTCTTTCAGGTTCACCTCGATTCCTCCTGCCACTCGTGCCGTTACTTGCGAGGGGGCGAAGAGCAGGGAGGCGAGTCCGTTGTCGGCAGTCGCGTACCAGAGGTTCTGGACGAATTTGGGCCAGCCTTGGTGAAGATTGGACGTGCAACAGGGATAGCCGGTCAGCTCGCCGAAAAGCAGGTCGGTGTCGTCGTGCGGGGTGGAGAACTCCCTCCACTCGCGGGTGACGGCGATCTGGTTGGTCTGCTGGTAATACTGGCGGGCGGAGTAGTCGTCGGTCACTTGAGTGGGCAAGGCGTTGTATGCCACGCGCTCCAGGTAGTCGGCCCATTGCATGTCCCCTGTGACCTCCAGTATCGTTTCCAGTGAGTACATCATCTCTACGGCGGTACAGAGCTCTGAGCCTGTCGTCGGTTTGCCGAAGCGCAGCAGTTCGTCTCCTCCCCAAAGGCCGGTAGGCAATCCGATGGTGTGACGGATGTCGTTGACCGCTTGGCGGGTGGCTTGGATTTGCTTGGAGTCTTTGCCTTGCTGGTAATAAACGATCGGTTCCTTGAAACCTTGTGCGAGGTTCACACAGTGCAGGCTGTGTTGGCGTCTGAGATGATTTTGATTTAAAAAGATATCTGTCCAGTTGAACGTCTGTTTATGGATTAACTCGCCTAAATCCAACAGGAATTTGTCGCCGGTGATGTTGTACAGCCAATAGACGACCATCAGGTTATCCCCTCCGCGCTGTTCGCCCCAGAAGGTCCATTTGCCTAACGGGTTTTTGGGCAGTTCGTCCAGTTGGTATCGGAAATATCGGGTCATGAAGTCGATCACGCGCCGGTCCTGCGTAGCCGTGTAGTATTGTTGCATGACTTTCAGCATGACCATTTTGGGCCACCAGTCTTGCGCGTTGTTGCGTTGCAGACCGGGTTCGTAGTCGCGGTCGGTATCGGGGCCGAAGTAGCCGTTGGGCTTTTGTGATGCCAAGGTCCATTCGATCCAAGGTTGTACCTTTTCGATCAGGGCTTGGTCGTTCAGGAGATAAGCCAACGGCAGAAGTCCGTCGATCCAGTACGGACCCCGTTCCCACACGTCACCGTCACCGCCGAGCCATCCGTTTCGGGGACCCATTACTTTCGTGTAGACCTTATCCAAGTGGCCGGTCATTCCGTCGCGCATACGGGTCAGTTGGTCGTGCATCCACCCTTCGGCGCGGATGGTTCCGAGAGGCAGTTGGATGTAGTCTTTTTGCAAGAGCGGGTGTCGGTTGTTCCGGTAACTTTCGGCTGCGGGTTCTTCGCCGGCGGCCGAGACAGTCGCCACCGTGAGGGTGGCGACTGCTGTCAGGAAAATTTTTTTCAATTTGTTCATGGTGATAGGATGATGTTATGTTATTCTTGATAATCGATCCATACTTTCATCTTGCCTGCTTTGCGGTTGTCCCAGGCATAGTAAGGAATGAAATGTAGTGTTTGTCCATTCGATATGGCTTTGATTGAGCGGATGCCACCCAGGTTGTCCGGTTCGTCTTTGACCTCGAATGAGGAGGTGGGCGTCAGTGCGAGGTCGGCAAAGTCTTTCGCGTTGTCCGTCTCTTCGAGGCAGTAGACCAGCGGTCCGCGTTGCAGGGCGCGCTTGCCCGTGTTTTGCCGCACGCGCGGGTCGGCTGATACTTTTTCGACCGGCATGTCCATGTTGAGCACGATCAAGTCGCCGGTTTTCCATTCCTTGATGACGGTATATCCCTTGTCGGTCGTACTGTCGACTTTGTTCCCGTTGACCGACAGGGTGTATGACTTGCACCATCCGGGGATACGGATGCGCAACTCCTTGCCGAGCGGTTGTTCGGAGGTGACGGTCAGCTTGACCAGCCCGTCCCAAGGGTAGTCCGTTTCTTGTTTCATGACGACCTTTTTCCCGTCGATCGTGACTTCGGTGGTGTTTCCGATGAAGAGGTTTACCCACAAGGCCTTGTCCGATGTCCCATAGATATAGTTCCCGATGGAAGGCAGGAAGCGCGAGATCTGGCTCGGACAGCAGGCGCACCCGTACCAGGCCTGGCGGTGATGGTCTCCGTTCGATTCCAGCGGATTGACGTAGAAGAAGCGGTCTCCAGCCAGTGAGACGCCAGCTAGCGCACCGTTGTACATGGAACGTTCCAGTACGTCTATGTATTTCGAATCGCCTGTGAACTGGTTCATGCGTTGGTTCCAGTAGACCATCCCGACGGAAGCGCATGTCTCGCAGTAGGCATCGAGGTTCGGCAGGTCATAGTCTTCGGTAAAGCCTTCGTTGTGCCGTGAAGAGCCGATCCCGCCGGTCACGTACATGTTACGTAGTACTACGTCGTCCCAGAGGCGGTTCAAAGCCTCGACATAAGCGGTGTCTTTTTTCAAGGCTGCCACATCGGCCATCCCGCAGTACAGGTACATGCAACGGACGGCATGCCCCGAAATGTCGGTCAGTTCTCTTACCGGGATAACATCCTGGTAGTAGGCTGGGTCCCATTTCCCTTCGCCACCCATGCTCCCGTGTCCGTGTCCGCGTTCTTCGAGCAGCCAGTTGGCGAAGTCGAGATATTTTTCCTGACCGGTTGTCCGGTATATTTTCACCAAAGCCAATTCGATCTCCTCATGTCCCGGCACCCAATGGCGCTTGCCGGGACCGAACAGTTCCATCATGTGGTCTGCCATACGGATGCTCACATCGAGCAGTTTCCGTTTTCCGGTTGCCTGGTAATAGGCGACGGCGGCTTCCATCATGTGGCCGGCACAATACATCTCGTGCTTGTCCATGTTGTTCCAACGTTTGTCTTGTCCGGTCAGTGTGTAGAATGTATTGATATATCCGTCCGGTTGTTGGGCTGCCGCGATCTTGTCGATCCATTCGTCCGCTTTCTTTTCCAGTTCGGGGTCCGGGTTGTTGATCAGGCTGTAGGCGATACCTTCCAACGCTTTATATACGTCCGAATCGTCGAAGAAGATACCGGAATGCTTCCCTGTCCCTCTGGCTGCATTTTCAAAATTTTGCATTCTTCCGGTTTGGTTCTCTATTTGGTCGATACAGACAGGGAGTGTAGCCGATGTGTGCTTGGCGAGACGTGGCGACCAGAAGTTGTCCCGGATGTGCACGTGCGAGAAGTCTATCTGGTCGATTATTTTCAAAGGCGGGGTTTCTATTTGGTCTTGTCCGCCGCATCCCCATAGTGCCATACAGGCAAAGAGTAGTACAAAATACTGTTTCATGGTTTTAAAATTTAATGTTATAATTTGCAACTTATTTTTGTCAAAGTAGGAGAGGTGGCTGTCTTTGTCCCGTTGATGAAAATCGACAGTCCGGCTCCTCGTTTATATTTATCACCTGTCTTATCATAAAGCACGCATATTGTTTTGCCACGATAAGTCAGATTGTCCAGGCAAAAGTAATCCCAATATCCTTCCGGTATCAACGGGTTGACATCGAGTTCCTCTTCTTCACTTGGCCGGATTCCGATTAACCCGTTGATGACGAGGTCGCAGAATAAAGAATGATTATAATCTTTTCCGCGTTCTTCGGGTTTTTGGTGACGTGTTGACAACATTGTCCTGGATATCCAATCGCCAGTAAAAGGATTCAGGTTTTCGTCAATCCATGGTGTTAGTATGCCATTCGCGTCTTTCTTATACAGGCTTCGTGCATAAATCGAGAATAAAGTTATGAAATCTCGTGAATCTACAAAAGATTGCGTTTGATTATTTAACAAATTAGCCAATCCGACCAATGTCATCGAGGTCGCGTATGGCCAAGAAGGACCGTTCCACTGGCATTCATGTCCTTCGTAAGCAACTTTGAATTGAGGATGGCATTGTTCGGCAGTTGTTGGCCCGTAAGGAGCGAGAAAATGTCGTGTGTTCATCAGGAATTTCCAGGCGACGGCATAGTCCGCGGAAGCCAGGTCAAATGCCCAAGGCGTATATCCGTGTAGTTCGCGTACGTCTTTTAAAGAAGCGTTTTTTTCAACAGACAGTACTTTTAGAAATTCCGCTTTGGGGTCCCATAAATATTTGAACATGTTTTCTTTGATCCGGCAGGCTTCGGTTTCGAGTGCTTGTGCTTGGTTGTCGTTTTTCCAATGTGCAATTTTGGATAAGGTGGCGGCTTCGGCTGCCATATATGAGTTGATGGTTACCCGAAAACCGTGTCCGCCGATCGAAATTTCCATGCCGTCTTCTCCGTCTTTTTGCCAGAACAATCCTTTTTCAGCTATGAATTTTTTTTTCTTCCACTCTGAATAGTTTTGTAAAAGTTCCGGATATAACTCTTTCAGCAATTGATAATTCCCCGTGATCTGACAATATTGGTAGATTGCATGGGCAACGGGAAAACTGTAGGAATGCGTGTCACCTCCTCCCTTCAGCCAATAGTACGCATAGTCTTTGAGGAAACCGGAATACTTCAGCCACCTGCCTTCCCGAAAGTGGAACCAGGCAGGGCAACAGATGCCGTTGTGCTTTCCGGCCCACGGGACATCCGGAAGGAATTCGGTTACGATGAACCCGTCCGGTGTCTTTTTCAAATGTTTCCGGAAAGTCCACCAGCGGAAATAATAGATTTCCTCTATGTTTTTGTCCGGACATTCGAATAGCGGTATATTGCCGGATAAGAATTCTTTTGCCTGTCCGTTTGAAATATGTTGCACATACAATTCCTTGTCTTGCATGTTGAACCGGTCGATATACGAGCCTATCATGGCGGGATCAAGGACCTGCCCTGTGGTTGTATATGGAAAAGCCGTGACTGTGAGAAGAAAGTATAGGAGAAGGATTACAAGTTTGTTCATAAGGACATTTTTTATTTGCAGGGAAGCTTGCTTCCCTGCGAGGTTTGTAAGTTGATTACGTTTGTTATTTATAATGGGGGTTTTGTTCCAAGTTGGGATTGGAGGTCAAAACTTTTTCGGGTATCGGGAAGACGGATCGGTAATCACCTTGTGGTTTATGCGAGAGCCAGCTTTTTTTCGTGTAAACACCGAATCGGATGGCGTCTCGTCTGCGGTGCATTTCCCATGCGAATTCCCAACCCAGTTCGTCATACATTCTACCGAATCGGATGAGGTCCGTGTTCCCTTTGTCTGTAACGGTGTAGTGTTCCACATAGCCATATTGATATGAACTGTTTTCTTGTAACTGTGCATCGGTTACTATCGCTAATTCGGGATTGTCTTTGAATGCCCGTTTGCGGACTTCCGTGACCAAGAGGCCGGCTCCTGGTTTTCCCGAACGCAATAAGCATTCCGCTTTCATCAGGAGTACTTCTGCGTATCGGAACAGAGGCACATCCGTTTCGGATGAGGATTGCTCGCCTTTTACGATTTCGAATTTGTTCATGCGAAAACCTTCCATCTCACTGGTGTAATTCCCGTCCGGAAGATCTTTCGTATAGACAAGCGGTTCTCCCATTTTGTCGTATGTCCCGTATAGAGGACTTCCGTCTGCAGCTCGTTGTTCGCCCATCAGCCAGCTATCGGCCAGACGGGAATCTTCGGGATCATACGTGTCGATGAATTGAGTGACCCCCATAGCTGAACCGCATCCCCAAGGAGTCGCTTCGGTTTCGTATTTCTTTTTCAGTTCCCCGTGCCAGGAAAACATGTGGATCGAATTACCCCCGGCGATATTTGCATCGAACGGGATGGTGAAAATGACCTCTTTGGATGTTTCCACGCCTGTAGAACGGAAGGGGTCTTTGTAGTTGTCGGACAATGCGAACCTGTTGCTGTTTATGATGTCGTCACACTGTTGGATACAGTCGTCCCAGTGTTCTTCGCCTGTATATACCTTGGGTGCGACATGAAGTCGCATAGATAATTGTTGGAATGATACTTACGGGTATCAGCTTTAACCCGCTGTTCCGTCAGCGGTAGCCTACCGACCGATGCACCTTAATGTTGTATTAAGCGGTCGGGACGAAGTACACTTTCGCAAGACAAGACAGAACCGTGAGGGGAAGTCAAGTACGGTTAG
>OCPU01000645.1_pt1 | contig 34115 bp, 35 predicted proteins | sample 1538661 | NCBI WGS metagenome assembly OCPU01 (sample SAMN04571716, study PRJEB22368) | human gut metagenome | biome: human gut; material: stool | host: Homo sapiens | place: Luxembourg | collected 2012-10-19
CGCCTGCTTATTTTCTTCGTCAGGCTATCCCATAATGGAATCTGATACCTTTCCACGTTCCGATAATCCTATCTGTACATATACCGTTAGGTCTCTGCTATAGTCCTGTCAGCTCGGATGTGCCTGTAACACAACATGGTTGTTCGTAGGGCAAATTTCTACTTAACCACACTGACTGCGCTTTAACGCACCCATACATTTCTATATGGTCTTCTTTTAGAACCGTACATTCGCAGTTTTCGTCAGTTTACTCGCCAAAGTAAACATTCTAACCATAGATATTTTATAGATCCTTGACCTATAGGTAGCGCACCCCACCTCTGGGGCATTTTCGAGAATCTTTTGGCAGATTCCTACGACTACTCTCGGTCGTTGTCACGGAGCTTCTCACCCCAGCCATTACAGCTGACGCAAGTCCGTCAAGGATAGACGTTTCAGGGCGTTACCCCATCATTCCACCTATCGGATTACCAGTTCACAGACTGGTTATTATTTAATAAACCAACACTGTGCACAGACTTTTTACCGCCTGTGAACGTGTCGCACTTACCCAAAAATCTTCGGAAGATTTTTCTCCTTCGCCTTTGGTATTGGCAATGATGGTATTGACCAGCTTTAAGATGTCTTTTTCACTGCGGATATAGCGGAAGGGATTATAATGCATACTTTTTTTGAAATTTATGGTATTCAACACTTTAATCCGGTATGGTTCATAAATAACCTTTCCCTGTTTATCCCTGACTGGCTTGCCGTTTTTCATCTTCGGTGTACCACGGCGGAGCATTTTCCCGCACTCCACCAGAATCGTCCCCTTCGGATCAGTTACAACATAGGAAACATTGGATGGCATCTGCATTAAATTCGGCTTTACATAGAACCTTGTTTTACCGGAACCGGAACCGCCGATAATGATTACATTTTTGTTTCTTGCATATTTAGGCTGTTTCGGGCGGCTGTTCATGGTAAGCCGTTCCGTCTGTGTCAAAAGGATATTATTTTCAAACACTGGATCAATAAAAGGTGCGATGTCTTTCTGGTTTCCCCATCGGGCAGAACCGTATTCCTCTCCCTGCCGGAATTTCTTTGCATTTTTCCCTTTCAGGTACACCATTGCCTTAATCACTACAGTGGTAATCATCCCAACTGCCATATCAAAGATATGGAGACTGAGAATTGGATTTGAGAACGCCATCTGGAAATTCAAAAACAGCACCCCCAGACGTTCTATTGCGGATTCCCCAACACAGAACCGATACAGCCATGCCAGCTTATCTGCCAGGTAAAAAACAATTACATAGGGAATATTCATCATAAGCAGACGTTTCTTATCCACCGCAGGCATCTGTCCGGCAATGTCCTGTCCTATTTTTTTCAAAACTGTCATAACTTCTGACTCCGGCTTCTTTTTATGCTTCCTGCTCAATGTTCCTGCCCCCGATTCTTCTGTTTCATCTTTTCCCTCTGCCTGTGCTTTGCCACACGTTCCATTGCCAAATACAGTTTCTTCCGGACAGATACTTTTTTGCTTTTCTTTAACTGCCATCCGGTATATTCCTTAAAAGCGGCAGTTATGGAATCCACTTCTTTCGCCTTAAAAAAGACATAATATTTCGGAGGTTCTGCCGACCTGTCTTTCTTCAGGCAGTAGTCTATATCATATTTTCTGGCATATTTTTCAAAAGACCGGATATTCCCATCTGTAACCTCAATATTAGAAAGCTCCTGATTGTGTGCTTTCAGTTTTTCCATGCTCTGTTTCCCATGATATACGGTTTCTTTTTTCTGCCCCTTTCCAGAAATTTTTTGCCGCTTTTGGGACTGTTCCATCTCCCTGAGCAGCTTCTGCAGCGATGCTTTTAAAATCTGTGCAGAAATTTTCCCTCCCCGTATACACAAAGACACCACCTTTTCATTTACTTCATCCTGCAAGACAATCACCTTCCTTCTCCCTGACTGCTTTCTTCTGTTTTATTTCCAGCAGAATCTTCTGCAGGCAGTACCCGATGCAAGGAGAATATCTTCCATAAGGGCATCCCTCACAGCCCCACGTCTGCTCTTTCTCTTCAAAAGATTCCTCCGGCAAAAGCAGATAATAGCATTCTTCTTTGGAACATCCATTCTTTTGGCTGTTCCAAAAATAACAGTAAGAGCAGTCCTTTGGCTTATCCTCTGCATATTTCTGATTATCCGCTTTCTTCTGCATCCTGTTTTGCTCTCCTGTCCAATTCTTCCAATCTCCTGTCCTCCTCTGCCCCTACACGAATACAGCAATATAGGCTAACTGCTATGACCACCGCAGCTCCGCCGATAATAATTCCAATCATCTCCATACACCTCTTTCGTCCATCAACAAAAAAACAGGGTGTTTCCAAAATGACCAGCACTTCGGAAACACCCAATATTTCTTTTTTATTTTTTCTTTTTTAACAGTAACAGTGAACCCCCTGTCCCACATAATGCAAGACCAGCAAGAAGCAGCCACAGCCGTATATTGCTATCATCACCTGTTTTCGGTGTGTCTGTCGGCTTTGAAGGTTCCTGCGGTGTCTGCGGCGTTTCCGAAGGTTTCTTTTCATCCTTCATGGATACCTTCTGAATCTCTCCGGTATCTTTTACAGAAAACTCCACATCCTCCGCTATCAGATATCCTTCCGGTGCTGTTTCCTCCCGCAGTATATAATCTCCAATCGGAAGTTTTTCCATATAATGCGGCTTGTCTGTAGAAGTCCAGCTTTCCACCGCATTTCCATCTTTATCAAGCACCGTCAGTTTTGCCCCCGGCAATTCTTTCCCCGAAATATCCGTTTTGGAAATCTCAACCTTTGTCACATCGTCTTTCATTTCCACTTTCTGAACTTCTGCAGTATTTTCAACAGTGAACGTAATACTTTCCGCTGTCACATAACCATCTGCCGGAAGTGTTTCTGTCAGAGTATATTCTTTACCGACTTCCAGTTCTTTGATAATGTGCGGCTCCGTACCGGATGTCCACTCATCTACCACAGTTCCGTCCTGATCGGTTACTTCCAGTTTTGCACCCGGTAACTCTTCTCCTGTGGTAAGGTCAGATTTTGTGATTTCAAAGATAGTTGCCTCATTTTCAAAGGTGTGCTCAAAAGTAACTTCCGGCGCATCCGCTCCAGCATACTCGAAAGTAAATTCTTTTACTTCTTCTGTCGTAACAAAACCTGCAGGTGCTTTTACTTCCTTCACATAGAAGCTACCACCTACCGGAAGATCTGCAGTAAAGAAGATTTTTCCATCCTTGTCCGTCGCTTTCTGCTCAATAATCGTATCTGCTTTTACAAGCACATCACCGTCAGCATTCTTAATATCCTCTTTGGCACAAAGGGCAAATACGCCGCCCTCCAGCACACGGTCAGAATCTTTCTCTTTTTTGGTTACGATCACTTTTGCTTTCTGACGGCTGTTCTGCCATTCAGAATCGAAAGTTACCACCGGAGTATCCTGATCACGATAAGTCAGATCAATGTCTTTCGCCTCTCCGTCCAACACAAAACCATCGGCTGTTTCTTTTTCTACCACATAGTATTTTCCAAGCGGCAGGTCATCGGTTCTTGCAATGCCAAGTTCATCGGTTTTGATGGTTGCTACCAGTTCATCCTTTTTGTAATAATCATCACTTTCTCCGTCAGCGGCTTTAATATCTTCTCTGGCATAAATTTCAAAGGTAACGTCTTTCAAAGAGCCTGTCACATAACCCCAGATGGAATCCATTGCTCCTGCAACCATGTCATTCCAGGTCACTTCACTGAGAAATTCACCTTTTTTGTTGATGATGATACGTCCAATCGGAACGTCATCCTTCATTTCCACTTTCTGAATTTCTGCAGTATCCGTGATTGTAAATTCCACTTCTTCTGCTTTTAAGTATCCATATGGCGCAAATTCTTCACGCAGGATATAGGTTTCCCCGACATGCAGACGTTTGATGATATGCGGTTCCCCTTTTACGGAAGTCCATTTATCAATTTCATTTTCATCTTTATCAAGAACCGTTAGAGTTGCACCATCCAGTTCCACGCCTGTGGTAAGGTCAGATTTTCTAAACTCAACCGTTGTCGGCTGATTCTTAAAGATTTCTTTCAGGCGGACAACTTCTACATCCTGACCCTGATAAGAAACAGTCACTTCGATAATCTCATCAGAAGAAACAAATCCGTCCGGTGCCTGTAATTCTTTGATATAGTAGCTTCCAAATGGTAAATTCTGTTCAAAAATTGCTGTTCCATCTTCGCCTGTGACGGCTGTACAAAGCTGCTCATCTGCTTTCACAATCACTTTTCCCCCGGCTTTGATGTCTTCTTTTGCATATAAACCAAACTCTGCTCCGGCGATGGTGCTGCCATTTTCCGCATCCTGTTTTTCCACGGAAATTTCCACTTTCTGACGCTCATTGATGAACTCTACGCTTTCCACCACGGCAGGAGTATCCTGATCCACATAGACAAACTGCACATTCTGCTCTGCTTTGTTATGTACAAAACCATCCGGTGCTGTTTTTTCTACAACCCTGTAATTTCCAAGTGGAAGATTTTTGATTGTGGCACTTCCTGTTTCATCTGTTGTAAGCTCTGCCACCAAAGTATCTTTGGCATACTCTAAAATACGGTTTCCGGCATCGTCTTTCTGAAAATCTGCAGTATAAATATCTTCTGCAGCGTAGATTGCAAAGACTGCTCCGGCAAGGTTTTCCATCTCATATTTGAAGTCCTTTCCGTATTCTTTCAGAACTTCACCTTTTTTCACTACTGTAAGTTCCCCTTTTACCGGATGATTTTCATAAACCACTTCGATAATGGCATCTCCTGAAACCGGTTCAATCTGATACAGAGTATCGCTATTTACTTTAATTTCCGCATAATTCTTGTTGATGGTATATCCATCGGGCGCTGTCACTTCTTCAATACGATAATGACCGATTTTCAAATTCTGCGGAAGGATCAAATATCCATCTGCATCGGTAAAATAAGATTTATGTACGATAGTAGTCGGATAGGTCGTTACCTGTTCTACATATTTCTCATTATCCATATCGTAAATCTTAAATTCTGTTCCAGCAACCAGCACTGTTTTCTTTGTTTCATCGTCCTGTTTCGTGATTTTCAATTTGGCAGAAAACTCATCATCCAAAAGCACACGCCATACCTGCGGCTCTGTCGGCTTATGCTCTGTGATTCTTACAATAAAATCATCCACTGGTTTATAATTATGCGGTGTCGTTGTCTCTCTTACCACATAAGTTCCATATGGAAGTGGAATGGATACTGCATAGCCTTTTTTATCGGTAAAGATTTCAGTTGCCCCATTTTCTCCAAGTACCACCGGAGTAACGGAATCAAAGTCATAAGTTCCATCTTCTTTCACAGTTAAAGAAGATACCAGATAAGCAGTAAATCCTGCGCCTTCAAGAAGTGCTGCATCGGTATTCCCGTTATTTACAGCCTTAATAATCTGGAACGGCTGCTTCTTGACCTGCTCTAAGGATGTACAGCTTCGTTCCACCACAGCCACTAAATCCCCTTCATAATCACAGACAAGATCATATTCATTTTTATCTGTCAGATAACCTGTCGGCGGTGTAATTTCTTTCACAAAATATTTACCGAGATACAGGTTTTCTGCAACTGCTTCCCCTTTTTCATTGGTTGTCAGTGATGCCACCTTATCCCCGGCTTTATAAATCACACCTGTTGCCCCATCCGGATGTACGATATCTTCACGTGCATACAAACCATATACTGCTTTTTCCAATGTGGCATCGCCCTGCGGTTCTGCTTTGTTTGTTTCTGCATCTTTTTTCTTCAGGAAAATCTTTGCTGTCACACGTTCATTTACAAATGTATGGGAGAAAGAAACGTCAGCTTCGCTGTCATTGGCATATGAAAATTTAAAAGAATATATATCTTCTTTATTTCTCTGATACCCGGACGGAGCCTGTTCTTCTTTTACATAGTAAGAATTTCCAATCGGAAGATCCGCTGTAAATATCGCTGTCCCATCCTCACCTGTGACTGCCTTTTCAATCAGAGAACCTTTCTTCACAACCACAATGCCGTCTGCGTTTACAATATCATTTCCGGCATACAAACCGAAAATACCGCCATCCAAAGGTTTTTCTGTATCCTTATCTTTCTTTACCACGGATACTTTTGCTTTCTGTCTGTCATTGATAAAAGTAGTCTCTGAAAATACCGCTTCTGCATTCTGCCCTGCATAAGATAACGTCACTGTCTTTTCTTCTTTTGCGTTATAAAAGTTTTCTGGTGCCTGCATTTCCTTCACAATATAAGTTCCGAGATGGAGATTTTTTAATACTGCCGCACCGTTATCTCCCGTTACCAGATGCTCTTTTACCAGCTCGCCTTTCTTATATACCTGTGCCCCATAAGCGGTCATTATATCCTTTCCTGCATATACAGAATAAACAGCACCTTTTTGTCGGCGTTTCTCATAGCGGAACACAATGCCTTTCTCGCTTAAATCTGCACCCGTCAATACCTGTCCCTCTTTATATACAGTGAGCTCTCCAAGCTGTTCTTTATCCGGAACAGTTACGGAAGTAGACTGATTTGCTACAAGTTTCACATTATATGCGGATGTATTGATACGATACCCGGTTGGTGCCGTAATCTCTTTTAAATATACCGTATCTTGTGTTTTCACAATTTCCACGGAGGTCGTACCGTTCTTATCTGTCTTTGGCATCTCCTTGATAAGCTGTGTACAGTCTTTATCTTTATAAATGCCGAACACTGCACCGGACAGTTTCGCATCCTCTTTTTCAGAATCTACTTTTACAACCTGAACTTTTGCAAGTTCCAGCCATGTAACCTGAAAAGAAGCCGTAGTTTCTTCCTCTACGCCCTCTCCAAAAACCAGTGCCAGATTTTGCGTATCGGAACCTGTAGTAATTTTATAAGCAGAATAATCCTTTGTTATGCTTCCTTTCATCTTTGCAGACCAGTTTTGTCCCACATCTTCCGTCTGGGTCAACGGCGCTGAAAGAAAAAACGTTGTACCTCCTTTTACTACAACATCTGCCCCTGCATTGCTGACTTTTCCTGTGGATACGTTATGAAACTTTACGCCCTTTGGCAGTTTCATGGTAATGGACTGTCTGCTGTCTGCCTGAAACGTTACTTCTTTTGTTCTCTGGATATTTCCATCTACATAAGCAGTTACTTTGTCATCTGAAAATGCCATAGCCGCATCCGGGATTTCCGGCTGGCTGACCGCATAACTATATAATTCTTTTGCCAATGCGATTCCGGTATCATTCGCCCCATAAAAAGCATCTTCACTTCCCTCTGCATAGGATGCCGCAAGATGTGTCACGACAAATCTTTTTCCGGCTGAAAAATCGGGATATTTCTTATCAAAAAAACAATCCTCTCCGCTTGCATTTGTCCCATAATAACACACTTTGGACAATTCTTTGCCGTCTCCCAGTTTTGTAATTTCATATACTCCGCTGCCCGGTCCCGGCTTTGACGGCTGGATGCAGTATGCGGTTGCCGTCACGCTTCCAAACTTTACGGTAAACGGACAAGTCAGGTAGGAACCCAGACCATAGTCTGCATAATAATACCAGCCGCCGGAACTTACCTCTACCTGTGATGAACGCAGCATTTTAGGATTGTATGCAGTAAAAGTAACCGTTTCTCCTTCCTCCAATGCCAAAAGGTCCACATTCCCTGCAATCATATGGTTTTTAAACTGTTCCATAACATCTAAAAGTTTCAGGCCACTTTCCTCATCATAAGTGTCCTGCCCTTTTAATGCTTCTAATGCCTGATTCAGTTCTGTTTCCGAAAGTTTTTTCTTATGCGAGTCCGTCTCGCCTTCCTCTGCATCCTCTCCCCCGGTCTGATCATTTCCGTCAGAATCCTGTGCATTTTTCTCTTTATGGATTTCCGCTGACGGCTCTCTTACCACAATATTTCTTTGCACATGATAAGACGGATGACCACTGACAGGCTCTACAAAATACACTGCATGATACGTATCTGCTTTATTTCCATCAAATGCCTGTCCATTCTGGTTCTTTGCCTCGTGGTACGTGACCTTTACTTTTTCCGGATGAATCTTCATTCCTGAGAAATCACTTTTCACGTCAAAACCCGTTCCTGCTTCTACTTCATAATCTTCCGCCGTTACAATCTCATCTTCAGCAAGGGCACCCTTTACTTTTTCCATGTCAGGATATTCTGCTTCGTAAGCCGCTGGCTCCGCTTCTGCCGCATAAGTGGTAACTGGCTGCATAATAGAAGAAATGATTGTCAATGCCGAGAGAAATCCCGATACGATTCTCTTTGATTTCCCTTTCATTCGCTAAGTACCTCTCTTTCTTTGTTTTTTGCCATTCTAATACTGTCCTGTTTCAAAAATTTTTCCTAAGTTCCCATATCTCTTTACCTCCTTTTTTACTTGTACTGCCCATAACAGTACATGAATACAGGGAACTTCCCTAAGCGGAACTTCCCTGCATGGTATCTACTGTTATACAGCCCGTAACCGGACTGTTTTTTTATTGAGCGTTTTTCCTGTTCTCATCCTGAACCCGTTCCCTGCTCCGGTTTTCTTTCCGCAGCGTTTTCTCCGAAAGGGTGGGCAGAATGCCCACTCCATGCCGGGTATCTATTCAGGCAGGCTATGAAATTATCAAGGTACATATAAAGGGATTTTTGAAATAAGAAAATACCCTCTCACTAATCGCAGGCTGGAGAGGGTAAAAATTGACCGTTTATAGAAATTTTTTGTTATATGGATTTCAAAGAATTGTCAGTGTGTTTTCTATCGCAACAAACACCAGCATTATTAAAGAGAATTGTTAAAACAACACTAGCGTATTTGATACAAAAAACGGGAGAGAACTGCATAAAAAACAATTCTCTCCCGTAATCATTATTCACATTAATTTTTAATTAGCCCAATCAAGATATGTAGAATCAACCAATATACCTCTACTTTCCTTAAATGTGTCTACCAATGTACATTCTTTAGTATTCAGTCTCTTTTTTACATTCATTATATGAATATAACGTATTAAGATAATTATGGTATTTTATAGAATCAGTTTCTATTTCACCAACATCTATTCCATGAAGAATCGTAATATACATTTCAAGCATGGCACAATTACTATATAGTCTATCCGTATCATTATCATACACAACACAAAGAAAAGGTTCTAATGCATATCTGCTATGAAAATACAAATAGAAACTATGGCTTATTTCATTGTCTTTAACTATATAAATATCTGACACATTTAAATTTTTAATTGGTAAAGTTTCCAACGTGGCACGTGTTATAGCGTCCATCTTTTGTATGGATACTTTTTGATATAAAACAAATTTTTTCATAAGAATTTCAAGAACATCTCTTGTTTTCTTATACGGTTTTACAATGCTGTTATTATATTCTCGTTTTAAGTCATTTATAAACGATTCTGTCTCTGGATTTATTAAAACTTTTTTACACATCAACCCATCCACCTATTTCATTAAATTTAATCCAATAATCTTCGTTGTAAAAATAGCATCGGAGATTATTTGTTGAAATATATACACTTTCTTCAGTGTCAGGAATCACGCAAGTACCTATTGAACGATATCCTTGTGTTGCAGATAATCCATCAATAAGAAAACCTTTACTATAATATTGTGAATCACCTACAATATATAGGTTATCAGCCCTTAACGCTTGAACCGCATTAGAACCTTGCCAACGAATATAAATCGTATATAAGGTAGGAATTCCACCAGTTCTTCCACTCAGGACACATGTTACCGTTGTAAAGCCACTACGAAGTTGCCCTGAATAGTTACCGTTTTCATCCAAAAACAGACGTCCATCAAATGTCGTAGAAGGTCCATCGAGAGACATTATATCAGCATTCGTATTTGTCTCTATGTCGGAAGCAAATACTGTTTCAAAATTTATCGACAACAACAAACAACAAGCCAAAAATATGCTCATTACTTTTCTAATTTTTTTCATATCCATCTTTATATGGTTTTTATTAAATCTGAACATTATCGCTACCTCCAATCGTAGAATTATCAGTTGTTATTCTTTACATTAAGCATACGTATATTTATCTTTTTCAAAGAAAATAACCTACTGAACAAATTTTAATGTATCAAAGTCAATCTCTGGTACCGTAACTGCTCTTCCTGCACTTTTGGCAGCACTTAAATAGATATAGTCATTCACAATCCATCCCGGACAACCGATTGAGCTGTCAGACACCTGCCACCAAATATAGTTTTCATTCAAAGAATAATTATCATTTAACAAAACCCAATCTTTTCTGGTTTCATACAATAACCCATTAATTACTCCGGAAGTGCTCGGTGTGTTTCTTAAACGAACACCATTTCCTTTTACATATGCGAGATAGTAATATTCTTTTGACTTCATCAGTGTCTTCACATCTGGATTTTCTTCCCAGATTTTTTCAATCTCATTCTGATCTGTGATAATTTCAAGATCGGCAAATACTTCGTTTTGGTCTAAATACTTTTGAATTCTGGGATTCTCTGAAACAATTTCATTAATGGTTTCTTTGTCAGTCACAACTTCTAAATTTGCAAAGGGCTCTTTAACTTTCTCTGCCGCAAATGCAGTCACAGAACTGGTTACTACAACACAACAACAAATGAATAAACCACATAAACGCTTAATTTTTCTCATATTTCTTTCTCCTAATGTGGTGCATGTGAATATGCAAACTGCCAATCAGAAAGACTCTTTAGAGCAGCGCCACAGCATTTGCACATAATAACTCTTTTGGTATAGACCCAGCATTCAGTAGGACTTACTTTCGCATGACCATAAAGAGTTGTCTTAACCTGATTGCATGGAATATGCGTACAGGAAGCTCTTAAATTTTTATCTGAGACAATGTTTACCTCTTTATCAACATCCAACTGTTCCATAAAAGAATCTGCTATTTCCTCTGATACGCTAACTTCCTCGCCATTTTCATTAAAAAATGAAACTTCAACCTTTTCCGGCTCCTGTTCTGCTGCTGAAACACTAATCGTCGGCACCAAAATCAGTCCACATACTAATAATATGCTCCATATTTTTTTGATTGTTTTCATATTCTTCCTCCGTTTTATTATTTTTTTAACATTTCAACACTACACTGTCCATCTCTCCTTTCCAATATCAATGTAATTCTTTCGACCATTTTTCCGTCATAATTACATACTTCAATATTTAGTGTTGAACTGTCAGTTTCTGGTATTTTAATAACATTCCCGTCCTGATCTCTGAAATTTATACTATTCATTCCATCTGGCATCCAAAAAATCTTATTTCCATTTCTGAAAATATTATCAGCATTCAAGTTTTGTTCATTTTCTATCGTATAATATCTGCTTCCTTCTTCCACACTCATTTCCAGAACATACCCATATCCCAATGGAGTTCTTTGTTTTTCCAAGTTTACTCTCTCATTTAGTCTTAATTGCACCATTTTATCCCCAGTTGCCGCATAAACTACTAAATCAGGAGATTGCAGGTAATAATTTACAGAAAACATTATCATCATAGCTAATGCAACTACTGCTACACGATAATATCCTCTCATAAGAACTTTTTTTCTTCTTTGGGATTCAATTCTCTTTTTGTATGCTATAAAGAGTTTTCTCTCATTCTGCTCTGTCAGCACAATATCATCTGCTAATTTTGACATATCCTCTAATTTTTTTTCCAATTTTATCTGCCCTCACTTTCATATTTTTCTTTTAATCTTTTTCTTGCCCGTTCTAGTTTTTTCTTCACTGCACTCTCTGAAACCTTCAACATATCAGCAATCTCCTTGCAAGAATAGCCTTCTATATAATAAAGAATTAGTACTTCTTTATCCTTTGCATTTAATGTCATCAATGTATCCATAATTCCTGTTTCTTCAGGTTTATGGTAATGTAGTGCAAGAGTTTCGTAATCTACCGTTGGATGCATCCTTCTGAAACGGAGTATGTTTTTACAAATATTAATATTAACTCTTGTCAGCCATGCTCTTTCATGGCTTTCGTCATTAAAGTCCTTTTTTGTATTTAAATATTTCAAAAATGATTCCTGCACTGCATCATAAGCATCCTCTTCGCTACACAGCATAATAATTGATATTTTATACAACAGTTTACAATATTTATTAAAAATCTGATCAGCATTTCTTTTCATCTTTTTTTCTCCTCATATATATCACACATATAATACATAATTGGTGACACCTAAACCAAAAAAGCCAAAAAATATTTAACCACCTGCTACTCACCAAAGATTTTTCTATTCTTCTGCTTGTATTCTATATCATAATTATAGAAGCTAACTTCGGATACATAAACAGCTTTGTAAACTGGCAGCTCTTCCCACCAATTTACAAAGCTGTTTTCATTTCATATACGTTGTCTTATACTGATACTATAACTTTAAATTTATATGATTTTAGAACAATTTTCCACTATTTTAATTGAAATAAATACATCCTCCCTCAATTCCAAGTTCTTTCATTATATTTTTAAGTGTTTTCAAAATTCGTTTTTTTCTGTTCTGTATTGTTTTACGGCTACATCCACAAATTTGTGCCGCTTCTTTCACTGTAACCTCTTCAAAAAATAACAGATAAATCAGATATGCCTCCTGTTCCGGTAACTGTCCTAAACTCTCCTTCAATTTTTTCAGGCATTCACTGCGTACTGCCATCTCCTCCGGCTGTCCTTCCTGCGATATAGAAGTTTTTGCAAAACTGCCTTCCTGCACCACATCAAGACTGCAAACACCGTATTTCTGTTTCTGTTCCTGCTGGTATTTTTCCCTTCTCCGGGACTGATACCATTCCAGATAAACCTCCCTGGTTACTTCCACAAGTGTTCCGTTTTCTGTCCGCAAAATATAATTTTTTCGTTCTTTCGGCTTCTTTCCACGCATATCTTCTTTCCTCCCACTATCTTATCTCTTTTCGATTACAGCCACCTGACCGTACATCTGCATAATATCTCCGCATCCTGTTCATCGCCCTTGACAGGGTTCTGGACACCGCAGACGGAGAAATTCCCAATTCTTTTGACAGTTCATTCTGTGTTTTTTGATGAAAGAAACATCCGTAAAATACCCTTTTCTGCAGTTCCGTCAAAACCTCAAATATTTCATTTACAGACTCTCTGCCAACCAGCATCTCCAATGGAGACTTTTCTTCTGTCTGAAGCATTCCCCATTCTTCCGAAACATCACTGTATGAGATTGTCCAGCCCTGTTCTTTCGATTCCTGATTACGACTCAAACGGTCTTCTCCTTCCAATACCAGACGGATATACCACTCCCTTTGATTAAAAAACTCTTCCGAAATACAGTCCGCCTGTTCCGCATTGTATTGATATTCCCCACAAAAACAAATCGGAAATACCGTAGTGAACCGACTGACCTGATACAACGCATAGCCATTTTGAAATGCCAAGATTTCTGTCTCACAACCCATGCTCTTTTTGGCAATGACCGTTCCATATTCTTTTAATTTTTTTGCAGTAGGAATTTTCATGCCCGGATATGGGACATCTACGATCTGTTTTAATTCCTGTAATGTCAGCATAACTACCACCTCTTCCGGGTGGCAGAAAATAAAAACATCACAGACGAAAAAGCAGTAAAAGACAGCTCCCGGCACACCCGTTTTTTTAACGGGAGCCTGAAACTCCTTTTACTACCACATAAATTTCTTATGCTTTATTTTGTTCTGATAATTCCGGCTGTGAAGCAGCCACTTCATTATCCCTGCTATCTTCCTTTTTCTCCGAAAAAACAGAGAAATCGCCCATTGCATCATATGGGCATCTTTGTCTGTATGCAAGGCACTCTTCCCTTGTCATATCCTGCCTCCTTTCTGCCCGCATCTGTTCTCTTTCCTGACTTAAAGTTTAACAACATTGGCTTTCCATTACCTCAACAGATATGGGGATATTTCTAAATATTCCCACCATATCTGTTGAATTTCTACAATTCCGTACCAAATCCCTCAATCAACACTTCCATTGTCTTTTCCAAAATTTTCTGTTCTTTCCGTTTCAGTTTTTTCGCACGACAAATCAAATCATACAGACGATGGTTTTCTTCTTCCTTACATTCCCCCAATAGTGTTCCTGCATCGGTTTTCAGAATCACCGCCAGCTTCCTGAATATCTCAATAGACATTGCTGTCTGTCCTCCCTCAATCCTGCTGATCGTGTTGGGGCTGATACCTGCTTTTTCTGCTAATACTTCCTGTGATAAGTGAATTTCCTGCCGCCTTTTGCGAATACGGTTTCCTAAGTCAATCAAATCCTGCGATTCCGCACGATTACCCAACACGCTTCCTCCTTTACTTTGCGACACCGTGTCGCAAGGTTTTTCTTAAAAAGGGCAAAAAAGCAGCCAATATTTTTTACGCATTGGCTGCTCTTCACACTCTATATTCTATTTTTCATACTTTGTTTTTACTCTTTGAAATCATGTCCTGAATACTTTTTTTACTATCCACAAACCACCATATCCAATGCTCTTTAACAGATATTTTCCTGCCATAAGCAAACGCCATGTCAAAACCATGCTGCCTATCAATCCTCCTACCAGCAGATTAAAAGCAAACATTCCAACAGTACCTCCTATATCAAATCCTTTTGGAATCATCCAAAAATACATTTTTTGTACGCCAAATGGAATCCCTGAAACTATCCACAATTTCCGGTAATCACACACACCGTTTTCCACACAAAACGGATAAACAATCAGCATTACCACAGCTATCCCTAAAAGCGGAACTGCCACATTCTCCAAAAATTCTTTTCTTCTCATCCGTTTTATCCTCCTCCATACATATCGTGATTCACTTCTGCTCTGTAATAATTTTCTATGGTCATGGTTGAATTGTAGAGTGTTGTCAGAAGATACGCCCGGATATTTCCTACCTTGCTGGTATTCTTCTCAAGGCAGCCAACGACATATTCAATATGCCCATGTTCCACCTTCATAAAGCGGTTCTTCACAATCACCACAGGCTTGTCCACTCCGCCAATACGAACAGTGCTGTTATCCGGCATGACCATAACCTCTACCATCAGTTCCACAAGTTCATCCACTTCCTCCTGTTGTCGATACCTGCTGTCCTCAAAACACTCATACGAAATATTTTCCCTGATAATTTTCCGATAGGCTTCCATCTCTTCCACCATATCAATCATTCCTGCTGTTTTCCTCACTGATAGATGAGAAGGATTTGATAAGATATTATCTGTCTCGTTAAAATCAGTTTCACTACTCTCAGTATCGTTATACTCATTTTCACTAAAATCAGTATTGTTAATATCAGTATTATTAGATTGTGATTTTGGACATTCAAGAGTTGTGATTTTCACTATTCCAGAATTGTGATTTTCATCATTCTTGAATTGTGATTCTGCACATTCCTGAATTGTGGTTTTCATCATTCCTGAATTGTGATTTTCATCATTCTTGAATTGTGATTTTGGACATTCCTGAATTGTGGTTTTCACAACTCTTGAATTGTGATTTTCACAATTCTGTGTATTTACAGGCTTTTCCGGCTCTTTTTCTTCCTTTTCAGGCTGTTTGACCATAAAATTCTTCACATAAATCACGTTGGGTTTCCCCAATCCAAGCCGCCTTTTTTCCACCAGACCAATGCCCTTTTCACTATCCAGTTCCTTTAATAACCGCACTGCCTTCTGTGTGCCACAGTTCATAAGCTCCGCAATTTCTTCCACAGTAAAAATAATGTATACCCTGTCCTCTTCATCGAACCAGCGATTTTTAATACTCAGGCTCATACGGTCCAGCAACAGACCGTATAAAACCTTTGCTTCGCAGGAAATAGTTTTGAAGCATTCTGCGGTAAATAAAATTTTCGGAATCCGGTAAAAGGTATACTGTTCCGCTTCCATTCCACGAAAATAATCAAACTGTATCTCCTGCATCTTCCTGTTCCTCCTTCCCTTTCTTCTTTCTCCACTGTTCCAACAGCGTATAAATTACTTCCTCAACCTGCTCTTTTGTATAGGCTGGCGGAAAATACGAGCGTACCTTCTTTGCCGAAAGAGTTACCTTTATTTCTGCTTCCTTTTTCTGCAATAAAACAGAATAGATAATTCCCTGATTCAACGTCTTTTCCCTGCTATGATTCTTGAATAACTCCGCCTGTTTATCTGTTACCGTCAAAACTGCATTATCTATTGCCTCTAACACCCATTCCTGTTCTTCTACCGTCAGAAAAGAAAGTTTCTCTCCCGCTTTCATGGAAAGTCTTTTATTGTCTACATAGTCTAATAATCTGGAAATAAGGAATGATAGACGGATATACCGCTGAACCGTCCTTCCGCTTTCGCCAGCAGCTTCTCCTACCAGATCAGCCGTATGCTTCTCTCCCTTGCTTCCCTGATGCTTCATGGCTTCATATTTCATCTTATAGGCATGTGCTTTCTCACTGGGCAGAATATCTTCCCTTTGGATGTTCGTATCTACCATTATCACCGTAGCGGTATCATCATCCATTTCCCGGATAATCACTGGCATCTCTTCCATTCCTGCCAGTTCACACGCCCGCCATCTGCGGTGCCCTGCCACCATCTCATACTCACCATCACCATACGGACGTACAATTCCCGGCATCAATATTCCATATCTTTTTACACTCTCCACAGTCTCCTGCATTTTTTCATCATCCAATACCCGGAATGGATGGTCTTTGAAGGTGTGAAAAAGACGAATCGGAACGGATACAACCTTCTCTCCTGCCGTTACTTCACTACTGCCAAATAAATCATCATAAGAAGTCAGCTTTATCTTTTCTGCGCTCTTACTCTTCATCATCCAACACCTCCCCTGTCAGATAGTGATAGCCCTCTGCCACAATTCCTTTCGGGTCATGGAGATAGATGCTTTTTCCCTCTGCGGTAGTTTCAGCCGCCCTCACAGACATCGGTATGCAATTTGCAAAAATATGTATTTTGTTTCCGTACACCTCTCGAATCTGAGCTGCAATATCCTTTGCAAAATTTGTCCTGCGGTCTACTTTTGTGAACAAAATCCCCATGATAGAAAGTTCCGGATTCAGTTTTCTGTGTACCCGCCCTATTGTCTTAATAAGCTGCTGTAACCCTTTAACCGGAAGGTAAGCCGCTTCTACTGGAATTAATACTCTGTCAGCCGCTACCAAAGCGTTAATGGTAATCATACCCAGCGAAGGCATACAGTCAATCAGGATATAATCATACTGTTTTTTTATCCCACATATATACTGCCGCAATACCATTTCCCGGCTCATGACATTCACAAGGGAAGTCTCCAATCCTGCAAGTTCAATATTGGCAGGGATAAAATCCACCCCTTCCTCATGATGGATAATTCCTTCTCCCGGCTCCGGTTCCTTGTCATTGATAAGTTTTTCCATAATATTGACCAGTGTCTCATCCAGCTCGTCCGGTTCCTGAATCCCAAGACTGACCGCCATGCTTCCCTGTGCATCTGCCTCAATCAGAAGCACTTTTTTCCCTTCCCTTGCAAGACCGATTCCTAAATTCACACAGGTAGTTGTCTTTCCGACACCACCTTTTTGGTTTGCGACTGCGATTACTCTACACATACTTTCTTCCTGCCTTTCTCCTGTCATGCTTTACTGCATGGTATTTTCTCTTTTCTCTATTTCTGCGTATACACGAAAATATTTGTTTGTTCCTTTATTTGCAAACGGTTTCGATACTCCAAGCACCCGGATTTTCGGGTGCTGTTGCAGAAGTTTCCCAAACCACTGTATATCCTTAACTGTTCCCTGTAATCTAACCTTCAGCATATGAATCCTCCCAATCCCAATAAAAACAATACTCCGGATAACGGATTTTGACTGCCTCCCAAAAGTACCTTGCATATCCACAGCAAAATAAATCACTGACCGAATATTCTCTGCATTCATTCACCTGACGCTCACTGTCTCCCTCATAATCATAAACACTAGGAGTACCATCACAATACAGGTTAAATGCCAGCCGTACAATCCTTACGCTGCCGCTTGTCTGCCAGCCTTCATGCAGGCATTCCGTTTTCACGTATCCTGTCTTAAAATCGTATATCTGTTCTGCGTTTTCTCTTGTATCCCGGTCAATTCCGAGACAATACACCAATGCCTTGTGGTATACATCCTGATATCTGCACTTTGGCAGATAGGTGTAATAAAATTTTTCGTGCTCCTTATTTTTGAAAGTAATTGTGCGAGTAGTATCTTTACCTGCTCTTAACGCTGTGTTATTTGCCATTTTGATTTCCTCCTGTTTTTTTGTACATGACCGTAACAAAAAAGACACTCTTCTAAAATTTCTCTTAGAAAAGTGTCCTCATAATGTAAAAATATTGATTTCATTTTGCATGGACTATTTAAAATCATTTATTATAGCCCGTTAAGGAGGTTTTATTTGTCGTACCTTTGTCGTACTCTACATCAAAAAGCCTACATTTTTTAATCCTTTATCGGATTTTTAATACAGCTTTGCACCAGCCGGAATATGTTCATCTACCATCAGTAAATGTAATCCCTCTCTTCCGTCTTCCTCGTGTACTGCTGAAATCAGCATACCTTCGGAATCAATGCCCATCATCTTTCTCGGCGGAAGGTTTACGATTGCAATCGCTGTTTTTCCTACCAGTTCTTCCGGTTCATAATACTCGTGAATACCGCTTAAAATCGTGCGTTTACGGTCTGTTCCGTCATTCAGAGTGAACTTTAAAAGCTTCTTACTCTTCGGAACTGCCTCACACGCTTCAATCTTTACGGCTCGAAAATCTGACTTGCTGAAAGTGTCAAAGTCAACGTTTTCTTCAAAAAGCGGTTCGATTTTTACATTGGAAAAATCAATCTTCTCAGCAGGTTTTTCCTCTGCTTTTACAGCCGGTGCTGCCTGTGCCGCATTGTTTGCTTCGTTCTTTGCAGCACCCTGTGACTTCATTGTCGGGAACAGCAGCACATCTCTGATCGCCTCAGCCCCTGTCAACAGCATACACATACGGTCGATACCGAATCCGATACCACCTGTAGGCGGCATACCAATTTCCAGTGCGTTCATGAAGTCTTCATCTGTTGTGTTGGCTTCATCATCACCCTGTGCAAGCAGTTCTTCCTGTGCTTTGAAACGTTCTCTCTGATCGATCGGATCATTCAGCTCTGAGTATGCATTTGCCATTTCCCATCCGTTCATGAAGAACTCGAAACGTTCTACATAGTCCGGATTTTCCGGTTTCTTCTTTGTAAGTGGTGAAATCTCAACCGGATGATCCATAACGAATGTCGGCTGAAGAAGGTGTTCTTCTACATATTCTTCGAAGAACAGATTCAGAATATCACCTTTTTTATGTCTTTCTTCAAATTCAAGATTGTGTGCTTTCGCAAGTTCTCTTGCCTGTTCAAGAGTTTCTACTTCGTTCCAGTCAACACCTGCATATTTCTTAACAGCATCAACCATTGTGATACGCTCGAACGGCTTTCCGAGATCCATCTCGATTCCTTTATATACAATCTGAGTAGTTCCAAGAACTTCCTGTGCAACAAAACGGTACAGGTTCTCTGTCAGATCCATCATGCCATGATAGTCTGTGTATGCCTGGTAAAGTTCCATCAGAGTGAATTCCGGGTTATGTCTTGTATCAAGACCTTCGTTACGGAATACACGTCCAATCTCATATACTCTTTCCAGACCACCAACGATCAGTCTCTTCAGATAAAGTTCCAGAGAGATACGGAGCTTCAGGTCTTCGTTCAGGGCGTTGAAATGTGTCTCGAACGGTCTTGCAGCTGCTCCTCCGGCATTCTGTACAAGCATCGGAGTCTCTACTTCCATAAAGCCTTCATTTCCAAGATATTTACGGATTGCGGTAAGGATCTTGGAACGTTTAATAAAAGTATCCTTTACTTCCGGGTTCATGATCAGATCCACATATCTCTGACGATAACGGGTATCTGTATTTGTCAGTCCGTGGAACTTCTCCGGAAGGATCTGCAGACTCTTTGAGAGAAGCTTTACAGCAGATGCATGAATGGAAATCTCCCCTGTCTTTGTTTTGAATACTTCTCCTTCAAGACCTACGATATCACCGATATCCATCTTCTTGAATGCTTTATATTCTTCTTCTCCGATACTGTCTCTTGCTACATAAGACTGGATATTTCCCTGTAAATCCTGCACATTACAGAAAGATGCTTTTCCCATCACACGTTTGGACATCATACGTCCTGCGAGTACAACGTGTTTTCCTTCCAGTTCATCAAAGTTGTCTTTCACTTCCTGGCTGTGATGTGTTACGTCATATTTTGTGATCTCAAAAGGATTCTGTCCGTTTGCCTGCAGTTCTGCAAGTTTCTCACGGCGCACCTTTCTTAAATGATTCAAATCCTGTTCCTGTCCATTGTTCTGCTGTGTTGCCACTTTTTTCACTCCTTCTCTCTGCTGTATACCATCTTATACTGAACGATTGATCTTCAGTACTTCGTACTCAATAACTCCTGCCTGTGTCTCAACTGCTACTACGTCTCCGACTTTCTTACCGATCAGGGCTTTTCCTACCGGAGATTCATTGGAAATCTTACCTTCCAGGCTGTTTGCTTCTGTAGAACCTACCAGCTGAAATACGATTTCCTCTTCAAATTCTTTATCATATACATCTACTGTACATCCGATGTTGATGGTATCAAGATCTACATCATCTTCTACTACAACTTCTGCATTCTTGAGGATTTTCTCAAGTTCTTCGATACGTGCCTCGATATCACGCTGCTCGTCCTTTGCTGCATCGTACTCAGCGTTCTCTGAAAGGTCTCCCTGTTCTCTGGCTTCTTTGATCTTTCCTGCTACTTCTTTTCTTTTCACAACTTTTAAATTTTCAAGCTCATCTTCCAGTTTCTTAAGTCCTGTATAGGTGAGTAATGTTTTCTTTGCTTCCATTATAATTCTCCTTACTTACCGACAAATCATTTTCTATTCAAGCCGCAGATACTGATTTTATCCGCATTTAAAGCTACTTTCACAATTTCATTATTATACATATTTCCGGCGACTGTGTCAACAATTCTTTGCTGGTTTAATATATGCAAAAACGCATTCTCTCATGCGAAAGAACACGTTTTATGTCTATCCGATTTTTTCCATTAAAAGGTTCTCCAGTTCTTCATAACTTTCCACCTGATTGATCTCATCTCTGAGCTTCGCAGAACCCTGCATTCCCTTGGTATACCATGCCACATGCTTGCGCATTTCACGGATTCCGATATAATCTCCCTTGAACTCGATCTGCAGTCTTGCATGACGCAGCATTGTTTCCCGGATCTGGTCTGTGCCCGGTCTTTCCGGAATGGATCCGGTCTCTTCATATGCCAGTAATTCCCTGAAGATCCATGGATTTCCCTGGCAGCCTCTTCCGATCATCACACCATCACAGCCGGTCTGCTCAAACATATCCAGTGCCTTCTGTCCGCTTGTCACATCCCCATTTCCGATTACAGGAATCTTCACTGCTTCTTTCACCTTACGGATAATCTCCCAGTCTGCATTTCCGGAGTAATACTGTTCTCTGGTCCTTCCATGTACTGCGATTGCCGCTGCACCTGCTTCTTCTGCAACCTTCGCAATCTCCGGTGCATTGATACAGGTATCATCAAATCCTTTGCGGATCTTTATCGTCACCGGTTTCTTGATCGCTCTTGCTGTCTTATATACAATATCATAGATTCGCTTCGGATCCTTCATCAACGCCGAACCTTCTCCATTGCGCACGACCTTTGGAACCGGACAGCCCATATTGATATCCAGGATCTGAAATGGAAGTTCTTCGATCCGCTTTGCCTGCTCGGAAATGATGTCCGGATCTTCCCCGAAAAGCTGAAGTGATACCGGGTATTCTCTTGGATCGATCGCAAGCAGCGCCTTGGTATTCTTATTCTTATACCGGAGCGCCTTTGCACTGATCATTTCCATGCACAGAAGCCCTGCTCCCTGTTCCTTGCATAACAGACGAAATGGCAGGTCTGTTACCCCTGCCATCGGTGCCAGCACATAACGGTTCGGAAGCTCTACATTTCCTATCGTCAGTGTCTTTATCATTCAATCTCTTCCCCCAGAAAAAATACTTTGTAATAAAGCTGAAGCTGTGTCAGAAGCTCCTGCTTCTTCTCGTCTGTCTGAATCTCCTTGATCTTCAGACGGCTTCCGATCTCGTCAAACATCGGATCTCCCTCTGCAGAAGTCACTTCAAATTCCAGCTCCCCATTCTCCTCAAATACAAGTGTAAGGATTCCCCCGACATCATGTACATACAGCACACACATGATCTTCAATTCATCTTTGATGTGCTGTGGCAGATTATCAAAATCCGGATTCATATAAAATTTTTCTTCGTAAGAGTTGGCTCCGCATAATACGATCTTATCCTGATACATAAATTCTCCTTCTATACATACCCATAAATTCCACGTACCGAAACTTCTCCGGCAAAGACAGACTTTCTGCTGCCGTCTTCACATTCTACCTGCAATTCCCCGGTCTTGTCAATCCCCAGTGCCAGTGCATCATATTCATGTTCCGGTTCCAGTACACGCACCCGACGCCCACAGTTTACCAGCAGACGGTTATAATCTTCCATGATCGGCTCCAGACTTCCCGCCTCGCAGACCGCTTCGTAGGCTTTTTCGAAATGCTCCATGATCGCAGCGATCAGCTCAAACCTGCGAAATTCTTTGCCCGCTTCGATCCGCAGCGAAGTCGCTGTCTTTGCGATATCTTCCGGAAAGGATTCCATATTGACATTGATTCCGATTCCGATCACTACATGATTGATGTAATCGATCTCTGCGCTCATCTCCGTCAGTATCCCACTGATCTTCTTTCCACTCACGACCAGATCATTCGGCCATTTGATTCCTATATCCAACTCAGTCTTTTCACGCAAAGCTTTCGTTGCCGCATATGCCATGACAAGTGTCAACATCGGTGCATCTGACGGATTCATCACAGGTCTTAACAGAATCGACATGGAAATACTGCTGCCCGCTGGTGATTGCCAGCATCTGCCGCGTCTTCCTTTTCCCGCCGTCTGCGTCTCCGCAACAAAAAGAGTTCCATCTGCACCTCCGGCCTCGCCAAGTGCTTTGGCCCGGTTATTAGTCGAATCGATCTCGTCATAATACTCCAGATTTTTCGCCATCCATTTTGTCTCCAGACAGCTTTTTATCGCATCCGCGGTAATCCGATCCGGAATATCCACAATGCGATAACCTTTGTTTCTCACGGCTTCAATCTCATAGCCTTCTTCTTTTAACTGATTGATTGCTTTCCACACAGCAGTCCTGGACACCTGAAAGTGGTCACAGAGCTGCTGCCCCGACAGATACCCATCGCTCTGCCGGAGCATCTTTAATATCTCCGCTTTCATGCTTATTATTCGTTCTCTCCTAAAGTTGCAACCATAACTGCCTTGATTGTATGCAGACGGTTCTCAGCTTCATCAAATACTCTTGACTGTGGTCCTTCAAATACTTCTTCGGTAACTTCTTTTTCTTTGATCGCCGGCAGGCAGTGTGAGAAGATTGTAGTATCTTTTCCTGTACGTTCCATCAGAGCTGCATTTACCTGATATGGCTTTCCGAGACGCTCTCTTTCCTGCTCTTTCTTTTCTTCACCCATGGAAATCCATACGTCTGTGTAAATGACATCTGCTCCCTTTACACCATCAAGGTCATCGGTGATCTCGATAGTTGCTCCGGATTCTTTTGCATATTCGTCACATCTCTTCCACAGAGATTCCGAAGTCCAGAGTGGCTTCGGTGCAACGATTGTTACATCTACTCCGATTTTGGCGCATCCTACCAGAAGGCTGTTCGCAACGTTGTTGCGTCCATCTCCAAGGTATGCAACCTTCAGACCTTTCAGGTGTCCGAATTCTTCTTTCATGGTAAGGAGCATAGCCAGACATTGTGTCGGATGTGTAGTATCTGTCAGACCATTCCATACCGGAATTCCACTGTACTCTGCAAGTACATCTGCGTATCTCTGTTCAAATCCACGGAATTCGATTCCATCGAACATTCTTCCAAGTACACGTGCTGTATCTTCGATACTCTCTTTATCGCCTAACTGGATCTCATTACCTGCAAGGTATGTCGGGATTCCACCTTCATCCTGTGCTCCCACGGTAAATGCACATCTGGTTCTTGTAGATGGCTTTTCAAAAATAAGGGCAATGTTCTTTCCTTCCAGGCTGTGTCCTTTAATTCCTGCTTTCTTCTTTGCCTTTAATTCACCTGCCAGGTCAACGAGATATTCAATCTCTGCCGGTGTATAATCTTCCAGTTTCAAAAAACTTCTTCCTTTTAAATTCATCTTGTAGTCCTTTCTCAGCTTTGCAATCGCATGGACGAATTTCGGCAGTTTTTCTTTTCCCTCATCTGTACGAGTCTCGTACTTTCTGCTCGTCTCATTCCACAGTTCATCTGCTGTATAAATATTATATTTTGGAATTCTCATGAGCTTCGCACTTGCCTCCAGCATTCCATAGAACAACTCTCTGTCTGAACAGCCGATCGGCAACTTGAGTTTGAAACGATATTCCGTCTTTTCAAGTTCGCTCAAAAGCTTCATTATTTCTACATAATAACACTCTTCTCGTGTTTCTTCAATATAGTAAATCGATCCAGTGAGCCCGTAAAGCGCTCTTTTTGCATCATAATAGCCAATTTTCAAATTCTGTCTGCTCCGCTTTGCCGAAAATTCGAGAATACTGCCAAGTCCTACTCTCGGTTCGATCTCCAGCAGAGAGCCATCTTCCGGAATCGTCGTCTTCGGCACTCTTCCCGGACCAAAGATCCTTACCTGGATCAGATCCTTATATCCCCTTTTTAGAAGAGACGCGGTCGGCACATTATTGACCGCACCACCATCAATATATGTCTTGCCGTGCAGCGGTTCATTTTTAAATCCAAGCAGATATGCGCTGGCAAGAAGAAAATCCTCCAGAAGACCTTCCGGTATATCTTCAATACTCAGATCCAGTTCCTTCATATCCGATACAGAAAATGTCAAAAGGCAGAATTCTTTTCCGCATTTCCTGATCTTTTCTTCGTCTACAACCTCATGGATCAATTCCTTAAGCGGTGTAATATCAATTCCACCATCTGCAAGCTTCTTCCAGAGACCTTTCAAAATCTCTCTTATGGATGCCTCTCCATCAAAGAACTGTTCCATCAACTCATCATCCACATCCATAACACGGGAAAATACCATCTCTTTCCAGATATGTCCTGCTTTCTCCAGATCTCCCATACAAACAAGGGCGCCATTCAGAGCGCCCACAGAAGTACCCGCTACTGCACTGATCTTCACACCAGCTTCCGAAAGAGCCCGCCACGCACCGATCTGATACGCACCTCTGGCTCCTCCTCCATCGAATACCAATCCATATTCTTTATTTAAATCGATTATCGGTTTCATCAAATCACACTCTCCTTTGCGCTTGATTTCCCCTCATCACTACCGTCGCTGTCTTGCCGCCTCGAACATCAGAACCGAAGATGCAACCGCCGCATTCAGTGATTCTACCTCTCCACACATCGGAATCTTGATATAACACTCTGCTACATCTGCCACTTCATCCCGAAGTCCGTTACCCTCATTTCCAATTAAAAATGCTGTCCCTCTTGTGTAATCCTCCTGATCGTAGCTGTTCTTTCCTTTCAGATGTGCCGCATAGGAATGAATCCCGGCTTCTGCAAGTACTTCCAGAGTTTCTGGCAAATGCTCTACATACACAAACGGCATTCGGTAAACCGATCCCATCGTTGAACGGATCACCTTGGGATTGTAAATATCCACACAGTCGTGACTCATGATCACGCCGGTTACGCCTGCCGCTTCCCCTGCACGGAGAATGGTTCCCAGGTTTCCCGGATCCTGCAGATTATCCAGCACCATCAGAAGCGGTTTCCTTCCCTGCGCATCCAGATCCAGCATCTCACATATCTCACAGCTCCTCTGCTCCATCACAAGCAGGATCCCCTGTGGTGTCTTTGTATCTGACACGTGGGAAAATACATGATCTGACAGGATTTCCAGCTGTCTTCCCCATGCCGAAAGTCCCAGCTCTTCTCCATATCGGCTGTAAAACTGCTCCGATACATAAACCTCTCTCACCTGCGCACGCGGAGCTTCCCGGTACATCCGGATCCCTTCTACGATATAGACGCCTTCTTCATCACGTGCCTTTCTCTTTTTCTGCCATGTAACAATCTGTTTTACCCTGGCATTTCCTGTACTGGTTATCATACTGTAATCTCTTTCCTTTTATTCTTTTTCATTACATCTTGAAACGATATCCCACACCCCAGATTGTCTCAATATACTGTGGATTTGAGGTATCATATTCAATTTTCTCACGGATTTTCTTGATGTGCACAGTTACCGTTGCGATATCTCCGATGGATTCCATATCCCAGATCTCGCTGAAAAGTTCATCCTTGGTATATACATGGTTCGGATGACTGGCAAGGAAGGTCAGAAGATCAAACTCTTTTGTTGTAAAATTCTTCTCCACTCCGTTTACCCACACTCGGCGTGCAGTGGTATCAATCTTAAGTCCACGGATCTCAATCACCTTATTCTCTTCCACGGCACTTCCGATCAGCCGCTCATAACGTGCCAGATGTGCTTTTACCCTTGCCACCAACTCGCTTGGACTAAACGGCTTGGTCATATAGTCATCAGCCCCAAGTCCGAGTCCTCTGATCTTGTCGATATCATCTTTTTTCGCAGATACCATGATGATCGGTGTATTCTTTTCTGCACGAACCTTACGACAAATCTCAAAGCCATCCACGCCCGGAAGCATCAGATCCAGGATCACCAGATCAAAATCACCGAAAAGCGCCTTATCAAGCCCTGTCTGTCCATCATTTGCAACCTCTACTTCAAATCCACTCAGCTCCAGATAATCTTTCTCCAGATCTGCAATACTCTCTTCGTCTTCTACAATTAAAATCTTACTCATTTATCGGTACCTCCTGATATTTTCTGATTACAAAATACATCACTGTGCCAACACCTTCCCGGCTGGTCGCCCAGATTTTGCCACCGTGATCTTCAATGATCTTCTTCACGATTGAAAGACCGATTCCGCTTCCGCCCTTGGATGAATTCCTTGAAGCATCCGTCCGGTAGAACCGGTCAAATATATTCGGCAGATCTTTCGCTGCGATTCCTTTTCCGTTATCCTCAAGCTCTACCTGAATAAAATCACCTACGTCCTTTACCCGCAGATTGATCAGCCCGTGCTCTCGTTCCATGTATTTCAAAGAATTGCTGACAATGTTGTTGATCACTCTCTTTAACTGTTCCGGATCTGCAATGATCTTCTGATCACCCTCTACATAATTGAAATAACCAAACTCTACATTCTTTGAATCCAGCTCCATCTCAATATCTTCGGCACAGTCATTGAAATAATCGTTGACTGAAAGCGGTGCAAAGTTATACGGGATCCGGTTTGTATCGATCTTCGCATATAAGGTCAGTTCGTTGATCAGCGTATCCATCTCATTCGCCTTATTATAAATGGTTCCGATATATTTTTCCATCTTCTCCGGCGTATCTGCAACCCCGTCACGGATTCCTTCCACATAGCCCTTGATCGCTGTGATCGGCGTCTTTAAGTCATGGGAAATATTGCTGATCAGTTCTTTGCTTTCCCGGTCACTCTTCAGCTTCTCCTCTGCATTATCTCTCAGACGGATCCGCATCTTTTCAAATGCCTGCATCAGCCGTCCCATCTCATCATCTTTTTCCGGCTTGATCTCAAAATTCAGATTGCCTTCTTCTACGTTCTGCGCTGCTTCCTGCAACTTGTGAATCGGACTGATGATACTTCCATAAATCCACACCATCATGATCATCGCTGTAAATGTCAGAATCAGGACTACTGCGATACATGCGCTTATAATAAACTGCTGGATCTCCGGCATATCTCCCAACACTCTGATGGATTTTGCAAAATCTTTATATTCCTCACCGGTAATTCCATAAGTATGCTCAATGACTCCGATCTGATAACGCGCAATTCCAAATATAAATGCCGTTGTCAGGATAGTCGGTATCGTGATCATCGTCACAAAAGAAATCACCAGTTTCGTCCTTAGTTTCATGCTATATTCATCCTCCATTCATCGTGCACGCCCGGTTATGAGGTCCGTATGGCGCTCACGCAAGTCTGCCTGATAACTAATAGCATATCATAAAAACGGGTGCTTCACATCAAAGCACCCGTAAAATTTTCTAAATTTTTTCTAAAACGATCAAATTCAGAACCTGTTATTAAAGATATTTCTTCAAAGTATCCACTTTATCCAACTTTTCCCATGGAAGATCCAGGTCGTTACGTCCAAAGTGTCCGTAAGCTGCTGTCTGTTTGTAGATCGGACGTCTCAGATCAAGCATCTTGATAATTCCAGCCGGACGAAGGTCAAAGTTCTCTCGAACGATTTCCACAAGCTTATCATCTGCAATCTTTCCTGTTCCGAAAGTATCTACCATGACAGATGTCGGCTGTGCAACACCGATTGCATAAGAAAGCTGGATCTCGCATTTTTTAGCAATTCCTGCTGCTACGATATTCTTAGCAACATAACGTGCTGCATAAGCTGCTGAACGGTCTACCTTTGTACAGTCTTTTCCTGAGAAAGCTCCACCGCCGTGACGCGCCATTCCCCCATAAGTATCTACGATGATCTTACGTCCGGTAAGGCCGCTGTCCCCATGTGGTCCACCGATCACAAAACGTCCGGTCGGATTGATGAAGAATTTTGTATTCTCATCTACCATATCTGCCGGAAGGATTTCATCAAAAATGTATTTTTTCACGTCTTCATGGATCTGTTCCTGTGAAACATCCGGATCATGCTGTGTAGAAAGTACTACTGCATCAAGGCGGGCCGGAACTCCATTTTCATCATATTCTACTGTTACCTGTGTTTTTCCATCCGGACGAAGATATGGAAGTGTTCCGTTCTTTCTTACTTCTGTAAGACGTCTTGCAAGTTTGTGTGCAAGAGCGATCGGATAAGGCATATATTCTTCTGTCTCATCAGATGCATATCCGAACATCATTCCCTGGTCTCCTGCACCGATTGCTTCCAATTCTTCATCTGACATCTTGTGTTCCTTTGCTTCAAGAGCTTTATCAACACCCATGGCAATATCGCTTGACTGTTCGTCAATTGCTGTCAGAACACCACATGTGTCAGCATCAAATCCGTACTTTCCTCTTGTATAACCAATTTCGCGAACAGTATCACGAACGATTTTCTGAATATCTACATATGCATTTGTAGTAATTTCTCCCATTACCATAACAATTCCTGTAGTCGCGCATGTCTCGCAAGCTACACGGCTCATTGGATCCTGTTCCATAAGTGCATCCAGGATCGCATCGGAAATCTGGTCGCACATCTTATCCGGATGTCCTTCAGTTACTGATTCAGAAGTAAATAATAATCTCTCCATCTTTTTTCCTTTCTTTTCTTCTTTGTATCTGCCTCTCTTATCTCTGGAATAATGAAAATCGACAAACAGAATTTCTCTTCTGTCTATGCAAATTTAAAGGTCAGCCCCAAAGGACTGACCTGATATCTCATCATCAATCCTCTTATTGTTCGATTGCTCGCTCAGGTTGGCACCTTCCGGCTTACCGGGGTTGCCGTGGCTTCGCAGGTCCTTTGTACCTCCACCACTCTGAATAAGAGAAAGCGTATTTAATTGTTACCGCTACACATCATAACACTGTCCATACCTTCCGTCAATATACATTTTGGGAAATATGTTCTATCAAAACAGGAATTCCTGTCTTAACCTACTTTTAACTTGAATTTCTGGATCTCACGTTCTGTAGAAACTCTCTCGATCACTGCACCGAGACTTCTGAGCTTCTCTTCAAAACGTTCGTATCCCCTCTGGATATATACGATGTCATCTACGATCGTAATGCCATCTGCGGCCATTCCTGCAATCACAAGTGCGGCTCCTGCACGAAGATCCGGTGCACTGACCCTTGCTCCCGAGAATTTATCTACGCCTTCGATAGTCGCTGCATTGCCTTCAACCTTGACATTTGCACCCATTCTTGCAAGTTCTGAAAGATATTTGAAACGATTCTCGAAAATACTTTCTGTAATCGTGCTTGTCCCTTTACAAAGAGCAAGTGTAACACCGATCTGCGGCTGCATATCTGTCGGGAATCCCGGATATGGAAGAGTCTTCACCTGTGTATTATGAAGATCTCCTTTTGACACAACACGCACTGCATCATCAAATTCTTCTACTTCACATCCGATCTCAACAAGCTTTGCAATCGTAGCTTCCAGATGCTTCGGAATGACATTCATAACAGTCACATCACCTCTGGTTGCTGCTGCCGCAAACATAAATGTGCCGGCTTCGATCTGATCCGGAATGATAGAATAATCTGTCTTATGAAGGCGGGATACACCGCGGATCTTGATCACGTCCGTACCTGCTCCACGAATGTTCGCTCCCATACTGTTCAGGAAGTTTGCCACATCGACAACATGAGGCTCTTTTGCCACATTCTCAAGGATCGTAAGTCCTTCTGCCATCGATGCTGCCATCATAACGTTAATCGTAGCTCCTACGCTTACCACATCAAAATAAATGTGCTTTCCGATCAGACGCTCTGCTTCTGCGATAATCTTGCCATGCTCGATATCCACATAAGCACCAAGCGCACGAAAACCTTTCAGATGCTGGTCGATTGGACGGCTTCCGATATTGCATCCTCCCGGAAGAGCGACTTCTGCTCTTTTATACTTACCAAGAAGTGCTCCGAGCAAGTAATAAGATGCACGGATCTTCTTGATGTAATCATATTCTATATCAAAATTTTCAATGTTGCTTCCGTTGATTCTGACTGTGTGCCGGTCAATACGGTCAACCTCGGCACCAATTCCACTGATTGCTTCCAGCAGAACGTTGATATCGTTGACATCCGGAAGATTATCGATAGTAACTGTCTCATCTGTCATAATCGCAGCTGCCAGAATTGCCAGTGCTGCATTCTTTGCTCCACCGATCTCGACTTCGCCGACCAGCGGATTGCCACCCTTAATAATATACTGTTCCATTTCGCACCTCAATTAACGATTTCTTTCCCTCTGAAATATATCCTGTTCTATACTTCTGTCAAACACTCTATTCATACTCTTTATTATTTCATGAATAAAAAACCTCATACTTTTTATTCTTTCCAGATCTCTCAGGATTTGTATGAAGCTTTTTGTAATAATCCTCTATATCACATATCAGTATAGCATATTTCTATATTCATTGCAAAATTATTTATCTTGCTTTCTTCATTTTCGTAAAACTTTTGTAATAATTTCTTTAAAAAATTTATTGATTTTCCAAAACTTCCATTACATTTTCAATGGTTTCTTCCAGCTCCAGTCCATCCTCTGAAACAGTAATATCTGCATATTTTTCAAATAATACTACTCTTTCGTCATATAGATCCTTCAGCGTCTGCCCGTCCCGAAGTGCAACTCCCCTTTTCTTTGCATTCTGGAATTGATAACCTCAAATGACGCATGCAGATAAACAATGGTTCCGATCTCTTTGTAATGCTTCATTGCTTCTTCACAGTAAACTACGCTTCCTCCCGGGGAAATCACCGCATGTTCCGCTTCCACATCACGATTGACCTGATTCTCAATACTTAAGAATCCGTCCAGACCTTCTTCTGCGATAATCTCCCGCAAAAGTCTGTTCTCCTGCTTCTGAATCAACAGATCTGTATCAATAAACTCGTATCCAAGCCGCTTTGCGACTACCACTCCGACGGTACTTTTTCCAACTGCCGGCATTCCGATAAATATAATATTCTTCATATGTACCCTGGCTCACTCCTTACCGAAACTGTGTTTCAGATGCTGTCATTTTTATATCGGACGATATTATAGCACAAGTCCTGTGCATGAAGCAACTGTTTTTTCCTGTTGCCGCCTGCCTTTTCCTCTTCTTTCTATCAATTCCTGGTACATCAGGATTTCTACGATCTCCCGGATCTGTTCCGGAGTATAGGTCTCTTTTTCCCATTTTTCCTGTTTCATGACCTGTTCATACGCCCTACGACACATCAGGCACAGCTGGAGCTTATCCGGGTACTCATCATAGATCATGCTTCCTTCATATTCCTGGCGGTCGCATTCTTCCTGTATATATGGAAAAATCTTTTTTGCTGTTGCCGGATACATACTTTGCAGGTATTCCCGGTCGCGCTTCTGGATTTTGTCTTCGTCAAATGCGTATGGAATCGGATACATCATATAATAAGGCAATCTCAGGTCCATGTCTGACACTTCCATTTCTTTTTTCTATGCTTTAGTGTATGCGGTATGGGGGAGTGGGGTTCCTGGGAGGTGGGTGTGGAAGGGGGACGATTTTCGGGCAATCCTGTTTCCGGGGCGGATTCGGAATGTAACAGGGAGGTAACGGGGAAGGAAGCAGAAAGTGGCGGCACCGGACAGATTCGCCCCGAAATCTGATGATTTCGCGGCTCAGGCTGTCCTCACCAGTCGTGCGGGAGGCACGGCTGGTGTCCACCTCTTGCCGCTTCCTTCCCCTAACTCCCTGTAACGTTCCTGCATATGCCCCGGAAACAGGATTGCCCGAAAATCTGTGCGCTTCAAGACGGGAGGGGCGCCCCGGAACTCTACTCGCGAAGTTGAGTGTTGTTCAGAACGGGCGCCAGGCGGACGTTTGTCCTGTGGCTTGGCAAATGTGCGGTTGAAATTTGTTGATAAAAAGGTTATTTATTAAAATGTTTTTATAAAGAGATGATATTTGTTGTGTGGAAATTACTTTACTAGTTTTTTGATTACCATATAATTTGCTCTGAGTAGCAAATCTTTTAAATTATAAAAGAACATATTCTATATTGAAATAATTGGGTTTATGGTATACTGAATTATAGGTATATATTTTTTCATGCTTTACGAGGGAGGACATATATGGATATAATTATCAGACCTGCGGAAACCAGTGATTTTGACAGTGTGGTTCATATCATGAATCAGGTTCAGGCTTTGCATGTGAACTGGCGGCCTGATATTTACAAAGAAAGTAAGGATTTTTCTCTTTGAATGCTTTTCAGGATGCTTTAGGTAGAGAAACTTTTTATGTTGCTGCATATGAAATGTACAAAAAATATGGCTTTACAGAAAAATCAATCAACATGGAATTATTATAAGTAGTGAGGTGCAAAGTTATGAATAATGAAATTGTGAATGCTATGGAGGAACTTGAAAACTGGTTGGCTGATCCGGCTGAGCTGGGGCGGAAACCGGCGAAGATTGAGTATACAGCTTCTTTTGAGGATGAGGATGGGATCAAATGTATGATCTTTAAATTCAAGAAATCTTTCTTTGGAAAATGGCTTCTTGGGATCGTCAGTGAATCCGGAACCTTTAGTGAGATGAAGGAATACAATTCTTCCACAGAAACAGAAGATGCAAAAGCATTGCTTCATATTTTAAAAGAATACTGGAAAAAAATGGCAGAAAAAGAGCAGGGATTTATCGAAATTCCGATTGAAAATCTGATCGAATGGGACGAGCCGAATGGGGAAGGTTGTATCGTTTCCGATAAGATCACAAAAGAAGGCTACAAAGTCGGCTACATGCTCCGAGAAGAGCCAACAGAAGGGAATCCGGACAGTGGCTGGAGATTCATGGCTGGTAATGAAGATGACGAATATATGGACAATCCGGATAATCATCATGTCTTTGCACTCAACACCATCTGCAATTACGACAGCGATATTATCCCTTATCTTCATGCCAAAATCGGATCTGCTTTCATACGTGTAGATGAGTCCCATTTTGAAAAATATCATGAATTTAAGCCTATGTTCATCCAAAAGCAATAAATAAGTAAAAATAAACTCTGTTTTTTCCACTTCGCCACAACATCCCCGTCTGCCAATGCACAGGCGTGTGGAAG
>OCPU01000649.1_pt1 | contig 34026 bp, 28 predicted proteins | sample 1538661 | NCBI WGS metagenome assembly OCPU01 (sample SAMN04571716, study PRJEB22368) | human gut metagenome | biome: human gut; material: stool | host: Homo sapiens | place: Luxembourg | collected 2012-10-19
AGCTGTTCCCGGATGTCGTCCCGCACATGGGCGGTGGCCGTGGCCGTGAATGCGCCCACCACCGGACGGCTGGGCAGGCTGTCCACAAAGGCTTTGATGCGCAGGTAGCTGGGCCGGAAGTCCTGTCCCCACTGGCTGATGCAATGGGCCTCGTCCACCGTCACCATACTGATGGGCCGTTCCTGCGCAAACCGCTGGAAGCCGGGCATTTCCAGCCGCTCCGGTGCCACATAGATGATCTTGTACCAGCCCTCCCGGGCGCGGTGCAGCATCAGGGCCTTCTGGTTGTCGGTGAGGCTGTTGTTCAGAAACGCCGCCGCCACACCCGCCTGTACCAGCGCCCCCACCTGGTCCTTCATCAGGCTGACCAGCGGCGACACCACGATGGTGATGCCCGGCAGAAGCAGCGCCGGCACCTGATAGCAGATGGATTTGCCCGCACCGGTGGGCATCACCGCCAGTACATCCTGCCCGGCAAGCAGGCGGCTGACGATCTCCTCCTGCCCGGGGCGGAAGCTGTCGTAGCCAAAAACTTTTTTCAGGATGCTGTGCGGGTTTTCCATGGGTCCCTCCGTTGTATCTGATGGGCAGTTTTCTGCGCCGTGTCCTCAAAGCCCTATCAGTATACCATAAAAGCCGGGCTTTTGCGCGGGCACAGAGCCTGTTTTTCAGCAAAAAGCACGAAATGTCAAAAGTAATTTTTTTGCAAATGATAGCTTTTCAGGCGCGAAAATGATATAATAGGAGCACATAACTCCATGTCCGGCGGTTTTTTGTGCGCCGACTGTTGATAGAAAAAGGAGCAATCATCTTATGCAGCAGAAACTCATCACCTTTGCCGTTCCGTGCTACAACTCGGCGGCATATATGCGCCATTGCATCGAGACCCTGCTTTCTGCCGGAGAGCAGGCCGAGATCATCCTTGTGGACGACGGTTCCGTGAAGGACGATACTCCCGCCATCTGCGACGAGTACGCCGCCAAATATCCCACCATCGTCAAGGCCATCCATCAGGAAAATGGCGGCCACGGTGAGGGCGTCAATCAGGGCATCCGCAACGCCACCGGCCTGTACTATAAGGTAGTGGACAGCGACGACTGGCTGGACACTGACGCCCTGAAAAAGGTTCTGGCCCGCCTGACCACTCTGGTGGCCCGCGGCACCGCGCCGGACATGATGATCTGCAACTACGTGTACGAGCATGTGGAGGACAACACCACCCTGACCGTGCGCTACACCAATGTGTTCCCCCAGAACCGCCTGTTCAACTGGACCCATGTGGGCCACTTCCGCCCGGACCAGAACATCCTGATGCACTCGGTGATGTACCGCACCGAGGTGCTGCGCAAGTGCGGCATGGTGCTGCCCAAGCACACCTTCTATGTGGACAACATCTTTGTCTACCAGCCCCTGCCCTACGTCAAAAGCATGTACTACATGGATCTGGATCTGTACCGCTACTTCATCGGCCGTGCCGACCAGAGCGTGAACGAGAGCATCATGGTCAAGCGGGTGGATCAGCAGCTGCGGGTCACCAAGCATATGATCGACTGTCAGGATCTGGATGAACTGAAGGATCAGAGACGTCTGCATGCCTACATGGTGCACTATCTGTCCGTGATGATGGCCGTGAGCGACATCTTCCTGCTGCTGGACGGCAGTGATGAGGCAAAGGCCAAGCGCACCGGGCTGTGGCAGTACCTCAAGGACCACGTAAGCACCGGCGTTTACCGCGCCGTGCGCTACAATCTGGGCGGTCTGACCGACCTGAAGTTCCCCGGCGGCGACAAGCTCACGCTGGGCGTCTACCGCCAGCTGCGCAAGATCTTCAAATTCAACTGATCGATCCGATCCAAGGCTGTCGTGCACAATGCATGACAGCCTTTTCTTTTGTCTGCCCGGCCTTATTTTCTCTACTTTTCTGCGTAAAAGGTTATTTTTTGTCGAAATAGCACGTAATCATTGACGAACGCTGTTCTTTTTTGTATACTGAGCATAGCGCCACTGGAACAATTTTCCTATTGTGTCACAGATTGGCTATCACAGGAAAAGGAAAAGGATAAAGGAGAAAGGAAAACTATGAAAAGTACCGGAATTGTCCGCGGCATCGATGCGCTGGGCCGCATCGTTCTGCCCAAGGAGCTGCGCACCAGTATGCATCTGGACACCGACACCAAGCTCGAGATCTTTGTGGATGGTGATTCCATCGTGCTCAAAAAGCACCGTCCCGCCGGCAGCTGCGACTTCTGCGGCGAGGTGGACGAAGCCTCGGTGCAGTTTGCAGGCTACTGCATCTGCCCGGCCTGCCGCCGCAAGATCAGCGCCCTGTAAAAACGCAAAAAGGAGGCTCTGCCATGAGCCAGATGATCGATTTCACCGTCCCGTCCACCGTGCCGGGGCGGTCTCTGCACGCCTTCCGCTGTGTGCCGGACGGCGAGGTGAAAGCCATTCTGCAGCTGTCCCACGGCATGGTGGAGTTTATCGACCGGTATAAGCCGCTGGCAGAATACCTTGCCGGGCGGGGCATTCTGGTCACCGGCCACGACCATCTGGGTCATGGCGGCTCCATCCGCACCAGAGACGATTACGGCTATTTTGCCGAGCCGGACGGCAACCGCGCGGTGCTGGCCGACCTGCACGCCATGACGGTGCGCACCAAAGAGCTTTACCCGGGGGTGCCCTATTTTTTGCTGGGCCACAGCATGGGTTCCTTTTATGCCCGGCAGTATTTGTGCGAATACGGCCATGAGCTGGATGGAGCCATCATCATGGGCACCGGCTTCCAGCCCAAAGCGCTGGTGCAGTTTGCCAAGACCCTCTGCCGGGTGCTGGCGGTCTTTCATGGCTGGCACTACCGCAGCAATTTTGTGGCGCACACCTCGTTTCTGGGCTACAACAAGGGGCTGGAGGGCCGCACCACCCACGACTGGCTCAACCGCGACCCCGCCGAGGTGGACAAATATCTGGCGGACGAGCGCTGCACCTTTACCTTCACGCTGAACGCCTACTACAGCATGTTCAGCGGCATCCTGCGCCTGCACGACCCGGCTTTCCTTGCAAAAATGCCCAAAGACCTGCCGCTGCTCTTCCTTGCCGGTGACGCCGACCCGGTGGGCGAACAGGGCAAGGGCGTGCGCCGCGCCATCCAGAGCCTGAAAGACGCCGGAGTGCAGAACATTGAATGCAAACTGTACCCCGGTGCCCGGCACGAGCTGCTGGTGGAAACGAACAAGCAGGAAGTGTTTGCGGACATTGCCGACTGGCTGGACCGACAGCTGACCTGAACCGCATCCCGAAACCGCTGCACAGCATTTTGTGCGGCGGTTTCTTTTTTCGCCGGTTTCCGGGCGCGACGCACTTTTCACAAATATTTCACATTTTGTTCTTTCGGCGGTTCTGCAACAGCACCGTCTCAAGCCGTCACAGCAGCATCACAGTACCGTCTCAGCACTGTTTCATTACCGTTTCAAAAGCGTTTCAGAACGTCTCGCTCAAATTTCCATATTCTACCATCTTCCCGTCTTTTTGTGCTATTTGTTAGGATTGAACCTGTATTTTTTAGATGTTCTGTCTAATTTTCAGCGTTTTTTCAAGCACTCTCCCCCTTGTTGACAGGCTTCCAAAAGTGTGATATACCCAAATCACAAGCATAAACTCCGGGATCGGCCAATGGGGGCCGGTACGGTTTATGTCCCTTTTATAACATGTGAAGATCCGGAAGGAGAGAGTGATCATGACCAACAAAAAATTCAAGCTTGCGGCAATGTCTCTGGCTTTGACCGCCTGTGTTGCGGCAAGCCCTCTGGCAGCAAATGCAGAATCTGCGGGCACTGAGGCAACCAGCTCTACTCCTGCGGTGGAAACTCCTGCCCCTACGGCTGAGACTTCCGGTGAGAACGCTCCTACTACCAACGAAACCAAGCAGAATCCTACTGACGAGTCCAAGCAGGAGTCCACTAACGAGTCCAAGCAGGAGTCCACTGACGAGTCCAAGCAGGAGTCCACCGACGAGTCCAAGCAGGAGTCCACTGACGAGTCCAAGCAGGAGTCCACTAACGAGTCCAAGCAGGAGTCCACTAACGAGTCCAAGCAGGAGTCCACTGACGAGTCCAAGCAGGAGTCCACTGACGAGACCAAGCAGGAGTCCACCAACGAGTCCAAGCAGAATCCTACTGACGAAATCAAGCAGAATCCTACTGACGAAATCAAGCAGAATCCTACTGACGAAACCAAGCAGAATCCTACTGACGAAACCAAGCAGAATCCTACTGACGAAACCAAGCAGAATCCTACTGACGAAATCAAGCAGAATCCTACTGACGAAACCAAGCAGGAAGCTGCCGTTGAGAACAACGACCTTGCAGTAGCTCCGGCCCCGGTACTGATGCTGGCAAAAGCTCCGGCTGCGCCCACTGCTACGCCCACCACTCCGGCGGAGGACAACACTGTTGCCACCATTACCCGTCAGGACGGCACTACCACCACTACCACCAAGTATACGAGCTTTGACGAAGCTGTCAGCAAAGCGAATGACGGCGACACCATTGAAGTGATCAAAGATGCCACTTCCACCGGTATCGATCTCCAGAACAAAAACCTGACGATCAAAGGCAAAACGGTCACCACAACAACTGACAGCGGTACCGAGGAAAAGACCACCGTCAAGCCCAAGCTGCAGTTCGTAGCGAAAGACGGCCAGCCCAAGATCTTTGGTATCACGCTCCGGGGTTCCAATCTCACCTTCCAGAATATGGATGTTGACATGACGGGGGCCAGCTCCACTACCGATAACAAGTGGAACGCCGTCTGCATGTCTGGCGATGCTGCCCTGACGCTGAAGAGCACCGATCTCTTTATGAATGGCAAGGGTTTGGATGAACGCAAGGACCAGGAGATTCTGAAACCGCATGGCATCTACATGGCTGGCCGTGGCCGCAACGAGCTCAATGTGGACGACCACTCCACCCTGACCATCAACAACTACTACAATGCCATCGCATGGGACGGCGTGGGCAACGAAGACAGCATCTACTATATCAACATCAAAAATGGCTCCACCTTCACCGCCGATGGCAATGAGGCAGGCATTGTCGGCTTGGAGTCCCTTGACGTTCTGGTGGAAGACAGCACCATGACCATCACCAACTGCAGGGCCCGCTACCCCGACAAGACCGATAACCGTGTATCGTCGAATGAGCATGAGGGCCGCAGCGGTCTGAATGGTGCCGATGTCACCATCACGCGGTCGAATGTGACCATCAGCGGCTGTGAGCAGGGCTACGGCATCCACACCCGCGACCTGCATGTGGAAAATTCCACCCTCACCACCGACAACAACGGCTACAGCAGCATCTTTATCACTGGCAAAGGTGAGTTCATCAACTCCACGATCAACGCCCGCGGCAACACCGGCCTTGGCAATGACACCATTGAGATCACTAGGTATACCAATGAAACTGGCATTGGCTATCATTATGGCTCGCTGAAGGTGACGAACAGCACCCTGAACATCACCAATAACAATGCCACCGGCATCCGTTGCAACTTTGGTGATCTGAACATTGACGATGCTTCCCGTGTGACTGTCCAGTACAACAAGGCCACCGATAACAATGGTTACAACAGCCTGTTGTACGGTCTGGGCGGCGGCCTTGTGGTGCGCCGCGGCACCACGGCAAAGCTGGGTGCAAACACCACGATCAACAACAACAGTGCTGCGCTGGCAGGCGCCGACATCTTTATTGAGAAGGGCGGCAAGCTGACCTTCTCCGTAGGCAATGCAGGCATCGGTGATATCCTGAACAAGGGCCAGGAAGATGCTGACTGCGGCCACAAGATCGACGGCTGGTACATCGACGCCAACGGCAGCCGCTGGAACTTCGATGCCGACGCCGATGCCGCTCAGGCCTTCCTTGACAGTCTGGACGAATTGCCTGAAGGCGTCACTGTCAATTACGATCCGTCCACCGGTCTGTACACCATCACTGTGGCTAAGACTGTAAAAGACGGCTTTGCCCTGAAAGCCGCTCATGCGGAGCTGCCCGCGCCTACCCCTGACCCGGACGGGCCCGACACTCCCACCCCGAACCCCAACCCGAAGCCGGAACCGAAGCCCGGCCCGGATACCTCCATCACCCCGGAAGACCCGCAGCTGCATCCTGTACAGGATGCACGGGCCGATACGCCGGACTCCCCTGTTCTGCCCTCGAGCCCCGCTAATCCCGCTGTGCAGGACGCTCACGCCCTGCCGCAGACCGGCACCAGCCTGTTTGCTGCGTTGGCAATGGCTCTCAGCGGCTTTGCACTGACGATTGCCGGTGCATGGGCAAGCCTGCTGGGCAAGAACAGCAGACACTGAGCCTTCGGCTCCCTGTAATACCGCTATCCGCTTCATCCATATCGCACATTTATAAAAGGCGAAAGGCCCCGGGACTCAAGCGTCCCGGGGCCTTTCGTTTACACATTTTACCGTTTCAGCCAGCCATCCACAGCCGACACCAGCGCCTTGCCGCGGCGGCCCAGCAGGCGGGGCAGCAGGATGCGGGCCATGGCCCAGACACCGGCAAAGTTGTACAGGATGATCAGCGCCGTGATCAGGCCGGTCCACAGGCCGTAGAGCGGCGTCTCGGCCAGCAGCACAAAGGCTTCTGCCACCAGTGCGGCCGCATTCACCAGCACGCGGCCCGGATGCACCTGCATCCCGATCATCCTGTGGGCATCGATGGCACGCAGGGTGAACACCAGCGCAAGGCCAAGGAAGGATGCATAGGTCGCACCCACCGGGCCCCACCACTTGATGAAGAAGTAGTTCATGATGCAGTTGCTCACAGCGCCTGCCATCATGGTGATCATGCTGCGAGTGGATTTTTTATTCACCACGTACACGCTGTTCATGAACTGGTTGAAGCAGCTGCAGGTGGACGCCATGACAAGGAAAGGCACAAAGTGCCATGCATAGTAGTAGTTGGACTTCATCACGTGCATCACCGGACGGCACAGCCAGATGATGCCGGCAGCACAGCAGAACAGCACGCTGGAATAGGTGCGGAAGATCTGGGTAAAGAACTTTGCGCGCCCCTCCTCCTCGGTCACAGCGGAAAGCTGCCATGCATCGTAGAAGATCAGGCCCAGCGTGGTCAGGATGGTGGGCAGGAAGTAGCCGGTGGAAAGCAGGCCGCTCCATGCGTCGCCGCTGTGGCCGTCCAGACCATTGCACATTTCGCGCACAAAGAACAGGTCGGATGCGTTGATGATCCAGAAGCTGATCTGTGCCGGGATCATGGGCAGCGAGAAGCGCAGCATCTGCTTCCAGAGGTTTTTGTTGACGCCCTTCAGCTCCACATAGTTCCACAGCTTTCCGGTAACGGAGAGGAACAGCACGCTGACAAGGTCGCCGCTGATGATGGCCAGCAGGTAGCCGTTGGCACCCCACTTGAAGCCCACCAGATACAGCACGTAGAAAGCCATGGTGGCCACGGTGCACAGCACGCCGTCCACGGCCACCAGCTTGTTCCACTGGCGGCTGCGCACGAACTGGGTGCACAGGGTGCGCAGGCAGCTCATGAGCACGTAGATGTAGATGAGCAGGCCGTACTGTGCCATATCGGGCAGAAACTGCGCAATGGGCCAGCACAGCACCAGAAGGCCAAAGCCGCCCAGAATGGTCAGCAGGCCGTTGGTGAACACCTGTTTTTCGCTGTTGCCCTTGTCCAGACCAAAGCGGATGATAGCGTTGGACATGCCCATGGACACAAACGGGATGAGCAGGTTCGCGTACTGGCTCAGGATCTTGGAAAGGCCCAGATCGGAAATTTCCGCCATCGCATAGGTCAGGAACGGCTGCACGATCAGGGTGAGCAGCTTTGACGAAAAGCTGGAAATGGCAAAGATCAATGTGTTGCCGGCAAGCTTTGAATATTTATCGCCGGACTTTTTTTCGTTTTCCAAGGGTACTCCCCTCCTGTTTTACAATTCGGATGCGGGCCGGTCTGTGACCGCCCGCATCCGCTTTCCCACTATTTTGTCACTTTAAAAGCGCCCGCCGGGCTTTCCAGTCCGGCAGCAGCTTTGCCACCTCAGCCCAGAAGGCCGGGCTGTGGTTGGGCTGCAAAAAGTGGCAGTACTCATGCACTACCACATAGATCTGCGCCGCCGGGGGCATATGATACAGCTGCAAAGCAAAGGTGATCTGCCGCTTTGCCATAAAGCACACGCCCCACCGGCTGGTCATGCTGCGCACCTTGATGACGGGCTTGTGCCCGCCCAGCACTTCGGCAAAGGCCGGGTAGACCTTATCGCTCATGGCCGTAAAGTACGCCAGCGCGGTCTCCCTGTCCGGCAGGGGCTGTGCGTCCCGGGCGGCACGCCGCCGGGCACGTTCCCGGGCCTCCTGCACCCATTGGGCGCGCTCGGCCACAAAGCGGTCCGCAGCTTCTGCGCTCGTGCGCAGCGGCACGCTCACCGCCACGGTGCCGTCCTCCCGCACACGGATGTTCAGGTTCTTCACCTTTTTGCGGGTCAGCTCGTACCGGACGCCGCCTGCCGTGCGCAGCTGCGGCCCCGGCTGTTTTTCTGCCATGGGTCAGGACGCCTTTTTGACCCGGTGCAGCATTTCCAGCGGCAGCTGGGCCAGCACCACGGCAGCAAAGATCAGCACGCAGCCAAAGACTTCCCGGGCAGAAAGGTTCTGGTGCAGCAGCATCCAGCCGCCCAGCGCACTGAACACGCTTTCCAGACACATGATCAGGCTGGCAATGGCGGGGTTCAGGTCTCGCTGGCCCAGGATCTGCAGGGTGTAGGCCACGCCGCTGGACATGATGCCGCAGTAGAGGATCGGCAGCGCATTCTCCGCGAACTGCGCTGCGGAAGGTGTCTCGAACAGCAAGGCCGCAGCGGTGCTTTCCACCGACACCACCAGAAATTCGGCAAGGCTCAGCCGCACGCCGTCCACCTGCGGGGAAAAGTGGTCCACCGCAATGATCTGGAAGCTGAACAGCACTGCACAGCTCAGCAGGAGCCAGTCGCTGGATTCGATGCTGCCAAAGCCGTTTTTCATGCACAGCAGATACAGGCCCAGCACAGCCACCACCATGCTGATCCACAGCTGCGCATTGCCCTTCCGGCCCAGAAACAGGCCGAACACCGGCACCAGCACCACATACATGGCGGTCAGGAAGCCGGCCTTTGCGGTGGACGGATTGATGGTAATGCCAATCTGCTGTGCAGCGGATGCAGCAAACAGAAGGGTGCCGCACACAAAGCCTGCCGCCAGCAGCTTTTTCTTTTCGGCGGCGGTCTTTGGCTTTGCATCCGTGCCGTTTTTGCGGCGGATGGCGTCAAATACCAGCACCGTGGGGATCAGCACCAGCACAGCCAGCCAGCTGCGCCCCGCCAGAAAACTGTAGGCACCCATCCCGGAGCCTGCGCTCTGGGCTACAAAGGCCGTGCCCCAGATAAAGGAGCACAGCAGCAGGAGCAGAGAGTTTTTAGTCTGTGTATTCATCAGCCGACGCCCTCCACCTTCATCAGGCCGTACAGGTAGTAGCGGCTGGAATCATAGGAGATGGTCACACGGTACTGTGCCGCCGGGTCCAGCCCGGAAACAGTGCAGCGGTAGTTGGTGCCGTCGGTATGGATATAGTAGGTGCTGTCCGGCACATACTCTGCGCCGCCATCCACCTTTTTCCACAGTGCCACCTTGAATTTCTGGGTGCCCTCAGCGGTGCCGCAGGCCATGATATTCAGGCTGCCGGTGGGCGCAGTGAAATAGCCGGTGCTGCGGCTCCAGATGCCGTTGAACACGGCGTACAGGCAGCCGTCTGCCGTGGCCGCGGCAAACTTGGCAGAGGAGTCTGCGATCCCCTGAATGATCAGCGGGTCGGCGGTCGCATCTGCCCAGCGGGTGGTGTCCTCCTCCTGCACCTCGTCCGAGGTGCCCGTCGCCTTGTGCACGATACCCTTCAGGACATCCTTGCAGCCGATCAGCCCCACTGCCAGCAGGACCGCCAGCAGCAGCGCAATAATCCTTTTTTTCATCTTCATACGTTTCCTCACGAAGCAACGCGCTTCTCTTTGCTTTTCATCCTTCTGCCCATTTTTCGGGCAGATACAATTATAGTATACCGCATTTCGCCGCACTGCACAAGACAGACGGCTTTGTTTTGTGCGGTTTGCCGCTTGATTTTACCCTTCTTTGCCGGTCAGCGTCCGCAGCGCAGCGCATTCGGCAGCAGCCTGCTCCGGTGCGCCCGCACCGAACAGACTGCCGTACCGGTACAGCGCCCAGCCGCCCGCGTTCTGACCGCGCAGGTCCTGCACCTGCCGGGCCAGCGCATCGCCGGTGCTCCAGCCGCTCACGCTGTCCGGGTTCGCGCCGCCGTCGCCCACGCCGATGCGGTACGCGCCCAGGCCAAAATAGAGCGCCACGCCCTCTGCACGCGGGTACGCCAGCCACGCGGGTACGATGTTCTCAAAGGCAAAGCGGGTGCTGCCGCTCTGCAGCATGTAGCCATAGCCCCAGTAGACCTGCGGACAGAGATAGTCCACCACCTGTTCTTCACCGCCTGCGGCCAGCCACGCGGTCACAGCGCTGTACTGGCTGTTGAGATCGTTGTCCGGATTCCCCTGCGGACTGATTCCGAACCGCAAAGTCGGGTCTGCGGCTTTTACCGTGTCGTGCACCGCCTTTACCAGTGCGGTCACATTCTGCTGCCGCCACGCGGCAAGGTCCACCGCACCGCTGGCCGCAAACTGCACCGCGTCGATGCTTTCCTCGGTGGTGGGGTAAAAGTAATCGTCAAAGTGGATGCCATCCACCGCATAGTTCTGCAAAAGTTCCGCCACGCCCTGCACCACATAATCCGCAGCGGCAGGCTCTGCCGGGTTCAGATACAGCCCGTCGCCCACTGCACACACCCATTCCGGGTGGGTGTTGGCAAGGTTGTTCTCTGCCAGATTCGGCGGCATGGCTGCAGAGGACCGCAGCCGGTAGGGATTCAGCCACGCTTCCACCGAAAGGCCGCGCCCGTGGGCCTCCTGCAAAAGGATGTCCAGCGGGTCAAAACCGGGGTCCTGCCCCTGCACGCCGGTGCACAGGTGGCTCCACGGGAACAGCTGGCTTTTGTAAAGTGCATCCCCGAAGGGCCGCACCTGCGCAAGCACCGTGTTCAGCCCAAGGCCCGCGCAGTTTTCCAGCATTTGCACGCACCCGGCGCGGAAGGCATCCGCCGAGGAAAAATCCATTGCTGCCCATTCCAGATAGCTGATCCACACAGCCCGCCACTCGCCCGCAGGCAGGGCTGGGTTGTTAACGTTTTGTTGTTGTTTTCCTGTTTTATCCCGTCCGGAAAGTTCTTTGCGGCGCAGCCACAGCCCCGCACCCACGCAGGCGGCGGCACCGGCCCCCAGCAAAAAGCTGCGCCGGCCAAAGCGGCGCGGCTCCACTTCCGTTTTTTTCGACCTGCGCCGCTGGGTCACAGGGTCTCCTCCTGAGTCTTATACAGGGTCAGCGCCGCCCAGCCCCGGGCACAGGCCAGCAGCACGAACATGATGTTCGTCCAGAAGGCAAGGCCGCTCATGCCCGCATAGCGGGTCAGCAGCCAGAACAAAAGCCGCAGCGCCTCCGAAATGCATACCAGCTGCAGCGGGCGCTGGACGGGCTTTCCATGGCTGTACTCAATGGCAAGGAGGCCGGGCCACACCAGCGCCGAGCACAGGTCGCCCGCCCAGCCGCCTGCCGCCAGCTTGCTGAGCATCAGCAGCACGAACACCAGCGTGTAATTGCGCTTGTCCTTGGCCGGTGCCCCCTTCTGCGCCGCCAGAAAAAGTACTGCGATACCGGTGATGCAGAACACGATCAGTTCCAGCCCCGAAAAATCCATGCCGCTCAGCACGGCAAAGCCGCCCAGCATGGACACTGCCGCTGCCGCCAGCAGGAAAAAGTACCAGGTCTTGCGTGTGAATTTGAGCTTCATTGCGTTCCTCCCGCCCGCAGCAGAGTGCAGGCTCCTGACAAAATTTTCAAAGAATTAAAAATATTATAGCACAAATGGATGCGGGTTGTGTTACAATAAGAAAAACTCTTTGGGAGGATCTTCATGAACACTGCTGTTTCCATCGTCCTGCTTGCCGCCGTGCTGGGCGTGATCGTTTTTCTACTCTCCCGGCGCGAGAACGGCCGCCGCAGCCAGTATGGGCCCTCCGGTCTGTCGGAGTTCCGCACCGACCTGCCCCTTGACGAATGCTTTGACCGTCTGGACGAGCATCCGGATACGGACGAGTTTTTGTATGAGTGCCGCCGGGAAAAGGACGGAGGGTTCCTTTTGCACCTGACATTGCACCAGCCCACCCAGCAGCCGCTGGATACCCTGTACTCCCTGCGGCTGGACCCGGGCCGTCAGACTGTTGTGACCCTGATCTTCATCCGCGAGGCCTTTGGCTACAAGGAGCCGCTGTTCCCGCAGGAGATGCTGGACAAATTCATGCAGCAAAAGCTGGCAGCCCACCGCACAAAATAAACTTTTGCGGCAAAACGCTTTTCATTTTGCGCTGAATTTGGTATACTGATATATGCCGCAGCGCAGAATATGCGGGCTAGTAGCTCAGTTGGTCAGAGCTGGCGGCTCATAACCGCTTGGTCCCGGGTTCAAGTCCTGGCTGGCCCATAACAAAAAAGAGCACCCATCGGGGTGCTCTTTTTTGTTGCCAGTCAGGACTTGAACAGCACGGCACCGCCATGGGCGGGGCAAACAACAGCCCAGTGGGCTGTTGTTTAGTGCGCGGCTTCCAGCGCATAGGAACGTCAAAGGGCGTCGGATGCCGCTCTGAGGGCCGCCAGGACTTGAACAACAACGACGACGACCGCGGCCTGCGGCCGAAACAGGGAGGAGTTGTTGGGGCAGCGTTCTGATTTTTCAAGGCCCTGCCAAGGGGCTGCGGAAAAATCAGCAAACGCAACCCGTAAGGCCCTGACCATCAGCTCCCTCTGCGGCTTCCAGCGCATAGGAATGTCAAAAAGTGTCGGATGCAGTTCATGACAAACAAAAGGCATCTGCAGCGGTTTCGGTCAACGAAACAGCGCCGCAGATGCCTTTCTCATTTTGTTCTTACCTGCACCACTTTGCAAACTCTTCGTCGGTGCACTTGACATAGTGGCTGCCGCTCACAAGGTGATCGGTGCCCTTATTGTAGTCGATGCCGGAAGATGCGTAGTCGTAGGTCTCAGCCACACGGCGTTTTTCCACCACCGGGTTCGGCAGCGGGATGGCCGACAGCAGGCTGCGGGTGTAGGGGTGGATGGGGTTCTCGAAGATTTCTTCGGTGGTACCCGTCTCCAGCAGATGGCCCAGATGCAGCACGCCGATGCGGTCCGAAATGTACTTGACCATGGAAAGGTCATGCGCAATGAACAGGTAGGCCGTGCCGGTCTCCTGCTGGATATCCTTCATCAGGTTGACCACCTGCGCCTGAATGGACACATCCAGCGCCGAGATGCACTCATCTGCGATGATGAGCTTGGGGTTCATGATGAGGGCGCGGGCAATGCCCACGCGCTGGCGCTGGCCGCCAGAGAACTGGTGGGGATAGCGCTCGGCATGTTCGGGCGCAAGGCCCACCTTGGCCAGAATTTTCTCCACCTTTTCGCGGCGCTCTTCGCGGGTCTTGTACATGTGGTGGATGTCCAGACCCTCGCCGATGATATCCTCCACCTTTTTGCGGGGGTTCAGGGACGCCATGGGGTCCTGAAAGATCATCTGCATCTGGGTGCGCAGGGTGTTGTTCTGGCTGTGGTTCAGCCTGCCGCTGATATCCTGCCCCTCAAAGGTGATCTTGCCGGCAGTGGGGTCATACAGGCGGATGACGCTGCGGCCGATGGTGGACTTGCCGGAACCGGACTCGCCCACCAGACCATAGGTCTCGCCGGGATAGATCTCAAAGCTGACATTGTCCACAGCCTTGACGGTATAGCTCTTGCTCACGCGGAAATACTGCTTCAGGCCCTCGACCTTCAGCAGCGGAGCAGCATTCTGTCCTGCCATTTATTCCGCCTCCTTGATCTTTTCTGCCTCGGCACGCATGCGGGCAATGCGCTGAGCAAGCTCAGGCGGCATGTCCACCTTGGGTGCGCGGGGGTCCAGCAGCCATGTAGCTGCATAGTGGGTGTCGCTGATCTTGAACATGGGCGGGTCCACTTCGTCGTCGATGTTCAGGGCAAAATGGTTGCGCGGTGCAAAGGCATCGCCCTGCTTCTCATGCAGCAGGTTCGGCGGCGAACCCGGAATGGTGTACAGACGGTCGTCTGCGGTGTCCAGATCGGGCATGGCGGAAAGCAGGCCCCATGTGTAGGGGTGGCGCGGCTCGTAGAAGATCTCGTCGATGGTGCCGGTCTCTACGATCTTGCCTGCGTACATTACGTCCACATAATCGGCCACCTTTGCCACAACGCCCAGATCATGGGTGATGTAAATGACCGAGATGCCGCGCTCACGCTGGATGCTGCGGATCAGCTCCAGGATCTTGGCCTGAATGGTCACATCCAGTGCCGTGGTGGGCTCGTCACAGATCAGCAGGTCGGGGTCGCAGGCCAGTGCAATGGCAATGACCACGCGCTGGCGCATACCGCCGGACAGCTGGTGCGGGTAGCTCTTCATGCGCTTTTCGGCATCGGTGATGCCCACCTCTTCCAGCAGCTGCACAGCCTTTTTGTAGGCGGCATCCTTGGGCATCTTGTAGTGCCACAGCATGCCCTCCATGATCTGCTTGCCGATGGGCATGGTGGGGTCAAGGCTGGTCATGGGGTCCTGAAACACCATGGCGATGCGCTTGCCGTTGATGTGGCGGCGGATCCACTTTTTGTCCTTCTGCAGCAGGTCCACCGTCTCGGGGCTGCCGTCGGCGTGATGGTAGCTGAACTGGATGGAGCCGCTGTTCACGATGGCGTTCTGTGCCAGAATGCCCATGGCGGCCTTCATGGTAACGGACTTGCCGGAGCCGGATTCGCCCACCAGCGCCACCGTTTCGCCCTTGTACAGGTCGATGTTCACGCCGCGGATGGCGTGCACCGGGCCTGCGGTGGTCTTAAAGGTGATATCAAGGTCTCGCACCGACAAGACCTGTTCTTTTTTCTTTTCAGGCATGGGGTGTTCCTCCTTACATACTCTTCATCTTGGGGTCCAGAGCCTCGCGCAGGCCGTCGGCCACGAGGTTGAAGCTCATCATCAGCAGACTCATGACCACCATGGGCGGGATGATCTGATAAGGATGGGTGGTGAAGCTGTTGTACAGCTCACTGATCAGAGAACCCAGCGAGCACTGCGGCACCGGGATGCCCAGACCCACAAAGGACAGGAATGCCTCGGTGAAAATTGCGGTGGGGATGCTGAACATGACCTGCGTGATGATGGGTCCGATGATGTTGGGCAGCACTTCCTTGAAGATGATGAAGAAGCTGCCTGCACCCAGCGTGCGGGAAGCCAGCACGAACTCCTGATCCTTCAGCTTGAGCATCTCAGCGCGGGCAATGCGGCTCATGCCCACCCACTCGGTGAGCATCAGGGCAAAGATAATGGTGATCATGCCGGGTTTGAGCACCAGCAGAAGCAGCGTGACGATCACCAGACGGGGGATGCCGTTGGCAACTTCCAGAAAACGCTGCATCATCATATCCACCTTGCCGCCAAAGTAGCCGGAGATCAGGCCGTAGCTCATGCCGATGACCATATCGATGATGGCGGCGGCAACCGCGATGATCAGGGACACGCGGGCACCCTCCCAGGTACGGGTCCAGATATCGCGGCCATAGGTGTCGCTGCCGAACCAGTAGTAGACATCCTCCTTGCCCTTTTCCACATAGGCATTGACCGTCTTGGAACCGGTGGTGGTGCTCATTTTCTCGTCACCGTTGAAGATGCCGAAGTTTTCCAGCACCTGCACGCGGGGCGCAAAGTTTTTCTGGCTCAGCTCCTGACCGGAGTAGGTATACTCGTTCATGCCGGGGCCAAATGCCGCCAGCAGCACGATAAAGACAACGAGGATCAGGCCGAGCACCGCGCTCTTCTTGCGGAAGAAGCGCACCCGTACATCCTTCCAGAAGCTCTGTGCGGCAAAGTTCGAGTCCATTGCGATCTCTGCGTCGTTATGCTTGAGCGCAAAGTCCTTCTCGTTGAAGGTATGCTCGGAATACATGGTATCCACTGCGCTGACGATGGCATCAGCCGTGGCTTCACCGCCCAGGTGAATCGCTTTTTCTGCCATATCAGTTGTCCCCCTTTGCCAAGCGGATACGCGGGTCGATGATGCCGTACAGCAGGTCAACGACCAGCATGATGCCAATGTACATGGCGCTGTAGATGAAGCTCAGGCTGATGACCACATTGTAGTCGTTGGACTGGATGGCCGTCACCAGCAGGCTGCCCACACCGGGAATGGCGAAGATCTTCTCCACCACCAGCGAGCCGGTCATCAGGTCCACGATCAGCGGGGCCAGCACGGTGATAATGGGGATCAGCGCATTGCGCAGCGCGTGGCGGAAGATCAGCGCCGGGCCGGAAATGCCCTTGCTCTCGGCCAGCAGCATATAATCGGAGTCCAGAACCTCGATCATTTCACTGCGGGTAAAGCGGGCAATGGAAGCCATGGTGAACATGGACAGCGAGATGCTGGGCAGCACACTGGAGCCGAACACATCCTTTGCGGAGAACAGCATGGGGAACCACTTGAGCTTGAAACCAAAGGTATAGCTCAGGGCCAGTGCGATCACGTAAGACGGCACCGACACGCCAATGACCGAGATAATGGTGGCCAGAGTGTCGAAGATGGTGTCCCGCTTGAGGGCTGCAATGATGCCGAGCACAAGGCCCACGATGGCACCCAGTGTAACAGCCATGCCGCCCACACGGATGGAAATGGGCAGACGGGACTGGATCAGCTGGGAGATGGGCGTGTTCTTGGAGATATTGTAGCTGACGCCGAAGTCACCGCGCAGCATGTTGGTCACATAGCGGAAGAACTGTACATAAATGGGCTGATCCAGACCGTACTTTGCGTACAGGGATGCGCGCATTTCCGGCGTCAGCTTTTCATCGTTGAAGGGCGAACCGGGCATCAGCTGCATGAGGATGAACAACACCAGCAGGATGGCCAGCAGCGTAAACAACGAAGTGATGATACGCTTGAGCGTGTATTTTTTCACGTTGGGTAGACCCCCTTAAAGTTTCTTCTCCGCCCCGCACGGGGCAGAACTGCTCCCGCCTGCCGTGGTCAGCCGTGCGCCGCACGCGGACAGTGCAAAAGCCAAAAAGTCGCACAGCGGCAATCACGCTGCCACTGTGCGGCATTTCAGTTCTCGATCAGGATCAGACGCTCTTCTTTGCGTCCTTGAAGACGCGGTTCAGGGCGACAGGGTGGAAATCCACGCCGGTCACGGCAGAAGAGATCATCTCGGCATTGCACTGACCATACAGCGGGAAGATGGCGGCCTGCTCCAGCACGATGGACTCAGCGTCATACATGGCTTCCCAGCGACCCTCGGGATCGGTGCACAGATCACCGGTGGTGCACTCTGCGATGATGGCATCGTAGTCAGCGTCGCTCCACAGACCGTAGTTGTTGGAGTTGCCGGTGACCCACATGCCCAGATAAGTCATGGGATCGGCGTAGTCGGGACCCCAGCGGGTCAGGCCGATCTCAAAGTTGCCGTCCTGCAGATCCTGCACGCGCTGCTTCTTGGGCTCTACCTTCAGCTCCAGAGTGAAGCCGGGCAGAGTGGTCTGCAGCTGCTCCTGAACGACCTGAGCGACCTTCTGGGGAGCATCGTCGGCATCCACGACCATGGTGAAGGAGAAGGAATCCTTGCCCAGCTCAGCCTTGGCCTGCTCGTAGTACTCTGCAGCCTTGTCGGGATCGTATGCGCAGAACTCTGCAAACTTGGTCTGGTCGGCGCTGAAATCGCTGCCGTCCGGGCCGGTGGCGAACTGTGCGGGCACTGCGGTGTAGGCAGGAGAAGAGCCGTCCTTCAGCACGTCATTGGTGATGGAATCACGATCCAGTGCAAAGGTGATGGCACGGCGCAGGTTCAGGTTTGCCAGCTCCGGCACAGCGTCCATGTTGGGGCTGATGTACCACAGGTAGCCGGCGCCCACGCTGGTGAACTCGGGGTCGTCCTTGACCTGCTCCACCTGCTCGCCGTTCAGCAGGGTGATATCCAGATCGCCGTTCTGATAGCTCATCAGAGCCTGCTGGCTGTCCTTGATGACCTGATAGTTCAGGCCGTCCAGAGCAATGCGGTCAGCATCGTAGTAGTCGGCGTTCTTCACCAGCTCAAAAGCGGTGGCGGCCGGCTCATAGCTGGTCATCACGAATGCACCGTTGGACAGCACGGTGTCTGCGCTGGTGCCGTAGGTATCGCCGCAGCTCTCAAAGAACTTCTGGTTCATGGGGTAGAAGGTGGGGAAGTACATCAGGCTCAGGAAGTAGCTGACCGGAACGTTCAGCTCCACCTTCAGGGTCTTGTCATCCACAGCGGTGATGCCCAGATCGGTGACAGGCTTGCTGCCTGCAATGATGTCGGCGGCGTTGACCACCTGACCGATATCGCTCAGCATGTAGGCATACTCGGATGCGTTTGCGGGGTCAACAGCACGCTGCCAGCCAAACACGAAGTCGGCTGCGGTAACGGCATCGCCATTGGACCACTTTGCATCCTTCAGGTGGAAGGTGTAGGTCTTGCCGTCCTCGCTCAGCTCATAGCTCTCTGCCAGAGCCTCCACAGCTGCACCGTTCGCATCCATCTGCATCAGGCCGTCGGTGTAGTTGGCGATAACCTCAAAGGAGGTGCCGTCGGTAGCCAGCTGGGGGTCCAGAGACTGGACTTCGGTCTCCAGCATGACGTTCAGCACACCACCCTCAGCAGAGGCGGCTGCACCAGAAGCAGCGGTGGAGCCGGAAGCAGCGGTGCTGGAAGAACCGCCGCAGGCAGTCAGAGCCAGTGCAGCAGCCGATACGCCTGCAGCAGCCAGGAAGCTGCGGCGAGAAATACGACGATCGAATTTCATATTTTTTCCCTCTCTCTCATGCCTCATTGCTTTATTGTGGTAAAGCAGTAAGTTCTAAAAAATGCACAAAGGTTTTTATACTCCTCCTCCGGAGCCTTGCACACCTTTGTGCGATACCCGCATTATACGCTGTTCCGCCTAAAAAAGAAAGGCTTCCGGCTGTTTTTCTGTGCTTTGACCAATGGTCAGTGAAAAATATGTTTTTATTTTTGTGCAGATTTGAAGATGTGGTGTATTCCCGGAAAATACAGTTTCATGAAAACATGAGTTTTTTGTGTTTTTCGGGAAAACAAATGAAGAACTTTCATCTGTTTATTCGTGTTTTCCGTGCACAAGACAGCCTTCTGCGGGTTTTCCTGTCCGCATACAGAGCACAAAAAATCCCTGCCGGGGCCCATGGTTCCGGCAGGGAAAGCAGCTTTTATTCTTTACTCAAACAGCGCCACCACATAGGTCTCGCCGCCGTACTGGATGAACACGGCGCCCATCCGGCTGCAGCCTGCCGCGCAGCGGCTCAGGCTCCGGGCAGCCTGACCGGCAGCCGGTGCATACAGGTAGCCGGTAAAGGCCCGGCTCTGGTTATCCAGCACAAGGCCGATGGTCACGCTGATGGGGATATTGACCCAGATATTGGAGGATATGCTGGAATGATCGATAAACTCATTCAGGTTCTTATCCGTCATGTTGCCGGAGTCCGCTGTCAGTTCCACCTTGCGGGCAAGCTGCCCGGACTGGGTGCCCAGCTGTCCGGGTTCTTCCACCAGCCATTCTGCCAGACGGCTGGCCGCAGCTTCCAGCTCTGTGCTGTAGACAAGACCGGTGTCGATCTCCTTCATCAGGGCCGCGGCCTGCTCCGTATCCTCGTGCACCGTACCGGCCAGCACGCTGCTGCACCCGGCCAGCACAGCCAGCGCCAGTGCCGCCGCCATAAGTGCCGTCAGGATCATCCTTGTGTGTTTCATGCGGTGGTCTCCCCTTTCGAGCTGTTTTTCTCCATGATACCCTTTTTGCAGCCGGATCGCAAGTGCTTTCCGCAGCAAAAAGGGCCGCTGCACCCAATCGTACAGCGGCCCTCTGATCCCAAATCTTTATTTTGCGTATTCCACAGCGCGGCTCTCGCGGATGACGTTGACCTTGATCTGGCCGGGGTAATCCAGCGTATCCTCGATCTTCTTGGCAATGGAGCGTGCCAGCAGGATCACCTGATCGTCGCTGATGACGTCAGGCTTTACCATGATGCGCACTTCGCGGCCTGCCTGCACGGCAAAGGCCTGCTCCACGCCCTCAAAGCTGGAAGAGATCTCCTCCAGATTTTCCAGACGCTTGACATAGCTTTCCACATTCTCGCGGCGGGCACCCGGGCGTGCAGCGCTGATGGCGTCGGCAGCCTGAATGATGAAGGCCAGCGGGGTCTTGGGTTCCACGTCGCCGTGGTGGGCCTCAATGGCATGGATGATCTGGGTATTTTCCTTGTACTTGCGGCAGATATCCACACCGATCTGCACATGGCTGCCCTCGATCTCGTGATCCAGTGCCTTGCCGATATCATGCAGCAGACCAGCACGGCGTGCCATGGTTACGTTCACACCCATTTCGCCTGCCAGCAGGCCGGCCACCCATGCCACCTCCATGCTGTGGGTCAGGGCGTTCTGGCCAAAGCTGGTGCGGTACTTCAGTCGGCCGATCAGCTTGATGAGGTCGGGGTGCAGGCCATGGATGCCCAGCTCCATCACGGCACGCTCGCCCTCGCGCTTCATCTGCAGCTCCAGATCGTGGCGGCACTTTTCCACCGTCTCCTCGATGCGGGCGGGGTGGATGCGGCCATCGCCGATCAGTCGTTCCAGCGTCATGCGGGCGACCTCGCGGCGGGTCTGGTCGAAGGAGGACAGGGTGATGGCCTCCGGGGTATCGTCGATGATCAGGTCCACACCGGTAGCCGTTTCCAGCGCACGGATGTTGCGGCCCTCGCGGCCGATGATGCGGCCCTTCATTTCGTCGCTGGGCAGCGGCACCACGCTGACGGTGGTCTCGCTGCAGTGGTCGGCAGCACAGCGGCTGACGGCCTGACCGATCAGATTGCGTGCAATGTTGTCGCAGTTCTCCTTCAGGTCGGTCTCATAGGCGGCAACGCGCACTGCCTTTTCGTGGGTCAGCTCCTCGTCCACCTTGTGCAGCAGCACTTCGCGGGCATCCTCCTGGCTCAGACCTGCCAGCGTTTCCAGCCGCTCCATCTCCTTGGCACGCAGGGCGTCGATCTCCGCCAGACGCTCTTCGGCCTCAGCAGAACGCTTTTTCAGCTCTTCTTCCTTGCGTTCCAGCGCCTCGGTCTTGCGGTCGAGGGCGGTCTCCTTCTGGTCGATGCGGTTCTCCTGACGGCTGATCTCCGCACGGCGCTGTTTGATCTCCTTGTCGGCTTCTGCCTTCTGGGCATCCACCTCGGCCTTCAGCTTGAAGGCCTCGTCCTTTGCTTCCAGAACCGCTTCCTTGCGCTTCTGTTCTGCGGTCTTAATCGCTTCGTTCACCAGACGGGTGGCCTCGGCTTCCGCGCTGCCGATCTGGGCTTCGGCGGTCTTTTTACGGTTGTTGTAACCAATAAAATAGCCTGCACCGATGCCCGCAGCAAGCGCGACGATCAAGATCACGATCCAGATGATCGTGGACATCGCATTTCACTCTCCTTTGTTAAAATTCAAAATTCTGAATCATAAGCAGGAGACGCTGTAGGGCAGGTGTAGGCTGCAAACATTTTTTATAAGTGAGCTTTCAATGCAAAAAGTGGCAACAAGACCACACGCACGGCAAATGCCGCACGGACAGGCTGCAAGCTTTTCTATCTACGGTTCTATCTTATATAAAAACAGGCAGGCTCTGCCTGTAAGGGACACGAGTCACGGGAACGACCTGCACACAGCGTCTTTTATTCCATACTACTATTTATATTACGAAACAATTGTGCGATTGTCAAGGGAGAAAGGCGTCCTGCAGGATCATTTTATGCAAAAAAACAGGGCGGCATCCGCTGCGGAGCACCGTCCCTGTTCTATTTTATTCCAGATACATCCTGCGCAGCCGCATCAGGCGCGCCGGGGTCAGGCCGTATTCGGCTTCCAGATAATTTTCTGCGCTGCCGTATTTTGCGCGGATGGTGCGTAGCACAAAGGGGGCTGCTTCCGGGCTGACGCCCGCCGCACTGCGGTGGAAGTTCTCGCGGCGCGGGTCTCTGGCGATCTCATCGGCGTGGGCTGCCAGGCGTGCTTCGATCTCCGCCTTGCGGCAGAGATTGGTCTGCAGGTAATCCGCGCAGATGGTCTCATCCGACGCGCCCAGTGCCAGCAGGATCAGCATGGCCGCCACGCCGGTGCGGTCCTTTCCTGCCGAACAGTGGAACAGGATGGGGGTCTCGCCCGCTTCCAGTGCGCGGAACAGCTCCTTGAAGGCCTTATTGCCAAACAGCATCCGCTCGTACATGGTCTCCACAAAAAAGCTGCCGTCCGGGTTCTCCTTGCGGCCCTTCATCAGGGCGGCGATGTCATCCGGCGCAAAGGAGATCTCGCGGCCATCCTCGGCGCACAGGCCGCAGATCTGCACCAGCCGTGCGCCGTCCGGCACATAGTCCGGCTCTCTGCGGGCCTCTTCCGTGCTGCGCAGATCAAGGATCAGGCGCAGGCCCAGCGCGTCCAGCTTCGCGCGGTCGGCCTCACCGGTGAGCTTGCAGGTGGGGATGCCGCGCCAGATCTGGCCCCACTTCACATGCTTGCCCTCGTCGGCTTCATAGCCGCCCAGCTCCCGGAAGTTGGTGCCGCCGGCAAAGTCCAGCTGGGTGCCGGGCACCGGGTGGGCCGGTGCAGCCTTTGCCGCAGCGCTGGACAGCACCGGGAAGTTGTAGAACGGCTTTGCGGGCCGTCCGCGGCGGGGCGGCAGGCTGGCCGAACCGCCCAGCATCTCCATCAGGTAGCCGCGCAACAGGTCGATGTAGGCAGAGGAATGATCCCGCCGCTGCACCAGAGAGACGCACAGCGGGGGCAGGTCTTCCAGCAGCACATCCCGCACGCGGTCCAGCTCCCGCCGGGCACCCGGCTCGTAGCGGGTCAGACAGGTACACAGCTGCTCCTGCACAAGATAATAGGCCTGATAGAAGCTGGGGCCGATCTCCGCATTCGGCGCAAAGCCCGCCCGGGCGCAGGCCGACCACAGCGGGCTGAACAGATCCTGCCGCAGGCTGGGCAGCAGCACCCGCTGACCCCGCAGCTCTGTCAGCGGGATGCTCTCCTTATCCCAGAACGCGTGCCCCCGGGGCACCAGCAGGCAGGCGGGGTCTGCCCGCAGGGTGGTGCGGGCCAGCACCGGCGCAGCGCAGCCCAGATCGATGACCAGACCTGCGTCCAGCTCCCCCTGCTCCACATCGTCCGCCACCGCATCGTTGTCCATCATGCGGAAGCGCATCTCCACATGGGGGTACTGCTGGCGGAACTTGTCCAGCTGGGTCTCCAGCCCGGGCAGATAGTCCGGCACCAGCGACACGCTGATGCCGATGCGCACCGGCTGTGCCGACTGGATCTCGGCCCGCAGGGATGCCTGCATCTGCTGGAACTGCTCCACCACCGGCGCGGCATGGCGCTGCAGGCTCATGCCGCGGTCGGTAAGGGTGAGCTTGTGGTGGGCGCTGAGGAACAGCGGCCCGCACAGCTCGGCTTCCAGCGCAGAGATGCTCTGCCGCAGTGCCTGCCGTGACAAAAACAGCCGCTGTGCCGCGCGGCTGTAATTCATTTCATCGCACAATACCAGAAAGTAGTGCAGCTGGCGGATATCCATGATTTCCTCCCTGAGAAAAGTATCGTATAAAGAATACCGCCTTTTTACGCGATTGTAAAGCCGTTGGCAGCAAAAAACTGCCGCACGGCATTGCACCGTGCGGCAGTCAGAGCGCGGAACGATCAGATCAGGCTCAGAGCTTCCTCGTCGCCCACCAGCGTAAAGTCCGGATGCATCTGCAGGATGCTTGCGGGCACCTCCGGAGTGACGGGGCCAAAGAAAGCCTTCTTGATGATCTCGGCCTTGCCCTTGCCGTTGGCCACCATGAGCACCTTGCGTGCCTGCATGATGGTCTTGATGCCCATGGTATAGGCCTGCTTGGGCACCAGATCCACATTGCCGTCAAAGAAGCGCTTGTTGGCCTCGATGGTCTCGGCGGTCAGGTCCACACAGTGGGTCTCCAGCTCAAAGGCTTCGCCCGGCTCGTTGAAGCCGATGTGGCCGTCGTGGCCGATGCCCAGCAGCTGCAGGTCGATGCCGCCCACAGCGTGGATGATCTGGTTGTACTTTGCGCAGGCATCCTCTGCATCGGGGTTGGTGCCGTCCGGCAGGTTGATCTTGGCAGGGTCGATGTTCACCTTATCGAACAGATTCTTGTGCATGAAGCTCCAGTAGCTTTCCGGGTGCTCCTTGGGCAGGCCGCGGTACTCGTCCAGATTGACGGTGGTCACCTCAGAAAAATCGATGTCGCCCTTGTTGTACCAGTCCACCAGCTGTGCATACGCGCCCACGGGGGTGCCGCCGGTCGCCAGACCCAGCACGCAGTTGGGCTTCATAATGACCTGTGCCGAAATGATATTGGCTGCCTTGCGGGACATATCCGCATAATCCTTTGCACGAATAATCTTCATCACAAACGACCTCACTTATCATCTTTTTTGCCGCTCTGCACGGGCTGCGCAGAGCACTTCTGTGTTTAGTTTATCACATTTCGCAGACAAGCGCCAGTCATCCCGGCCATCTTTTCGGCGTGTTTGCACAAAAAGATGCAAAGTTTCGCCCTTTGGGCCGACATTTCCGGTCACGAACGCGCAAAAACGCCGCCGGGCGTTTCCACACCGGCGGCGCTGCATGTTGAAAAATCAGTTTCCGCTGCACAGGCCGCAGGCGGCACAGGCGGCAGGGGTGGCGGCACAGCCGCCAAGGGCGGTCTCGCGCAGCTCGGCAGGCAGGCGCTTGCCCACGGCGTACATGGCGTCCAGCATCTGGTCGAAGGGGATCAGCTGGCGGATGCCGCTCAGGGACAGTTCCGCTGCAATGAGGGCGTTGGCCACACCGGCAGCGTTGCGGTTCTGGCAGGGGTACTCCACCAGCCCGCCTACGGGGTCGCACACAAGGCCCAGCATGTTCATCAGCACGGTGGAAGCCGCGTCCAGACACTGCTGCGGGTCGCCGCCCATCAGCTCCACGGCGGCAGAAGCGGCCATGGCAGACGCAATGCCCACCTCGGCCTGACAGCCGCCCACGGCACCGGCCACGGTGGCGTTGCGCATGGCAAGATAGCCCACGGCACCGGCGTTGAACAGGGCATCCACGATGCGCTGGTCGGAGATGCGGTAGCACTCCTGCAGCGCCAGCATCATGCCCGGCACCACGCCTGCAGAGCCTGCGGTGGGTGCAGCCACGATCAGGCCCATGGAAGCGTTCACTTCCAGCACGGCCATGGCGTAGGTCATGGCCTTCTGCAGCACGTCGCCGCAGATGTTTTTCTTCTTATTATAATGTGTTTCCAGCTTTTTGGCCTCGCCGCCAATGAGCCCGCCCATGGATTTGATGGGCTTTTTCAGCGGCTGGGTGGCAGAAGCGCGCATGATCTCCCATGCCTTTGCCATGCGGTGATCCACAGCATCCCGGGGTACTTCGCCCAGAATGCATTCCCGCTGGCGCATCACTTCCGAAATGGGCAGTTGGTTTTCCTCGCACAGGTCCAGCAGCTCCTTGGCGGACTTGAAATCCATGTTCATCGCTCGTCCCTCCTTACGGCTGCACGACCATTACATCGTTGATGTTCGGGTTTGCCAGCAGCAGCTGATCCACACCCTCGGGCAGGCGCTCATCCGACTCCACGATGGTGTAAGCCGTGTGCCCCTTTCCCTCGCGGAACAGACGCATGAATGCGATATTCACGCCGCGGTCGCTGAGGATCTTTGAGATATGCGCCACCACGCCGGGCTTGTCCTTCTGCACCACGATGAGGGCATTGTACTCGCCGGTAAAGTCCACCTCCACGCCGTTGATCCGCACGATGCGCACCTTGCCGCCGCCCAGCGATTCACCGCGCACGGTCATTACCTGACCGGCCGCATTCTCCATGCGGATATCCACCGTGTTGGGGTGGATATCCGTCTCCACCTCATTGGGGGTGAAGCTGTAGCCAAGGCCGCGGTCGGTGGCAATGGCAAAGGAATCCCGGATGCGGGTATCATCGGCCGAAAATCCCATGATGCCGCCCAGCAGGGCGCGGTCGGTGCCGTGGCCGTGGTAGGTCTTGGCAAAGGAGCCGTAGAGGGTAAAGTCCGCCCGCTTCAGCGGCGGGGCGATCATCTTCTGTGCCAGAAAGGCGATGATCTCCGCGCCTGCGGTGTGGGAGCTGGAAGGGCCGATCATGTTCGGGCCCAGAACATCAAAAACACTGATAAATGCCATGGGGTGTCACTCCTGTCAGGTCAAGAACCGCGCGCCGTGCATCAGACGCTTGCGCTGCTCTTGTTGATGAACTTCTGGTAGATGGTCTCCACGATGACGCCGATGGCGTTGTCGCCGGAGACGTTGCAGGCAGTGCCGAAGGAATCCTGCGTGATGTACAGAGCCACCATGATGGCGCAGATGGGGCCATTGGGGTCACCGGCCTCAGCGCCAAAGATCATGTACAGGAAGGGCAGAGCGGTCATGATGGAGCCGCCGGGAGCGCCGGGAGAAGCCACCATGGCAACGCCCAGCGTCATGATGAAGGGCACCACGGTAGCAAGGCTGATGGGCAGCTGGTTCATCAGGCAGACGGCAGTTGCGCAGGCGGTAATGGTGATCATGGAGCCTGCCATGTGGATGTTGGCGCACAGAGGCACCACGAAGTTGCGGATCTGCTCGCTCACGCCGTCAGCCGCAGCGCACTGCAGGTTGACCGGGATGGTGGCCGCAGAGGACTGAGTGCCCAGAGCGGTGGTGTAGCCGGGGATCTGGTTGCGGATCATCTTGAAGGGGCTCTTGTGGCTCACAGCGCCTGCAACGCAGAACTGCAGGAAGATGCAGACCAGATGCATGATGATGACCACCAGGAACACCTTCCACAGGATGCCCAGAATGGCGTAGGTCTTGCCGGACTTGGTCATGTCGATGAAGGTACCGCAGACGTACAGGGGCAGCAGCGGGATGATGACGCTGTGCAGCACCTGATCAATGATGCCGGAGAAGTCCTTCATGCTATTATAAAGTGTATCACCGATGGTCTTGCCGCGCAAGGTGGACATGCACAGGCCCAGCACGAAGGCCAGCACCACGGCAGACAGGGTGTCCAGCAGCGGAGGGATGGAGATGGAGATGTAGCTGGCCAGAGAGTTGTCAGCTGTGGCGGCGATCTGTTCCAGAGCGCCTTCGCTCATGAAGCTGGGGAACAGGCTTGCGGACACCAGATAGGATGCCGAGCCTGCGATCAGGGTGGAGCCGTAGGCCAGAGCCACCGTGATGAGCAGCAGCTTGCCTGCGCCGCTCTTCAGGTCGGCAATGCCCATGGTGACGTAGGCCACGATCATCAGCGGGATGATGAACTTCAGGAACGAGCTGAAGATGCTGGATGCCGTGACGACGACCCGGCAGAACCACACCGGGAAGAACTGGCCGATGATGATGCCCAGCACGATGGCGATGAGCAGCTTCGGCAGCAGTCCGAGCTTGAATTTTTTCTTTTCCATAAGAATAAAATCCTCCTTTTCCTATCCTGACCTTTGTGCGGCACCTGACAGCGCTCTCTCCACCGCAGCCCGCACGGCCAGCCTTTCACGAAACGTCAAATTTTCACTTGACGTGTTGACACATTTAGTTTAACATAGACATATGCATGATTCAAATTCATAAAAATAAAGTTATAGTTTAAAAATCTTAATAGCAAAGGAGCTTTGCCATGGAAGTGCGCCAGCTGAACACCCTGATCCGTGCCGCCCAGTTCCAGAGCTTTTCCAAGGCAGCGGAAAGTCTGGGCTATTCCCAGTCTGCCGTTACCGTGCAGATCAAGGCGCTGGAAGAAGAGCTGGGCGTGCGCCTGTTCGACCGCATGGGCAAGCGGGTGATTCTGACCGCACAGGGCCAGTGCTTTCTGGAATACGCCAACAGCATTCTGGACACCATCCACAACGCCCGCCGCGCCCTGAGCGAGGACGCCGAGCTGGAGGGCTGCCTGCACATCGGCACACTGGAATCCCTCTGCTTTTTCCGTCTGCCCGGCCTGATGCATCAGTTCCGGGTGGAACACCCCAAGGTCAGCCTGCGGGTCACTACCGGCTCCCCGGAAGAGCTCATTGAAAAAATGGAGCGTGGTCAGGTGGACCTGATCTGCATTCTGGACGAGCCCCGCTACTCCAACAGCTGGCACAAATGCAACGAGATCCCGGAGGAGGTGGTGTTCGTGGCTTCCCCGGACATCGATCTGGGCCACCCCGGGCCCTACCGGGTGGCAGAACTTCTGGACAAGCCCTTTTTCCTCACCGAACGCAACGCCAACTACCGCCGCACCTTTGACCGGTTTCTGGCTTCCCGCCAGATCGAGCTGACCCCCAGCCTTGAGATCAGCGATACCTCCTTTATCATCAAGATGCTGGAACGCTCCTCCGGCATTTCCCTGCTGCCGCGCTTCGCTGTGGCCGAGCCTGCGTCCAGGGGAGATCTGCGCATTCTGGAGGTGTCGGACTTCCGGCTGACCATGTACCGCCAGATGTTCTACCACAAGGATAAATGCTGCACCCGGGAAATGGACGCCTTTATCCAGCTGGCCTCCGGGCCGGACCTACCTCTTTTATAATACAGAAAGCAGCAGACCCCCGGGCGGTTCACCGCCCGGGGGTCTGCTGTGCTGAGGAGATTTCAGGAATTTGCAAAGCATTGCGCAGACTGTGTGCAGGCACAGCCCCGCAGATGAGGATGATCAGGCAAAGAAGGAGATGACCAGTGCCACCAGGAAGCCGACGCCGCCCACCAGAGTTTCCATGATGGTCCAGGTCTTGAGGGTGGTCTTTTCATCCATGCCCACCAGGCTCTTCACCAGCCAGAAGCCGGAGTCGTTGAAGTGAGAGCACACGGTGGAGCCGCCGGCGATGGCAGCGGTGACGCAGGCCAGATACAGCGGGCTCAGCTCGCTGATGCCGGGCATTGCGGAGATGATACCGGCTGCCATGGTCATAGCCACGGTAGAGGAACCAACAGAGATGCGCACCAGAGCAGCCACGATGAATGCCACCAGAACCAGCGGCAGGCTTGCGTTTGCCACGGCGTTGCCGATGACGTCGCCCAGACCGGAGTTCTGCAGCATGTAGCGCAGCACTCCGCCGCAGGCGGTGACCAGCAGGATCATGCCGGTGGGCTCAAGGGACTTGGTCATGATCTTTTCCAGCTGGGCATTGTTATAGCCGTGACGGGTGCCCAGCAGATACATGGCAGCGATGGTAGCCAGCAGCAGAGCCATGAAGGGCTCGCCGAGGAAGGCCAGAACGGGCTGGATGCCAGCCAGAGCGGGCACCACCTTTGCCACAGAGTTTGCGATGATGAGGACCAGCGGGATCAGGATGATGCCCACGATGGTGCCGAACTTGGGCAGCTTGCTCTCATCGATGTCTGCCTGCTGTGCAACGTGCTCAGGCACCGCGATCATATACTTCTTGCCGCAGATGGAGCCCCAGATGGGACCGGCAGCGATCATGGCGAAGATGCCGCAGAAGATGCCGATGAGGATGACCCAGCCCAGATCAACGCCCAGCATGCTGGCCACCAGAACGGGGCCCGGCGTGGGAGGGATGAAGGCGTGGCCGACAGCCAGACCGGCCAGCAGGGGGATAACATAGTACAGGACCGAGCGCTTGGTGCGCTTTGCCAGAGAGAAGGCCAGCGGGATCAGGATGATCAGACCGGCGTCAAAGAACACCGGCATGGCCACCACCAGACCCGTGATGCCCAGCGCCCATGCGGCTTTTTCGTCGCCGAACTTGCGCACCATGGTCACGGCCAGCGTCTGTGCGCCGCCGGATTCTTCCAGAATGGCACCGAACATGGAGCCAAGGCCTACCAGAAGGGCGATGCCCTTTAAGGTGTTGCCGATGCCTTCGTTGACCGAGCCGATGATGTCAGACAGGGGCATACCGGCCATCAGGCCGATGCCCACCGCACCGATCAGGATGGAGATCATGGCGTGGACTTTGAACTTGATGATAAGGATGAGCAAAAGGATCAGGCCTGCCACTGCGGCGAACACGAGCCGTGCGGCGTCCGGGGTTGCAACAGCTGTCATAAACATATCCTCCATTTTTGATGTTATGTTTGCTTTGGGTCTTATTTCAGCGCCGTCCCCGCAGACGGACGCCGGATTCCGATGGATTTTTATAGACGAAGCAATATCCGCTTTTTTATTTTTGGCGTAACTTTCACCAGACCGTTCAGCAAAGCATCGCTAAGCAGTTGATTTTTGAGTTTGTGTCCAGCCTCCGCAGGAGCGTTTCTTACTCCATGTAGGCGCCCTTCATAGGGCTGACGGCGTGCTGAGAGTAGAGCTTCAGCAGACCCTTGGTGTATTTGGGAGCCTTGGGCTTCCAGTTGGCACGGCGCTGGGCAAGGATGGCCTCCATCTCTTCGGGGGTCTTTTCCTCACCGTTCACGCCCACGATGGCAAGCTGACGGTTCGGCACATCGATGCGGATGAGGTCGCCCTCTTCCACCAGAGCGATAGGGCCGCCCACTGCAGCCTCCGGGCTGACATGGCCGATGACCGGGCCGCGGCTTGCGCCGGAGAAGCGGCCGTCGGTGATGAGGGCCACGCTGGAAGCCAGCTTGGGGTCGGCGCAGATGGCCTCACCGGTGTAGAACATCTCCGGCATGCCGCTGCCGCGGGGGCCTTCGTAACGGATGAAGATGGCGTCGCCGGGCTGGACCTGCTTGTTCAGAACAGCGCTGATGCACTCTTCCTCGCTGTCAAAGGGCTTTGCGCGCAGGGTGGCGTGGAACATGTTCTTGGGGCAGGCAGTGTGCTTGATGACGCTGCCCTCGGGAGCCAGATTGCCCTTCAGGATAGCGATGCTGCCGTCGGTGCCCTTGGCGTTGTCAAAGCTGTGGATGATGTCCTCGCGGGTGACCTTGATGCCCAGACCCTTGGTCTTTTCCTGCAGGATCTCGTCGCAGTGCTCGTAGAAGCCGTTCTTCTTCAGCTCTTCCAGATTTTCACCCAGCGTCTTGCCGGTGACGGTCATCACGTCCAGATGCAGCATGGACTTGATCTCTTCCATCACGCGGGGCACGCCGCCTGCATAGTAGAAGTACTGTGCAGGCCAGTCGCCGGAAGGACGGATGTTCAGCAGATAGTGTGCACCCCGGTGCATCCGGTCAAAGGTGTCGGCGTCGATCTCAAAGCCGAACTCGTGGGCAATAGCGGGCAGGTGCATGGTGGCATTGGTGGAGCCGGAGATGGCGGCGTGCACCATGATGGCGTTTTCGAAGCTCTTCATGGTGACGATGTCCTTGGCCTTGATGCCCTCGGCCACCAGCTTCATCACCTGAACGCCGGCGTCATAGGCGGCCTGCTTCAGCTCCGGGGCGGTGGCAGGCATCAGGGCGGTGCCGGGCAGCATCAGACCCAGTGCCTCGGCCATGATCTGCATGGTGGAGGCGGTGCCCATGAAGGAGCAGGCACCGCAGCTGGGGCAGGCGTTGTGCTTGTAGTAGTCCAGCTGTTCGTTGGGGATGACGCCGGTCTTTTCCCATGCGTCGAACTTGCCGATCTGTTCCAGCGTCAGCAGGTCGTTGATGGCGCAGGCGGGGTCGTTGACCACGTACTTCTTGGGCAGGGTGTGGGCCTCCATCACGCCGCCGGTGACCACGATGGCGCTCATATCCTTCAGGCGGCCAATGCTCATCAGCATGGCGGGCATAGACTTATCGCAGCTGGCGATGAACACACCGCCGTCGTACACGGTGGCGTTGGCCTGAGCCTCCACCAGATTCACGATGGCATCACGGTGGGGCAGCGAGTAGTTGATGCCGTCGTGGCCCTGTGCGATGCCGTCGCACATATCGGTTGCAAAATAGCGTGCAGCCTTGCCGCCGTGGGTGTTGACTGCCTGTACAGCCTCCTTCACGAACTGATCCAGATGGGCGCTGCCGGGGTGACTGTCGCCAAAGGTGCTCTCCACCATGATCTGGGGCTTTGCAAGGTCGTCCACCTTCCAGCCCATGCCGATCTTCAACGGATCGTTTTCCGGTGCCAGTTTACGCACTGCCTGAGAACGCAGTTCCATGATCATACCTCCAAAATGCTCTTTTTTCTGCTTTGCAAATCGTCCTTTTGACTGTCGGACATCTTACATGTTCATTTTAATCGACTCCCGCCTCGTTTGCAAGTTGTCGCAGTCAGAACCCACTTTATGACAATAACCAGCCCAGTTTTTCGTGCATACTGCTCTGAAATCTTGGATACATCATACAATCCAGCCCATTTTCCAACTTTTCTGTGTCATTCGTCTTAAAAAGTCATCAGACAACTTCAGACATAAAAAGTCCCCGCACAGACCTTGCGCTGTGCGGGGACGTAAAATGCGGCGGCGTCAGGTTTCCCATTCGCCGTCGTAAAGCTTTCGGATGCAGTCGCGGTTGAAATTCAGGTGCATCACCATGGCGGACCGGGCACCAATGGGGTCATGCCGGGCAATGGCTTCGGTGATCATGCGGTGGGTCAGGATGGTCTCCTCCGTCAGCTTTTTGTGGGTGACGTTCACGAACATCATGACCGCCGTATCGATAATGGGGATCAGCTGCTCCACCACCATGTTCTTGCTGCTCTCTGCGATGCAGGTATGGAATGCGATGTCGTCCTCAATGTACAGATCACCGCTGTGGATCTTGTTCTCCACCCGGTCGCACAGGCGCTGGATGCGCTCGATGTCCTCGTCGGAGGCATTCAGTGCTGCCATCTCGGCCATGCCCGGCTCCAGCAGCAGGCGCACGTTCACCAGATCCAGCGCCAGCGCGTTCTTGTCCTGCACGCTGCGCAGGTTCAGCGGGTCCGAAAGGCCCTTGGCGGTCGTGACCACATAGGTGCCGGAGCCCCGCCGCACCTCCACGATGCCCTTGCTGGACAGCAGCTTCACCGCTTCGCGCACGGTGCTGCGGCCCACGCCGAACTTTTCGCCCAGTTCAAATTCATTGGGCAGCTTGGTGCCCGGTTCCAGCGGCGTGTCCAGAATATAATGGTAGATCTCATCCTCCACCTGCTCGGCCAGAAGCTTGTTTTTCAGATGGGAAAATTCGCTCATGGGTGCTCCCTCCCCTTTTTTGAGCTTATTATAAGGCAGCCGTGCAGGCAAAAGCAAGGGCCGTCCGCTTTTTTGTTCCTGCGCAGCAGACCCGGCAGGCAGAAACACCACTGCCCCCGCCCGCCGGGGGATCGGAGAAGTCCGGCAGACGAGGGCAGCAGTGCTGTATCAGGATAGAGAGATCGCTTAGTTTTTGCCCTTGGGCAGCAGACCGGCGCGTTCCAGAGCCGGACGCAGGGCAAGGTACAGGATCACCACGCACACGGTGGAAGCCACACTGTTCACAAAGGTGATGCCGCCTGCGATTTTGGTCAGCGCCTGTGCCACGGTGTATTCCTGACCAAAGATGTACACATTGCGGAAGTAGCCAAGGAAGGGGTCGGTTAGCACGTTCAGGAACAGGCCGGAACCGGCAGAGACGATCACCTTGACGAGATAGCCGGAGCTGTGCCTGTCCAGCTCGCGCAGCTTGAAGACCTTGTGCGCCACAGCACCGCAGGTGATGCCGATGATGAACTTCAGCACAAAGGTGGTGACGGCGTAGCCCGGGTCACCGGCCAGGATATCGGCCAGCGCCAGACCAATGGCACCGGCCAGACCGCCGGATACACCGTCCAGCAGCAGGGCGGTCAGGGCGGTGAAGGTGTTGCCCAGATGGAACGAAG
>OCPU01000680.1_pt1 | contig 33243 bp, 30 predicted proteins | sample 1538661 | NCBI WGS metagenome assembly OCPU01 (sample SAMN04571716, study PRJEB22368) | human gut metagenome | biome: human gut; material: stool | host: Homo sapiens | place: Luxembourg | collected 2012-10-19
ATGGGTTTATCCTTTCTCTTCCGGGCGCGCGGGCCGAGTCGCCGTGCCCGCGCGCCTTACCTTTCGGGTTCACCATCCATGGTGGGGCGCGTTTCTAACGAAGCCGTAACGGCCGTTGGGCTCTTTTGGCGCCAGCCCTTCTCGACCCGTACGCCACTCATGGTATGTTTATCGCGATAACAAGGACGGAGGTGCCCGTGGCACGCAATAAGTACCCGGAGGAGACGGTCGAGAAGATTCTCGACGTTGCCGAGCGGCTCCTCGTGGAGCGCGGCTACGAGCACACCACGATGATCTGAAGAGCAATACGCTAAACCGAAAAAGGTAATCGAAGCCGCGCCTGTGGACTTATCGAGGGTCGAGATTCCCGCCCCATCCATCGGCACCTAGCAGAAGGTCGTCGACATCCTCGACCGCTTCGGCACCCTAATGAAATCGCTCACCGACGGTAGGATAAACCCCTATGAATATATGAATTGACCTGCTGACTCCAATGAAGATTGGAGGGTAACTGCCAGGGGTGACGGCCCAGCGAGTGTTATTTTGCGAGCTATGCGCATTGAAAGCGACCTTTCGTGGTATAAACTACTTGCCGGAAGCCGCGGCTTTCAGAGTACGGCTTACGTGTACGTTTAACCTCCGTGGGCGACGGGGTGCCGCAAGGCGTAGAATATCGCCCACCTGTAGGGGCCTGCAGCGATGCGGGCCCCGCTTCGTATGAAGGGGGCGTAACCGATGAAAATCGTATCCATCTCCCAGGACTTCTTCGACCTCGTCGAGGGCGACCGCGAGCTCATGCTTAAGCACAATCGCCCCTGCATCGTGGTGGTGAGGCTGCGTTTCCGCGGAAAGCGCAGGGACTTCGCCGTGCCGCTGCGTTCCAACATCGCCCCTAACGTGCCCAAAGACCAGTACTTTGCGTTGCCACCCCGCCCCACGACGCGCCCCGGCTGCCGCCACGGCATCCACTACATCAAGATGTTCCCCATAACCAAGGCCTACCAGCGCCGCTTCAGGACCGAGGGCTCGGCCTACTACGAGACGCTCCAGCGCATCATCGATGGCAACACCAAGCGCATTGTCTCCGAGTGCCAGGCATACCTCGACCGCTACGAGCGCGAGGGAAGGCCTCGCTTTGCCGTCGACATCGACCGCATCGTGGGGCTGCTGGAGGGCGAGAAGTAGGGCACCTCGGCTCAGTCTCGAGCCATGCGGAGTCGCTCCGCATTTTTGAACGCCGCGTGTGCGTCCCAAATACTTGAGAAATAAGTTGTGAAGTGCGGTGGCGCGCCCGTGCCCGTGCATAGCCGTCACCATCAGCGTCTACGCGGCGTCGGCTTCAAGTGGAAATGGCGCCGCTGCTGTATATGGTTTGCCTTGCTGCAAATAGCGATCAATGCCCGCGATGTTTCTGCTTGCGCTTCAACTTTCGCTGCTCGAAGCGCGTCTCCGCCTCATCCGCGCGACGCTGACTTCTTGCTTGAGCCGACTCCCGCTTCATCGCTTCCCGCTGTGCCGCGAGCGCCTGTTGTGCCTTGGTGCTCACCGCGGGCCGTTTAAGGGCTTTCGCTGCCTCGCGAGCGCGCCGCTTGGGGTTCTTCGCGGGCTTGCTTGTTTCAGTGGCCTTGTCGCCGAAGAACGAGAACTTTTCCCATTCGCTTGTAACGAATCGCAGAATCTCCTCATCGGACGGCTCCGCGCCGAAGACGATGCGGGCGACGCCATACCTTCCGCCCTCGACGTGCTCCGCCAGCCCGACCCAGAATTGACCGTCGTGATATGACGATGAGCAGCAAGTCGCTGATAGCCGCCCTGCGAAGCTAGTTGCCTTGTTCGCAGCCGGGCCGCAGGCCGCACCTACGCTCGAGCTCCGCCACGAGGGCATCGTTGTCGGTCACCGAGACGATGGCGTCGCCGTCGTAGGGCGCCTCGATATAGACGCGGTCGAGCGAGTTGGCCGTCCCCGCCCAGAGCGTCCTGGTGCGCCGGACGCCCCGCACGTGGGCGTAGGGTATCACCGAACGCATCCCAGCGTACACGACGACGAGGCGGTCGCCGTAGAGCTCGAGGCGGTTGCTGCGGACGGGAAGGGCGGCCAGGGCCACGAGGGCCGGGACGGGCAGCAGCGCGAGCCAGCCCCATAGGAGCGCGGGACTCGAGCTCAGGAAACACGCGATACACGCCGCGGATAAACCGCCCGCCACAATCACCATGGCCGCTATGAACCACGGGTCTGTCCTGCCGGGGAACACCCGCTCCGGCCGCTCGCCCTTCTCACCCATTACGGCCTCCCTCCCGACGCCCTCCCTAGCGGAGCGTGGGGCCGGAGAGTGCCTTGAACCCGTCGCCGACCATCTTGCCCCCCCGTTCCGTGGGCCTTCTGTAGTGGTGTGTACCCCCGACTGTTCGACGGATGTCGTACGATTGAACGTTTTTCGAACTTTTTTAAGATGGGTGCGGCAGGATCGAGCAGATTGTTCGCGCGAGAGGCTCCCCGCCGCCGCGCCCGGTCTCGGGTTCGATGCATCGACATCCGTCTCAGGTGGTGTCTCCGCTGCGCGACATTGCAGGGGGCAAAGCCGAGATGCCATGGGGCGCGCCGAGGCTTTGCCCGCGGGGCGAAGATTCTAGGGGTCCGACGTGGCCTGGAGGGGAGACGGACATGCAAGCGCTTATGACTGAGGAGCTGGCCGAGTGCCTGCCGCCGCTGTACGCGACCGAGGGAGGGGCACTCGCCCTCGACCTCACAAACCCGGAAGGCGAGGACCACCTTGACCTCTGGTGCTCGCTTACCATCAACCTTTCGGGTGACCCCTTCGCCTCCACGTGGCGCATTCACACTTGTGCCCGGCATCATGGACATGGGCGTCGCCAAGTCGGCCGACGGGGCGCAAGCCCCTGTTGACTCAACGTTCGACGAGATAAACCGCATGTTCTCAAAGCTCGGCTTTATCGATTACAATTCACGCCTCGCGCAAGGGCCGTTCTACTCCCCAAACCTAATCTGCCTGGCGCACGCATCGAGGCGACGGGGCGGCGCCTTCTCGCGTGAGTCGATTCCTGTTTTACTGGTGCGGATCCCAACATGCCCTTATGCATGGTGCCCTGCCGCTTTCGAAACTTCAAAACCATTCGATTTTCGAAACTGAGTGGGAATAAGTTATCGGTACGCTTTTTTATAAAATGTAAAAAAGCACCCCCATAACTGATGAAATGGACGCTGAGAAAAAAGGGGGCGCATCTTGCGTATATACCGACGTGAAGATCTACCTCTATCTTGCATCGCGCGGGTATGAGCTTTCTGTGGGCCGTATTGGGAAGCTCGAGTGTGACTTCATCGCTCGTAGGCGCAATGCTTACGCCTACATCCAGGTCTCTATGTCGATTGCCGACAGAGGCGTCGAGGAGCGCGAGTACAGGCCGTTCGGCCACATCAGGGATGGTTATCCGCGCTACTTGTTCACGCTTGATCCTCTATTGCAGGAGAGGGATGGCATCAGGCACCTTAACATGGCGTCGTTTATGCAAGATGGCGGTGATCTTATTTGAGCGGCGGCCAGATTCCTTTGCTCCCTAGTGCGCAAACAGCGCGGGTATCAAATGAGGACCATTGCCTCACGTAGAATCGATAGATTGAAAACTTGTTTTGATGTTGACAGGCTTTTGGCCAGTGGCTCCTATTGTCGAGTGGGAGTAGCTGAAACGAGGCGATTGAATAACTCCATACGTTTTGGTTAAAACAAAAAATATGCCGCGCGCCTGCGGCATGAGGGAGGGAGATTTCTATGAATATCGTTGTATTGAGCGGCAGTCCGCGTAAGGGCGCCAATACCGACACCATGGTTGAGGCGTTTGCCGAGACCGCGCGCGAGGCCGGCCATACGGTCGAGGTCATCCGCGTTGCCGGCAAAAAGATCGCTGGTTGCTTGGGGTGCCAGTATTGCTTCGCCCATGAGGGCACTTGCGTGCAGAAGGATGACATGGCCGACGTGATCGAGCCGCTGAAAGGCGCCGACATGGTTGTCTTCGCTTCGCCTATCTACTGGTTTGATATCACTGCGCAGGAGAAGGCCGCCATCGACCGCCTGTACGCCTTCGGTGCTACGGGCTTCCCGTTCACCAAGACGGCCCTTTTGCTCGATAGCCACAGCGAGGGCGTCTATGATGCGGCGATTGCTATGTATAGGGCCACATGCGCGTACTGCAAGTGGGAGGACCAGGGCATTGTCACCATTAGCGGCATGACCGAGCGCGACAGCATGGCCTCCTCGCCCAAGTTGGAAGAGGTGCGAGAGCTCGCTCGCAAGCTCGCCTAAGGACAAGAAGAACGCATGGCAATCGGTGTTGGTGGAAAATGCTTGCTATCCTTACCAAGAGGAATGCTGATTGCCATGCGTTGATGCTTCCGCGGACAATTCCGGCGTGCTAAAACGCCTTCTCGTTCAAGAATTCCCTGAACGCGGGAATGTCAAAGCCAACGAGACCACGCCCGCGCTCTCCAATGACGCCGTCCTCCAGGAGGCGGCGTTTGTATTGGCTTGCGTAGTTGCTGGCAACGCCCATGCGTTTGGCTATCTCCGAGACCCTGCTGGGGCCAGAATCGGGCAGCATCGCGAGCAAAAACTCAATGTCTTTATCGGAAAGCTCCCGATAGGTCGTTTCGAGAGAAGCCCGACGTCATGCTTCTCGAGTTGCCTGAAGACGCCATTCATGCCCGTGCGCCAGTTACCCTGAGTCTCCTGAGCATATGTCCAATCGATGCCGACTGGCTCAATCTGAACGCCGTTTATGCGCGCGTGAGGCTGTGAGAGGTAGCTATCTGCGGCTTCTTTGGTTCGCTCGATAATATCTTCGAGCATGCCTGGCATGGCGGAGCCATTTGCTGCGATCCATGGTGGCCCCTTTGCAGATTTTGCTAGTTTTTGCAACTTTTGCTAATTTTTGCAAGTTTTGCTAACGGTTTAACATGTCTTGTGCCGTGGGGTTGCAGGAGTGAAAAACGGGAATTCCTATTATTCCGACTACGTTGCAGCGAGCGGGGCCCGGAGCGCGATGTTGCTGCGCTTCGGGCCCCGCTGCTTTGTAAAACCATGACGGTTTGGCTGCCGCTGTTTTAGTCAAACAGACTCGGCATGTCGTTTTCCTTCATGAGGGCACCGGCAGAGGGGAGGCTCTGCGCGGTGAACTTCTCGGCCGAGACGCCGGCGCCAAGAATCTCCTCGGTTGTGCCGACGGTGGTGACCGAGCGGCCCTTCTTAGCCGTAAAGGCCTGGACGCCCTGCGTGTTGGTGGTCGTCTTGGTCTTGAGCAGCGACGTGTTGAAGTTCATCAGACGGTAGTCGCTCGAGACCAGCGCAATGTCGCGATCCTCCTTGAGCACCTGGGCATACAGCAGTTTGCTGCCGCCGTAGATGGCGTTCTTGAGGCGTTTGCGGTTAGTCTTGGTGACGTATCCAGAAAGCGCGACGCGCACCACGCGGCCGTTCTCAAAGACAAACAGCACGTCGGCCTTGTAGTCCTCGGGGTCGATGACCCAGATGACACTCTCGTCGGGTTCCATCTCAAGATCGGTCGGCAGGTACGAGCCCAGCTGGGCCGACTTGGTGTCCTCAAACGCCGCAACCTTGCACTTGTACACCTGGCTCTTGTTGGTAAAGACCAGCAGCTCGTGGGTGTTGGAGGACGGGAACTCAATAAAGGGTTTGTCGCCGTCCTTGTACTTGAGCGTGGTCGCCTTCTTGAGCACGCGGTCCGTCATCTTCTTAAGGTAGCCATCGCGCGAAAGCATGATGGTGACCGGGTACTCCTCGACCTCGGGCTCCAAGCTTACCTCGATAACCTCATGGGGCTCGATCCTGCCCGTGCGGCGCGGCATCACATACTTCTTGTTGACCGCTGCCAGCTCGTCGCTGATGACCTTCTTGATGTTCTCCTCGCTGGAGAGGATCTCCTCAAGCTCGGCAATCTCACCTTCGAGCTTAGCAATGTCCTTGGTGCGGTTGAGGATGTACTCCTCGTTGATGTTGCGGAGCTTAAGCTCGGCAACAAACTCGGCCTGGGTCTCGTCGATGTCGAAACCCTTCATAAGGTTGGGTACGACCTCGGCCTCGAGCTTGGTGCCGCGGATGATGGCGATGGCCTTGTCGATGTCGAGCAAGATCGCCTCGAGGCCGTGCAGCAGGTGCAGGCGCTCGGACTTTTTGCCCAGGTCAAAGTTAATGCGGCGACGCGTGGACTCAATACGCCACTTGACCCACTCGTGCAGGATCTGACGCACACCCATAACGCGAGGGTAACCATCGACCAGCACGTTGAAGTTGCACGAGAACGAATCCTGTAGCGTGGTCGAGCGATAGAGCTTGGCCATGAGCTTGTCGGGGTCGACGCCGCGCTTAAGGTCGATGGCGATGCGCAGGCCCGAGAGGTCGGTTTCGTCGCGGATGTCGGCGATCTCCTTGACCTTGCCCTCCTTGGAGAGCTTGACGATGCGCTCGATGATGACATCGGTCTTGGTGGTGTAGGGGATCTCGTAGACCTCGATGATGCGCTCTTCGGGAATCCAACGCCAGCGGGAGCGGATCTGGAAGCTGCCCAGGCCGGTCTCAATAATCTTCTCCATCTCCTCGCGGCGGTAGATGATCTCGCCGCCGGTCGAGAAGTCAGGCATGGGCATGTACTCGAGCAGGTCGCAGTCGGGATCCTGCAGGTAGTGCATCGTTGCGGTACAGACCTCGTTGAGGTTGAAGCCGCAGATGTCGGACGCCATAGCGACGCCGATGCCCTTGTTGGCCGAGACGAGGATATTGGGGAACGTGGTGGGCAGCAGGCGTGGCTCCTTCATGGCGCCGTCGTAGCTGTCGACAAAGTCGACCGGGTCCTTGTCGATGTCCTTGAAGATCTCGGCGCTGATGGGGGAGAGCTTGGCCTCGGTATAACGCGAGGCGGCGTAGCTCAGGTCGCCCGAATAGTACTTGCCAAAGTTGCCCTTCGACTCCACAAAGGGCGCGAGCAGCGCCTCGTTGCCGGTGGCCAGGCGCACCATCGTCTCATAGATCGCGGCGTCGCCGTGCGGATTGAGCTTCATGGTCTGGCCCACGATGTTGGCGCTCTTCTGGCGCTCGCCCTTGAGCAGACCCATCTTGTACATGGTGTAGAGCAGCTTGCGATGCGAGGGCTTAAAGCCGTCGATCTCGGGGAACGCACGCGAGACGTTGACGCTCATGGCGTAGGGCATGTAGTTGACCTCGAGCGTCTGCGTGATCGGCTGGTCGGTGACCTCGGAGTGCAGGCCGATGACGTTCTCGGCGTTGACCTGCTTTTTCTTTGGCTGGTTCTTCGTCTTCTTCTTTGCCACGATTTCCTCTTGAACTTCTTATGGGTCGTCGTTATCGATTTGCTGCTACTGCAGGTCCAGCTGGTCCAGGTATTCCTTGCCGTGCTCGGAGATATGGCGCTTGCGGCCTGCCTCGTCGTTGCCCAGCAACAGGTTGAACATGGTCTCCATCTTAGTGACGTCCTCGGGCTCCACCTTGATCAGGCGACGCGTCTCGGGGTTCATGGTGGTGAGCCACATCATGTCCGGATCGTTCTCACCAAGACCCTTGGAGCGGTTGATCGAGCACTTTTGGTCGCCGATCTCCTTAAGGATGCCGTTCTTCTCGAGCTCGGTGTAGGCAAAGTAGGTCTTCTCTTTGCAGTTGATCTCGTAGAGCGGCGACTCGGCGATATACACGTAGCCCTCGTCGATAAGCGTTGGCACCAGGCGATAGAGCATGGTGAGCACGAGCGTGCGGATGTGATAACCGTCGACGTCGGCGTCTGTACAGATGATGACCTTGTTCCAGTTGAGGTTGTCCAGGTCGAAGGCGCCAAGGTTCTTGATGCGCTTGTCTTTGATTTCCACGCCGCAGCCCAGCACGCGCATGAGGTCCATGATGATGTCGGACTTAAAGATGCGCGGATAGTCCTCCTTCAGGCAGTTGAGAATCTTGCCTCGGACGGGCATGACGCCCTGGAACTCGGCATCGCGCGACGTACGAATGGCGCCTGCTGCCGAGTCGCCCTCTACGATATAGATCTCGCGACGGCTCTTGTCCTTGGAGCGGCAGTCGATGAACTTCTGCACTCGGTTGGCCATGTCGGTCTTCTGCTGCAGGTTGGTCTTGATGCTCTGGCGCGTTTTCTCGGCATTCTCGCGCGAGCGCTTGTTGATGAGCACCTGCTCCATGATCTTATTGGCGGCGTCCTTGTTCTCGATCAAGTAGGTCGAGAGGCGCTCCTTAAAGAATGCCGTCATGGCCTGCTGGATAAAGCGGTTATTGATGGCCTTCTTGGTCTGGTTTTCGTAAGACGTCTGGGTGGAGAAGCAGTTGGTCACCAGCACCAGGCAGTCCTGGACGTCCTGCCATTTGATGCCGCTCTCGTTTTTGTTGTACTTGCCCTGTTGCTTAATGTAAGCATCGATGGCGCTAGTGAGGGCGCTGCGGGCAGCCTTCTCGGGCGAGCCGCCGTTCTCGAGCCAGGAGGAGTTGTGGTAGTACTCCTGCATCATGAAGGTGCGCGAGAAGCACATGCACGCGGTGATTTTTACGTTGTAGTCGGGCAGGTCCTCGCGATCGCGACCGCGACGGTCGGCCTCGATAAAGAAGGGCTCGGTAAGGTAGTCGGTACCGACCTTCTCGAGCACATAGTCCTCGATGCCCTTGGGGTAGCAAAAGTCCTCTTCGGAAAACTCGCCATCGTCGCCCTCGATGCGCAGGCGGAAGGTCACGTTGGCGTTGACCACGGCCTGACGGCGCATGGTCTCGCGATACCAATCGTGGGGAATGCTAATCGAGGTAAAGACCTCAAGATCGGGGCGCCACTTGATAGTGGTGCCGGTGCGGTTCTCGTCGCTAGGCTCAATCTCAAGCGCTTTCTTTTTGGCGCCGACAACCTTGCCCTTTTTAAAGTGCAGAGAGTACTTGTTGCCGTCGCGCCAAACCGTGACGTCCATGTACTCGGATGCGTACTGGGTCGCGCACGAGCCCAGACCGTTGGTACCGAGCGAGAAGTCGTAGTCGCCACCCTGGTTGTTATTGTATTTGCCGCCGGCGTAGAGCTCGCAAAAGACGAGCTCCCAGTTAAAGCGCTTCTCGGAAGGGTTCCAGTCGAGCGGGCAGCCGCGGCCATTGTCCTCTACCTGGATAGAGCCATCGCGAAAGGCGGTAAGGGTGATGAGCTTGCCGTAGCCCTGGCGCGCCTCGTCAACGGCGTTGGACAGGATCTCGAAGGCGGCATGCGCACAGCCGTCGAGCCCGTCCGAGCCAAAGATGACGGCGGGGCGCAGGCGTACGCGCTCCTCGTCCTTGAGCTGGCGGATACTGTCGTTACCATAGTTTGCGGTGTTTTTTGCCATACTCGCTCTCTCGGTGCTCCTTTGCTGCGTTTAAGTCATATAGATAGTCAAAGTAGCATAGCCCAGCCCACAGACGATTCCAACCAACACGAAATCCATCGAACAATCGTTCGGATTAACAGGGATAGTGTTTAGTGGTAGCGCGGCATTGTTAAACAAATTTGGATACAGATGAATTTTATTTAATAGGGATCTAGTTTTACTAAACAAAATCGAACGATGCTGATCGCACGAGCGGGCACATCGAGCGACTATCAATCACGTTTACTCGGAGAAACCCGAGTCGGTTTTGTCCGAGTAAGTTTGAATAGCGAATTGAAATTGGTATGTCCGCATGGCGATGTCGGACATGGTTTTCATAATGACAGATATAGTTGACACCTTCTGATAGATGCAATATATTTCTGCCATGTTGCAACGGATATCTGTCCATTACTACGAAAGGAACTCCATGCCGGGCAAAAAGAACCTACGCATGAAGGCGGCGCGCGCGGCGGTTGGCCTTTCGCAAGCTGACTTAGCCCAAGCCGTGGGCGTTACGCGCCAAACCATCGGCCTGATCGAGGCGGGCGGCTACAACCCCACGCTCAATTTGTGCGTGGCAATCTGTAAAGCGCTACGCGTTACGTTGAACGACTTGTTTTGGGAAGACGAAAACGACGTCGACCCTGACGCTCTTTAGGAGTTCGCTATGAAATTTGAAGATTTAAAACTCGTGCAAAAGTGGCGTGAATATGCCGGCCCAAAGGACGAGCGCCTGGAGGCTGAGAGCGCGAAGATCTACAAGATTGGTTTCGTGCTGCTTTCGTTTGGCATGTTGATGATCTTTTTCTACCAGTTTATAGCTCGACAGGTTGCGTGGGTTCACAGCGACGCCAGTGAAATGCCGCATGGCTTTGCAACGCCGTTCGAGGCAGCCATGTATTTGTGGCTCGTTCTCGTGATGTTGATTTGCGCAGGACTGCAAATGCGGAAGGGCTATGTCGATACCAATCGTTTTGGGCAAACCGAGCATCTTCCTGTTGGATATTTCCTGCTTGTCAGCGGTCTTAGCGGCGCCGCGTTCGCGCTTGTTATTGCCGCAATGCGCTGTATCGCTGAGGCGCAGATCGTACCGCTCGAAAGTGTCTTTTGGTTGGCGAACCTGGCCACGGGCGTGTTCTGCGGTGCGACGATTTTCGCGGCCACGTTTGCTGCCCTGTGCGCAACTTTTTTCACGGCGAAAAGACGCCGTGCCAAGCTCGAGGCAGAACTCGACTCCTCTGACGACATCTAATGCGTAATGGGCCGGCTCTGGGTATCCAGAACCAGCCCATTTTGATGTTCGATGAGCCGAGTCGGCGTCTCTCGTAAAAGCAACTAGGAGCTAGCGAGGCTTATCCGAATTGACCTCATTGGCGGTGTCGGTTTCGAGCGCCGTGCGGCGGGCGCTGTAGGCGACGAGGCCGGCGCCTGCCGCGGCGAGTGCTGCAGCGGCTGCCGTAAGGGGAGCGTTGACGTCGCCCGTGCCCGCAAGCGCGCCCGCTTTTCCGGAGCGCTTGTTATTGCCGTGGTCCTTGCCACTGCCGGAGCTGCTTCCGCCGGAGCCGCCGCTCTCGTCAGTACCGCCGCCACTCGAGCCGCCATCGCCGTCTGCTGTCATCGGGGCGTCGTGAAGTCCTGTCGTATCCGCGCTGCCGCATACGCCGACCTGAACTTCTGAGCGCTCGCATGCCGCGTCGGGCACATGGAGCTCGTGCAGTACGGCGCCCAGCGCCGAGTTTGCGCCCGGTCGAATTTCCTCGAGCGTCACGGGATCGAGCGCCACCAGATTACGCGCCTTCGCATACAGCGTTACGCGTTTGCCCACTTCGTCGCTCCAACTCTCGGGGATGGCAAAGCTCATGCGGAACTGTGCCGTGCAACCCGGTGCCAGCACGGCGTTGCCGTTGTCGGCTACCAGCGGGTGCGTTGCAAAACGTGCGCCCAGCGTCTCGAGTGCATATTTCACGCGTGCCATATCGTTGTCCGAAGCGTCCTCGGCAAGCTCTGGATCGTAGATCGAAGCCATACGTGCGCTCACTCCGAATCCGATGGATGCGCTGGAGAACGGCTGGCTGGAGCCCTCTCGGTACAGATCGATCGTTCCGGCGGTCAGCAAGGTGTTGCCGTCGTTTCGCACCGTGACCATGAAGGATTCGCCTGCCGCTCCGGGCACCACCGCGCCCGAGGTAGCGACCGCGCCCGTCGGAGTGGCACACGCCACCAAGGGCACTTCGATGCCGTGCAGCTCTGCCTCGCTCTTTTCCGCGCTCACAATGTGCGTGGCGAGCGCGGAGAGCATGCCTCCCGACGTCAAAAATGTCGTTATCTGATCGACGGGATGGTCCAGCTCGCACATCACGAACGGCTCCGTGAACAGATCGCCTGCCAAGGTGCTGGCGAAGATGCGGAAGTGCTTGCCCATCACTGCTACCGGGTTGCCTTCTTCGTCGTAGGTCTGTCCCACCTTGCCATTGTTGTTCTCTACATAGAGCACGCACCTGCCGTTGTTGCTTACGCTAAACGATGCCGGGCCACAGCCTGCGGCACCCACAGGCTGCGTTGCAAATGCCGATGCGCCTCGCGTCCAAGTAATATGCTGCAGTTGCTCGTTGACGGTTGCCAAAAAGCCCGAATGTTGTGGCCACGGCACCGCGTGGGGTACTGTGGCATCTGGTGGCATAACGCCCCAACCCGCGATGGACTGGCCGATCACGGCATACGATGCGCAGCCACAACCGTTTGCAGTTTCGTATGCAACGGGCACCACCATTTTGCCGTTGATATTCTCGGGTACGCCCAGCTCGATGCTCGATGGCGCTTGCGGAAAGCGGAGGACCTGACGGAACGTGAGGCTGTCGCCCAAATCATCCGACCACAGGGTGAAGCACTCCAGCGCAACCTCTGCCTCATTGCCCAGCGCCTTCTCTGCGGTGGTTCCGCGGCGGTGGAGGTAAGCGCCCGACAGGCGCCCGTCGACCAGCGTCTTGCCCACCGTGATGCGTGGACACTGCAGGCAATGGTAGCCATCCTCCTGAAGGCGGCCGCGCGAGATGCTGCGCCACGACGTGTGCGATATCACGCGGGCTCCGTCGTTGCTTATGCGCAGGCGCACAACGGACAGTATGCCGGATGTGCTCGCCGTATCGAAATGGGTGTTGTCGCCGGCGGGGCGCTCGCCCGAGACCAGCAGCACGTAGGCGTCCTGGTTTCCTCTTCCGTCCGTATATGCCACCACGTCGAAGTCGTAATCGTATACGCTGTCGCGCTCCACGTCGTTCTCGCCAAACCCAAGGGGAAAGTCCACGGGCGTGGGAGCGGACCACGTGCCGTTTGCCTTTGTGTGCACCACCAGGCGCGAGCGACCATTGTCGCCGTAGCGCACCGAGGCGATACGGAACAGGCATTCTACGCCGGCAATCATTGCCAGCTTCATGTGAGCTTCGCTGAGCACGCCAGCAAACAGCACGTTGTCGCTCGAGGGTTTGATGCCGCCACGCTCGTCCTCCGACACGCCGGTAGAATTGGCGTTGGGGTCCGCAACGGCGTTCGTTGCCTGACCGATGTAGGTGTACTCATACATCGGCGCGGCGTTTTCGTCGTTCTCTATCAGTGCGTGGACGAAATGCTCGATCTGTCCCGTGTCGTCGCTTTCTGCATCCGCCTCGAGCTCAATGCGCGTGACCGACCGGTCCCAATCGCGTACGGTAGGCGCGACATTCCTTGCAGTGGCTTTAACCTCGGCGCGCGCGAGCAGCTCGGCGTTGGTGACAATGGTGGCCGATGCGATAAATTGCGGAACGCCGCCCGCCTCGGCGTTGCCGGCTGAGCCGAAGCAGGCATCTAGTGTATAGGGCGTATCTCCACCCAATGCGAGCTCAGAGCGCTGGAGTACATACTGGTCGCCGTTGTTCACCGACATATTCCACGAATCGAGGAGTGTGGGCCACGACCCCGACCAAGCCTTGGTGGTCCACTTGAACATCACGAACTGGAGTATCACATCGACATCGACGTCTGCACCTACGCGCAGTCGCGGAAGCTGGTGTCCATCAGCCTTCTCGTACCCAATGAACAGCGTGAGGGATGCGGCGCCGCGCACGGCGGACGAAGCGACGCCTGCAACGCCGGCGCCAAAGGTGACGGCAAGCCCGATCTGGATGGTGAACGAGCCCGACGTGTTTGAATAGTCGAGCGAAATGTTTTTAAAAAACGCCGCGACGCTGCCGTGCGTGTGGGCACCCACGGCGAGCGCCAGTTTTGCCAGCACCCAGGGGTTGACGTTTAGGAAAAATGGCACCGGTCCTAGGGTAAACTGCTCGGTCCAATTGAGGTCGGTTCTTACCTGGAAGAGGGCCTTAATATTGCCGTATGCGGGGTCGTTGTTGTTACCCCAGGTTTTGCCCACCCAATCGTAGGCGAGCGAGCCGTACAGCTGTGTGGCGATATCCATCGTGAACAGCGGCGTGCAATGGTGGCGAAGGAGCTTGGTGTTTCTTGGATCGGTGCCCGATCCGGCACTCATACTCTTGTACTGATTCCACTTCCCCTCCATCTCGTCGAGGTAGCGGTTTGCCTGCTTGGCGCCCGACTCGCGCGGCGATTTCTTCCAGTATTCCGGATCAGGGTTGCCCGAATCGTTCATATAGCTGGCTGGTTTGTATCCTCCGCCAAACAGCACGTATCCAGCAAACGAGAAATCGAAGAGGATTGGAAATGTGGGCATCCAACACGTGAACTTATTACCACCGATGCCGGGAAACGATGCGGGGAAATCAAACGGAGTGATCTCTTGGTCCATGGTGGTGGGAATGATGGTGGTCGAGCCTGATTCCGCCTTTGCGGCCGGCGCGGTGACAACGGCCATGGGGGAGGAGAGCGTGTAGGTTTTGCCCTGATAGTCGAGGACGAAGCGCAGCTTGCACCCTTCTTCCAGAAGGCCCGAAGCTGCATCGAGGAACTTGTCTTCGAGTGTGAACATCGCCAGATTATCCACGCTCGATGCGCTGGCCTTGACTTGGCCAATCTGCGTGACGGTTTCGGGTGAACTGCCCGCGGCGGGCGTCACTTTGTTGATGCGCAGCGTTGCCTGTCCACCCTGTGGCAGATGTGCCTGCACGGTAAAGGCGTGCGTATCGGGCTGCTCGTTTGCTGTGTCGTCCTTCGGCAATGCCATGAACGTAGCATCGGCGTACTGGATGTCCCATTCGTTGAACGTGAGCTGTCGAAAGTACGGCTCGCCGTCGGAAAGCGGACGCGTGGGCGCGGTTATGGCGGTGCCGCCCTGAATACGCGCAAGGGGAATCTCGACATCACGGTAGCCCGCCATGCTAATGGAGATGCCGCCGTTAAAGTCGTACGCGTCGAGAAGCGTTGCCTCGTCCACGTAGCCTTCCGAAAGAGGGGCGACCTCAAAGATGGCCGTACCCTCGTCGTCGGTAGTGGCGGTGAGCTGCTTGCCTGCGGCATAGCGCGATGTGAGCGTGACCTGGGCCCCCGTGATGGGCGTATTCTTGTTGGCGACGTCGACCACGACCACACCGAACATGGTGCGCGAGAGAACGAGCACCTTGAAGGGGTCTTCTTCGTCGGCATAGGCCTCGGTGGGGGCGAATGGCAGTATGAAGGCGTTTGCGCTGCCCGGCACGCGAGGCAGCATAATGCCTGCCAGCGAGGATGCTCCGGCGATAAGTAACGAACGGCGATCAAGCATTTTTGGGCTCCCATCCTGCAAATATCGGAGGAAATAATCCAATTTTGCGAGAAGGTGCCCCATGGCGGTAGTGCCGTTCGATGGTCAAAATGTCCAATTTGAGTGCGCGAAAGCGTCACGCCCCCGGGAGCGCTTTCGATACGCCGGGCAGTCTAGCCACTAGCGCAACATGTGGGCAACCAGCTCGGCGCGTGTGCCGATGCCAAGCTTTGCGTATACGCCGGATAGGCGGTTTTTGACGGTGCCCGGCGATACTCCCATATGGCGTGCGATTTCGGCGTTGGTCCACCCACGACAGGCGAGCATGGCCATGGTGAATTCCGTGGTCGTTAGATCGTCGGCCACGTCCTCGCCCGAATCGGGGTTGTGGATGCGCCGCCAGCCGTAGCTGAAGCGGTACGTGATCTCGATGATGCGTGCGAAGTCGTCAGGGTATTGCGTTTTTAGGCATGCCTCGATAAGCCCCTGTAAAAGGCCGTGATGCTCGCCAATGAGCTCGATAAGGCCGTCGGGACGCGCAATGTTCCAAGCAACTCCGAAGTGCGTTTTTGCGGCGTCGATGTCCTTGAGGCTCATGCATGCCATGGAAGCTGCCAGGTGCAGGAACAGTTCCGAGATCGGATAGCTCCCTTGTTTCATGATCAGGGCGTTTTCCGCCATGCCCAGACTGCGGCCATATTCGCCGCGCAGGTACAGGGCATGCGCCATCACGTAGCTGGCGAACAGGCGCAGGCCTTCGGGCAGATGCGCCGCAAGCGGATAAAACTCTTCGGCAGAATACGGGGAAGACAAGTGCAGCAGGACGCTTGCGGCCGAGGCGAACAGGATATGCGTGGCGTGGACGGCGGGTGATTCCTCGTCAGTTGGCGTATCGAGGATGCCCGCAAGACAACGGCGGGCGTCGGCGATACGGTTGAGCGACAGACTGGCGTATCCGCAGATAAAGCATGCGGAATAGCGCGGTGCGGAATCGGTGGCGTCAAGATAGGGGCGCGCCGTCTTGGCAGCGAGGGCGGCCTGTCCGCGAAAGTACAGCGCTTCTGCCATGGCGATGGTGCGTGAATCGGGGTCGGAAATGCCTGCAACCGCAGCGTCAATCTGCCCCGGCACAAAGGCGGTGCACATCAACGGCATGGGAACGCATGGGTAGCCATCGCAGTCCATCTTCCATCTCCCAACAGCTGGCAACAATGCAGCAATTGTACTCCTGTTGCTCGGTGCTGGAATTTGTGGGTATCGCCTACGATTATGCCGAACGTATAAAGGAAGAGTCTATTGGCGATGCTTCCAAGGTGGCTACCGAAGCCTATCTGACCTTGGGATATAGAAAAACTGCCACCCCTGCAAAAAGCTCTGCCGCAGCGATGGGAAACGCATCTTCTGGGCATTCCGGCGTCTCCAGCCAGCGCTGGACTGCTGCTGTCGCCTGCGCGTTGGCGAGCGGGGCGTGGGGACCGTCCGGCGACCAGCGGTGACGGGCGAGCCCTGCCGCGTACGTGGGACTCCATCGGCGTAGACCCGTGACCCCCATGGCATCGGAGAAGTTCACCATGGCGTCCAGGACTTTACCGTCCGGCACGTCCAGCCTAGCGGCTCTCTTGAACCCAAGGTTGAAAGGGGGCGTTGTACAAGGCGAATGGGGCCGAGTGGAAGTGGATCAAAAGAGCGTTACTTGACGTTTCATGCATAATGCCAACCGCCCCGCGACATCACGTTCGCAGCGCGCAGGGGCCGGAGAATCTTCGCGATGAGAGTTGACGTCTAATACCTTGCATCGTATAGTGTGTATAGCATAGTATATGACGAGAGGAGGTGTGCGGATGGAGGCACAGATGAAGCGCGGCTTCCTGGAGGCCTGCGTGCTCGCGGCCGTCTCCGGCGAGGAGTCCTACGGCTACCAGATCGTGAAGGACGTACCGGCGAGCATGGGGCTCACGGAGTCGACGCTCTACCCGCTGCTCAAGCGCCTGGAGAAGGCCGGGTGCATCACGGCGCGCTCCGCCGAGCACAACGGGCGGCTGCGCCGGTACTACCGCATCACGGACGACGGGCGAGCGCGCATCGAGGAGTTCCTGGCCGAGTGGCCGTCCGTACGGGAGATTTACGCATACGTTGAGGGGGCGCACCATGACGCGCGATGAGTTTCTGGGCCGGTTGGGCGAGCTGCTCGCCTGCCTGCCGGCCGAGCAGGTGGAGGAGACCAAGGCGTTCTATGCGGAGGCCATCGCTGACCGCATGGAGGACGGTATGAGCGAGGAGGAGGCCGTGGCCGCCATGGGCACGCCCGGCGAGGTGGCGGAGGCCACGCTCGACGACCTGCCCGCCGTGCCGCGCGCGATCGCGAGGACGCGCCGGCGCAGCACCACGCTGCTGTGGGTGCTGACCATCGTGGGCTCCCCGGTGTGGGTGCCGCTGCTCGCCGCCTTCGCCGCCGTGGCCGTCACGGTCTATATCTGCATCTGGCTGCTGGCACTCTGCGCGTGGATCGTCGCGGCGGCACTCGGGGGCGTGGGCGTAGTTGAGCTCCTGTTTGCCGTAAGCGGCGTCACCATCGGCCACTTCCCGTACGCCCTCGCCTCGGCGGGCGTGGGGCTCGGCCTCGTCGGCGTGGCGCTCTTCGTTGGTGCTGGCGCTTGGGCCGCCTCAAAACAAATTGCGCGCCTCTCGGCGCTCTGGGCGAGGAAGGCCGCCTCGCCCTTCTGGAAGGGTAAGGGCGAGAAGGGCGGCGCTGCCGCGCATCTCGCGGCGTAGAAAGGAGTGAGTACCATGACCAGCGCGAAGAAGATCTACCTCGCCGTGGCGGGCGGGCTCGTTGCCGCGGGTGTTGTCCTCGCGGGCATTGGCTTTATCGCTTCGGGCTTCGACCCGGCCGTGTTCACAACCCAAATCGACACGCGCGACAGCACCATCGTGCTCGGCGGCGTCGAGGTGGACGACCCGATGGGCCTCCCCCTCATCGAGCAGCTCGCCAATCTGGGCGAGATCGACACCTCCGGCGTCGCGGATCCCGCCGCGCCCTAGGCGCAGCGAGCCCGGGCGCTCTGCCCGCCAAGCTGCGTAAGCCGGCGAAACCCGAACCTCAACCTCTACGCAACTGGCCCCAAGCCTGCGCCGATTCGCTCTCAGCGCCGCGCGGGGGCCCGTGACGCATGCCCAAAAAGGTACGAGGAGAAAGGAACGCGATGACGACAACCACGCCCTTCCGCCTTCACGGGGCCACGCAGGACCGGAAGCGACTGGGCCGTGCGGTGGGGCTGTGCTTGGATTGGCTACACTGATATGGACAGTTCCGTGAGGGGCGCGAGAGACGGGACTCTGGGGAGATCTTCGAGGAGGAGTGTCTCGACTGGAAGCGCGGGTTCAGTGGAGCAGGAACCTAATCTCTGTCTCTCTTGCTTTTTTGATTTGTTGAGAAGCCGGCATTTGGGGGCATTTTGGATAGCGAACAGTTCAAACAAGAAGCTGAGAAAATAGAACAAAGCCTGAGTGCCTTGAGAGTCGCCGAGCGCAATGCAGTGATTCCCTTCATGAACGGCGACTTTACCCAATGGGATCTATATCTGGCATCCTCCTCTGAGTATGCGATGAGACTGATAGACGGATTCATCTCCATGCTCGAGTCGAGGAATCTTGTTTGCGTCGCCCAGCTTCTCCGCGCACAGGTTGGAGTCTGCCTGCGGACATTCGCATTATTCGCCGCCGAAGACCAAGATGACTTTCTCCTAAAAGGTTGCCAAGTACCATGGCGTGAGCGTTGGGGTAGCCATCATTCAGCGTGGATACATCCGGATGCGCATAGATCCAGACGATTCCAACGTTCTCGTATTTCCCGTGCAGGTAATCGAAGAGGGCAGGCGACACCATACAGTTGCCGCCGACGGTCACGACTCCGTCGGGGTTTTCTGCCGCAAGCTTCCTCTGCGCATCCTGAATCCCCGCCAGGACTTCGTCCTCGGCATAGATGCGAACTGCCTCCCATTTCTCATGTTCAAGTTTTGGGACGCGTTTCACAATGCCGAGTGGGACCCCTGGACAGTCGGATCACGTGGTGGCCCCCTTTGAGAGGGTCACGAGCATCACGGTTCCGTCCTCGGAACTTGTTTCGACCTCTACCGTGCCACCGTGAAGTGCTGCAATCTCCCAAACAAGCGCTAGCCCGAGTCCTGCGCCGCCGTATGCCCTGCTGCGGGATTTGTCTAGACGAAAGAACGGCTGGAAGATGCTCTCTCGGTACTGCTTGGGTATTCCCGGGCCCTCATCTTTGACTCGCAGGATCACGTGGCTGTCGTTGTCGCAGATGGAGACGTTGACAGTCGAGCCGGAGCGGCTGTAACGGATGGCGTTTTCGACCAGATTAAACACCAGCCGGTAGAGGAGCGTATCACTTCCGATTACTAAAGCGTCTCCAGCACAATTGAGGGCTATGCCCTTATTTTCGGCAAGTGGCGCAAGGTCGGTGAGGACCTCTTCGGACAGGGGGCCGAGTTCAACATCGTCCTCGCAAGGAACGCTGCGGAGCTCACTCATCTCAAGCAATACCTTGGTCATTCGAGACATGCGCTCGGTTTGTTCTTGTAGCAGGCCGAGCAGCTCGGCTGTTTCGGATTGCAGACCGGAGTGCTCGGAGATGAATAGTTCAATCTGTGCTTGCATAAGGGCGAGCGGGGTGCGCAGCTCGTGTGCGGCGTTGCCGGTAAACTGACGCTGTGCAGAGAACCCTTCGCCAAGACGGGCGATCATGTCGTTGAAAGAGGCGCTGCATTGTTGTAGCTCGGTGGGCACATCTTCACTGAGTCTGATTTCGCTTAGGTTGTCAGGCTGCACGCGCTCTACCTGGGCGGCGAAATCCCGTAGCGGTTTGAGTGCACGGCCGCTCACAAAGTATGCCAGCACGCCGCCAAGGAGTGTGACTCCAGCCGTGATGTACCAGGCTGTCGTGCCAAAAGACTCCTGTGCGTCGTTTACGACGATCGTGACCCTGTCATCGGGGACTGCTTTCGTCGGGTCGAACGCCTGGGGCGAATCTTCGCCGGTTGCGTTAAAGGCCGAGATGTTACTGCCGATGGCATCCATGTAGCGCATGCCCGTATAGCCGACCAGGCAGTTCGTCAGCACGCACGCCGCACACGTGAGCAGTGCCGTCATAATCGTTATGCGCCATTGCAGCGAAAGCCTTTTCATTCGCTATCCTCCATAACGTAGCCCTCTCCAATCCGATTACGAATCGGGTCGTATCCCAAAGCGCTGCGCAGCTTTTTGCGGAGTGACGAGATGTGAACGCGGGTTGCGTTGCTAAAGCTGTTCACGCTGCTATCCCAAACGTGCTCGATAAGCTCCTCTTGACTTACCGGACGCCCCTGATTAAGCATCAGGTATTCCAAGATTCCCGTTTCCTTGCGCGTAAGAGATAAAGCCTCGCTGTCCACGGAAGCGATGCGCGCCTTGGTGTCAAAGCTGAGCTTTCCGCAGGTTAAAACTACGTCGCTTTGTGTAAAGCGTCTTAGGGTAAGGCTGCGAATCCTTGCCGCAAGCTCGTCCAGATGAAACGGCTTGGTGAGGTAATCGTTGGCGCCGGCATCGAGTCCGGCGACTTTATCGGATACTTCGCCACGTGCGGACAGAATCAGCACTTTGGTCTCGCAGTCAGTTTTCCTAAGTTCCCTGAGTACGGTCATGCCGTCGATACGGGGAAGGTTGAGGTCGAGTACCACGAGGTCGAAGGCCTCAACGTCCAGCAGGTCGAGCGCCTCCTGCCCGTCGTGACAGCAGTCGACGCTGTACGCCAAGTTTCGCAAGCTGCGCGCGATTGCGTCACACAGCGCCTGCTCGTCCTCGACGATCAAAATACGCATAACAGTCTCCTTGCACATTTCAAATCGCGCTTAACACGGATTTTATAGTCGATATGGTCCAATAGGTCGCGTGACGAAAGGAGTGGTCAAGTTGTTCAAAGCGATAAAACCTGTAATGCAGGTTGCGTTGCTGATCGTCGGTGTGGCCATGGTGTGCTTTGGCGTTATGCGTGGCGAGGCGGATGCCGTGCTGGCCAAGGCGATTAGGCTGTGCTTGGAGTGTATCGGAATTGGATAAAAGAAAAAACACCGTGTCGCATGTTTTGGCCAGAATTCGCGGATTCATTCAGGCGGCGGCAACGCTCATCACCAACATTCACCTGCCAAACTTTGCTAAAGGCGGCATCTATCAGGGCGCGGGAAAAACAGTCTGCGTACCCGGGCTTAACTGCTATTCGTGCCCCGCGGCATCGGGTGCGTGCCCCATCGGGTCGTTCCAGTCGGTAGTAGGTTCATCCAAGTTCAACTTTTCTTACTATGTTACCGGTACGCTCATTTTGCTCGGCGTGCTGCTGGGACGCTTTGTATGCGGCTTTCTGTGCCCGTTTGGCTGGCTGCAGGAGCTGCTTCACAAGATTCCCGGCAAAAAGTTCTCCACGAAAAAGCTCAAGCCGCTCACGTACATCAAGTACGTCGTGTTGCTGTTTGCCGTGGTGCTGCTACCCGTCTTGGTGGTTAACGACGTGGGCATGGGCGACCCGTTCTTTTGTAAGTACATCTGTCCGCAGGGTGTGCTCGAGGGCGCCATTCCGCTGGCCATTGCCAATGCCGGCATTCGATCTGCGTTGGGACAGTTCTTTACTTGGAAACTTGCCGTTCTCATTGCCGTGGTAGTGCTGAGTGTTTTGTTCTACCGCCCCTTCTGCAAATGGATTTGTCCACTCGGTGCATTCTATGCGCTTATGAATAGGGTGTCCCTACTGGGGATTCGGGTTGACGCATGCAAATGTGTCTCGTGCGGCAAGTGCTCAAAGGTTTGTCAGATGGACGTTGATGTGGTCCGCGCACCCAATCATGCCGAATGTATCCGGTGCGGAAAGTGCATCGGGGCCTGTCCCGTCGATGCCATTAGCTATCGCTATGGCCTGGATGTGTCGGCGGAAAAGCTCCCCTTGACCGCCGATAAAAAGTAAACAAGCTTCGACAAAACGGAGGAACGACTATGAAGCTTTCTAAGATTGCGGCCCTGTTTATGGTGCCGGTGCTGGCCTTGTGTCTTGTGGCGTGCTCGGCACCTGGCGGCAATGCGAGCGAATCTGCGAGCTCCGATCCTAAGATCGCAGAACTCACTGCGCAGAAGCCGGCCAATGCCGACGAGGCCGCCGAGCTGTATGCGAAGCTCATGCAGAAGGAGAACGAGATCTTTTCGAGTGATAACGCGCTGTGGGAAAAGGTATTCAATGCGGCAAATAAAGACTCGGCAATGATTGAGGACGGCAGCAATTACGGCGATTTCCTGCTCAAGACCATCGACGGCGCCAAGGATGAGTTCACGGCGGATGAGCTCAAGACGCTCAAGGCCGGTGCACAGCAGATCAAGGAGATCGAGGACAAGCTCGAGAGCCTGGAGAAGGAGTTCCCCGGCTGTGGAAGCACGCCGAGTGCAGGCGAGAGCGTCGACGCTTCGACCGCTGGCATGACGGCTGGTGCCAATGCTTCGAGCGAGGCGACGAAGTTCCCCAGCTTTACGGGCAAGGACCTGGATGGCAACGACGTGAGCAGCGACGAGCTGTTCGCTAAGAACAAGGTCACCGTCATGAACTTCTGGTTCACCACTTGCAAGCCGTGCGTGGGCGAGCTGGGCGATCTTGAGAAACTGAATAAGGAGCTCGCCGAGAAGGGCGGCCAGGTCGTGGGCGTCAATTCCTTTACGCTCGATGGCAACAAGGGCGAGATTGCGGATGCCAAGGACGTGCTGAGCAAGAAGGGCGTGACATATAAGAACATCTGGTTCAAGTCGGATAGCGAGGCCGGTAAGTTCACGTCAAATTTGTTCTCGTTCCCGACAACGTATGTCATCGATCAGAATGGCAACATCGTAGGGGATCCAATCGTGGGAGCCATCAGCTCCGCCGAGCAGCGCGCAGCACTCGATAAACTTATCGACCAGGCGATTGCGAATAGCGAACAGTAAAAAACGCGTAAAGCATGGCGAGGATCGTGCGCCGCTGCGCGGAGTGGTCCGCTGCCTTTCAAGATAATCTCCACCATATAGAGGTCCCGCTCGGGGCCTCTTCTTTTGGGCGCCGTCCCGTTCGTTTTTTTGATGCGGTTCCCTACATTCCTCACTGGCGTCGGTGAAAAATGGGGATAGAGTAGGACAAACGCGTCGAATACGAACGGCGGGGGAGAGCGGGCGAGTGCGCCCGCGTGGGAGAGGTTGCCGTCCATGCTGGAGCTCAAGGGTATTTGCAAAAGGTACGTTACGCAGTCGTTTACGCAGGTGGCGCTCGACAACGTAAGCCTGTCTTTTCGCGATAACGAGTTCGTGGCCATTCTGGGTCCCTCGGGCTCGGGCAAAACTACGATGCTCAACGTTATCGGTGGACTCGATCATTTCGATTCCGGTGACTTGCTGATCGACGGCATATCGACCAAGGACTTTCACGATCGCGATTGGGATGCCTACCGCAACAACCGCATCGGCTTTGTGTTCCAAAGCTATAACCTCATTCCGCATCAGACCATTTTGGAAAACGTGGAGCTGGCGCTCACGCTCACGGGCGTGGGACATGCCGAGCGCCGCCAGCGTGCGCGCGAGGCGTTGGAGAAAGTCGGCCTGGGCGAGCACGTTAACAAGCGCCCGAGCCAGCTTTCGGGCGGACAGATGCAGCGCGTGGCCATCGCCCGCGCCCTGATCAACGACCCCGAGATCGTGTTGGCAGACGAGCCGACCGGCGCCTTGGATTCCACAACGTCCGTGCAGGTCATGGACTTGCTCAAGGACGTGGCGCGCGACCGCCTGGTTATTATGGTCACGCACAATCCCGAGCTGGCGTATCAATACGCCACGCGTATCGTCAACCTGGCAGACGGCAAGATCACCGACGATTCCGACCCCTTCGATGTTGCCAAGGCCGCGCGTCGCGAGGCAAAGCCTACGCGCAAAACCTCGATGAGCTTTGTGACGGCGCTGGGGCTTTCTGCCCGAAACCTCATGACCAAGAAGGGCCGCACGGCCATGACTGCCTTTGCGGGCTCGATTGGCATTATCGGTATCGCGGCGATTCTGGCGCTGTCCAATGGCGTGAACAACTACATCAAAAAGGTCGAGGAGGATACGCTCTCGAGCTATCCGCTCACCATTTCCAAGCAGGACTACGACCTGTCGTCCATGATGGGTGGTCAGGGGGCTGCGGATGATGACTCGCCTGAAAATGTGGATTCGTCCGACGACAGTGCCGGCGGCAAGGCTAAGGGAACCGATAAAATTCCCGTGGTTACGGCCGTAAAGGATATGTTTGCGAGCGTTAAGTCCAACGACATGACGAGTTTTAAGGCATGGCTCGATGCCGGTGGCGACGGAATCGATAAAGAGGTCAACGCCATCCAGTACGGCTATGGCGTGACGCCAGTTGTCTATCGTTCGGGTAAGGGCGACGAGAAGCCCGTCCGGCTGGTGCCCAACGCTATGACCGAGGCCATGAGCGGAGGCGCAAGTTCGGCGGCAACGGTGAGCATGGAATCCATGGGAACCTCGGTCTTTAACGAGATGATCGACGACCAGAGTCTGCTCGACAGCCAGTACGATGTCGTCGCTGGTCACTGGCCCACGTCTGCCAACGAAGCCGTGATGGTGCTCTCGAGTCGTGGCACGGTGGGCGACTACACGCTCTACAGCATCGGCGCGCTGGATATCAATGAGCTCAACGATCTGGTAAACAGCGCTATGACGGCTGACGGTGGGGTCGAAACGCCCGAGACCGGCACCGAATTTACCTACGACGATGCGCTGTCCACGACGTTTAAGGTGCTGTCGCCGGCCGATGCGTATCGCAAAAACGAAGAGACCGGCATATGGACCGATATGTCTGGCGACACCGACTTTATGGCCGCCAAGGTTGCCGACGGTATCGACGTGCACATTGTGGGCGTGGTGCGACCCAACGAGACCGCCAACGCGAGCGCGTTGTCCCCGGGCATTGCCTACACGCATGCGCTGACTCGCCAGCTTATGGAGCGCGCCGCAAATTCGCAGATTGTGCAGGAGCAACTCGCCCACCCCGAGACGGATGTCTTTACGGGCAAAACCTTCGACGAACTGCAAGGCGAGGCCAAGCAAGGCGTTGATCTGGACAGCATGTTCAGTGTGGACGAGGCGGCGCTCAAGAGCGCGTTCTCGTTCGATACCTCCGCGCTCTCGGGTGTTGCCGGCGGTATGGACCTGTCGGGTCTTGACTTGTCCGGGCTGGACATTGACCTTTCGGGCGTTGGCAAGGACATCGACTTCAGCGACATCATGGCAAAAGCGCCAACCCCAGATTTCTCGGGTATCTTTGACGGTCTGGAACTCACGCCCGAGCAAATGCAGCAGGTGGGAACACTAGCCAACCAGCTGTTTGAGGGCTTTTTGCAGTCTGATCAGTTTAAGGCGCTGTCGCCCGATAATCTTAAGGACGCGTCAAAGCTCGCCGCCGCATTCTCGACGTATCTTGAGAATGATGCCACGGCCCAGCAAATCCTTGCCCAGCTAAAAGCGCTCGGCGGCGATGCCCCGGCCGAGCGTCTGCAGCAGGCGATGACCGACTATGTGCAAAAGCAGCTGGCTCCGTATCTGCAGCAGGCTATGGATCAGGTGATGAAGTCGATCAGCGATCAGATTGCGGCGACGGTGTCAGCTCAGCTCAAGGCAGGCACAGCAGAGCTCATGAGCCAGATGGCGACGCAGATGTCTTCGAGTTTTGCCAACCTAGCGAGCGCTATGCGTGTGGATGCGAGCGCCTTTGCCCACGCCATCCATTTCAACATGGACGCCGAGGACCTGAGTTCGCTCATGATGAGCTATGCCAAGGCTTCGAAGCTCACTTACGACAACGATCTGACCACGTTGGGCTATGCGGACGAGGCAGACCCCATCTCGGTCAAGATTTTCCCGCGCGACTTTGAGGCCAAGGAGCGCGTGCTCGATCACATCGACGCGTACAACAAGCAGGTCAAAGCCTCTGGCCACGATGAACAGGCAATCTCATACACCGACTACATGGGCATCATCATGGGTTCGGTGACCGACATCGTGAACACCATCAGCTTGGTGCTCATCGCATTCGTGAGTATCAGCCTGGTGGTGAGCTCCATCATGATCGGCATCATCACCTACATCAGCGTGCTGGAACGCAAAAAGGAGATTGGCATCCTGCGCGCGATCGGCGCGTCGAAGCGCAACGTGGCCAACGTATTCAATGCCGAGACCTTTATCGAGGGCCTCATCGCCGGCGTCTTTGCCATTATCGTCGTGGTGCTCGTGAGTTTTCCGGTTAATACCTGGGCGCTTGCTGCCAAACAGGTACCCAATCTGATGAGCCTGCCCGTGCGGGATGCGCTGGTGCTCATCGCGATTTCGGTGCTGCTGACGGTTGTTGCCGGCCTGCTGCCTGCCCGCAGCGCATCCAAGAAGGACCCCGTCGAAGCCCTGCGCTCCGAATAATGTGACAAAGGGACAGTCCCTTTGTCACATTGAGACCCTTGCGAAAACGGGGTCTAATTACCGTTCGGCAGGTTAAGAACTCCCTCTCCCCGCTTAATGCTTGACGAAGAGTCCTCTGGTTTATATACCTATCGGTAGGCATATAGGATGTATTGCCGATAGAAATGGAGCAACCATGACTCTCACCACACCAGCCAAAAAAGATTGTCTCCGTGAAAGCGGCGCATTTGCTTGGGTCGTCGTTATTGCGCTCGGCTTAATGTCCGCCGGAACAACTGGCACATATAGCATTATTGCCGGCTCATTCGTTGCTCCAGTATGTGAAGATCTGGGCTTTGACTACACTTCTTTTTCTTTCTATTTCACCGCGATTCTTCTTGGCCTTGCGCTTGGGCTTCCGCTTTTGAGTCGCTTCATTCCAAAAGTAATCGGCAAACCATGGCATATTTGCATTGAACTCGTCCTTATTGCCGCCGGCGCCGCAATGGCGTTCTACACCGAGGTCTGGATGTTCACCGTCTCCGCCGCAGTGATCGGCATCTGCTTTTCGTTTACAACGGGCGTCTGCATGTCCGATGTCATTGACCAATGGTTCAGCAAATCGTCCGGTCTCGCCATCGGCCTCGCTTGGGGCGTTAATTCTCTCTGCACGCTGTTATTGAGTCCTGTCATTACACTGGTCATCGAGCAGCAAGGCTGGCGTACGGGATACATCGTGCTTGCGGCCGTTTCTGCAGCTATGATTTTGCCTGCAAGCGCATTTATCATTCGCCTTAACCCCTCTGATCGCAATATGCTTCCGTACGGAGAGACCGCCTCCGAAACCCATGAGAGCTGCAGCGCCGATGAGCAGGAAGATGTCCTTTCGGGCATGGCACTCCGCGATGCCGCGAAAACGCCGTCTTTTATTCTCTGTGTCCTCTTGCTTTGCGTGGCGCAGCTCACCTGCTGCATGAACCAGCTGTTTCCAACCTATGCAAGCGAGGTCGGTTTCAATCCTATCGTAGGAAGCTTAATGGTCTCGGCAGCTTCACTCTCCGATATCTTCCTAAATCCCTTCGTGGGCAAAACATGCGACAAGCTTGGCGCTATTAAAGCAACGGTCGCATGGACAGGTGTCAGCATTCTTTCATTCCTGCTTCTTATCATTGGCGGAAGCAATGAGACCGTTTCCATCATTGCAGCTGGTGTAAACGATGTCATGTTCGCCATCGTTGGAACCGCAATGCCGATGCTTCTCCTCTCGCTCTTTGGATCACGCGATTTTGGAAGGATCTATTCGATCGTTTGCTCAGCGGGCTATGTCGTCGGTGCTTTTGGAATGCCGGTCATGATGAAGGTTTACGGCATGGCAGGGTCATTCCAGGGAGTATTTATCTTCTGCATTGCCTGCAACCTTATGATTGCTGCGTTTGCTATCGTTTCCGGCTTTCTCAATAAGGCTGCTGAAAAGTAATAAGCGCCGATTTGCATCGGCATAGATTGCCATGCAACAGGGGTCGACTCCAAGCCAGACTGGAGTCGACCCCTGTTTTCGTTTTAAAGGTTGCCCGCAGGCACCATGGGTGCCAACATGCGCTTCAGCTTGGCTGGTTTATTTGAACATAAGCTCGACTATTCCCGCCCAAACCGCTTTCTCATCAATATCCTCACCTTGAGCGACCGTATTGCTTGCTCCCTCCAGAACGGTATAAAGAATTTGTACGTAGAGCATTACGTCGGCGCTATCGGAAAACGCGCCAATCTCTACACCATGAAGAAGGATGTCTTTAAGCGCATCCATGGTTCGTTTGATCGCCGTCGCTTGACGTTCCTGAACTGCAGGAATTCGATTTGCTTGAACGCTAACCTCGGCCAGCACGCGCCGGCGCTTTTCATCGCTTCGATAGCCACCTATAACTGAATTGCCGAGCTCGATAAGCGCGGCCTTGAACCCGTCCCTATCGACTATTAGCGAGTAGTCGCGCTGATAGTCAATGGTCGGAAACATGCTGTCCAAGAGCGTAGTGAAAATCTCCTCTTTTGAGGGAAAGTAGTAGTACACCGACGGCTTGGATATACCGACAAAGTCGCAAATCTTTCCGATAGACGCTTTGTCATAACCGACTTCTGCCACAAGATCGTACATTGCGTCCAATATTTTTTTTCTTGTGCTCACGCTGCATTTCTCCATTGCAAATCACTTCCGCACTACCAACATTATTAAGGATGGCAACGGAACTTCAATTCGTGTCCAAACATGACCACTATATACGGCGAACGGTATGTATCAGTAGGCGAGCGGCAATTATTCAAAATTATCTACCGAACGGTAGGTATAGTAGTACTATAGCAGGTGAAACCCCGCTATTGTCGCGGCCGGACAGCATCGCGGGAAACCCGACGGAAGGACCAACCATGTACGAGAACTATCGTATGCCGGGCGAGTTCGAGAAGCGCTCCAACGTCTATGTGACATGGCTTCCCGATTACATCCGTGCAGAGGGCTACGATAACCGCCAGCCCTGCGTTGACGTGATCAAGGCTCTGCTCGAGTATGGCGACGTTACGGTCAACCTCAATTGCGGCACCCCCGGCTCCTATGAGGAGGCTTGCTCGCGCCTGAAGGAGGAGGGGGTTGATCTCGATCGCATCGAGATCACGCAGTTCGAAGACTCCAACTTCTATGTCCGCGACAACGGTCCCAGCATCATGGTCGACGACAAGGGCCATTCTTATATGGTCAACCCCGCTTGGACTTATTACGGCGTGTGGGACAAGAACTCCCCGGAGTGCCAGTCCGCACGTAAGGCAGCCGTTCACATGGCGGTTGCGCTCGGTTGCTTCGATATCGTCAATTCCGAAATGGTTTCGGAGGGCGGCGACCGCGAGTTTGACGGTCACGGCACTCTGATCGCCATCGAGGACACGGAATGCCGCAAGCGTAATCCCGAGTTCACGAAAGAGGAAGTAGAGGCCGAGTACAAGCGCATCTACAACCTCAACAAGGTTATCTGGCTTCCGCAGCCTATGCTCGAGGACGACGACTATCGACTGGGCATCCTCGACGAGAAGGAAGACGGAACTCCCATCTTTGGCATGAGCTTTGCGGCTCACATTGATGAGATGTGTCGCTTTATCACTCCGAACAAGATTCTTCTTGCCGAGGTGTCCGATGAAGAGGCAGCCTCGAGCAAGGCTGGCGCAGAGTCTCGTCGCCGCATTGAGGCGGCCTACGAGATCCTGAGCAACGAAACGGACTGGGAGGGCAAGCCCTTCGAGATCGTTCGTATGCCCACCGCCGAGCCGATTGAAGTCGTTATCGCCCCTGGCGATGAGGATTATGAGCTCTATAAGGGCTTCATCGACGAAATGGGCGGCAAGTTTATGGATGGCACTCCCTGGCCCGAGGGCCCCGTCCACTTCTACGCAGCAGCGAGCTACTGCAACTTCCTCATCTGCAATGGCGTCGTTCTTGGTCAGCGTTATTACCACGAGGGCATGAACGAAGTCGTGAAGGAGAAGGACGAGCAGGCCAAAGCCGTTCTTGAGAGCTGCTTCCCCGATCGCAAAGTCATCATGATTGACTCTCTCGCGCTTAACCTGTCCGGCGGCGGCGTGCACTGCTGGACCAAGGACGTGGCAGCCAGCTGCTAGCGAGCCTTTGAGCCTGCACTGTCTGATTTAGGCGCCACATTTACTGCTCCCCGAGGGATATCCGTGTTTCCCTCGGGGACACATTCGACATTCATCTATCACTAAATGGAAAGGGAATAGACATGAACAACAGCCTTCGTGGTCGCGACTACATCAACATCCATGATCTCTCCTCCGAGGATTTCCGCTATCTCATCGATCTTGCCTGGAACCTTAAGGCTCAGAAGAAGTCTGGTGTCGACCAGCGCTACTTCCCCGGCAAAAACGTCCTCGCCAACTTTGAGTGGGGCTCGACCCGTACTCGTTGCGCATTCGAGACCTCCTGCAATGATTTGGGCATGGGCTTCACTTATCTGACCAACTCCCACATGGGTGACTGCGAGACCGTCAAGGATGCCATGCGCGTCTTTAACGGCATGTACGATCTCATCGTCTACCGCGCACAGAAGGACGAGCAGTTCCTCTATGACGTCGCCGACCTGGTTGACATCCCGGTCATCAACGCCCTTACTCTCGGCGATCACCCGACTCAGATGCTCGCTGACGCTCTTACGATGGAAGAGCAATGGGGCGGTCTGCGTACGAGCCGCGGCAAGAAGATGGCTTTCGTTGGCAACTGCGCCGGCGCCCCAGTGTGGTATGGCCGTCTGTGCGCTATGCTCGACATGGACTTCCTCGCCATCGGCCCCGACGACCTCCGTCATCAGATGTGCAAGGAAATGATCGAAGAGGTGGAGGCCTGCTACGCCAAGTACGCTCCCAATAGGACCTTTACCATCACCTCTGACCTCGATGCCCTGGATGGCGTTGACGTTATCGTTACCGAGGAGTGGCGCTACATCAACCCCGAGTGCGGAGAAGAGGTTCTGGATCCCGACGACTACAACTCCTGGTTGGGCGATGCCGAGTCTCTGTACCCCTATCGCGTCACCAGCGAGCTGTGCAAGCGCACCAACAATCCCGACATCTTCTGCATGCATGAGCTTCCCTCTGTCCACAACGCGGATCACCGTGTTGGCAAGATGCTCCTCGACCAGTGCAAGAACGACCTTCATCGCGAAATCATCACCGAGGGCTTTGAGATTGCCGACGAGTGCTTTGAGGCCAACGCTTCGGTCATCTTCCGTGAGGCAGAGAACCGTCAGCACACCATCAAGGCCGTTATGTGTGCCCTTCTGGGTCTCTAGGAGCTGTATCAATGGAAAATGCAAAGTTAAAGAGCAGCAAGGTTTACGCATGGGTTCTCGTAATCGCGCTCGGCCTTATGTCTGCTGGCACGACCGGATCCTATAGCGTCATCGCGGGCTCCTTCGTCGCACCCGTGTGCGAGGAGTTCGGGTTTGACTATTCCATCTTCTCGTATTACTTCACCGCAACGCTCATTGGTCTTGCGGCAGCTCTTCCGTTTGTCGGAAAACTCATTCCCAAGGTCGTTGGCAAGGTTTGGCTCCCCGTTGTCGAGCTTATTTTGCTTGCTGCCGGCGCAGGCATGGCCTTCTACACCGAAGTCTGGATGTTCATCGCCGCTGGCGCCCTGATTGGCGTTTGCTTCGCCTTCACCACCGGCGTCGCCATGTCCGACGTTATTGACCAGTGGTTCAAAAAATCTGGTGGCCTGGCAATCGGTCTCGCTTGGGCAGTGAACTCGATTTACATGCTCATCATGAGCCCCGTCATCACCTCTGTCATCGAGGCCGCTGGCTGGAGGACTGGCTATCTGGTGCTCGCTGGCGTCTCCGCCGTGCTCATTCTCCCCGCTTCCGTCCTGATTATTCGCTATAAGCCTCAGGACAAGGGCATGCTGCCCTATGGCTACGTCGAGGGCGAGACGGTCACCGAGACCGAGGAGACGACCGAGGATAGCACGCGTGGCGTTAGCTATGCGCGCGCCATTAAGTCGCCTGCCTTCTTCTTCTGCATCGGCTTCCTCTGTCTCGTTCAGCTCACTTGCTGCATGAACCAGCTCTTCCCGACGTATGCTTCCGAGGTTGGTTTTAGCCCCATGGTGGGCGGCTTCATGGTATCCGCTGCATCGCTCTTCGATCTGTTCCTCAATCCGATCGTCGGCACCACTTGCGATAGGTTCGGCAGCACGAAGGCCATTCTGGGCTGGCTCGCTGTCTCCATCCTCTCCTTTGTCATGCTCATGATGAGCAGCGGCAACTCGACGCTCAGCATCCTCGCAGCAGGCGTGAACGACGTAATGTACGTCATCGCTGGCACTGCCCTGACCGTTTTGGTTATGGATGTCTTTGGCTCCCGCGATTTCGGTCGCATCTTCGCGCTGATCTGCTCCATGGGCTATATCGTCGGCGCCTTTGGCATGCCCGTTATGATGAAGGTCTATGAGCTTGTCGGCTCCTTCCAGGGCGTCTTCATCTTCTGCATCGCATGCAACGTTATTATCGGCCTGTTCTTGCTGCTGGCAAAAAAGACTGGTAAGAACCTCTCCTGGGACGAATAGTTCGATTCGTCTTAGACATACGCTGTAGGGCTTAACCTGCAGCCGCTTTGGGGCATCGACTAACATCGGTGCCCTTTTTCATCGAATGTGACAAAGGAGCAGCCACTTTGTCACATTGAGTGGCATGTAAATCGAGGTCTAATACTTTTCCGAGAAGTGAACGGCCATACTTGGACCTCCGAAGCATCGACATTTTTAGACGTCAAACCCGCAGGATTTGGCTGGCAAAACCGCAGGAAATTGCATCTCGAAAGTGCCGATGCTTCGGGGGGCCGTTTTCACTCGTTCACTTCTCGGGAAAAGTATTAAACCTCGTTGTATGGGGTGCGGCTGGAGGGTGGTCATCGTTCAGTAGCTACCTCTTCCTTGTGAATCGCCTGAAGCGCAAGGCATAATGCATGTGACAAAGGGACGGCCCCTTTGTTGTGTTGATATGAGAGAAGAGTAGATGATCCTTTCGCTGGCCCCTATGGAGGGGATTACCGGGCATGTGTTCCGTCGCGTGCATGCGGAGTG
>OCPU01000694.1_pt1 | contig 32846 bp, 28 predicted proteins | sample 1538661 | NCBI WGS metagenome assembly OCPU01 (sample SAMN04571716, study PRJEB22368) | human gut metagenome | biome: human gut; material: stool | host: Homo sapiens | place: Luxembourg | collected 2012-10-19
CCTGCAACCGGGTGCGGCTGACCAGTCAGGGCTTTCTGCGCCCCTGCCTTGCCAGTGAGGCCGGATGTGACCTGAAAGCCCTGCTGCGCAGTGGCGCGTCTGACGAAGAGCTGCTGACTGCCATCCGTACCACCATCTGGGAAAAGCCCCAGGAACATCATTTTGAATTGAAACAGGACATCCCCGCGACCCGGGGCATGTACCGAATTGGAGGATAAATCTATGGGAAAACTTCTGGCGATCTGCACCAGCCCCCAGCGGGGCACGGTCAAGACCGAAGTGGAAAGCGCACGCCTGACCCCGGAATGGGGCATTGAGACCGATGCCCACGGCGGGAACTGGCACCGTCAGGTCAGCCTGCTGAGTGCCGAAAAGATCGAGAACTTCCGCAAGAAGATCTGGGTGGACTACGGTGCCTTTGGCGAGAATCTGGTGGTGGAGGGCTACGATTTCCGCAATCTGCCCGTGACCAGCCGCTTCGCCATCGGGGACGTGGTGCTGGAAATGACCCAGATCGGCAAAGAGTGCCACAACGACTGCGTCATCAAGCAGAAGACCGGCGAGTGCATCATGCCCCGGGAGGGTGTGTTTGCCCGGGTGCTGCAGGGCGGCGAGATCCACGTGGGGGACGAGGTGACCCTGCTGCCCCCGCCGGAAAACCCGCCCCTGCGCGCTGCCGTCATCACCCTTTCTGACAAGGGCAGCCGGGGTGAGCGGGAGGACAAGAGCGGACCCCTGATCGTGGAGATGCTCACCGCTGCAGGCTATCAGGTGGAGGAGACCATGATCCTGCCCGATGAGGCAAAGGCCCTGAAAGCACAGCTCATCCGGCTGGCCGATGGCCGTCAGGTCAACTTGATCCTGACCACCGGCGGCACCGGCTTTGCCCCCCGGGATATCACCCCGGAAGCCACCTATGCCGTAGCGGACCGCAACGCCCCCGGCATTGCTGAGGCCATGCGTTACCACAGCCTGAGCATCACCCCGCGCGGGATGCTCAGCCGTGCCGCCAGTGTGCTGCGGGGCAAGACCCTCATCGTCAACCTGCCCGGCAGCCCCAAGGCCGTGAAAGAGAATCTGGAGTACATCCTGCCCAGCCTGGAGCACGGGGTGCGCATTGCCGCCGGGCTGGACGGCGAGTGCGCCCGCAAATAAGCCTGTTTCACCGCCGCGGCGCTGCTTTTGGTGCCGGGCGTAAAAATAAAAGTACAACAAAAGCATACCCACTGTAAGGAGCAAGACTATGAAAACTATGATCTCCCGCCGCAGCTTCCTGTGCGCTGCCGGCATCGCATCCGCATCTGCTGTTCTGACCGCCTGCGGCGGCTCCTCCAGCAGCACTGCATCTGCCACCGCATCCTCCGCTGCCGCCTCCTCTGAGGCTGCCTCCGGCGAGAGCGTGGAGCTGATCGTTTTTGCTGCCGCCTCCCTGACCGAGACCCTGAACGCCATTGCCGAGACCTACTCCGCAGAGAACCCCGGCGTGACCTTCAGCTTCAACTTTGACTCTTCCGGAACCCTCAAGACCCAGATCCAGGAGGGTGCGGACTGCGACCTGTTCATCTCCGCCGGTCAGAAGCAGATGAACCAGCTGGACAGCACCGCTTCCGCTGAGGTGAACACCGAGGGCCTGGACTTTGTGGATGCCGAAAGCCGTGTGGATCTGCTGGAGAACAAGGTCGTGCTCTGTGTGCCTGAGGGCAGCAACAAGGGGATTGACAGCTTCGACAGCCTAGCCGAGCACCTGAAGGCAGAGGATATCCTGTTCTGCATGGGCAACAGTGATGTGCCCGTGGGTCAGTACACCCAGAAGATCCTGGCTTACTATGATCTGGATGAGGCAGCTCTGGCTGCTGCCGGTGTCATCACCTACGGTTCCAACGTCAAGGAAGTCACCACCCAGGTCAGCGAGGCCAGCGTGGATGCCGGTGTCGTTTACTGCACCGATGCGTACAGCGCCGGTCTGACCTCCGTGGACGAGGCTACCAAGGAAATGTGCGGTCAGGTCATCTACCCCGCCGCTGTGATGAAGAACGCCCTCCATGCCGAGGCTGCCAAGGAGTTCCTGGCTTACCTGCGCACCGACAAGGCTGCGACCGTGTTCGAGAGCGTCGGCTTCACCGCACTGTAAGCATCCGCTGGGGGGATGGTATGGACTGGTATCCCTTATGGAACAGCCTGCGCATTGCGTTGATCAGCTGCGCAGCAGTGTTCTTTTTAGGCATCTTTGCGGCCTACTACATTGCAAAGCTCCCGCGCGTACTCAAGGGCGTGCTGGATGTGGTGCTCACCCTGCCCATGGTGCTGCCGCCCACAGTCGTGGGATATTTCCTGCTGCTGCTGTTCGGCGCAAAAAGGCCGCTGGGCATCTTTTTTATGGAACATTTCGGCGTGAAGCTGGTGATGAACTGGTACAGCGCCATCTTTGCTTCCATCGTGGTGGCCTTTCCGCTGATGTACCGCACGGCCCGCGGTGCCTTTGAGAGTTTTGACGAAACGCTGGCCTGGTCGGCACAGACGCTGGGACTTTCCAACACCTGGATCTTCTGGCGGGTGCGGATGCCTTGCTGCCGTCAGGGCATTCTGGCCGGTGCGGTGCTGGCCTTTGCCCGTGCGCTGGGCGAATATGGTGCCACCAGCATGATCGCAGGCTACACGCCGGGCAAAACGGCCACCATTGCAACCACGGTCTACCAGCTCTGGCGCACCAACGATGAAGCCGGGGCCATGCAGTGGGTGCTGGTGGATATCGTTATCTCGGCGGTGGTGCTGCTGGCAGTCAACCTGCTGGAACGCAGGCAGAAGCAGGGAGGAAAGCGCGCATGAGCCTGGAAGTAAATGTGACCAAGCGGTTTGATGGCTTTACCCTCCACGCTGCGTTCACGGCGGGGGACACTGCCACCGCCCTTTTGGGTGCGTCCGGCTGCGGCAAAAGCATGACCCTGCGCTGCATTGCAGGCATCGTCCGGCCGGACGAGGGACGCATCGTGCTGGATGGCCGGGTGCTGTTCGACAGCACTCAGGGCATCGACCTGCCGCCCCAGCAGCGCAATGTGGGTCTGCTGTTCCAGAACTACGCCCTGTTCCCCAACATGACCGTGGAACAGAATATCCTCTGTGCCCTGAAAAAGGAAAAGGACCCTGCCGCCCGCAGGGCCGCCTGTGCCGAGGCATTGCGGGCCATGCGGCTGGAAGAACTGGCCAAGCGCCTGCCCGGCGCGCTTTCGGGCGGGCAGCAGCAGCGTGCCGCCCTGGCCCGCATCCTGGCGGCCAAACCCCGCATCCTGATGCTGGATGAGCCGTTCAGTGCGCTGGACAGCTATCTGCGCGAGGAGGTAGAGGGGGAGGTAGGCAGCCTGCTGGCCGGATTTGCGGGCACAGCCCTGCTGGTGACCCACAACCGGGACGAGGCCTACCGCCTGTGCAGGGAGATGATCGTGATGGACAGCGGCGAGGTGCTCCGGGCAGGCACGACCAAGGAGGTCTTTGCCGACCCCCGCACCCGTGCTGCCGCCCGCCTGACCGGCTGCAAGAACATTCTGCCCTGCACCCGGGTGGGGGTGCATACCGTTCATCTGGCGGGCTGGGAACAGCCGCTGACCGTGGCTCTGCCGGTGCCCGAGGGCTGCCGTGCCGTGGGCATCCGCGCCCATGACTTTGCGCCCTGCGCTCCCGGCACCCCCAACAGCCTGCCGGTGCAGGCTGTCTCCACCAGTGAGAACCCCTTTGACTGGAATATGATCTTCACCCTGCCCGGCGGTGAGGCCCGCCTGTGGTGGAAGGTGTCCAAGGAGACATTGGCGGCCCCGCCGCCAAAAGCACCCGCCTGCCTGGCTGCCGCCCCGGAAAATATCATGCCGCTGGTCTGAGGCAAAAAATCGTTTTCTCCCTGCTCCCGAAACAGAAATACGGAGCAGGGAGAAATTTTTTGAAAAAAGTACTTGACTTTATCAAGTAATGCGATTATACTAGACCTTGTCAAGTAAAGGAGATGCAAAGAGTGATCCAATCGACCATATCCTTCTACGTGATGGAGTTTTACAAGCAGTTCGCAGCCTACACCACCCAGCAGCTACAGGAGTTTGGCCTGAGCTTTGGCATGATGTATTTTGTGATCTACGTGGGCAAACATCCCGGCTGCACCCCGGCTGAGATGACCAAAAACCTGCACCTGGACTGGGGCCACTGCCAGCGCAGCGTGATCAAGCTGGTGGAAGATGGCTTTATGACCCGGGAAAAGCAGGGCCGCAGTTATCATTTGGGGCTAACCCCGGCGGGTGAGAGAGCATTCCGGACCTGCCACCAGGTGTTTTTCGATTGGGATGCACAAAATTTGAGCGGGCTGACCGAAGAGGAACAGCACCAGCTCCTGAGCCTGCTGCAAAAGGCAGCACGGACGAGGAAAGAGAGTGTGTAACATGTACGACACCATCCTGAGCCCCATTGATTACGGTGGATTGCAGCTGAAGAACCGCATCATCTTTGCCCCCACCACCTTCGGCCTTTCGGACGAGGAATATCTGGCAGAGATGGAGCGGCTGGCCAAGGGCGGCTGCGCCATGATCATCATCGGCGACGTGCCGGTGGCCAAGAGCCGGTTCGAGAAGTCCCTGTTTGACAAAAAGGGCTTTGCCTTCTATCAGCAGATTTGCGAGACCGCCCACAAATACGGCTGCAAGGTCTGCGCCCAGCTCCACCAGACCGATACCGACATGATGTCCATCATCAAGTGCATCCCGGGGATGCTGATGAAAAAGATCACCCCCGACCAGCTGCGGGAGCGGATGAACGATGCCGTGGGTCCCTACATCACCAAGATGTCCCAGAAAAAGATCCATCAGATCATCGCGGGCTTTGGCAAGGCTGCTGTGCTGGCAAAGCAGGCGGGCTTTGACATGGTGCAGGTGCACGGCGACCGGATGTGCGGCAGCTTCTCTTCCGCCATCTTCAACCACCGCACCGATGAATACGGCGGCAGTGCCGAGCGCCGCGCCCGCTTTGCCGTGGAAGCTGTCAAGGCAGTGCACGCCGCTGTGCCCGGCATGGCCATTGACTACAAGCTGGCTGTCCGGCAGGAGAACCCCCATTACGGCAACGCCGGTGTGGTGGAGGAGGAACTGGCCGTGTTCGTGCCCCTGCTGGTGCAGGCAGGCGTGACCAGCTTCCATGTGACACTGGCCAACCACTCTGCGCTGGAAAACACCATCCCGTCGGCCAGCCACCCCGAGTTCAAGGAGACCGGCTGCTTCCTCAAGTTCTGCGATGAGGTGCGCCGGTATACCAGCGTGCCGCTCTGCGGTGTGGGCGGCCTGAACGACCCCGATTTTGTGGAGCAGCAGCTTGCCAGCGGCCGCATCCAGTGCGCGGCAATGTGCCGCCAGCTGCTGGCCGACCCCAACTGGGTCAACAAACTGCAGAGCGGCAATGCGGCAAAGATCCACCGCTGTGTCCGCTGCAACAAAAAGTGCCTGGGCGGCCTGATTGCCCATCAGGGCACCCGCTGTGTCTATGATGCCCTGAACGCAAAAGAACAGGGCAGCATCTGATCTCAAAGAGAATAAAGGAGAATGACCATGAGCTACGCCATCGTTTTCAGCAGCAAGACCGGCAACACCCGCCTGCTGGCCGACACCCTTCGCGCAAGCTTGCCCCAGAATGAGTGCACCTACTTCGGAGCACCGGCCCCGGAGGCACTGGAGGCTGAGACCCTTTACATCGGCTTCTGGACGGACAAGGGCCATGCCGATGACACCCTCACCGCCTTTTTGCAGACCCTGAAGGGGAAGCGGGTCTTTTTGTTCGGCACCGCAGGCTTTGGCGGCAGTGCGGAATATTTCGAGCAGATCCTGGCAGCGGTGCAGAAATCGCTGGATGAGAGCAACACGGTCATTGGAACCTATATGTGCCAGGGCAAGATGCCCATGACTGTGCGCCAGCAGTACGAAAAGATGCTGCAGCAGCCCAACCATGCACCCAACCTCGAGATGCTGATCGAGAATTTTGACAAGGCACTGGCTCACCCGGATGCCGCAGACCTCGACCAGCTGCGCAAAAAGGCGGCAGAGGTGCAGGCATAACGGAAGAACTCTTCAAAAAAGCAGATTTTTTGAGAAGGCTGCTCCAAAACAGTTGACAGGTTCTGCCCGATGTGGTAGGATAATGTCGAGGAAATGGGAATAGTTCCTCAAGGTGAATTGAATATTCTCGGCAAAACAGTCGAAAGGCTGTGACGCAAAGCTACAGGGCCTGTAAAATGGCAGCCAGCTGCTTCTCAAAGAAATTTTTCTTTGGGTGACCTGCTTAGAATTTCTAGGTGTTGTTTTGCTGAGTGTATTGCAGAACAACACCTTTTTTCGTTCTCAAATTTCTTCCCAAAAGAAGAAAGGCACGCAAAACTGAATATCCTCGGCAAAGCAGTCGAAAGGCTGTGACGCAAAGCTATAGGGCCTGTAAAATGGCAGCCAGTTGCTTCTCATCACCTGAGGGTCTCCACAGCGGAGATTGGGTGTTGAGTGACCTTCATCTGAAGCATCAGGTGTCGATTGCCGAGTATACCAGCAATCGACACCTTTTTTCATGGGGCAACACAAAAGAGGTTCAACACCATGCGTAACGCTTCGATGAAAGTCCTGAAGAATCTGGTCTGCTGCGCCGCATTCATCTGCCTGATGTTTGTTCTGGCAATGCCCGCACACGCAGCTTCCAAGGCCGATGAGCTGCTGCAGCTCGTCAACGCAGAGCGTGCACAGGCCGGTGTGGCTCCTCTGAGCATGGGCAGCAGCGCACTGAATGCTGCCGCACAGGCCCGTGCAGAAGAACTTACCGTCAATTATTCCTACAACCGCCCCAATGGCAGCCGCGAGTTCACCATCCTGCCGGAGTACGGTGTGGACGATGTTTCTGTGGGCGAGAACTACTGGGCAGCTGCTGAGAATGCTTCGGACGTGGTCGCCGCCTGGAATCGCTACGATTTCTTCAAGGAGCGGATGCTGGACAAGGATGCCACCTCCGTTGGCATTGGCTACTACGAGGGCGGCGAGTACGGCAATTACTGGGTGATGATCTTTACCTACGCCCGCGGCACCAGTGAGAACGGTTTCGCACAGGAAGTGCTGGCGCTGGTCAACGCTGAGCGCGCAAAGGAAAATCTGGCACCTCTGGCCATGGGCGATGCCAAGCTGCAGGCCGCCGCCGATGAGCGCGCAAAGGAAGTGGCAAAGGTCGCTTCCCACACCCGCCCCGATGGCACCAACTGCTTCACCGTGCTGAAGGAGTACGGCGTGTCTGATACCGCCACCGGCGAAAATGCCGCCTGGGGCGAGACCACGCCCGAAAAGGTCGTTGCAGACTGGATGGCTTCGGAAGGCCACCGTGTCAATATCATGGACCCCGCCGCCAAGTATATGTGCCTTGGCTACAACTACGATGCCAATTCTCAGTGGGGCCACAACTGGATCCAGATCTTCGCAAAGTAAGCGGAGGACTTTCATTGAGCGTTGTACGATGAAATAAAACAGAGCAAAAAGAGATGCACCCCGCTCCCTGAACCGGTTTCAGAAAGGCGGGGTGCATCTCTTTTGTTTTTTATTCTGCTGCCATCTCAGCCACATCCTCGGGGCTGAAATCGCCCAAGGGCAGGATGAGCCGGCCCAGCGTCTCCTGCGGCAGGGCGGCAAGCCGGGCACTCTCGTCCGCAATTTCGGCAGGGCAGAGGACGTGCACGCCGTCCGCCCCGGTCTCCACCCGGGCGCGGTGGCCGGTGGCAATGTACTGGATGCCCAGCCGGTCAGCCGCCGCCAGCAGGGCGGGGAAGCGCAGGTCGGCCGGGGCAGCGGTCTCCTCAGCCAGCTGACTGGCCAGTTCGCTGGCATTCAGGGTGATGCACTCGATGCCCAGAGCCTTGGCGGCTTCCCTGGCGGCATCCACAACGGGGTCATCGGTGCACAGACGCACCACAGCGCCCATCACCGCAAAGCCCTGCTGCTGTAAAATGCGGACAGCTGCTTTGCAGCCCGTGCCGCCGCACAGGCCCACCAGCACCTTGTCCTGCTGTTCATAGGTATCGAACCCGCTGCCGGGCAGAAATGTATCGCTCATCGTCCCTGTCTCCCTCCGTGTGCCTGACTTTGTGCCACGGCCAGCTGGTCGCAGCGCTCGTTTTCCGGGTGGCCTGCATGGCCCTTGACCCAGACATAGGTGATCTTGTGCCGGGCTTCCTGCTCCAATGCCTGTTCCCACAGGTCGGGGTTCAGGGCAGGGGAGCCGTCGGACTTTTTCCAGCCCCGGCGCTTCCAGCCCCTGGCCCAGCCCTTTTCCAGCCCATTGATGACGTACTGGCTGTCAGAGCACAGCCGCACCTCACAGGGCTCCTTGAGCTGGCGCAGGGCCTCGATAAAGGCGGTCAGCTCCATCCGGTTGTTGGTGGTGGAAGCATCGCCGCCGCTGAGCTCTTTTTCGTAGACCTTGCCGTTGAAACGGTAGCGCAGCACTGCGCCCCAGCCGCCCGGGCCGGGGTTGCCGCTGCACGCGCCATCGGTGTAAACTTCGACTTGTTTCATCTGTTTCTCCCGGAACTTGAATTTTTGGATACTTCTATTTAGAGCTATTTTTCCGGTTCTGTCAAGAGGAAAACGTATCATCCCCGGCTTTTCCGGCAAAGCTTTGAATTGACAAAGTGGACAAGAAATACTATACTGTTTGTAACAAAATGCGTATAGGGGCGCACCGGTGCGGTGTGTCCGGCCGGAACGGGGCAGTGCCGCGGTCGCATCGAACAGATGGACTGACAGGGCAGAAATTACTCCGTTCCGGCCATCCCAGTGCCGAAAACGGGCATGGAAGCGAAAAATTCTATACGATGGTTTCGATGGGAGCGGCGGTGTGTTTGCTGCTCCTTCATAGCAGACAGGCCGCTCGCAAAGGGGTGTGCCTGCGTTTTGTAATTGATTTTGGAGGTACCGCATGGCACAGGTCAAAGAACAGAACCCGGCTCAGGCTCAGAACAATCCGAACAGAAACAGTGAATCCGGCGGGGAAAAGCGTACCCGCACCCGCCGCCCTTATTATAACCGGCGGCCCCGCCGTTCTCAGCAGCCCAAGGAGGCCGCTGTGCCCATCCACATCTACCCGCTGGGCGGTCTGGGCGAAGTGGGCAAGAACATGACCGTGTATGAGTGCAACGGGGATATGATCATTGTGGACTGCGGCCTTGTATTCCCGGACAGTGAGATGTACGGCGTGGACATGGTCATCCCCGACTTTACCTTTGTGGTGCAGAATAAGGACAAGATCAAGGGTCTGCTCATCACCCACGGCCACGAAGACCACATCGGCAGCATTCCCTACCTGCTGCAGAAGTTTGATCTGCCCATCTACGGCACCCGGCTGACCTGCGGCCTCATCCGGAACAAGCTGGAGGAGTTTGGCCTGGCGGGCAAGACCAAGTTCGTGGAGATCACCCCCAAGCAGAAGATCAAGCTGGGCTGCTTTACCGTGGAGCCCATCCATGTCAACCACTCCATCCCCGATTCCGTGGCCTTTGCCATTGACAGCCCCGCCGGAACGATCATCCAGACCGGCGACTTCAAGATCGATTACACCCCGCTGGCCTGCGGCGTGACCGACCTGACCACCCTTTCGGAGTATGGTCAGAAGGGTGTGCTGGCTCTGCTGAGCGATTCCACCAACGCCGAGCGCCCGGGCTTTACCGCCACGGAGCAGAAGGTGGCCGCCGGTGTCCGCAACCTGTTTGCCCGTGCCCGGAACAAGCGCATCATCATTGCGACCTTTGCGTCCAATATCTACCGCGTCCAGCAGATCATTGATCTGGCCGTGGAGGATGGCCGCAAGGTGGCGTTCAGCGGCCGCAGTATGGTCAATAACACTGCCATGGCGCAGGAGCTGGGCTATATGCACATCCCCGAGGGCACCCTTATCAGTGTGGATGAGCTGAACCAGTACCCGCCGGAGCAGGTGGTGCTGATCACCACCGGCAGCCAGGGCGAGCCCCTGAGCGCCCTTTCCCGCATGGCCTCCTGCAGCCACCGCCAGGTGCGGGTGGGCCCCGGCGACTTCATCATCATCTCCGCCAACCCCATTCCCGGCAACGAGAAGAGCGTAACCAAGATCGTCAACGGTCTGCTCCTGCTGGGTGCGGAGGTCATCTACGAGAGCATGTATGATGTCCATGTTTCCGGCCACGCCTGCCAGGAGGAGCAGAAGCTGATGCTCACCCTGACCAGACCCAAGTATTTCCTGCCCGTGCACGGCGAGTACAAGCAGCTGAAAAAGCATGCTCTGACCGCTGCGTCTCTGGGCATTCCCACCAGCAACATCCTCATTGCCGAGAACGGCTCCAACGTCATCCTGAGCCGGGACGAGATCAAACTGGGCGAGCCTGTTACCGCCGGTGCCGTGATGGTGGACGGCTTGGGCGTGGGCGATGTGGGCAATGTGGTCCTGCGTGACCGCAAGCATCTCTCTGAGGACGGTCTGGTCATCATCGTGGCCACCGTGGACAGCAAGACCGGCAAGGTGCTGGCGGGGCCTGACCTTGTGAGCCGCGGCTTTGTCTATGTGCGCGAGAACGAGAGCCTGATGGACGGGGCCCAGAGCATTGTGGAAAACGCGCTGGATCGCTGCGTGGAAGAGCATGTGCGCGACTGGAACAGCGTCAAGACCCGAGTGCGTGAGGCGCTGAGCAGCTATATCTACCGCCGCACCAAGCGCAGCCCGATGATCCTCCCCATTCTGATGGAGGTATAAGCCGGAAGCCGCCCCGCCGGGGCAGGCAGACCAGGAGGCAGAAGATTCCATGAAACAAAAACCGAGATGGACGTTGGAAATGCTGATCGCCGCGCTGGCAGTGCTGTGTGCACTGCTGACACTGGCGCTTCTGGTGCAGCGGCCCGCGGGCTGGCCTGCGCTGGCAGTGCTGGTGGTGCTGTGGGGCATCGGCATCTGCGTTTTCCGGTATCAGCTGCGGCGCTGGACCGCCAAGTGGGTGGCTGGCGGCAGCTTTGAAAATTCCAGGACCCAATACAGCCTGGAATCCCTCTCTCAGCCGGCAGCTCTGCTTTCTGGCGAGACGGTGCTGTGGTATAACAGCCGCTTCCGCACGGCGCTGCTGGGCGGCGAGGACCGGCTTGCAGGCAGGGCACAGAAGCTGCTGCCCGGCCTGGATACCGCACAGGCCCGCACCCCGGAAGGGCAGCAGCTCAATCTGGCCGACGGTGTGTGGAATGTGCACAGCAGTACCGTGCCGGGCGGCAGCGAGAGCATGACGCTGCTCGTGTTCAATGAGGAGACCGCCCTGCGCAGGATCGAAACGGAGTACAAGGCCAGCCGCCCGGGGTACATGGTGTTCCTGGTGGACGGCTACGACGATGTGTTCAGCGATATGCTGGACAGTGAGCGCGCCCGCCTGCTGGAGGGCATCAACCGGGTGCTGGAGGATATGATCGGCCGGGGCACAGGCTTTCTGCGCCGCGTTGCCAGCGGCCGTTATATCGCCGTGGTGGAAGAGCGCCATCTGGAGCAGTATGCCCAGCGCGGCTACGATGTGCTGGATAAGATCCGTGCTCTGGACCCCAGCGTGAATCTGTCCATCTCCATTGGCATCGGACGCGGGGCCAAGACCCTGCGGGAAGCCCAGGATATGGCCGTGCAGGCGCTGGATATGGCGCAGGGCCGCGGCGGCGATCAGGCCGCTGAGATGACCCCGGACGGGTTCACCTTTTACGGCGGCGTGAGCCACGGCGTGGAAAAGCGCAGCAAGGTGCGCAGCCGCATCGTGGCCGACCAGCTGGTCAGGCTTGTCAAGGAGGCGGACCATGTGGTCATCATGGGCCACCGGATGAGCGATCTGGATGCCATCGGCGCTGCCGAGGGCGTGCTGCGCATCTGCAAGATCTGCGATGTCCCGGCGGTGATCGCCGTCAGACGGGATGCCACACTGGCGGGCAGTCTGATCGATGCCCTGTGCCGGGCCGGGCAGGCAGATGATTTCATCGACCCCAAGGGGGCTTTGCCCATTATCTCCAAGAAAACGCTCTGCGTGGTGGTGGATACATACCAGCTGGGCCTTGTGGAAAGTAAGGAGATCCTGGAAAGGTGCGGCAAGGTGGCTGTCATCGACCACCACCGCAAGGGCGTGGGCTTCATCGAGCATGCAGACCTTGTCTGCCACGAGCCCTACTCCTCCTCGGCCAGTGAGCTGGTCACGGAGCTTTTGCAGTATGTGGGCGACCGGGACGACAAGCCCAGCCGGGTAGAGGCAGAGGGTCTGCTCTCGGGCATTATGCTGGATACCCGGGACTTCACCCTGCATACCGGCGTGCGCACGTTTGAAGCCGCCGCCGCTCTGCGCCGCTACGGTGCGGAGACGGAGCGGGTGCGCCAGCTCTTTGATGTGACCATGGTAGAGTACAACGCCAAGGCAGACCTTGTGGAGGCTGCCCAGATGTACCGCAACTGTGCCATTTCCGTCAGCGGCGAGGTGGCCCCCGAGGCCCGTGTTGCCATTGCGCAGGCAGCCAACGACCTGCTGACCATCCAGAATGTGGAGGCCAGCTTTGTGGCCGTGCAGGTGGGGAGCGGCGTGAATATTTCCGCCCGCAGTCTGGGAGCGGTCAATGTTCAGGTCATCATGGAAAGTCTGGGCGGCGGCGGCCACCAGACCATGGCGGCGGCCCAGCTCAAGCATATCACCCCCGAGGCAGCCCGGGCACGCATCCAGACCGCCATCGACCAGTACCGTGAGAGCCAGAAGAAGCCGCTCTCCAAAAATGAACCTGAATCCAGAAAAAAGGAGAAGCAGGGATGAACCATTACGATTATCTCATCGTAGGCGCAGGCCTTTACGGTGCGGTGTTCGCCCAGCAAGCAAAAAAGGCGGGCAAAACATGCCTTGTGATTGATAAGCGCGGCCACGTTGCCGGAAATATCTACACCGAGGAAGTGGAGGGCATACAGGTCCACCGCTATGGTGCCCACATCTTCCACACCAGCAGCAAGGAGGTGTGGCAGTATGTGAACCAGTTTGCGGAGTTCAACCGCTACACCAACAGTCCCGTTGCCAACTATCACGGCGAGATCTACAATCTGCCCTTCAATATGAACACCTTCAATAAGATGTGGGGTGTGGTGACCCCCGCCGAGGCCAAGGCAAAGATCGAGGAGCAGAAGCGGGAAGCAGGCATCACCGACCCGAAAAATCTTGAGGAGCAGGCCATCAGTCTGGTGGGCACGGACATTTACGAAAAGCTCATCAAAGGCTACACCGGCAAGCAGTGGGGCCGCCCCTGCACCGAACTGCCGGCTTTCATCATCAAACGCCTGCCGGTCCGCTTTACCTACGACAACAACTACTTCAACGCGCTGTATCAGGGCATCCCCGATGGCGGCTATACCGCCATGGTGGAAAAGATGCTGGAGGGCATCGAGGTGCGGCTGAATGTGGATTATCTGGCCGACCGGGAGAACCTGAACGCACTGGCCGACAAGGTGGTTTACACCGGCCCGGTGGATGCCTACTTTGGCTACCGGCTGGGGGCCCTGCAGTACCGCAGCGTCCGCTTTGAGACGGAGGTGCTGGACACCGACAACTACCAGGGCAACGCCGTGGTGAACTATACCGATGCCGAGACCCCGTACACCCGCATCATCGAGCATAAGCACTTTGAGTTTGGCACCCAGCCCAAAACGGTGATCAGCCGGGAGTACAGCGCCGAGTGGAAGCCGGGCGATGAGCCCTATTACCCCGTCAACGATGAAAAGAATGGCGCGCTTTACGCAAAATACAAAGCGCTTGCCGATGCCGAGACAAAGGTCATTTTTGGCGGCCGGTTGGGCGAGTACAAGTATTATGATATGGATAAGGTGATCGAAGCAGCATTGGATGCGGCGGGGAAAGAGTTGGCGTGAACTGCTGATCGCCGCACGAGGGGAGTTTCTCCGGCAAGTGTCCGCTGGGGTGGGACCCTGTTGCCGCGCAGCGGCAATAGGGCGGGCGATGGAATGGCCCGTTTCACTTGCGGGAGAAAGCTCCCGGAGATGCGGTAGCCCCCGACCGTTGACGGAAACGCGCAATTGCTGTATACTAGCCATAGAAATCCACCGGTTCCCCGGTGAGAAGTGAGGGATAACACCATGAAAGTGATTCTGAAGCAGGACGTAAAGGGCATTGGCAAGAAGGATGAGATCCATGAGGTCTCCGACGGCTACGCCCGCAACTTTCTGTTCCCGCGCAAGCTGGCCGCTGTGGCCGATGCTTCTGCGGTGAATATCGCACGCGGCAAGGAGGCCGCTGCGGATTTCCACGAGGCTGAAACTGTGGCCGCCGCACAGGCTGTGGCCGCAAAGATCGAGGGCAAGACCGTGACCATCAAGGCCAAGGGCGGCGCATCCGGCCGCCTGCACGGCAAGGTCACCGGCAAGGAAGTTGCCGAGGCTCTGGCCCAGCTGGCCGGTTCTCCCATTGATAAAAAGAAGATCGAGCTGGAGACCAAGGACATCAAGGATGCCGGTGTGTTCAACGCAAAGGTGCGCCTGTATGTCGGTGTCGTGGCTTCCTTCAAGATCATGGTGGAAGTAGAACAGGCCTGATTGAAACGCCATCTGCGCCCCCTGCCTTCAGGGGGCGTTTTTGGCGTTTTGGGAAGCTGGCCCAGTATGGAGGGGGATGAACCATGCCCAACGAACAACGACATTATTCCAATGAACTGAATCTGGAGAGTGTGGGCATCAATCTGCCCTACAATATGCAGGCCGAGCAGAGCGTGCTGGGCGCGGTGCTGCTCAAGCCTGAGACCCTGACCGATCTGGTGGAGATCATCCGGCCGGAAATGTTCTACACCCGGCAGAACGCCCAGATCTATTCTGAGATGCTGCGCCTGTTTACGGCAGACCAGACCATCGACTTTGTCACCCTGCTGGATGCCGTCATCTCCGATGGCGTGTTCCCCAGTGCAGACGAGGCAAAGGTCTACCTGACCGGTCTGGCCGAGACGGTGCCCAGCATCTCCAATGTGAAGGCTTACGCCCAGATCGTGCAGGAAAAGTATCTGGTGCGCCAGCTGATGGGCGTTGCCAAGGACATTCTGCAGGACGCGGGCGATGAGCCGGACGCTGACCTGCTGCTGGAAAATGCGGAGCAGCGCATCTACGAGATCCGCTCCGGGCGGGATTCCAGCGCGTTGACCCCGCTTTCCTCCAGTATGGTGGAGACGCTGACCAACCTGCAGAAGATCAGCGGCCCGGATGCCGACAAGTACAAGGGCATCCCCACCGGCTTCCGTCTGCTGGATACCGTCCTGACCGGCCTGGGCCGCGGCGACCTCATCATTCTGGCCGCCCGCCCCGGTATGGGCAAGACCAGTTTTGCGCTGAACATTGCCACCCGCGTTGCCATGCAGCAAAAGGTGCCGGTGGCCATTTTCAGCCTGGAAATGACCAAGGAGCAGCTGACCAACCGCATCCTTTCGGCGGAAGCTGGCATCGACAGCCAGGCTTTCCGTACCGGTGCCCTCCGCAGTGAGGACTGGGAGTATCTGGCACTGGCAACGGAAAAGCTCCACGATGCCCCCATCTATATGGACGACACCTCAGGCATCACCATCACCGAGATGAAGGCGAAGATCCGCCGGGTCAATCAGGACCCCACCCGCCCCAATGTGGGCCTGATCGTTATCGACTACCTGCAGCTGATGACCACCGGCCAGCGCAGCGAGAACCGCGTGCAGGAGATCAGCTCCATCACCCGAAACCTGAAGATCATGGCAAAGGAAATGAATGTGCCCATCATCGCGCTTTCTCAGCTGTCCCGTGCGGTGGAGAAGCAGGGCAACAACTCTTCTCACCGGCCCCAGCTGTCGGACCTGCGTGACTCCGGTTCCATCGAGCAGGATGCCGACTGCGTCCTCTTCCTTTACCGTGATTCCTACTACGCCAGCCAGAACCCCGATGGGGCCGAGGTGGATGCCGATACCGCGGAGTGCATTGTGGCAAAGAACCGCCACGGCGAGACCAGCACGGTGCCGCTGGGCTGGGATGGCGCACACACCCGCTTTATGGATGTGGACTTCAAACGCTGATGAACGACGAAACATCAAAATTGATCGCAAAAGTAGAACGCTTTGCCCGGCAGGAGCAGCTGTTTGCGCCTGCGGAGCCGGGCCGGGCTCTGCACCTGTGCGCTGCCGTTTCGGGTGGAGCCGACAGCATGGCGCTGCTGCGGGTGCTGCTGGAACTGCGGGAAACCTTTGGGTATCCCCTTACGGCCTGCCATGTCAACCACGGCCTGCGGGGTGAAACTGCGGACCGGGACGAAGCCTTTGTCCGGGCCGAGTGTGCCCGGCTGGAGGTGCCGCTGACAGTCTTCCGCCCGGCAGATGTGGGAATGGCTGTGCCGCCCCATGCCGGGGAGGACTGGGCCCGCAGACTCCGCTATGCCTGCTTTGCCCAACTGCTGGCAGGCGGGATAGACTGCATTGCAACGGCCCATACTGCTACTGACCAGGCCGAGACCCTGCTGTTCCGGCTGGCCCGGGGCACCGGGCTGCACGGGGCAGGGGGCATCCGGCCCAGGCGGCCCGGCTACTGCCGCCCGCTGTTGGGCCTGACCCGGGCCGAGACCGAAGCGCTCTGCGCCGCCTTTGAGCAGGGCTGGGTGACGGACGAGACGAACGAGTCCGATGCTTACGCCCGCAACCGCCTGCGCCATGGGGCCGTTCCGGCCTTGCGCAGCGTCAACGATGCGGCAGAGGAAAATCTGGCCCGCTTCTGTGAAAAGGCGGCCCGCGCGGATGCCTACTTTGCCAGGCAGGCAGAACAGTTGCTTTCCATCGCACGTCTGGATGCAGCCCAGACTGCCCGCAAGGCCCCGAAAGCCAAGGCGGCATGGCGGCTGGAGCCGCTGCAGGGCGCTGACCCGCTCATTCTGGAAGCAGCGCTCCACAGCCTTGTTGCCCCGGTGCGGGATGCCGAGGAAAAGTACATCCGCCTGCTGGCAGAGCTGGTGGAGCAGGGGAGCGGGGCGGTGCAATTGACCGATATGGTCCGCTTCTGCGCAGGCGGCGGGATGCTCTGGCAGGAAGAGGGCCGGCCGGAAGCGGCTGCGACCCCTGCGTTTTCGCTGCCGTTTGCCCCTGCCGATGGGGCGGAATTTGCCTTGCCCGGGGGCCAAACCCTGAAAACACGGCTTTTTGTAAGCGGTTTTCGAGAAAAAACACAGGGTGTTCATAAAAAAGACTTAAAAAATCGGGCGGATTATGCTAGAATAACCTTGTTATATTCTGCCCTTACGCTGCGCACCCGTCAACCGGGAGACCGGTTTCGGCCTGCGGGGCGGGGGTTGAGCAAGCCCCTGCGCAAATGGATGAATGAGGCAGGCATTCCTGCCGGAATACGAGAGGGCCTGCCGCTGCTGGCGGCGGGCAGTGAGATCCTGTGGGTCTGTGGGGAGGGCTTTGCCGAGGGGCTGGCCCCGGACGAGGAGACTGTACAGATCTTGCAGTTGGAATTGGAAAATGGAGGAACAACCCATGAGCATGAATGACGATATCAAGAACATCCTGGTCAGTGAGGAAGCACTGAAAGCCAAGGTTGCCGAACTGGGTGCACAGATCAGCAGGGATTACGAGGGCAGAAACCTTGTCCTCGTCTCCATCCTCAAGGGTTCGGTGGTCTTTATGGCCGACCTGATGCGGGCTGTGACCATCCCTTGCAGCATTGATTTTATGGTCGTGTCCAGCTACGGCGGCAGCAATACCACCACCAGCGGTCTGGTCAAGATCATCAAGGATCTGGACGGCGACCTGTCCGGCAAGGACGTGCTGATCGTGGAGGACATTCTGGATACCGGTGTCACCCTTTCCAAGCTGGTGCCCATGCTCAAGATGCGCAACCCGAATTCCGTGAAGATCTGCACCATTCTGGACAAGCCCAGCCGCCGCAAGGCCGACATCCAGCCCGATTACGAGGGCTTCCAAGTGCCGGACGAGTTTGTGGTGGGCTATGGTCTGGACTACGATGAGAAATACCGCAACCTGCCCTATGTGGGTGTGCTGAAACCGGAAATCTACGCATAACAAAAACGAATTAGAACTGGAGTTGATCCCTTTTGCAACCGAAACGACCTCGCTTTAATCCCCTGATCCTGGCGCTGGCATTGGCCGGTGTTCTGATGATCTGGTCGGTGCTGGGCACCAGCGACAGCAGTACCGGCGGCTCCACCATGAGCTACTCGACTGTGGTGCACTACTTTGAGAACAATCAGGTCACAGCCTTTACGCTGGACCGCAACACCAGCATCATCACCCTGACGCTGAAGGAGGGCAAGCAGGAGCTGCCCGAAACCACAGGTGCCACCGCTGCCACACAGGCCTCCGGCGGTCTGCTGAGCAATCTGTTCTCCTCCTCCACCTCTTCCGTGGGGGCGACCAGAAACGATGACGGCACGGTGACGGTGCGCTACAAGCTGCCTTACGCCTATGTGTTCATCGAGAATGTCCAGCAGTATATCGATTCCTACGACGCAGCCAACCCGACCGCGCCCATGGAGTACGATTACACCACCCTGAAGGAGTCCATCCCCTGGATGGAGATCCTGTTCTACCTGGGAATGCTGGGCTGCACCGGCTTCCTGCTCTTCTCCATGATGCGCGGCGGCGCTGGCGGCGGCGGTATTATGAACGTGGGCAAGGCCAAGGTGAAGGACGAGCACGAGAACAAAAAGACCGCGACCTTTGCCGACGTTGCCGGTGAGGACGAGGAAAAGGAAGAGCTGAAGGAGGTCGTGGAGTTCCTCAAGAGCCCCGACAAGTTCAACACGCTGGGTGCCCGCATCCCCCACGGCGTTTTGCTGGTGGGCCCTCCGGGTACCGGTAAGACCCTGCTGGCCCGTGCCTGCGCCGGTGAGGCGGGGGTGCCCTTCTACTCCATTTCCGGATCCGACTTCGTGGAAATGTATGTCGGTGTCGGCGCGTCCCGTGTGCGTGACCTGTTTGATAAGGCCAAAAAGACCATGCCCTGCATCATCTTCATCGATGAGATCGATGCCGTGGGCCGTCAGCGCGGCGCAGGTCTGGGCGGCGGCCACGACGAGCGGGAGCAGACCCTGAACCAGTTGCTGGTCGAGATGGACGGCTTTGAGGCCAACGATGGTGTCATCGTGATGGCAGCCACCAACCGTGCCGACATTCTGGATAAGGCACTGCTCCGTCCGGGCCGCTTTGACCGTCAGGTCTATGTGGGCCTGCCCGATGTCAAGGGCCGCGAGGAGATCCTCAAGGTCCACACCAAGAATAAGCCTCTGGCTCCCGATGTCTCCCTCAGAGTCATCGCACAGCGCACCGCAGGTTTTGCAGGTGCTGACCTGGAGAACCTGGTCAATGAGGCCGCTCTGCTGGCTGCCCGCCGCAGCCGCAAGGCCATCACCATGGAGGACATCGAGGAAGCTTCCATGAAGGTCATGGCAGGCCCTGAGAAGAAGAGCCGCGTTGTGACTGCCGAGGAAAAGAAGCTGACCGCCTACCATGAGGCGGGCCATGCCGTGGCAGGCTTCTATTGCAAGCACCACCCCCGCGTGCACGAGATCACCATCATCCCCCGCGGCCAGGCTGGCGGCTACACCATGTATCTGCCTGAAAAGGATCGCAGCTATGTGACAAAGGGCGAGATGTTTGAGGATATCGTTTCCAGCCTGGGCGGCCGTGTGGCCGAGCAGCTGATCCTGGAGGATATCTCCACCGGTGCCTCCAACGACCTGCAGCAGGCAACCAACATTGCCCGCCAGATGATCACCAAGTACGGCTTCTCCGAGCGCCTGGGCCCTGTGGTCTACGGCACCTCGCAGGAGGAGACCTTCCTGGGCCGTGATTTCACCCAGGGCAAGGGCTACAGCGAGAGCACCGCTGCCGAGATCGACGGCGAGATGCGGGATATCATCGATGAGGCTTACGAGACCTGCCGCCGCACCCTGACGGAGCACATCGACCAGCTCCATGCGCTGGCACAGGCTCTGATGGAACGCGAAAAGCTCAACGAGAAGGAGTTCAACACCGTGATGGCTGGCGGCAAGCTGCCCCCGCGTGACGGTGACGAGCCTGCACAGGAACCCGCCGCACCGGCAGCCCCTGTGGAGACCGCAGAACCTGCCGAGAGCGCAGAGCCCGCTGAACAGGCGGAGCAGGCCGTGCTGGGCGAGGAAATGCCCGACCCGGCGCAGGATGCCCCGCAGGAAAACGAATGATCGAAGGGAGCGAGTGTCGTGGAGGAAAATTTTAACCCGGTCGCACGCACCCGGGCCAACTATTATACCCCGGGCAGCCCGGTGCAGTTCGTCTGTGTGGAACTGCTCAAGGGCGAACTCAGCGGCGAGAACGCAGTCTGCCTGACCTTCAAGAACATCTCCAAGGTTACCCTGACTGCACTGGAGATCCACTTCAAGTGCAAGGGCGTGGACGGTATCATCCTGTGTGAGGATGCCTTTGAATACCGCGAGATCGAGGTCAAGCCCGGTGAGAGCTTTGGCATGGACGATGCCGTGTTCGTGACCCAGAAGGCCATCACCAGCGTGGATGTGGTCCTGAAGAACGTATACAGCGGCAAAAAGGTCGTGCATCTGGATGCCATCAAGCGCGTCCGCCTGCCTGCCCCGCGCCGCCTGAGTCCGGAGCTGGAAAAGGCACTGGAGAGCCGGATGAACCGCACCGGCCTCAAGTATATGCCGCAGGTGTTCGAGAACGGCTGGTACTGTGCCTGCGGTTCCTTCCACCCGAAGGAAGAGGACACGGTCTACTGCACCGAGTGCGGCTGTGACCGCATCCTGCTGCAGAACGCCCTGAACACCCTGCTGCAGCCCGGCCAGAAGGCCGCCCCTGCAGAGCAGGCCCCGGCGGCAGAGGCCACCCGCGTGGTGAGCGCCGCTCCGCAGGAAGAGCCGACCCGCATCGTGGCCAGCGCGCCGGTGCAGGCAGAACCCACTCGGGTCATCCCGACGGCCCGCCCGGCAGAGCCTGTCGGCGCACCGACCAGCTTTGCACCGCCGGTGGAACACACCCCTGTTCCGGAAGCAGAGCCTACCCGGGTGCTGGATGCCGCCACCCGCGCGGCGTTCCCCGGCAGCGGTGCAGCGGCTGTGGATGACGAGGGCACCCGTGTGATGCCTGCTGCTGCCCGCCGTGCCGCCCCGGCCCGCCAGCCGGAACCCGAGGTGGAGCAGTACGATGAGGAGGACGATGTGGAAGAGAGCCGCGACGGCATTGCCGAGACCCTCGTCCGCTGGGTCCCGCCCATCACCGCCATCGTCTGCGCAGGCATTGCGCTGTGGGGCTTCGTCTATTATCAGTTTATGATGTAAATGAATGACGGAGGAGGCTGCGCTTCCTCCGTTTTTTGGTTGTACGAAGGAGAAACGTTATGCCCGACGAAGCACTGCAAACCGCTTTTGAGATCAAAACTACCTGCGATGAGATCAGCCGCAAGCTGCTGCGCTGGCACTGGGAGAACAAACCCGGGGAGCACAGCCTGGGAGCCCTGCTGGATCACATCCGCACCCGCCAGCAGGAGAGCCCCGAATATTATGACCGTCTGCCCGATCTGGCGGGCCGAAACAGCTGGCAGCAGCTGGATACCACCCTGTGTATGCGGGTGCTGCTGGACCCTGAAAAGGATGCTGCCCGCCCGCTGGATCTGCTGGGCAATACGGAGCACCCCGCTGCTGCCCGCCGGGCCTGCAACGCGGTGCGCACTGCCCGCAATGAAGCGGCCCATGCCTCCGACCACACGGCGGCTGCGCAGGCGGCGATCCTCTTCAACGAGGCAGTGGAAGCACTGGAAGAGGGATATGCAGGCGCGCCCCTGCGCACCAGTGAGCTGGGCCAGTATTACCGGCTGGCTGAGGATTATCTGAGCCGCTGCGGGGCCAAAAAGCCCATTGCGTCGGCGGCCCCGGAAGAGAAAGCCCCTCGCGCGGCAAAGTCCGGCCAGAACACTGCGGGCAGGAAGAAAGAGGGGGCTTCCGGCAGTGCATCCCGCCGCAGCACAAAGCAGAACACGAGCGGCCGCAGCTCCGGCGGCAGACCCCAGAACCGGAAGCAGGGCGGCAGCCGGAACAGCCGTGCCCGGGCCAGACAGAAGCAGAAACAGGCCAACCGCACCGTTCTGCTGGTGCTGCTGGCGATCCTGGCCGTGGGTCTGCTGATTCGCGGCTTTACCATGAACTGGCAGTGAAAGAGTGAGGGAACTATGAAGCAAAAACTGATTTTTCTGGATATTGACGGTACTTTGCTGCCTCCCGGTGAGATGACCGTTCCGGCCAGTGCCGTGGAGGCCATCCGGCAGGCCCGGGCCAACGGCCACAAGGTGTTTCTGTGCACCGGCCGTAACCTGCGCATGACGAAGCCGCTGCTTGCCTACGGTTTCGATGGCTTTGTCTGCTCTGCAGGCGGCTATGTAGGCTGTGATGGGAAAATTCTCGTGGATCTTCCCATGGAGCCTGCGCAGGTCGAGGGCCTGCGGGAGGTGCTGGGGCGTGCCGGTGCCGAGTGCACACTGGAAGCCCGGGATGATACTTACGGCGGCATCAGGATGATCGAGCGGTTCGCCCATTTGTTCCCCCGCAAGCCGGGGCAGCTGAACAGCGAGGCCGAGCGCTGGCGCAAAACGATGGAGTATGGCATGACCATCCGGCCCATTGAGGAATACCACGGAGAGCCGGTTTACAAGGTGGTGTTCATCGCCCCCAACGAGGCTTGCCTTGCTGAAGCAAAGCAGTTGTATGAGGATCAGTTCATCTTCTGCGAGTCCCGGCTGGGGGATACCCCGTCAGCCATCGTCAACGGGGAACTCATCAACCGCAAGTTTAACAAGGGCACCGGCATCAAGGCCATTTGTGATAATCTGGGGTGTTCGCTGGCCGATACCATCGGCTTTGGCGACAGCGACAATGACCTGCAGATGACCGATGTGGTAGGCATCAGCGTCTGCATGGCCAATGGTTCCGACAACTTGAAAAAGCTCTGCGACCGCATCTGCCCGGCTGTGACGGAGGACGGCGTGGCAAGGGAGCTCAAAACTCTGGGCCTGATCTGAGAGCAGCCTTCCACAAAAGAAGAGATGATAATAAAAAATTCCCGCTCCATCGAGCGGGAATTTTTGTTAGAGATGGTTATTTCTGATGGACTGCCTTGTGATATACCGCGTAGGCGATCACGGCAGAGAGGGCCTCTGTGATCCAGAAGGCGTGCCAGACACCGGTAGGGCCCATGCGGCCGCACAGCACCCACGCAATGGGCATGATGAAGATGATGTAGCGGCAGAGGGAGATGACCAGCGAGGGCACGCCCTTGCCCAGACCTTCCAGCGCGCCGGAGGAGGTGGTAGACACTGCCGAGACGATGAATCCCAGGCAGATGATCCGCAGGGCGGTCTGGCCGATGGCGATGGTCTCGGGGTTAGAGGTGAACAGACCCATCAGCGGGCCTGCAATGGTCAGGCAGAGCAGGGTGCCAATGGCCATGATCCCGGCGCTCAGGCCCAGTGTCAGGTTGTAGAGCTTGGACACACGGCCATGCTCCCTGGCACCGTAGTTGTAGCCCACCAGCGGGCGCATCCCCTGCACGATGCCGTTGGCCGGCAGGTAAAGGAAGGTCTGGAGTTTGTAGTAGATGCCCAGTACCGTCACATAGCTCTGGGAGTAGACCGCCAGCAGGCCGTTCAGGAAGGTGACCAGCAGGCTGGGCAGGGCCAGATTCAGGATGGCCGGTACACCGATGGCATAGAGCTTGCCGTCAAGGGCGGCATCGAACCGCAGGCAGCGGCGGGAGAAGCGGACGGCGACTTCGGTGGTGCAGTAGACATAGAGGTAGACCACAAGAGAAACGGCCTGCCCGATGCCGGTGGCAAGGGCCGCACCGGCAATGCCCAGAGCGGGCACCGGCCCAAGGCCGAAGATGAGGACGGGGTCGAGGACGATGTTGGTCACGCAGCCGGTGATCAGCGCCACCATGGCAACGTTCATCCGGCCAACGGACTGGAAGATCTTCTCAAAGGCGAGGTCTGCCATGTTGACCAGCGAGAACAGGAACACGATGGTGGAGTAGGTCACGCCCATGTCCACCAGAGTGGGATCGGTAGTGAAGCGGCGCAGGAAGCCGGGCATAATGGCAATGCAGAGGACCATGCCCAGCACGCCGTGCAGCAGGGAAAACATCATGCCGTGGGTGGCGGCCCGGTTGGCGTTTTCGTGGTCGCCTGCGCCGAGGTAGAGCGCGATCTGAGCATTGATGCCGATGCCGAAGCCGATGGCCACTGCATTGACAAAGTTCTGGATGGGAAACACCAGCGAAAGCGCCGTCATGGCCTGCTCGCTGATCTGGGCCACAAAGAGGCTGTCCACGATGTTGTACAGGCTGTTCACCAGCATCGAGATGACGTTGGGCAGGGCCATGGAGAGCAGCAGCGGGAACACCGGTCTGGTTTTCATAAAAGTATCGTTCATTTTCATTGCTCCTGAGGGTCAGATTTGGATTTGAAGGCAAAGCAAAAGCCACACAATGGCTTTTGTACCATTGTGTGGCGAAAAGTTGCAGAATGCTGTAAAAATCCACACGATATTTTATTGGCTCAAAGATACCACATCACAGGGATACTTGTCAAGGACTTTTTAAAATAAAAGTACGACTTTTTACAACGGGTCCTTGCCCTTGACAAGGGGCGCGGCGGCGGTAAAATAAGAACAGAACGCACAAAAGGAGGATCTGCCATGAAATGGATGATCGCGTCAGACCTGCACGGGTCGGCTTACTACTGCCGCAAAATGCTGGAGGCCTTTGAGCGGGAGGGAGCCGACCGGCTGTTCCTGTTGGGCGACCTGCTCTACCACGGCCCCCGCAACGACCTGCCCCGAGAGTATGCCCCCAAGGAGGTCATCCCCCTGCTGAACGGGAAAAAGGAGAAGCTGCTCTGCGTGCGGGGCAACTGTGATGCCGAGGTGGACCAGATGGTGCTGGAATTCCCCGTGCTGGCCGATTATGCGGTGCTTCCGGTGGGGCAACGGCTTATTTATGCGACCCACGGGCATATCTATCATGTAAAAAATCTGCCGCCGCTGGCCCCGGGAGATGTGCTGCTGCACGGGCACACCCATGTTCCGGCCTGGACAGAGTTCGGGCAGGGAAATCTTTACCTGAACCCGGGTTCTGTGAGCATCCCCAAAGAGGACAGCCCCCACAGCTACATGACCCTGGAAGGAAACACGATGCAATGGAAAGAACTGGAAAGCAGCGCTGTTTTCCATGAACTGACCCTTTGAAAAGTCCCACGGCCGGTTTTGCGGGCAGCTTGAAATTTGCCCACCGGTATGGTATGATAAAACTGAAAACAAATCGGCAAAGTTCCGCAGAGCAGTGCTGTGCGGGGCAGGAGCCTTTTTGTTTCCGCAATGAGTTAGCTAAAACTAACAAAATGACGAAAACAGCGGGCTGGACTTGTGCAGTTTGACAGGGGTGCCCGCAGATACAGTATGGAGGGGACAACAATGGTAGAAACGATCCTGAGGGTCGATGGTATGATGTGTGGTATGTGCGAGAGCCACATCAATGATGTGGTGCGCAAGGCCGCTCGGGTGAACAAGGTGACTTCTTCCCACACCAAGGGCGAGACGGTCATCGTCTCGGAGCAGCCGGTGGATGTGGAGGCGCTGAAGGCTGCCATTGCCGAAACGGGCTACACCGTGACCGGCGTGCAGACCAGGCCCTATGAGAAAAAGGGCTTCTTCTCGTTCCTGAAAAAGTAACAGCCCGGTGTTTCTGGCCGGGCTGATCATGCAAAACAGGAGGTATCTCGTTATGAGGATCTTGGTGTACGGCGCAGGCGTTCAGGGCTGTCAGCTGGCCCACAGTCTGGCACAGAACAAGAAAAATGTGGTCACCCTGCTGGCCCGGGGCGAGTGGAAGGAGGTCATTGACCAGAAGGGCCTGACCATCCGCCACATGCTCCAGCGGAAAACAACGGTGGATCGGATGCAGACGACAGATGTGCTGGCCCCCGAGGATGTGTATGACCTTGTGTTTGTCACGGTGCAGGCCGGGCAGCTGGCCGATGTGCTGCCCATCCTCAAGGCGAACCGGAGCCAGTACTTCATCTTTGTGGGCAATGATCCCTATGCGCAGGAGATGTTGCAGGCCATGCAGCGCCCGGTGGATAAGATCGCCTTTGGTTTCCAGAACAATGCAGGCCGCCGGGAGCATGACCGGCTGGTCAGTGTGCACATGGGAATGGGAATGACCGTTGGCGGCGCAACCGCTCCCCTGTCCGGCGCGTTCCGCCTGCGGCTGCAGGCTGCCTTTGAGGGCACCCACTACAAGCTGACCTATTACAGCGATATGGACGAGTGGCTCAAGAGCCACATCGCCTTTATCCTGCCCTGCGCCTATGCCTGCTATGCGGTGGATGGGGAACTTTCCCGCACCACAGTGGAACAGCGCAGGATGATCGTGGATGCCGCCTGGGAGTGCTGTGAGATGCTGAAAGCGGCAGGTGTACCCGTGAACGATGCGGAGAACACCGACCGCTACCGCGAGGGCACCAAACAGCGGAAAAAGACCGAGCGGATGGTCTACTGGATGGCGCAGACGGTCGTTGGGAAGTGGTGCATTTCGGATCACGCCATGCGTGCGGTGAGCGAGATGCAGTATCTGGATGAAGCGTTTGCCGCCCTGCGGGCCACCACATTGGTGGAGATGACTGCCTGGGATGAACTGCGCAGATCCCTGCCCAGAAAGAAGTAAGAGCCGGAAAATGTCCGGAGCATGAGAAAAAGCCTGTCGGTTTTTGCGCTGACAGGCTTTTTCTATTGGTTCAGCGCCCAGAAGGCGGCAAGCTGCTGCTCCAGCTCTGTGGTGCTGCGCAGGTATTGGAGCTGGTGCCAGTGGCGGGGGAACAGGCGGGTGTATTCGGCGCGGGCAAAGCGGTCATCCAACAGAAGCACCACGCCCCTGTCTTCCTGCGTGCGGATGACCCGGCCCGCCGCCTGCAGCACCTTGTTCATGCCCGGGAAACGGTAAGCGTAGTCGAAACCGGTGCCGCTCGCCTCGTCATAGTAACGGCGCAGGATCTCCTGCCGGGGGTTCACCTGAGGCAGACCTACCCCCACGATGGCACACCCGATGAGCCGGTCGCCCACCAGATCCACGCCCTCGCCAAAGATGCCGCCCATGACCCCGAAGCCCAGCAGTGTTTTTGCGGGGCTTGGGCCGAACTGTTCCAGAAAGGCCGCCCGGGCCGCGTCGTCCAGACCACTCTCCTGGGCCAGCGTCCCGATGTCCGGGTAACGGGCGGTGAAGTCCTCATATACCTGCCGCAGATAGGCGTAGCTGGGGAAAAAGGCCAGATAGTTGCCCACCTTGGCCCGGGCCAGTGCGGCCAGCGCATCCGAGACGGCCTGCACATTGGCCTCCCGGTCCCGGTAGCGGGTGGAGATGCCGGGCAGGCAGTAGAGCCCCAGATGTTCGGGCGGAAACGGGCTTTCCAGAGCCACGGCCCGGGCATCGGGACAGCCCAGCACGGAGCGATAGTAGCCCGGCGGGGTGAGTGTTGCGCTGAACAGTGCCGCGGCCCGCCCGGCGGCAAGGCTGGCATCCACAAAGGGGGCGGGGTCAAGGCAGAGCAGCTCCCATTCCAGCTCGCTGCCCCGGGCTGTCAGCTGGGTGACAAAATGCGCGTCGTACCGCTCTGCTGCCCGGGTGATATCCTGCACCGCAAAGTAGAGCTCCAGCAGCTGGGCGTGGGCATCGGCTTCCGGGTTGGCCTCCAGCCAGTCCTGCAGAGGGGCCTGCAGGCTGAACAGCAGCCGGAGCAGCTCCTTCGGCAGCTCTTGCAAAAAGACCGTGCCATCCTGCGCCAGCAAAGGCTCCGGCAGCGGGAAGACGGCTTCTGCCGGTTCAGTGTCCAGAAGGCTGGTCTGTTGGGTGAGATCCTCTGCCGGCGATTCGGTGGGCGCTGAACCCCGGCGGGGGGCCAGCTTCGTTACCGCCCGGCGCGCTTCCAGAAAGCCCTTGTCTGCCTTTGTCAACGCGGTTTTCAGTGCGCTTTTTCCTTTGCCGATGGCCCGTCTGGCATCGGTCAGGCTGCTCTTGCAGAACCGCGCCGAGTACATGGCTCTGGCCCGGTCCGGCAGGTTGTGAGCTTCGTCGATGAGAAAAATGTAGTCGCCCGCCGCATCGAAAAAGCGCCGCAGGTGCACGGTGGGGTCGAACAGATAATTGTAGTCTCCGATGACCACATCACACCACTCGCTCAGGTCCAGCCCCAGCTCAAAAGGGCAGACCCTGTGCCGCCGGGCGGTCTCGGTCAGGGCGGCCCGGTCATAGGGGACGGCGCTGTCCAGCAGGTCGGCCAGCGCATCCTTCAGCCGCTCGTAGTAGCCGTTGGCGTAGGGGCAGGCTTCCGGCAGGCAGGCGGGACGGCCCTCAGCATCCTTGCACAGGCAGGCCTTCTCCTTGGCCGAAAGGGTCACGCTGCGCAGGGAAAGCGCCGGGTCTGCCGCCCGCAGACGGGCCAGTGCATCCTCAGCAGCGGCCTGTGTCGTGTTGCGGGCGGTCAGGTAGAAAATCTTTTCCCCCTTGCCCTCGCCCATGGCTTTCAGGGCAGGGAAGAGAACACTCATCGTTTTGCCGATGCCGGTGGGTGCCTGGCAGAACAGCCGGGTACCGCCCTTCTGCTCTGCCTTGCCCGCAGCACAGGCGCGATAGACCTCCCCGGCAAGGGCACGCTGCCCGGGACGGTAGGCCGGAAACGGAAATTGCAGGGCCCCAAGGTTCCGGTTCCGGGCTTCCACCCAGTCCAGCTGCCGCCGTGCCCAGGGAAGATACTGCCGCAGCAGGTCGTTGAGAAACGCATCCAGCTCAGCGGCGGAGAAGTGCCGAGTATAGCGGATGATCTCATCGGTGTCAATCTGGTAATAGGTCAGCCGGACATCCAGTGTTTCCAGCTCCCGCTGCTCGGCGCAGATGGCCCCGTAGACCATGCCCTGCGCCCAGTGGCAGGGGTTCATGTCTTCCGTGATGGCATCGGTGGGCGCGGCGGTGGTCTTGATCTCGTCGATGACCACCGTGCCGTCCTCATCGGTAAAAATGCCGTCGGCACGGCCCTCGATGGTGAACCCGATTCCCTCCATCGTCCGCTCTGCCGTGAGGAACACCTCAGCGGCGTAGCCATCACCCGCCGCCTTCTGGAGCCTGCGGTGGATGCGTGCGCCCTCGTTGGCCCGGTCAAAGCCGGTAAAGCGGCTGTCGATACTGCCGGTGCGGAGCAGGAACTCCACCAGCTCCCGGACAGAGAGACGGATGGTTGGCATGGGGTTCACTTCCTTTCAGGTTGTGCACAGTATGTTGGGAAACTAAACCCCTCAGTCTCGCTATCGCTCGCCAGCCCCCCTAATAGTGGGGCCTCTGGCGTTACGTAAAGTTTTTTGGGGTTCCCCTTTACGCACAAACTACATCGCTTTGCCAAGGCCGCCCCTACTAGGGGCGGTGGCAGCCCAAAGGGCTGACGGTGGGGTTTAACAGCAGGGCCTACCCGAGACCCAGGATCTTTTGACAATTTGCTGCAACAGCATTCACCTGGTCAAAATCCACGGCGGCCCGGTAATAAGTCTCCAGCTCATCATGGCAGTTCTTGGCCTGAGCCATCAGGGCTACAGCCTGGTCGATGAGCTCGGAGGCAGCACGGTCGTTGAAGCGCAGGCGGGCGCGGAAGCCGGACAGATTCTCCCGGTCCACAAAGCGGGTGCAGCGCACGGCCTGCACGCCGGGCAGCTGGATGGGATGCCAGAGGTTGTCGGTCAAAAAAGCCAGCCGCAGGGCCGGAATGAAGATGTGGTCGATCTGATCTTCAGGGTGCATGGCGCAGGGGCAGGTGATGATGTGGTAGCCCCGGGCCAGCGCTTCGGCCCGGATGAGTTCCAGCAGCAGGCGGGAGACCGCCCCATAATCATCCCGGAATACCACATACCGGTCGGCCAGCGCTTCTACCGTGCCCCGGTAGAATACCATCCCCTTGGGGGTGATGGCTGAGAGCAGCCGCAGCTCCTCGCTGGCGGTGCCTTCGGTGCGGGGAAGCAGCCGGGTGCAGAGCCGCTTGACGTAGCGGCGCACCTTTTCAAAGTTGGCGCTGCAGGCTTCGGCCCGGCGGCTGTCCAGCATCAGGCTGCCCGCCGATGCGATATACCGGGCTGCCCGGCCCCGCAGGGCGGCATTCCGGGCAAACAGGGCCTTGACCTCGTCCCGGTGGGGAGCCAGCTTTCCGGCATCGATGGTGTGGTACAGGCTCACCACCAGCTCATCAGCCCCGGGCGCGTCCGGCTCCACCACATGGGGCGCGGTGGCATCGATGATGGCGCGTTTCTGGTCGAGGAGGATGACCCCGTCCAGACTGTCCGGGTCGCTGGCACAGTGGATCTTTTCGATGCGCTGGCCCTGCTGCTCGGCGGCCTGGGCCAGATGCTTCATCAAGGTGGATTTGCCGCATCCCGGCCCGCTTTTGATGAGAAGCATCTGCATCCCGGGCTCCCGGCGCAGCGGCTCAAAATAACCCTTGAAGCCCGCCGGTGTGGTGGCCCCCAGAAAGAAATCGGGGGAACGGCTTTGGATCGTTTTCATATCAGAACACCTCACTTTTGCTTTAGGGTATGCAAAAATGAAGGGAGATGATACTTGGGCGGGAGGGTTAATAGGTATGCAGACAGACTTCGTTTATTTTATCCCGCAGAGCCACAAAATCCGCAAAGGCGGCGGGTTTGTTCTGCGCCTGCCGGAGCAGGGCGGCGGGGTGGAAGGTGCCCATGAACCATACGCCGTTCTTTTGCACAAAGGTGCCGTGCTCCTTGGTCACAGAGAAATCGGTGCGGATCATCCGCTGGGAGGCGATGCGGCCCAGGCAGACCACGATCTTTGGCTGCAGCAGCTTGAACTGTTCCCGGAGCCAGGGCATACAGGCCTCGCTCTCGGTGGGCAGCGGGTCGCGGTTGTGGGGCGGGCGGCACTTGACGATGTTGGCAATGTAGCAGTTTTTGCTCCGGTCCAGATCGATGGCAAACAGGTATTTGTCCAGCAGCTGGCCGCTGCGGCCCACAAAGGGCAGGCCCTGCTCGTCCTCGCTCTGGCCCGGGCCTTCCCCCACGAACAGCACCTCAGCAGTCTGGACTCCCTGCCCGAACACCACATGGGTGCGGTCAGTGCACAGCTCACATCTGCGGCAGGCAAGGCACTCGGCCTTTAATGTATCCCAATCCATAGCAGTTTGATCTCCTTGCAGCTGAATGATAATTTATTCACAAATTAAAAATGGTTTTCTCCTAAAATAATAGCACAAAAAGCCAATTTTGTCTTGAACTTTTTGCCGGGTGTGCTAGAATAAAAGAGAAAGGCATCCTTGTGTCCAACAGGCACCCGGATGTGAATATTGGATAGTTAATTCGGAGGTAATCAACAATGGCTGATATGTTCGCACCGCTGGTAGCACAGCTGAAGGCAAACCCCAAGACGATCGTTTTTACCGAGGGCAATGACCCCCGCATCCTGGAGGCAGCCAGCAAGCTGCTGGCCGAGGGCGTTCTGAAGGTTGTCATGGTGGGCAACGAGGCTGAGTGCAAGGCCGCTGCTGCCGCAGGCAATTTTGATATTTCCGCTGCTGAGATCATTGACCCTGAGAACTACGCAGGTTTCGACGAGATGGTGAACACCATGGTCGAGCTGCGTAAGGGCAAGCAGACCGCTGAAGAGTGTACCGCAATGCTGAAGAAGTCCAACTACTTCGGCACCATGCTGGTCAAGATGGGCAAGGCTGACTGCCTGCTGGGCGGCGCTACTTACTCCACCGCCGATACCATCCGCCCCGCTCTGCAGCTGGTCAAGACCAAGAAGGGCGCACACCTGGTGAGCTCCTGCTTCATTCTGGACCGTGACTTTGGCGAAGAGGGCCTGAAGCGCATTGCCATGGGCGACTGCGCTGTCAACATTGATTACACCGATACCGTTGATAAGGCTACCGGCGAGGTCAAGATCGCTGCATCCGCAAAGCTGGCTGAGGTGGCCGTTGAGACCGCCAAGACCGCAAAGCTGTTCGGCATCGATCCGAAGGTCGCAGTTCTGAGCTTCTCCACCAAGGGTTCCGGTAAGGGCGGCACCGTTGCTCTGAGCCATGACGCTACCATCAAGGCTCAGGAGATGGACCCCGAGCTGGCTGTGGACGGCGAGCTGCAGTTTGACGCTGCCGTTGCTCCCGAAGTTGCACAGGTCAAGTGCAAGGGCAGCAAGGTCGCTGGCCAGGCCAACACCTTCATCTTCCCCTGCATCGAGGCCGGCAACATCGGCTATAAGATCGCTCAGCGTCTGGGCGGCTACGCTGCCTACGGCCCCATCCTGCAGGGCCTGAACGCACCCATCAACGACCTGTCCCGTGGCTGCAACGCTGACGAGGTCTACAAGATGAGCCTGATCACTGCCTGCCAGTCCTGATCTCTCAGTTATGCTCTGCGTGCCGGTTTTGGCCGCACTGTCTGAACCGGTTCGGCAATAACGTAAAATAGAGTGCCCCGCTGCCGAAATTTACGGCAGCGGGGCATTTTTTACTACTTGCAATGCCGCTGAAAAAATGGTATAATAATCAAGCACAAAATGTGCCATGCCGGACAGCGCCTGCTGCGTGGTTCGGCATACGGATGCGGGCCCTGTACGATGGGGCCGCTGTGAACCAGGTCAGGTGGGGAACCAAGCAGCCTTAAGCGGTGTGTCCCGTGCGTTTCAGTCAGCCTGCATCCGTATGCCGAGTTACGCAAGGCGGGGGTC
>OCPU01000717.1_pt1 | contig 32203 bp, 23 predicted proteins | sample 1538661 | NCBI WGS metagenome assembly OCPU01 (sample SAMN04571716, study PRJEB22368) | human gut metagenome | biome: human gut; material: stool | host: Homo sapiens | place: Luxembourg | collected 2012-10-19
GCGCAGCCCGACGGTGCTGCCGCTGGCGCAGGAGGGGTGGTGCTCGATCCACGCCGTCATCTCCCAGGACCAGTTGTGGGAGCGCATCGAACGGCTCAAGGAGATCGGGGCCGAAGGCATCCTGATCCTGGCACTCGAAAACATGATCCGCTAAAAATCCGGAACCGTCATGGAAATTCTGAAAATCCACAACAATCCCGAACGCGCCGAGTGGACCGCCCTCACCGAGCGCTTCACCCGGGAAGAGGAGGAGATCACGCGACAGGTGACCGAAATCCTCGCCGACGTAAAATCCGGCGGCGACCGCTCGCTGCGCGAAGTCACCCGCCGCGTCGAGGGGCGCGATCCCCGGACGTTCGAAATTCCGGCCGACGTGCGCGCCGCAGCCGCCGCGCTCATCCCCGCCGCGCTGAAAGAGGCCCTCGCCGCCGCGAAAGCGAACATCGAGACCTTCCACCGCGCCCAGCTGCCGCCCGAGGTCGACATCGAGACGATGCCGGGCGTCCGGTGCGTGCAGCGCGCCGTGCCGATCCGCCGCGTGGGCCTTTACATCCCGGGCGGCAAGGCGCCGCTCTTCTCCACGGTGCTGATGCTGGCCGTCCCGGCCCGCGTCGCCGGCTGCGGGGAGGTCATCCTCTGCACTCCCGCGCGCCCCGACGGCACGATAGCCCCCGAAATCCTCTATGCCGCCGATCTGTGCGGCGTCGACCGCATCTTCTCCGTCGGCGGGGCGCAGGCCGTGGCGGCCATGGCCTACGGCACGGAGAGCATCCCGCGCGTCGACAAGATTTTCGGTCCCGGCAACCGCTATGTCACCAAGGCCAAGCAACTGGTCGGCGCCAACGACGTGGCCGTCGACCTGCCCGCCGGGCCCTCGGAGGTGCTGGTGCTGGCCGACGACGAAGCGTCGCCCGCCTTCGCCGCCGCCGACCTGCTGTCGCAGGCCGAACACGGAGGCGACAGCCAGGCGGTGCTGGTCTGCCCGTCGGTGGAGTTCGCCCGCGACACCCAGCGGGCCGTCGGCGAACAGCTGCTCCAGCTGCGCCGCGGCGAGACCATCCGCGAGGCGCTGCGCCAGAGCCGCATCGTGGTCCTCGACAGCCGCGAAAAGATGATCGGCTTCGCCAACGCCTACGCCCCCGAGCACCTGATCATCTCGATGCGCGACGCCTGGGACGTCGCGGCGCAGATCACCGCCGCCGGAAGCGTCTTCATCGGCCCCTGGTCGCCCGAAAGCGCCGGGGATTACGCCTCGGGAACCAACCACACGCTGCCCACGGGCGGCTGGGCGCGGGCTTACAGCGGCGTGAACACCGACTCGTTCCTGCGCAAGATCACCTATCAGGAACTCTCGCGCAAGGGGCTTGCGACCCTCTCCCCGACCGTCATCGCCATGGCCGAGGCCGAGGGCCTCGGGGCGCACGCCGCCGCCGTGCGCGTCCGCATGAAAGGAGGTGTGCTGTGAGACCGCTCGAAGAACTGGTGCGCCCCAACATCCGGGCGTTGAAACCCTACTCCACGGCCCGCGACGAGTTTTCAGGCGGAGAGATCACGACGTGGCTCGACGCCAACGAAAACCCCTACGACAACGGTGTCAACCGCTACCCCGACCCGCATCAGAAGCTCCTCAAACAGAAGATCGCCGCGCTGAAAGGCGTGCGCGAAGAGCAGGTCTTCATCGGCAACGGCAGCGACGAGGCCATCGACCTCTGCTACCGCATCTTCTGCCGTCCGGGCGTCGACAACGCCGTTTCGATCGCCCCGACCTACGGCATGTACCGCGTCGCCGCCGACATCAACGACGTCGAGATGCGCGAGGTCCCGCTCGGCGCGGACTTCTCGCTTCCGGCCGACGCCCTGCTGGCGGCCGCCGACGAGCGCACCCGTCTGCTGTGGCTCTGCTCCCCGAACAACCCCACGGGCAACGCCTTCCCGGCGGCCGGCATCGAACGGCTGCTCCGCGAATTCGACGGCATGGTCGTCCTCGACGAAGCCTACATCGACTTCGCCGCCGGGCCGGGATTCCTCGCGCGCCTCGGCGAATTCGGGAACCTCATCGTCCTGCAAACCCTCTCGAAGGCGTGGGGCATGGCAGGGCTTCGCCTCGGGCTGGCATTCGCATCGGAAGCCGTCGCCGGACTTTTCGCACGCGTGAAATATCCCTACAACATCAACAGCCTCGCACAGCAGGCCGTCGCCGAACGGCTCACCGAAGACATCTCCCCGCAGGTGGCCGAAATCCGCGCCGAGCGCGACCGGCTCGCGCCGCCTGCCCCGCCATCGAGCGGGTCTACCCTTCGGATGCCAATTTCATCCTGGTCCGCACCCCCGATCCCGACCGCATGTACGACGCGCTGATCTCGGCCGGGGTCATCGTCCGCAACCGCTCGCGCATCCCGGGCTGCGAAGGATGCCTGCGCATCACCGTCGGAACCCCTGCGGAGAACGCCCGGATGATAGAAACCGTCAAAAACTTCCAATTATGAAAAAAGCCCTCTTCATCGACCGCGACGGCACGATCATCGCCGAACCCGCCGACGAACAGATCGACAGCCTCGAAAAACTCGCCTTCGTGCCCGGAGCCATCTCCGCCCTGAAGGCGCTCACGGGCCTCGGGTTCGACCTCGTGCTGGCCACCAACCAGGACGGCCTCGGCACCCCGTCCTTCCCCGAGGATACCTTTTGGCCGGCGCATAACAAAATGCTCGCGACGCTCGGCGGCGAGGGCGTCGCGTTCGACGACCAGCTGATCGACCGCACGTTCGAGGCCGACGCCGCCCCCACGCGCAAACCCCGGACAGGGATGTTCGGCCGCTACACGGGCGGCGAATACGACCTCGCGGCGAGCTACGTCATCGGCGACCGCGCGACCGACATCCTGCTGGCCCGCAACCTCGGGGCGCGGGGCATCCTGCTCGCTCCCCCCGCCGAAGGGCTGCGGACGCTGGAGGAAGCCGGCGCCGCCGACGCCTGTGCGCTGGTCACCGACTCGTGGAGCGAAATCGCCGAATTCATCCGCCGCGGCGAACGCCGGGCCGAAATCCGGCGCGAGACCCGCGAGACGCAGATCACCGTCCGCCTCGACCTCGACGGCCGCGGGGATTTCAACGGCCAAATCTCCACGGGCCTGCGCTTTCTGGACCACATGCTCGCGCAGATCGCCCACCACGGCGGCGTCGCGCTGGCCGTCGACGCGCGGGGCGATCTGGACATCGACGAACACCACACGATGGAGGACGTGGCCATCACGCTGGGCGAGGCCGTCGACCGCGCGCTGGGCGCGAAGGCCGGGATCGCCCGCTACGGCTTCGCCCTGCCGATGGACGACTGCCGGGCGCTGGCGCTGCTCGACTTCGGGGGCCGCATCGACTTCGAGTGGGACGCCTCGTTCCGCCGCGAGCGGGTCGGCGACGTTCCGACCGAAATGTTCCGCCACTTCTTCCACTCGTTCGCATGCGCCGCGCGGTGCAACCTCCAAATCTCGGCCCGCGGCGACAACGACCACCACAAGGCCGAAGCCGTCTTCAAGGCCTTCGCCCGCGCCCTGCGCATGGCCGTGGCGCACATCCCTTTCGATTACACCGTCCCCAGCAGCAAAGGAGTCCTATGATAGCCGTCGTCGATTACGCCACGGGCAACCTGCGGTCGGTTGCCGACGCCCTCCGCCGCGCAGGGGCCGAATTCACGCTCACGGCCGATCCCGCCCTGCTGCGCGGGGCCGACAAAGTGATCCTCCCGGGAGTCGGCGAGGCCTCGTCGGCCATGTCGCAGCTCCGCGAGCGGGGACTCGACACGGTGATCCCCTCGCTCACGCAGCCCGTCCTGGGCATCTGCATCGGCATGCAGCTGATGTGCCTTTCGAGCGAGGAGGGCGACGCCCGCTGCATGGGTATCTTCCCGACGCAGGTCCTGCGGCTTCCGGCCACGGCGGCCGACGGCGCGCGGCTCAAAGTCCCCCACGTGGGCTGGGACACGATCACCTCGCTCCGCTCGCCGCTGTTCGACGAAACGGCCGGGGAGACCTATGTATATTACGTCCACTCCTTCGCCGCCGAACCCTGCGCCGCAACCATCGCCACGACCGACTACGGCCGCCCGTTCAGCGCGGCGCTCGGGAGCGGCAACTTCTTCGGCACGCAGTTCCACCCCGAAAAGAGCGGTGCGGCGGGCGCGCGGATTTTACTCAATTTTCTAAACCTCTGACACCATGATCGAAATCATACCCGCAACGGACATCATCGGCGGCCAGTGCGTGCGCCTCACGCAGGGCGACTACGCCAGCCGGAAGACCTACTACCGCGACCCGCTCGAAGCGGCGTTCCGCTTCGAGGAGGCGGGCATCCGCCGCCTGCACATGGTCGACCTCGACGGCGCGAAAGCCTCGGAGCCGCGCAACCTCGCCGTACTGGAACGCATCGCCGCGCGAACCTCGCTCGAAGTGCAGTACGGCGGAGGCATCAAGAGCCGCGAGGCCCTGCACAGCGTCTTCGACGCCGGAGCGCGCCGCGCCATCTGCGGCAGCGTCGCCGTCCGCCGGCCCGACCTTTTCGCCGCATGGCTCGCGGAGTTCGGCCCGGGCGGCTGATCCTCGGGGCCGACGTCCGCAACGGCACGGTGGCCATCGAGGGCTGGCTGGAAAGTTCGACGCTCTCGGCCCCCGAGCTGATCGGGCGATTCATTCCGCAGGGGCTTACGCAGGTTATCTGCACCGACATCTCCCGCGACGGCATGCTTTGCGGCCCCTCGGCAGCCTTCTACGCCGACCTGCAAGGCCGCTTCCCGACGGTGGAGATCACCGTCAGCGGCGGCATCTCCTCGATGTCCGACATCGAAGAGTTAGACCGACAGGGCCTGCGGAGCGTCATCGTCGGCAAAGCCCTCTACGAAGGGCGCATCACCCTCAAAGACCTCGCGCGATGCTTGCCAAACGCATAATCCCCTGCCTCGACATCCGCGACGGACAGACCGTCAAGGGCATCAACTTCGTGGGACTGCGCCAGGTCGGCGATCCCGTGGAGCTGGGTGCGAAATACGCCGCCGAAGGGGCAGACGAGCTGGTCTACCTCGACATCAGCGCCTCGGAGGAGGGACGCCGCACCTTCACGGAGCTGGTCGCGCGCATCGCCGCGCGCATCGACATCCCGTTCACCGTCGGAGGCGGCATCTCGTCGGTCGACGACGCCTCCAGGCTGCTCGACGCCGGAGCCGACAAGATCACCCTCAACAGCGCCGCCGTGGCCAACCCCGCGCTGATCGACGCCATCGCCGCCAGATACGGCTCGCAGTTCGTCGTCGCGGCCATCGACGCCCGGACCGTCGACGGCCGCTGGGTCGTCACGACCCACGGAGGCCGACGCCCCACCCAGCGCGAACTCTTCGCCTGGGCCGCCGAGACCGCCGACCGCGGCGCAGGCGAAATCCTCTTCACCTCGATGGACCACGACGGCACGAAGAACGGCTACCCGTGCGACACCTTCGCGCGGCTGGCGGAACTGCCCGTCCCGATCATCGCCTCGGGCGGCGCGGGCACGGCGGACCACATCGCCGACGTGCTGACCCTCGGCCGTGCCGACGCGGCGCTGGCCGCCAGCATCTTCCATTACAACGAGATTCCGATCCCCGTATTGAAGCGGGAGTTGGAGAAACGCAACATAAACGTCAGACTATAAAATCACTATGAAAATCGAAGGAAAACCGTTTTCGGCATTCGACGCCGCAAAACTCCCCGGCGGACTCGTCCCCGCCGTCATTCAGGACGACCGCACCCTCCAGGTCCTCATGCTGGGCTACATGAACCGCGAAGCCTATGAAAAAAGCCTCGCCGAAGGCCGCGTCACGTTTTACAGCCGCTCGCGCCAGCGTCTCTGGACCAAGGGCGAGACCAGCGGCAACTGGCTCGACATCGTGTCGGTGGCCGCCGACTGCGACTGCGACACGCTGCTCATCCGCGTCATCCCCCACGGCCCGACCTGCCACACGGGGTCGAAAACCTGCTTCGGAGAGGCCGTGCCCGAAACCGAAGGTTTCATCCGCTACCTGCAAAGCGTCATCCGGGGACGTCACGCCGAGATGCCCGAAGGCTCCTACACCTCGAAGCTCTTCAACCGCGGCGTGAACAAGATCGCGCAGAAGGTCGGCGAGGAGGCTGTGGAGACCGTCATCGAGGCCGTGGCCCAGAACCGCGAGGCGATGATCTACGAGGCTTCGGACCTCGTCTACCACCTGCTCGTGCTGCTCGAAGCCACCGGATGCTCGATCGCCGACCTCGAAAAAGAGTTGGCGCGCAGGCACTCCTGACCCCTCCCGGAAGCGTTCCGACACCCGGAAAAGCCGCTTCGGGCGAAAGAATGTAACGAATTGTTTGCTTTTTTCGCCCGAAGCGCTTATTTTTGCAATCGAACACCGTCAGCATCAGCGTCAAAGACTGCATGAAAACCGTAATCACATCCGAATACGAAGCCCTGTTCCGCCAACATTTCCGGCTGGCGACGCTCTATGCCGAACGTATCGTCGGTTCGGCCCACGAAGCCGAGGACATCGTGCAGGAGGTCTTCATCGCGCTGCTCGACGTCGATTTCAGCCAGATCCGCCAGAAGGAGAGCTATCTCTACCGCTGCGTGCGCAACGCGGCGCTCGACCACCTGCACGCCCGGATGAAGAACCGCTTCTACGACATCAACTCGAAGGAGACGGTGCGCCTGGCCGCCGAAGAGAACGCCCCCGGCGACGAACAGGCTATGATCGAGCAGATTGCGGCCATCTACCACCGGATCGAGGCGCTGCCCGAACAGGGACGCCGCATCTTCAAGATGATCTGCATCGAGCACAAAAGCTACGTCGAGACGGCCCGCCTGCTTTCGCTCTCGCTCCACACCGTGAAGACCCACATGTCGCGCTCGTTCAAAGCCCTGCGCAAAATGTCGATGTTCTTCCTCACGCTTTTTTAGGTCCCGGACAGCCGGAATCCGCCCCCCCGAATCCGATTTTAATCCGACCCGATTTCGCCCCGCCGCACCGAAAGGACGAAATCCCGAATCCGCTTTTGTGTTACAATCCGTAACCCACCTGCAAATTTTTCACAAAAAAACGCCGGCATTGTATGTCCGGCGTTCGTTTTTTCGGTCTATTCCATAGGAAACGTTGTTTCCGGCCACACCGACCAACCTGAAAACACGGAAAACGACATGAGTTTCGAAAACCAGATCAAAGAAATACTCAAAGCCCGCCTCGAGGGAACCGCCACCGAAGAGGAACTGGCGATCCTCCGGGAGTGGCTCGACCGCTCGCCGCAGAACCGGGAGCTGGCGGAACTGCTGGAGGAGTCGGCGGAGAACCTTCCGCTGCTGGGCCGGATATACGGCTACGACGAACAGCGCGTATGGGGCAACATCCGCAAGGCGGCCCGACGCCGCCGGATGCGCATGCTGGCTGCCACGGCCCGGAAATACGCGGCGGCCGCCGCCGTGGCGGCGCTGCTGGCCGGCGGCGGCTGGTGGACGCTCGGCCGCCGGGCCGAACGGCTCGCACGGCAGGCTTACATCGAGCAGCTGACGCCCGGGGTGCGGGGCGCCGTGCTGACCCTTTCGTCGGGCGAGAACGTCGCGCTCGAAGCGGGCGGGCGGCGGATGCTCGTCGAACAGGACGGCACGCGCCTCGAGATCGCCGGCGAGGAGCTGGCCTACCACAAGGTGGAGGCCGAGCAGAAGATTCCGATGACGAACACCGTCACCGTGCCGCGCGGCAAGGAGTTCTCGCTCCGCCTCTCGGACGGCACGCAGGTATGGCTCAACTCCGAGTCGAGCCTCGTCTTCCCGGTCCGCTTCGGCGACGGGCCGCGCGAGGTGACCGTGACGGGCGAAGCCTACTTCGACGTGGCGCACGACGCCTCGCGGCGGTTCGTGGTCCACGCCGACACGGTTTCCGTAAGCGTCTACGGCACGGCGTTCAACATCTCCTCCTACGCCGACGAGAGCGCGATCGAGACCACGCTCGTGAGGGGCAGCGTCGAGGTGCGGAGCGGACACCGCCGCGCAATGCTCCAGCCGGGCCAGCAGGCCCGCGTGGGGCGCGAAGGGGCTATCTTCGACGTGCGGCAGGTCGCCGCCGAAGATTACGCCGCCTGGACCCGGGGACTGTTCACCTTCAACGACGAGACGATCGCCTCGATATGCCGCAAACTCTCGCGCTGGTACGGCGTGGAGATCGTCCCGCGGGGCGTCGACGCCGACAAGGTGCGCTACACGGGCGTCGTGAAACGCTACGAAACCTTTGCCGAAATGGCCCGTCTGCTGGCGCGCACCGATCAGATACGCGCCGATGTCGAGGAGGGGAAGATCGTGCTCTGCATCGACCGTGACGACGATTGATGCCGGTTAGTTGGGAAGCCGCCCGACGGGGCGGCATTCGTGTCACTTAAAACACAGCTATTATGAGGAAACTTTACCTATCAGTATCACACCGAAGGCCATGGCTTGCCGTATGCATGTGGCTGCTGGCGATTTCCGTCTGGGGCGCGCCCCGGCAGGCGACGGCGAGCGAAGCCTACCAGCAGCGCAGGGAACGCATCTCCGTATCGTTCCGCAACGCGTCGCTGGCCGAAGTCCTCCAACGGATCAAACAGCAGACGGGATATTACATCCTCTATAATAGCGACGCCGTGCGGGGAATCGGCGGCATCTCCTTCAGCAAGGCCGACGCCCCGGTGCGCGAAGTGCTCGACGAAGCGCTGCGCGGCACGCGGCTCGAATACTCGATCGACGACGACACGATCGTGATCCGTGCCCGAAGCGGGGGGGGGAACGCCTCCGCCCCGCAGAAAGCCCCGGACAAGGTCGTCAGCGGACGTGTGACGGACACGGCCGGCGCGCCGCTCGTGGGCGTGAACATCCTGATCCAGGGGACCGCCACGGGAGTCGTGTCGGGGTCCGACGGCGGATTCTCGATCCGCATGCCCGAGGGCCGCGACAACCTGATCTTCTCCTACATCGGCTACGTCTCGCAAACGCTTCCCTCGGCACAGACCAGACTGGTCAGGCTGGTGCAGGACGAACAGGAGATCGAAAACGTCGTGGTGACCGGCATCTTCACCCGCAAGAAGGAGAGCTACACGGGTTCGGCCACGACCATCACGTCGGGCCAGCTGGCCCGCGTGAGTAACCGCAATGTCTTCGAGAGCCTGAAAAACATCGAGCCGTCGCTCTACATCATGGACAACACGCTGATGGGCTCCGACCCCAACACGCTGCCGGACATGCAGCTGCGCGGTATCACCACCTTTCCCTCGGAATCCACGGGCGTGAATATCAAGGGCAACTACCAGAACCGCCCCAACCAGCCGCTGTTCATCCTCGACGGGTTCGAAACCACGGCCGAGAAGGTGATGGACATGGACATGACCCGTATCGAGAGCATCACCATCCTCAAGGACGCCGCGGCCAAGGCGCTCTACGGCTCGAAGGCCGCCAACGGCGTCATCGTCATCGAGACCAAACGCCTGGCCGGCAATCAGGAGCTGGTGACCTACACCGGAAGCATCGAGGTGTCGATGCCCGACCTGACGAGCTACAACCTCTGCAACGCCTGGGAGAAGCTCGAGGCCGAGCGCATCGAGGGCGTCTACACCTCGGCGAATCCCCAGACGCAGGTGGATCTCACCAAACGCTACAACGCACTCAAAGCGCAAGTGCTCGGCGGACTGGACACCTACTGGCTCGCAAAACCCCTGCGCACGGGCGTCGGCCACAAACACACCCTCTCGGTCGAACTGGGCGACAGCCGCAAGCTGCGGGCGATGATCGACTTCTCGTACAACAACGTGGCGGGCGTGATGAAGGGTTCGGAGCGCACGGTGCTCTCGGGCGACGTGAACGTTTCGTACCGCAAGAAAAGCTTCCTGCTCCGCAACATATTGAGCGTCAGCAACACCAGGAGCGACAATTCGCCGTGGGGCGATTTCGGGGACTACGCCCGGATGAATCCCTACTGGAGCGCAGTCGATCCCCAGACGGGCCAGATCGCCCGCTGGGCCTACGACGAAGTGGCCAACCCGATGTACGACGCCACGCTCGGAACGCTCGACCGCGAGACCTACACCAGCGTGACGGACAACTTCTACGCCGAATGGCAGGCCACCGAGGCGCTGAAACTCACCGCCCGCCTCGGCATCGCCGTAAAGCGCAGCGACGCCGACGAATTCTATCCGGCCAAGCATTCGAAATTCGCCACCTCGGCCTACGAAAGCACGAGCATGCAGCTGCGCAAAGGCTCCTACCAGCTCGACAACGGCAAGAGCAGCGACATTTCGGGCGAAATCTACGCCAACTACGCCAAAAACTGGGGCAGGCACTACCTCTACGTCAACGCCGGCGGCCGGATCGCCGAAAACACGTACAGCGCCTACCAGCACTACGCCGAGGGATTCCCCAACAGCCAGACGGCCGACATCACCTTCGCCCGGCAGTACGCCCAGGACAAAAAGCCCGTCGGCATCTCGTCGATCACGCGCGAAATCAGTTTCCTGGGAACCGCGTCGTACAGCTACGACGACCGCTACAACGTCGACCTCACGTTCCGCGAAAGCGCCTCGTCGCTCTACGGCGCCGACAACCGCTGGTCGTCGGCATGGAGCGCCGGCGTGGCGTGGAACCTCCACAACGAACCCTTCCTGCGCGATCAGGACGTTTTGAAACAATTCAAGATCCGCGCCTCGGCCGGACTGACGGGCAACCAGAACTACGACACCAACGAAGTGCTGGCCACCTATCTCTACTACACCGGGGGCACCTACCACGGACAGACGGGCGCCTACCTCTCGAAGATGCCCAACCCCGCCCTCAAATGGGAACAGCGCATGGACTACAACGTGGGCGCCGACATTACGGTCCACCGCGCAACGATCGCCTTCGACTACTACAACTCGGTGACCGAGAACATGCTCACCGACGTGGCAATCCCCACCTCCACGGGTTTCGACACCGTGAAGGACAACCTGGGCAAGGTCCGCAACCGCGGCATCGAGGCCAAATTGAGCTATACGCTCTGGCAGGGCAAACAGGGCTTTTTCAACCTCTTCGGCTCGATCGCCTATAACAAGAACATCATCATCAACCTCTCCGAAAGCCTCAAGGCCTACAACGAAAAGATGATGGCCCAGGCGCAGGACAAGAGCAACTCGACGCCCGTGCTGATCTATCAGGACGGAATGCCGATGAACGCCATCTGGGCCGTGCCGTCGCTGGGCATCGACCCCACGACGGGTCAGGAAATCTACGTCAGGAAGGACGGCACGCTGACCTACGAGTACGACGCGCAGGATCAGGTCGTGGCCGGCATCAGCGACCCCAAGTACCGCGGCAACTTCGGCTTCGCGGCCGAATACAAGGGCTTCGGGTTAAGCGCCACCTGCACCTTCCTCGGCGGCGGGCAGCGGTACAACACCACGCTGGTCAACAAGGTCGAAAACGTCGACATCCACTACAACGTCGACCGCCGCGTGCTCTACGGCCGCTGGCAGACCCCGGGCCAGAACGCCATGTTCAAGAAACTCGGCTCCTACACCGACGAAAACGGCAAGCAGCACGACGAAAAGACCCGGGCCACGACGCGCTTCGTGCAGGACAACAACGAGCTGACGTTCTCATCGCTGAGCCTCTATTACGAGTTCAACCCGCGGCTGATCAGCAAAATCCGCCTCAAGCGGCTCAAGCTGGCCTTTTACATGAACAACATCGCCACGCTCTCGTCGATCCGCATCGAGCGCGGCACGACCTATCCCTTCGCACGGAGCATGTCGTTCCAGCTGACCGGAACCTTCTAACACAAACCACCGAAGCCATGAAAAACAGCATCAAATACCTCCTTCTGTCCGCCGCAGCCCTCGCAGCCGTCTCGTGCGAGAGCTGGCTCGACGTGACGCCCCCGTCGGAAATCCGCGCCGAGGACCACTACTCCTCGGCCGAAGGCTTCCAGCAGACGCTCATCGGCTGCTACCTCGCCATGGGCGAAACCGACCTCTACGGCGAAAACCTGACGTGGCACATGGTCGAAATGCTGGGCCGCCAGTACGACGCCCGCAAGAACACCGCCGCGGACGACTACGACCTCGACCGCTACAACTACAAAACCACGAAATCCACCGAAGTGATCGAAAAGGTCTGGGAGAAATCCTACTCGGTGATCGCCAACGTCAACGACGCCCTCGACCACATCGACCGCCGGAAGGACGAACTCGACTCGGTCAACTACCGCATCATCAAGGGCGAACTGCTCGCCGTGAGGGCCTACATCCACTTCGACCTGATGCGCCTGTTCGGGTGCAGCGACCTGGCCGGACGCACCGACCTGGAGAGCCGTCACACGGTCCCCTACCTGACGAGCGTCGACAAGGACGCGGCGCCGCAGCTGACCTACGCCGAGACGCTCCGCCGCATGATCGCCGACCTCACGGAGGCCGCCCGCCTGCTGGAGATCGACCCCATCCGGGCCAGGTATCCCGAAAGCATCTATACCGAAGCCAACGTCGACAAATTCTACGATTACCGCTACATGCACCTGAACTACTTCGCCGTCAAGGCCCTGCTGGCGCGCGTCTGCATGTGGGAAGGCAGCGACGAAAACAAACACACCGCGTTGCTGGCCGCCCTCGAAGTGATCGACGACCCGGCATCGGTCGGAATCGCCGGCGGGCTGACGCTGCGCACGTTCACCGACTCCGCCAAGGCCCCCACGACCGAGATGTGCTTCCCGAGCGAACATATCTTCGCGCTCGGCGTCACGGACATGGCCAAGAAGATCGCAAGCAACCTCAACCGCGAATATTCGGAACAGGACCGCCAGTACCGCACGCTGTGCATCAAGAACTCGGTCGCCGACGATCTTTTCGAAATCAAGGGCGCCGGCATCTCCGACTGCCGCTACAAACAGCTCTACCACAACACCGACTACTGGCCCGAGGGGACCAAGACCCCTTCGAAGCTCTATCAGCAGACCTCGACGGGCGCCGACTACCGCCACAAGGACCTGATGCCGCTGATCCGCCTGCCGGAGATGTACTACATCGCCGCCGAGTGCCGCATCTCCGGCCCGGACAAGGACCTCGGCGAAGCCCGCAGCCTGTTGCAGGAGGTGCGCAAGGCCCGCGCGGTCTACGAAGAACTGGATGCCGACCTCGACGAGGCGAGCCTGATGGCCCAGCTCGAAAAGGAGTACCGCAAGGAGTTCATCTGCGAAGGCGTGGTCTTCTATTTCTACAAGCGGCTGGGCTACGAGAAACTGCCCCGCCAGAGCGACGTGATGAGCGGCAGCAAGGTCATCGACGACGCCGTCTACATGCTGCCCTACCCCGATTTCGAAATACAGTCGGGACGCGTACAGTAAGTCGAACGATTAATTGTTGAGAAGCATGAAAAAACTGATCTGCATACTGCTGGCCGCGGCGACGACGGCCGGCTGCGAAAAGGACGACCCGACACGCTACGACATGTCGCAGGGAAGGATCTGCTTCCCGGGGGCTGCGCCCAACGAAACGGCCGAATATCCCGGATACTCGAATTCCGACAGCACGTTCTACGCCTCGATGACCTTCAAGCAGCAGCCCGAAGGGGTCGCCGAGGCGGTGATCGAGGTCCCGGTGAAACTCATCGGCGGGGCCTCCGGCTCCGACCGGAAAATCGGCGTCCGCGTTCTCGAAGAGGGAACCACGGCGCAGCCCGGGCAGTACGAAATCCTCGGCGCGGAGGTTCCGGCCGGGAAGATCTACGGCGCCATCCGCATCGAGGTCGCCAAATCGGCCGAACTCGACACGCAGCAGCGCGAACTGACGCTCTGCCTGACCGATTCGCCCGACCTCCGGGTGGGACCGGACCGCTACCTGAAAGCCAACGTCTCGTGGCACAACATGCTGCCGCGACCCGCGACGACCAAGCAGTGGTCCACCTACAACGCCTTCATCGAATCGGAGGCATCTTCGGGCAGCTCGTCGACGGAGGCTTACAGCCAGGCCGGCCACCAGCTGCTGCTGGACATCTTCGGCTGGGAGGTGTTCCCCGACTGGGGACCCGATTACAGCTACTACATCGACGCCTGGCGCGCCAGGGCACAGGCCTGGTACGACGAATGGAAGGCCGCCAACCCCGGTCAAAAACGCATCCACGAATCAGGCTCCATGAAGGGCCGGGAGGTAACGATCCGCACCAAGTAAACGACGAACGACCATGAGAAAACACACCCTATATCTGTTGCTGGCAGGCTGGGGCCTGCTCGCCGCGTCGTGCTACGACGACAAAAGCACGTTGCAGACCACCCATATCCCGCCCGTGGAGATCGAAGTGCCGGAAGCCATCGCCTCGCAGCTGACGGTGGTGCACAACGCACGGCTCGACATCACGGGCATCCGCATCACCAAAGACGGCCGGGAGAATCCCGAGGAGCTTACCTACGAATGGACGGTGAGTCAGACCGACAACGACTCGGAGGCGATTTCGCTCGCCACGACGCGCGAGTTCCACGAAGTGATCGACCTGCCGATCTCCTCGAAAGGCTACCTGTTCCTGCTGACGGTCACCGACACCGCCCACGACCTGAAGTACCAGTACAAGTGGACGCTCATCGTGACGGCCCAATTCAACGAAGGGCTTGTGGTGGCCTACACCCGGGACGGAACCACCTCGGACCTGGGACTGATCATGCACCCGCAGCTGACCGAGACCTACTCGGGCGCGGAGCAGGGAACCGTCGAAAAGGAGCTGATCAGCCGGCGCAACGGCAGTCCGTTCCCCTCGGCGGTCACCCACATGCTCTACACCTACGACAAAACCGACAAGAAAAACATCCTCTGGGTGTCGACCGACGACGACCTGATGCGCGTGGAGACCGATTATTACGAAATCCTGGGCCATAAGGAGGATGCGTTCGTCTACCTGCCCGGAAAGCTCGACATCCGGAGCCTGCTCAACACCTACCAGTGCACGATGATCCTCAACGACGGCGACATTTACGAAACGCTGCTCAGCCGCGGCCGGATCTCGACGCCCGTCAGCGGAACCGAAACCATGACCGTCGACAACGGCGTCGTTTCGGCCCACTCCGCTCCGGGCAGCACCCGCAAACCCAGCACGATCTTCTACGACCGGGAACAGGGCAAGTTCTGCTACGGCTACAACCAGACGTTCTACGCCTGCGGCAGCGTGGGTTCGTCGCCCTTCGACCCGGGGAACGCTCCCGGCCTGCGATGCATCGCGGGCGGCATCAGCATCGACAACGCCACCCATACCCTGCTGATGCGGAAAGCTGACGGCAACCATGCGCTCTACACCTTCGGCAACTACTCCGCTTCAGCCGGCGCACCCGCCGCCAAGCTGATCTACGAAATCCCGGCGGAGGCCAACGCCCTCATCGCCGAAGCCGTGAGCTTCGTCTTCTCGCGATTCGACCCAATCCTCTACATCGCCACCCGCAGCGCCATCTACAAGGTGATCTTCACGACGGGCAGCGTCAATTTCGACCCGGCGCCCGTCTTCACGGCCCCTGCGGGCGAGCACATCACCCTGGCCCGTCTCTACCTGCAAGGCTACTACGCCATGGAGAACTACGACGGCTCGTCGACCCTTCCGAGCAACGCCTCGCTGGCATGGAGCAGCCGCGCGGTGACGGTGGTCACCTCGAAGGACGACGGGAACGACAAGATACACGTCGTGCCGCAGATCAACTTCGGCAGCGGACAGCTCGACCAGCCGAACGCGCTGGTGTTCGACGGCTTCGGCAAGATACTCGACTTCACCGTCGCCGGGCTTTACAAGTAGCCCGCGCCGGCGTCGAAACACGCCCCATGCCGCAGATGTTTTCAGAGCGTCTGCGGCATTTTTTTACTTTTTTGATTATATTTGCCTCGGTTTCACCCCCGAAAAGCGGCGGAAACCGCCCAAAACAAAAAAAGCATCAGGACGGACCCGACAAATGCACAGCGAATCCAAACGGTATGATTTCGAACGGCTCTACATCGACTGCCAACCCCGGCTGACGGCCTATGCGCTGCGGTTCGTCAACAACCCCATCGAGGCGCAGGACCTGGTTCACGACTGCTTCATGGCGCTGTGGGACCGGCAAGCCCCCCTCGACCCCGAAGAGGCCCGCATGCTGCTGTTCGCCATGACCCGCAACCGATGCCTCAATTACCTGAAGCACAAAAGCATCGTCGACAAATACACGATCAGCTGCCTGGCCCGGGCGAAAATCGGGGAGGAGCGTCTTTACAACTACGATTTCTCCTTCGCCGAAAACGGGCATCCCTACCTGTACCAGGAGTTGGAACAGCAGATACAGCGTATCATGGACTCGCTGCCCGCACGCTGCCGCGAAGTGTTTTTCCTCAGCCGGTTCCAGGGGTTGAAGAACCGGGAAATAGCCGAACGGCTCCACATCTCCCTGCATACGGTCGAGCGGCACATCCAGCGCGCCCTGCGCATCTTCGCCGAAGCCCTCGAACGCGAACAATCCATTTACCTGCAAATACTGATCCTCGCCTGGCTGATGAACCAGCCGTCCTGAAGCCTTCCAGAGGCGAATTTCAAAAAATATGCGAATTTTTCCGGAACCGGGGGGGGGTAAAATCCGCCCCGATTGTTGTATGTATGTATGCGTACAACAACCGACCCCATGAACGAAAGCCTGAAAGAACTCGCCGTCCGCTATTTCGAAGGACCCATCGCCCCCGAAGAAGAGTGCGAACTCTTCGGATTCCTCGCCGCCTCGCCGGAAAACGCCGCCCTGATGCGCGAATGGGAACGCGAATGGAAGCAACGGCACGTGCCGTCGGCCGACGTCCTCCGTTCGCTCGCCCGGCTCAACGGAAAAATAGAACGGCGCGAGAACCGAATCCGCGCCCGCCGGCGCTGGCTGCGGTTCTCGGCGGCAGCCGCCGTGCTCATCCTGATCTCGGCCTTCACCACCCGGCACCTCATACACACCGAAGACCCCGTGCAAATGTTCTCCGTACAGGCTCCCCAGGGAACCAACAGCCGCATATCGCTGCCCGACGGCAGCCAGGTGTGGCTCAACGCCGGATCGACCTTGAGCTACCGGTCGGATTTCAACCGCTCGTCGCGCGACATCGGCCTTTCGGGCGAAGCCTACTTCGAGGTGGCCCGCAACGCCGACCTCCCCTTCCGGGTGCAGGCCCGGGGCTGCACGTTCACCGTGCTGGGCACCCGGTTCAACATCTCGGCCTACGACGAAGACCCCGACGTATTGGCCGCGCTGATGGAAGGCTCGCTGCAATTCGAATCGTCCCGCAGCACGGAAACGATGGTTCCGGGCGACCTGATCACCTACGACTGCCGGACGATGGAGGCGTCGCGCAGGCAGGTCGACACCGACCAGTTCCGCAGCTGGATCGACGGCATCATCCGCTACGACGCGATCTCCCTCCCGGCCCTGCTCCGGCGGCTCGCCCGCGAATACGACGTGAAGATCGAACTCTGCACCGACGCGTTCGACGACAAGACCTTCCGCATATCGCTCACCGAGGCGCAGAACATCGAATCAATCATGGGCGGGTTGTGCGACATCCTGCCGATCAGCGTCAGGCGCGACACCTGCGGTTACCGCGTCGACAGCCGCCCCCGAAAAACCGAACCCTGAAAAAACTTCTTTCCAAACAAACCTAAATCTTAAAACTTATGCATGTAAATCTCCTATTCAAGAAGATTGCAGCGTTGATCCCGTGCCTGCTGCTGACAGTCGCCCTCAACGCGCAAACCGTCACCAAAGCCTTCCGGAGCGTTCCGCTGAAAACGGTGCTGGAAGAGGTGGAGCGGCAAACCGGCTACTCGATCCTCTTCGAAAACGAGGACGTCGACGTCAGCAGGCCGGTCACGGCAACGTTCAAGGACGCGACGCTTCAGACCGTGCTCGACACGGTGCTCGACAAATCGCTGCGCTATACCGTCAAAGGGGGGGGGAAACTGGTCACCATCTCCCGCCGCTCGCCGGTCTCCGCCCCGACGGCCCCGAACGGGGAGATGACCGTCGCCGGAACGGTCATCTCCTCGGCCGACAACCAGCCCATCGTCGGAGCCAACATCTATGTTGAGGGCACGAACGTCGGCACGACCACCGACGCCGGCGGCAACTACAAACTGACCGTGCCCGCTTCGGCCAAGACGGTCACCGTTTCGTTCCTGGGCTACGACACCAAGAAAATTTCCGTCCGGGACATCCACCTCTTCAAACTCATCACGCTGGCCGACGCTTCGAACAAACTCGAAGACGTGGTGGTGGTCGGCTTCGGCGTGCAGAAGAAAGAGTCGCTCGTGGGCGCCGTGCAGTCGGTCAAGCCGAGCGACCTGCAAACCTCGTCGAGCAACCTCTCGACCTCGTTCAGCGGCAAGATCGCCGGCGTGATCGCCGTGCAGAAATCGGGCGAGCCGGGCGCCGACGGCGCCAATTTCTGGATCCGCGGAATCTCGACCTTCGGATCGGGACAGTCGCCGCTGCTGATCCTCGACGGCGTGGAAATCACCAACCAGATGCTCAACAACATCCCGCCCGAGACCATCGAGTCGTTCTCGGTGCTCAAGGACGCCACGGCCACGGCCCTCTACGGTTCGCGCGGAGCCAACGGCGTGATGATCATCACCACGAAAAACGGCCGCGACTCGGAGAAAATGACCATCAACCTGCGCGCCGAGTTCGGCGCCTCGGCCCCGACCCGCGTTCCGAAGGTCGCCGACGGCATCACCTACATGGAGACCTTCAACGAGGCCCGCACCACGCGCGGCGAAAAGCCCTATTACAGCAACGAGAAGATCATGGGAACCAAACTGGGACTCGACCCCTACGTCTACCCCAACGTCGACTGGTACGACATGCTGTTCAAGGACTGCACCTTCAACCAGAACTTCAACTTCAACATGACGGGCGGAGCCAAGAAGATCGACTACTTCCTCAACGCCTCGGTCTACAACGAGAACGGCATCATGCGCAAGCCCGAAGCCTCGAAATTCGACACCAACATCAACGCCCAGAAATACCTGTTCCAGGCCAATGTCTCGGCCGACGCCACCAAGACCACCCGCGTGTCGCTGAAGATGAACACCCAGCTGCACTACCGCCACGCCCCGATCCAGAGCGTCTCGGACCTCTTCGCCTACGCCATGACCGGCATGCCCTGCGAATTCCCCGCGACGCTGCCCGGCGAGGAATCGGACACGTTCGTGCGCTTCGGAACCAACAACGCCTGGAACAGCGGCTTCTTCACCAACCCCTACGCCCAGCTGTGCCGCGGCTACGGCGACCAGTTCCGCGGCCACTTCACTTCGGCGCTGACCGTCAACCAGAACCTCGACTTCATCACCAAGGGCTTGAGCGCAACGGGCATGGCGACCTTCTACAACCGCGTCTACTCGGCCGTCTACCGTTCGTTCACGCCGTTCATGTACCAGCTGACCGACTACAATATCGACGAGGCGGGCAATTACAGCTACACCAGCAACTCGACCAACACCGGAACCACCTACCTGGGCACGACGCGCGGCAAGGACGGTTACCGCGAGCTGGCGTTCCAGGCCAAGATCGACTACGCCCGCACGTTCGGCAAACACGATGTCGGAGCGACGATCGTCTACATGCAGAAGGAGCGCAACATGAACATCTCGGACGAGCAGGAGTACGCCGCGCTGCCCTACCGCCAGCAGGGACTCGCCGGGCGCGTCACCTACGGCTTCGACAAACGCTACCTGTTCGAAGCCAACTTCGGCTACAACGGCTCGGAGAACTTCGCCGCGGGCAAACGTTTCGGATTCTTCCCGTCGGTGGCCGTGGGCTGGGTGATTTCGAACGAGCCGTTCTGGAAGGGGATCAAGGAACAGGTCAACCTGTTCAAACTCCGCGCTTCGTACGGGCTGGTCGGCAACGACGTGATCTCGAAGGATTATGCGGACCGCTTCCCCTACCTCACGACCGTCGACATGGGACAGGGCTACGACGTCTATATCGGCAACAACTTCGAGCGTAAGTACGGTCCCATCCTCTCCGTCTACGGCAACCCCAACGCCACGTGGGAGGAGAGCCGCAAACTCGACATCGGCGTGGAGATCGGCCTGTTCGACAGCCTGAACATCATCTTCGACTGGTTCAAGGAGAAACGCTCGGGCATCTTCATGCAGCGCACGTCGCTGCCCTCGACCTTCGGCATGTCGGGCATCACGCCGTGGGCCAACATCGGCAAGGTCGACAACAGCGGCGTCGACATCTCGGTCGACTACAACAAGGCCTTCTCGAAGGACCTGATCCTCTCGCTGCGCGGCACGTTCACCTACGCCCACAACGAGATCGTCGAAATGGACGAACCCAAATACAAATGGGCCTACCAGTACAAGGCCGGACATCCGATCAACTCGATCCAATGCCTGATCGCCGAAGGGCTTTTCAGGGACGAGGAAGAGATCGCCTCCTCGCCCTCGCAGGACATCTACGCCACGACCTACCCCATCCGCCCGGGCGACGTGAAATACCGCGACCTGAACGATGACAAGATCATCGACGACAACGACATGTGCTGGACGGGCAACCCGACCGTTCCGGAGATCATCTACGGATTCGGTTTTTCGCTCAAATACAAGGGATTCGACTGCTCGGCCTTCTTCCAGGGACAGGGCAAGGTGTCGATCATCATGTACAACTACCACCCCTTCGCGACAGCCGCGACGCCCGGTTCGGGACTGATGCAGTGGATCGCCGACGAACACTGGAGCGAGGACGACCCCAATCCCAAGGCTCTCTACCCGCGCCTGTCGCCGCTGTGGAACAACAACAACACCAAGGCCAGCACGCTCTACGTGCGCAACGGCAAGATGCTGCGCCTAAAGACCGCCGAGATCGGCTACACCTACAAGAAAATGCGCGTCTACGTCTCGGGGACCAACCTGCTGACCTTCGCCCCGTTCAAGTACTGGGACCCCGAAAAGGGTTCGGGCAACGGCCTGGGATACCCGCTCCAGCGGACGTACAACCTCGGATTCCAGTTCAATTTCTAACCCAAACACAGCAAAAGACCATGAAAAAGATAATCTCCGCACTTTCACTGCTGCTGCTATGCTCCTGCTCCTACCTCGACGTGGTGCCCGAAGGCAAAGCCACCGAAGAGGACATCTGGAAAACGGAGGAGCAGGCCGAGAACTACCGCTACTACATGCAGACCTACATGCCCAACCTGATCGGGTACGACTGGTCGCCCGACCAGTTCGCCGGCGACGACTTCATCACCGGAGCGCGCGGCACGACCTACTATTTTTCGAGCAAGAGCCTGCTCTACGGCGAGGAGAACGCCAACCTGACCTATTTCGGCCGCTGGGCCCCGAACTGCACCAGCGGCGGCACGAACTACGACATCTACCGCGGCATACGCTACTGTTTCTACCTGCTGGACAACATCTACAAAGTTCCCGCAGTCTCGCAGGAAAACGCCGACCGCTACGCGGGCGAGGCGTGGTTCCTCGTGGGATATTACCACCAGTGCCTGCTCGAATACTACGGACCGATCGTACTGGTCAAGAAGTTCATCCCCATCGACGCGCCCGAATCGGAGATCCTCACTCCGCGGACGCCTTACGACGAGTGCGTGAAGTACATCGCCGAGTGTTACGACCGGGCCGCCGGGCTGCTGCCCGACGTGGTCGGCGAGTCCGAACTGGGACTTCCCACGAAAATGGCCGCGCTCAGCTACAAGGCCCGCCTGCTGCTCTACGCCGCCTCGCCGCTGGTCAACGGCAATCCCGACTACATAGGGTTCAACAACCCCGACGGCACGCCCCTGATGAGCACGACCTACGATCCGGAAAAGTGGAAACGGGCGCTGGACGCGGCAGCGGCGGCGATCGCCCTCGCGGACGAGATCAATCCCGACACGAAAAAACCGAAATACGACCTCTACACCTCGGCCGATTCGAGCCTGCCCGACGACGAACGCGGCCGCAAGAACTACCACGACACCTTCGTCGAAGAGCCTTGGAACGGAACCGAATTCATCCTGGCCAAAGGCGCGCAGAGCGGCATTCAGGCTTTGCAGCGCTACGGCGGACCGCGTTCGATCAAGGGCAACATGTCGAAAGGCTGGAAAACGACTCTCGTGCCGACGATGGAGGCCGTCGAGATGTACTACACCAAGAACGGGCTGCCGCTCGACGTCGACCCGCTGACCAAGGACGAGGACCTGTACAGCGTCGCCCCGGGCGACAACACCGCCCGCCTGCACCGCAACCGCGAACCCCGCTTCTACGCCTCGATCGGTTTCGACCGCGGCACGTTCGAGATCGACGACAAAATCCTCACGCTCCAGCTCCGCGGCGGCGAACTGCACGGCTCGACGCTCAAGGAGACCGACGAATACCAGAGCTGCACGGGTTACCTCTGCCAGAAATGGATTCACAAATCAAGCACCTACAACCAGTCGAAGAACTCCTACAACTACCGCAAATACGCCTATCCCTACCTGCGGCTTCCGGAACTGTTCTACAACTACGCCGAAGCGGACTTCGAATACAACGGGTCGTTGAGCCCCTTGAGCCTCGAATACCTCAACCGGGTGCGCAAACGCTGCGGGCTGCCCCGCTTCCAGGATTCGTGGGCCTTGGTGGGCGGCATTCCCTCGGGCAACGAACTGCGCAAGGTGCTGCACCAGGAGCGTTCGATCGAATTCCTGTTCGAAGGACGCCGCTTCCACGACCTGCGCCGCTGGAAGGAGGCTCCCGAGGTGATGAACAAGGAACCCCGCTCGTGGAACCGGGACGGAAAGACCCAGGAGGATTTCTACCAGGTGATCCCGGCCAATCAGGGAGGCCGCGTCCGCGTCTTCGAAGCGCCGAAGAGCTACTGGCTGGCCATTCCCATGAGCCAGATCAACAAGAATCCCAACCTGGTGCAGAACCCCGGCTATTAACCCATTGTCACACGCCAAACAACAAGATAAAGAGATGAAAAAACTGCTCTGTTCAATACTCGTCGGCCTGGCCGCACTGTCCGTAACGGGATGCGACGACGACGAAGTGAAAACCCCCGACTTCGCCGTATCGACGGCCCAATGGACCTTCTCCCAACAGGAAGGCATGCAGCGCATGATCGTATCGGCCCCCGGCGCATGGACGCTGACCGGCATTCCCGACTGGATGACCGTGACGCCCGCGGAGGCGGCCGGTCCCTGCGAGATCACGATGACCTACACGACCAACGAAACGGGCGCACCCCGCAAAGCCGCGCTGACCGTCACCTGCGGGAACGAAACACGCACCATCGGCGTGGAGCAGGAAACTGTCGTTCCGGAATCTGCGGCCGGCAAAGGCCGCAGGTAACCGCCCGCCACGACCCGTAACCAGAAAAAATGTCACAAATTCATACTGCTGTGACATTTTTTTATGCCTTCCGCGTTCGTTTGCTCCGTTAAAATAATTACTTTTGTAAAAATTCACGAAAGCATTCGCAATCTCTTTCCTTTGCAAAACGAAACTTCCCGTTTTACAAAGGGGACGAACCGGGTGATTTTCGGACACGACAACCGCCAATCAAGAAACCTCTAATATTGAACTTATGAAATCGAACCCAAGCCGCATCCTGTTCCGCACGCTCTTCGCGACGGGACTCATCGCAGCCAGTCTCTGCTCCTGCTGCCCCAAACACAACACCCTCACCCAGGCCGAAATCGCCGACGGCTGGCAGCTGCTCTTCGACGGTAAAAGCCTCGACCAGTGGAAAGACTTCAACGGAGACTCGCTCACGATGCCCTGGCACGTGGTGGACGGCTGCATCCAGGCCGCCGGCGACGGCAGCGACCTGTCGGGATACATCGTCACCAAAAAGCAATATGAGAACTTCATCCTCGACTGGGACTGGAAGCTCTCCTACGGCGGCAACAGCGGCATGCTCTACCACGTGGTCGAGAACCCCTATTTCAAGGTTCCCTATGTCACCGGGCCGGAGTACCAGCTGATCGACAACGAAGGCTGGGAGGCCACAAACGCCCCGACCCGGCTCGAGGAGTGGCAGAAACTGGGCGTGGACTACGCCATGCACCTGCCGAATCCCGATTCGCTGCTGGTCAACCCGCAGGGCGAGTGGAACTCGTCGCGCATCGTCTGCGACAACGGCCACGTGGAGCATTGGCTCAACGGCCGCAAGATCCTCGAATTCGAAGCCTGGACCGACGACTGGTTCGCCCGCAAGAACAGCGGCAAATGGGAGACGGCTCCCGAATACGGACTGGCGCACCGCGGCGTGCTGTGCCTTCAGGACCACGGCTACCCCGCTTCGTTCCGCAACCTGAAAATCAAGGAGCTGCCCCGCAAGGCCGGCCGGGAGGTCGAACTCTTCAACGGCCGCGACCTCACGGGATGGGAAGCCTACGGAACCGAGAAATGGTATGTCGACAAGGACGGCCTGCTGGTCTGCGAGAGCGGCCCCGACAAAAAATACGGTTACCTCGCCACGCGCGAATACTACGATGATTTCGACCTGACGGTGGAGTTCAAGCAGCTCGCCAACGGCAACTCCGGCGTCTTTTTCCGCTCGTTCGTCGAGCCGCCGGTGAAGGTCCACGGCTGGCAGTGCGAAGTGGCTCCGAAGAACCACGACACGGCGGGCATCTACGAGTCCTACGGCCGCGGATGGCTGGTGCAGATTCCCGACGAGAAGGAGTCGATTCTCAAGGAGGGGGATTGGAACACGCTGCGGCTGAAGGTCCAGGGCGACCGCGTGCAGACGTGGCTCAACGGCGAGGAGATGGCGGACATCACCGACGCGAAGATCGGCGCCGCGCAGGGACGCATCGCCTTGCAGATTCACGACGGAGGAGGCATCAAGGTCCTCTGGCGCAACATCCGGCTGACGACCCTGTAAACAAACGGCGGTTCCCATCCGACGGAACCGCTGTTTTCTCTACCTATTTTATTGACTGCATCCAAAAAAACACAACCTGAAATACTATGAGTAACCGCAGAGATTTTCTGAAAAAGGCAGGCGGGCTGGCGCTGCTGACCATCGTGCCGCGCAGCGTGCTCGGAGGCACCAAATTCGTCGCCCCGAGCGACCAGCTCACGAAGGGCATCATCGGCGTGGGCGGCATCGGCAAGAGCAGCTATCATTTCACCTCCAACGATGCATGCCGCCTGGTGGCGGTCTGCGACGTCGACCGCAAACACCTCGAAAGCGCCATCGCGCTGGGCCGCAAGAAGTTCGACAAGACCCTCGAAAGCTATCACGACTACCGGGATCTGATCACCGACCCCAACGTCGACATCGTACACATCGCCACCCCGCCCCACTGGCACGGCATCATGGCCGTCGAGGCGGCCAAGGCCGGCAAGGACATCTGGTGCGAGAAGCCGATGACGCGCACCATCGGCGAGGGCAAGCGCGTGGTGGAGGCCGTCCGGCAGAACGGACGCATCTTCCGCCTGAACACCTGGTTCCGCTTCAAGGACACCTTCTACGGACTGGGCACGACGGTCGAACCGCTCAAGAAACTCGTCGACAGCGGCCTGCTGGGATGGCCCCTCAAGGTGACCATCTCCGGAGCCACGGGATTCACCTGGAAATTCTTCTGGGTGGGGCAGGAGAACCTCAAGCCCCAACCCGTCCCGGAAGAGCTGGACTACGACATGTGGCTCGGCCCGGCGCCCTACAAACCCTACAACAAACACCGCGTGCACGCCACGTTCCGCGGCTACTGGGACTACGACGGCGGCGGACTCACGGATATGGGACAGCACTACATGGACCCCGTGCAGTACCTGTTGGGCAAGGACGACACCTCGCCCGTGAAGATCGAGGTCGACGCTCCGCAGCAGCATCCCGACGCCGTGGGCATCTGGCGCAAGATCGTATACACCTACGACGACGGCTGTCAGATCGTCCTCGAAGGCGAGGGCTACGAAAGCAAGGGCAAGGTCCCCTACATCGAAGGTCCGCTGGGCAAGGTGTATCAGGGTTTCGAGTGCACGATTCCCGACGTCATGGAGAAGATCGCCGAAATGCCCGACCCCGAACCGCAGAACACCGATTTCCTGGCATGCGTGCGCAACCGCGAGCCTTTCGCCCTCGACGAGCTCAAGGGACACCGCAGCTCCACGCTCGTGAACCTCGGGGCATGCGCCCTGCGCCTGAACCGCACGCTGCATTTCGATCCCGACAAGCAGCTCTTCGTCGGAGACGAGGCCGCAAACCGGCTCATCGACCAGCCGATGCGCACGCCGTGGAAAATCTGATAACGTCCAAAACCTGAAAAAAACATGAAAAAGATATTTATCACCATACTCCTCGCCGCCCTGATGCCCTTCGCAGCCGGTGCGCAGGACGCGCGCCAGCGCACCGCCGAAACGATCGTTGCGGACGCCCTGGCCCAACTCCCGGCCCAGACGCCCAAGGCGTTCGACAGCCTGATGCAGGAACTCGCGGCGACCGGAGCCGACGGAATCCGGATGATGGCCGCCATGCTCGTACCCGCAGCGGAAGGCAAGAACGCCCCCGTGGAATACGCCATCAACGGGGTGGTGAGCTACGTGACCGCCGCAGGCCGCGAAGAGCTGGCGCGGGAGATCCGCACCGGACTGACGGACGCCGTCGCCGCCTCGACGGACAAACCCAACCAGGCATTCCTGCTCTCGCAGCTGCAACTATGCGCAACGGCGGCCGAAGCCCCCGTATTCGTGAAATACGCCGCGGACGAATACCTCGCCGACTACGCCGTGCGCGGACTGATCTCCACGCCCGGAACCGACGGGGAGATCCTCGCACTGATCGACGCAAGCCCGGCCCCGGACGCCCTGCTGGCCTATGCCGCCGCGGAGAAGCGCCTTGCGGCCGCAGAGCCCGCGCTGCTGAAATGGGCCGCAGACCCCAAGACCGGCACGCCGACGAAAGAGGCTGTCTATAACGCGCTGGCCAAGTGCGGCACAGCCGCCTCGATCGCGCCGCTCGCAGCAGCCGCAAAGGCCGACGGATACGCCTTCACGAAAACGGACGCAACGGGCGCCTACGTCGCCCTGCTCGCACGGCTCGCGGCAGCAGGAAACAGCAAGGCCGTCGCCGCCGCCAAGGCCCTGCGCAAAACCGGCATGCCGCAGAACGTCCGGGCCGCAGGTCTGGGAATAGTCCTCGGCACGGACGCCAAAAAACAGACGCCGGAACTGCTCGCCGCGCTGAAAGACGCCGACCGCGAATACCGCTGCGCGGCGCTCGACTTCGCCGGCGATTTCGCCGACGACGCCCTCTACGCCGCAGTCGTGAAGAAAATGCCGTCGCTCTCCGACGCCGCGAAAACCGACGTCGTGAGCTGGCTCGGAGCCCGCCACGCCGCATCGCAGGCCAACGCCGTGATCGCGGCCATTTCCTCGGCCGACGAGGAACTGGCCCTGGCCGCCATCCGCGCCGCCGGGAAAATCGGAGGACAGGAGGCGCTCAACGCGCTCGTCGCACAGCTCGGAGGCGCACATGCCAAAGAGGCCTCGGCAGCTCTCGCGGCATTCAACGGAAAGCCCAACGCAGCGTTCGTCGCAGCTCTCGACGGCACGCCCGCCACGCAGGCCAACGCCCTGAAACTCGTGGCAAAAAGGCGCATCACCTCCGCAGCCGACAAGGTGTTCGCGCTGCTGAACTCCCCTGACAGGGCGGTGCGCACGGCAGCCTACGGCGCGCTGGCAGGCGTCACGACCCCCGCGGACTTCAACCGTCTGTGCGGCCTGCTGAACCAGGCGCAGGAGGACGACGTGAAGGCCCTTCAGGCCGGATTGAAGAACGCACTGGCCAAAGAGTCCTCCGACATGCAGTACAAGATGGTGGCAGGGCAGATGGCCGCCGCGCCCCGGAAAGCCCGCTACTATCCCCTGCTGGCGCAGGCCGCCAGCAAAGAGGCGATCGACGCCCTGCTGGCCGCCGACGACCGCCAGGCCGCATTCGCGGCCCTGCTGACGGTGGAGAATCCCGCCATGATCGACGTGCTGTATGATCTCGCCCGGCAGAACCCCGCATGGACCGACGCCGCAATTTCGCGCTACACGGATTTCGTCTCGAAGTCGCGCAATACGCCCATGCGCAAATACCAGCTATACCGCCGCGGACTGGAGGCGAAACCCTCGCCCAAGGTGCAGAACAAACTGCTCAAAGCGCTCTCCAAAACCCCGGTATTCCCGGCGCTGACGCTCGCCGTGAACTACATGGACGCACCCGCGACGGCCGAAACCGCCGCAATGGTCGTGAAGACCGTCGCTGCGAAGAACCCCGCGCTGGGAGGAGAAACGGTAGCAGCAGCCCTGAAAAAGGCCCAGGAGGTATATGCCGGACTGGCCAAATCCGACGCCGACGCAGGTTACGCCGTCGACGAGATCAAGGGACTCCTGGCCAAACTCCCCGCAGAGGGATACCTCCCGGTATCGCTCGAACCGAGCGGATGGGAAGCCGTGGTCGGCGATCCCGAGACCCGCAAGGCGATGAAGGCCAAGGCGCTGGCGAAAGCGCAAACAGAGGCCCGGGCCGCGATGGCGAAGAACTGGATCGCAGAAAACGGCGTCCTGACCGGGGCCGCTGACGGAGGAACGATCGGATCGGCGAAAAATTACGAAAACTTCGAACTGATCCTCGACTGGAAGACCGAAGGCGAGGCCGCGATGGGCATCCGCTCGATCCCGCAGATCGCACTCGGAGGAAAGAACTCCGGAGCCTTGACGGGCAACATGCTCCACGACAACGCCGCACCCAAAGCGGCCGCGAACGGCCCGCAGGAGTGGAACACGATGCAGGTGAAGGTGGTCAGCGACCGCGTGACGGTCGTACTCAACGGCGTCACGACCGCCGAGAACGTAATCCTCGAAAACGCATGCAACCGGGAGATTCCCGCCTACGCAGAGGGACAGATCCTGCTCATCGCGGGAAATGCGCCCCTCAACGTCCGCGAAATGTACATCCGCGAACTGCCCGCCACGCCGCGCTTCGAACTCTCGGAGGAAGAGGCTGCCGACGGCTTCGAGGTGCTCTTCGACGGTACGTCGATGCACAAGTGGACCGGGAACACCACCAACTACGTCCCCGTCGACGGAACGATCTACGTGACGGCGCAGTACGGCGGATCGGGCAACCTCTACACCAAGAAGGAGTACGGTGATTTCGTCCTGCGATTCGAATTCGCCTTCGACAGAGAGGGCGTCAACAACGGCATCGGCATACGCACCCCCATGGGCGTCGACGCCGCCTATCACGGCATGGAGATTCAGGTGCTCGACCACGACGCTCCGATCTACAAGAACCTGCGCGTATACCAGCAGCACGGATCCGTCTACGGAATTATTCCGGCCAAACGCGTGAAATTCCCGCCCCTGGGAACATGGAACGTCGAGGAGATACGCGCCGTGGGAGACCGCATCACCGTGACGGTAAACGGCGAGGTGATTCTCGACGGAGACATCCGGCAGGCCTGCCAAGGCCACAACGTGGCCCCCGACGGCGGGAAAAACAACCCCTACACCGTGGACCACAAGAACCATCCCGGACTCTTCAACGCCTCGGGACACATCGGACTGCTCGGACACGGAGCCGGAATCAAGTTCCGAAACATACGAATCAAGGAGCTGCCCGCGGCGAAAACCAAAAAATAGCCCTGACCCTCTGAAAGCGAACCCGCCCGAAATTCGGGCGGGTTTTTGCGAACAGCAGGTCCGAATATCGCAAAAATTGTGTTATATTTGCAAAGAATAGGCCGGAGCGCAGCCTCCGCGCCGCCGAGTTCAGAATAAAAACCTAAAAGAAAAAACCATGCTTATCCCTTGTGCAATCGGTTACGGGCAGATCATCGTAATCGTATTGGTAGTCATCCTGCTCTTCGGAGGCAAGAAAATCCCTGAACTGATGCGCGGACTGGGCCGCGGCGTCAAAGAATTCAAGGATGCCGTCAACAAAGACTATACGGCCGAAGACAACAAACCCGGGGACAAATCCGACTCCGGAAAGACCGAGTAATCACACCTGTTCCGCGGCGGCAAACAAATGAACATGAAAAAAAAGGATCCGGAGTCGACGGAGATGACTTTTTTCGAGCACATCGACGCCCTGCGCCCGCATCTGGTGCGAGGGGTGATGGCAATCGGAGTCATCGGACTGGTGGCCTTCTTCTGCAAGAGTTTCATTATCGACACGGTGCTGTTCGGGCCACAAAGCCCGGACTTCCCCACCAACCGCATGCTGACATGGGTGGGCGCCCAGTGGGCGCATATGGCCGAATGGCTCAACAGCGTGCTCGGCACGTCGTTCGACACCGATCCGGAGACCTTCCGCATCGCCAACGACCGTTTCTCGATCATCAACACTTCGCTGTCCGGGCAGTTCAACCTCCACATGAAGATCTCGCTCCTGACGGGACTGGCAATGGCCATGCCCTACACGCTGTGGGAGTTCTGGCGCTTCGTGCGCCCGGCGCTCACGCCGAAGGAGATTCAGGGAACCCACCTGTTCGTATTCTGGGTGTCACTCTGTTTCTTCGGAGGGCTGCTGTTCGGTTATTTCGTCATGGCGCCGCTGTCGATCAACTTCTTCGCCAACTACCAGGCCAGCGAGTTCATCACCAACATGTTCGACATCAGCGACTACCTGACCACCGTCATCATCGTCTCGATAGCCTGCGCCTTCATGTTCGAACTGCCGCTGCTGATCTACTTCCTGACCCGCATGGGGCTGGTTTCGGCCGGATTCCTCCGCAAATACCGACGCCATGCGTTCGTCATACTGCTCGTCGTCGCGGCAATCATAACCCCGCCCGACATATTCAGCCTCATTCTGGTGATCCTGCCGCTATACGGACTGTATGAATTGAGCATCAAACTCGCGGAGCGGACCGAGCGCAAACACGCCGCCGAAGAGGAACAAACGACGGAAACGACGGAATAGCAGAAGACATATGGAGCGAACAAGCGAAACGAAGCCCGTCACGATCGTAGCCATCGGGGCGGGCAACCGTACCAACAAATACCTCGAATACGCGATCCGGAATCCCGACCGGCTGAAACTGGTCGGCGTAGCGGAACTCAACGACATCCGCCGCCACGCAGTCGCCTCCAAATTCGGACTGAAGCCCGAAGAGTGCTTCACCGACTACGAACGCTTTTTCGAAAATCCCGTCCCGGCCGACGCCATCCTGATCGGAACGCCCGAGAACATGCACTTCGAGCCTTGCATGAAGGCCATCGAGGCGGGTTACAACGTCCTGCTCGAAAAACCGATCGCGCAGTCGCTGCCCGAATGCTGCCGCATCGCCGAAGCGGCGCGGCGCAAAGGGGTCATCGTCGGCGTCTGCCACGTCCTGCGATACCATCCCTATTTCATCAAGATCAAGGAGATCGTCGACTCGGGCCAGCTGGGAGAGATCATATCAATCAGCCACCTCGCAGCCGTGGGACTCGACCGAACCACACACGGATTCGTCCGCGGCATGTGGCGCCGCGAGGAGATCACCAACCCGATGCTGATTTCGAAATGCTGCCACGACATCGACTTCCTGCTGTGGCTCACCGAGGCGCGCTGCCGCAAACTATCGTCGTTCGGGTCCCTGCGCTGGTTCCGGGCCGAGAACGCCCCGAAGGGAAGCACGCCCCGGTGCATCGACTGCCCGCTGGAAAAGGAGTGCCCCTACTCGGCAGTGGACCTCTACTATAACCGGCGCGACTGGATTTCGAATTTCGACGTCCCGGAAGGCGCGACGCTCGACGAGGTCATACTCCGACAGTTGCGCACGGGCGATTACGGCCGATGCGTGTTCCGCTGCGACAACGACGTGGTGGACCACCAGATCGTATCCATGGAAATGGAAAACGACGTCACGATCTCCTTCTCGATGGATGCCTTCACCCTCGGCGACCAGCGAGAGACACACATACGGCTGACTCACGGCGAAATCGACGGTGACGAACGCATCCTGCGCGTGCGCCGATTCCGGGGCGGGGAAGAGCAGGTATACGATTTCTCCGGCATACTCGGCAAGCCATTCCACGCCGGAGCCGACCTAAATCTGGTCGAGGATTTCGTCGACACGATCAGCCGCAGGGAGCACCGCTTCCGCACATCAATCGGAAAATCGGTCGAAAGCCACCGGATATGCTTCGAAGCCGAGCGAAGCAGACTATCCGGACAGACCGTAATCCTCGACCAAACACGCTGATCGCCCCGGGCACAAACAGGCAGG
>OCPU01000811.1_pt1 | contig 29484 bp, 23 predicted proteins | sample 1538661 | NCBI WGS metagenome assembly OCPU01 (sample SAMN04571716, study PRJEB22368) | human gut metagenome | biome: human gut; material: stool | host: Homo sapiens | place: Luxembourg | collected 2012-10-19
TATGCTGCAGGCACCATGCACACGATGGACAAGGAAACAGCAATAACCGAAGCAAGGCAACGCTTCAAGGCATGGCGCTGCCGTCCAGATTCCTTTCTGTTCCTCCGTTAAACCCGCAACGGACGAACTTCAATTTCGAGCCCATTGTTTCCCCTCATAGATTCGCAATCTCCTTTTCGGGAGGTTACTGCATACAATCATACAATTGGGGACAAAAGAACAAAAAACGTTCATTTGCGGGGGCCGGTTAGCGTACGTTTTCTAGGCAAAAAGAAAGGCTCTGTTAAACCAGCTTTGACATAGGTTCTACGTCCAGTACTGTAGTTACACTGAGGTTACAGTATTGGAGGTGGTGGCGATGAGGCTAGCGGACGAGGTACGCATTCAGCTCAAGGGCATGAATCCGGTCGAGCGTGAGAGCGCGGTGCGCGAATTACGTGAGGTCATCTACGAGGATGCCTACGAGACCATCGCCAGCCGTGACGATGTCTTAGCATGTCCGCGCTGCGGTTCCATCGGCATCGTAAGGAAGGGGCATAATCCGGACGGCTCCCAGCGTTGGCAGTGCAGAGACTGCCGGCGCACGTTCTCCAAGACGCGGGATACCCTGATCGGTCGGTCGAAGCTGCCGGTCGCCAAGTGGATGATGTACGTGGAATGCTTCGTGGATTGTCTCGCATTGCGTACTTGCGCGTCGCGTTGCGAGGTGTCGTTGCGTACCGCGTGGCTCATGCGCCGCCGTCTGTTGAAATGCCTCGAACGGTATCTGCCGAAGTTCGTGGCCGGTGCGGGCGTATCCGTCCAGTTGGACGAGACGTATCTGCGCGAGAGCTTCAAGGGCAACCACACCAAGGGCAAGTTCGTCATGCCGCGTACCGCTCGCCATCGCGGAGCCTCCCTGCACAAGCGCGGGCTTGGCAGGGAGCAGATCTGCATCATGACCGGCGTGAGCGATTCCGATACGGCGTTCGCCATACTGAGCGGGCGCGGCGTCATCTCCAAACAACGCGCAATCGAGGCGTTGGACGGGCGGATACTGCACGGAGCGCACGTCATGGCGGACACCGCGGCGGCCTATCCGGGAGCATTGGAGGCGTTGGGCACCGTGTTCGAGCAAGTGGACGCGAAGTCACATCGCATCAACCGGATCAACACGCTCCACTCGAACCTCGACGGGTTCCTTCACGGATTCAAGGGCGTGTCCACGAAGCATCTGCAATCCTATCTGACGTGGTTCCTGTGGCGACGCTCGTTCCGTGACGACCGAAACGATAGCATCATCAGGCAGGTGGACGCGCAACCATGCCCCGGTGTGACCCGCGACTGGAACGGCATCATGCCGCCGTACATGGAGTATTGGGGCATGGCGGCATAGATTGCAAGTACACTGTACATATCCGATATTGCAGGGAAAGGGGGAACGGCATGGCGAACACGCCCACCACGACCATGCGCCTCGACCCCGAACTCAAGGACCAGGCCATGAAGGTGCTGGAGCCATTGGGGCTGAACATGACCGGAGCCGTCACCATCTTCCTCAAAGCCGTAGTACGCGAAAACGGGATGCCATTCGAACTTAAGGCTCAGCCAAGAGGGGAAGACTAGCCGTATTTTGCCAATCATGTGACGTCTTTTGGTGCTATAATGACGTCTAGACGTCGTCAAGGAGGTAAAAGTGCGGAAGCCTGGACAGGTTCGGGATGCCATTACGAACATATTGGCGCAATCGGAGGCCCCCTTGACGGTCACTGAGATAGAGTGCCGAATCGCGGACTCTTTCAATGAAACATTTGAATCGTCCAGCATCCGTTCGTCACTGCGATTGCAGGCCAAGAAGCCAGACAGCGGTATCGTTCGTGTATCTCGTGGCTTATATGCCATGAGCCGTCAGTCGACGTCTAGGTTCGAATATGGTAAGGCGACTCTCATACAGGGCGATGCATTCGCAGTGATGGCTTCTCTTGAGGAATCTTCCATACAGGCCATCGTGACAGATCCCCCTTACGGACTGGTTGAGTACAAAAAGAGCCAAGTTTCAAAACTGCGCAAGGGGCAGGGAGGCGTATGGCGGATTCCGCCATCCTTTGATGGCGCGAAAAGAAGCCCCCTGCCTCGATTTACGACTTTGACGAACGCTGACCGAGAGAAGATAGTCGAGTTCTTCGGAAGGTTCGGAGAACAGGCTTTGCGTGTACTTGTCCCCGGCGCAAACATCGTCGTGGCAACAAATCCGCTTGTGAGCCATCTTGTAGCGGGGGCCTTGGAATCCGCCGGGTTGGAACCGCGAGGACAGCTCGTGCGATTGGTCCAGACCATGAGAGGGGGCGATCGTCCAAAGGGATTTGAGTCTGAATATCCGGATGTAAGCGTGATGCCTCGTTCTCAATTTGAACCTTGGGTGATCATGCGCAAGCCAATGGATGAAACAACCGGTCGCAATCTTGCCGAATATGGTACCGGCGGCTGGCGGCGTATCGATGACGATCACCCATTTGGAGATGTCATCAAGTCGGCTCCGACCCGCAAGGAAGAGCGGGCCATAGCCAACCATCCGTCTTTGAAACCGCAGAAGCTGATGAGACAAATAGTCAGAGCAGCACTGCCACTAGGAATGGGCATGATCCTTGATCCCTTTGCCGGTTCGGGCTCCACATTAGCCGCTGCTGAATCATTGGGGTATTCAAGCCTTGGCATTGAACGAGACTCCGAATACTACAATCTTGCCTGCAATGCGATTCCTAAACTCACAGCATTGGAAGATTGAGACTGCGTCTTGCCCATATCGTTCCGCGTAACTCGTTGGTGAGATAGACCCAGCTACGTCTATAGGAGGATAATCCATCCTTGGAAAGTGTGGCCGTTCGTGTGCCACGCTCTCCACGCTCATTATGCCTATAGTCCTCTTCGGTGACATGTCCGAGGAATATTCCGGTGAAGGTGAGGGGTTGTCTTTCGGCGATTGGCACACCGGGGTCATCTCGTCGTTCGTCAACCTGATATACAAACGTGCAGAGGTCCTGTTCTCTTGCACTATGCATGTCAACGGCTGCTCCGGTGTTTCTGGTGGCTTTCATTTCAACGCCATCTTCGGCTTCCGCCACAAGATTGTTTGGATAAATACCGGTTCGGATAAGATCTGGATGCCCGTTTGGAAGAGTATTGACCACAAGTTCTCGTGAATGTTTCGCCATGGTGCTGTTAAGAAGGTTTGAAAGAACGTTGGACAGTGCCTGAAGCTGAAGCATATCTTCGAATCGCCCCCACCCACGTTCGACGCTCATCACATTCAGATCACCCATGAACTCATAGATGTCTGTCATCGTATTGGCGAAGTCAGCTTTTCTGAGATTGTATCTGCTTACGCATGGGTTGTCAGCAAGGCGCGGATTGAAGAATGCGTCATTAACTTCCGCAACCTGAACATTGATGTTGGACATGGACACCTCTGGCTTTAGAGTATCGATAACCATTTAATAATAACGGCCAGAGACTGAAGGTCTGGACTTCTTCTCGAATAAGCGCCCCTCGTTCATATGTCAAAGTTGGTTTAACAGAGCCAAAAGAAAAGCCCCGCAGCTATGCAGGGCTTTTCCAACGAGGTCATAAGAGAGGAAGAGAATAACCTCGTTTAATGGTTGACGAAGCGATTAGACCTCGCCAAGTATCTATTAGTTCAGACGCAGCTCAGTCGACGGAGCGAACAGGTGCATCTTGGCCGGGTCGATCTTGATCTTGACGGTCGCGCCAACCTTCGGCAGCGCACGCGGATTCACACGAATCGTGGTGAGCTTGTTCTGGTCGGACATGACCTGGGAAGCCTCAGCGGCGGAGCCATCGGTGATGATGTTGCCGTAGATGTAGCCATCGGAGCCCAGATCCTCGACGTTCACAACCTTCAGGGAGAAGGCGTTCGGGTCGTCAGCCGGGGCCAGGCCAGCGTCCTCAGGACGGAAGCCGACCACGATCTGGCCGTTGTCTTCGGCGGTGAGCTTGTTGACGGCCTCAGCCGGCAGGTCCACGGTGTCCTCACCGATCTTCGCCTTGCCGTTGACCACCGGGTGGGTGTTCAGGTTCATCGACGGGGAGCCGATGAAGCCGGCGACGAAGACGTTGGCCGGGCGATCGTACAGCTCGGTCGGGGCGCCGACCTGCTGCAGGATACCGAGCTTGATGACGGCGATGCGATCGCCCATCGTCAGGGCCTCGGTCTGATCGTGGGTCACGTACAGGGTGGTGACACCCAGCTGGCGCTGCAGAGCAGCGATCTGGGTACGGGTCTGGACACGGAGCTTGGCGTCGAGGTTGGACAGCGGCTCATCCATGAGGAAGACCTTCGGCTCACGGACGATTGCACGGCCCATGGCCACACGCTGACGCTGACCACCGGACAGAGCCTTCGGCTTGCGGTCGAGGTACTCGGTCAGGTCGAGGATCTCAGCGGCCTTCTCGACGCGCTTGCGGATCTCTTCCTTCGGAGTGCCGGCGATCTTCAGGGCGAAGCCCATGTTGTCGGCCACGGTCATGTGCGGGTACAGAGCGTAGTTCTGGAACACCATTGCGATGTCGCGGTCCTTCGGCTGCATCGTGGTGACATCCTTGCCACCGATGAGGATGCGGCCCTTGTTGACCTCTTCCAGGCCGGCGAGCATACGAAGGGTCGTAGACTTACCACAGCCAGAAGGGCCGACGAGGACGAGGAACTCGCCATCCTTGATATCAAGATTCAGATCATCCACGGAGGGCTTATCGTTGCCCGGGTAGATACGAGTGACGTGGTCGAAAACGACTTCTGCCATAATTACTAATCCTTTCAGAGGCAGGTACGTGCCTCACGATCCGTTGTAAAGGGATTTGTTCTTTACTGTGCTTCCGCCCTCGCCACCGACGTACAACTTTGCTTTCGGAAACTGCAAGCTTCAGCGTTTACTTTTTTCCGGTTCAGTGAAGGTTCTCTTCGTTGAGCCGAGAACTACTATACACGGACCGTGGACCAAGGCAAGTGGCGTGTCTGAAATGTAGTTAACTTTATGGGCGTTTCTGGGGGTGTTGTGTGGTTCGGCCCATGACACGCCTGTTTCTCGAACGTGCGAACCGGCACGCCCGGCGTAGAGCAGGTCTGCTCTTCCCGGACTGATGGATTCCATCAGTCGCCGACTAATGCGACACAGACTCGAAGGTGACGCCGTTGCGGGCGGCTTTGCGCTCGGCCTTGCGCTCCTCGGCGTCTTCGATGCGCTGGATGCGCAGCTGGCGCCAGTCCTCGCGCATGTCGCGGAAACGGTCGGCCAGCGTTACGTCATCGTTCTCGGCATCGCCATCAGTACTGCTGCCATCGGCCTTACCGAACGTGCCATCGGCCACCTTGGCGATGCCCAGCTTGAGCAGTCCGAGCAACTCACGCAACGTTTCCGGTACGGGCTCATCGCCCTCATCGGCGGACTTGGTCAGGCCCTCGATGCGGCGACGAAGCGCGTCGGCGTCCTCGGGATCGATCTTGAGCCCGGCGATCAGCGACTGGCGCATGGTCTCGTAATCGAGGTTGGCAAAAAAATTCAGCTGTTGCAGCGTCATGAAGCCCTTGAGCTCGGGGAATCGGTGGACGATGTATTCCTCGCGGTCGTCGGCGGCGCGGGTCCAGTCGCGGGTGAGCTGCGGATCCCAGCTGGCGGTAATCGACCCCTCGCGCATGCGGTAGTGGTACAGCGCCTTGGGCAGACGGACCACGCGCGTGGCCTCGCCGATCACGTTGCAGATACGGGAGAGATCCTCGATTTTGCGACCCACCGGGAAGGAGAATCCGGTGCCCTGATAGGTGGAGGCGGGTGCCAGGAAGGCCCAGAAATAGCCGTCAATCTCAGCCTTGACTTGCTTTTTGATGACCTCGACCGGGGTCAGGACCTGCACCTCGGTGAAGTCGTTGTGGCGATAGTTGGACAGCAGCGGCTTGTTGTTCTCGGAGATGGTGTCGAACTGGAACATCACGAGGTCGGCGTCATACTCGCGCATGGCGTTCAGGCAGTCCTCCACCAACGTGGGTGCCACGGTGTCGTCGGAATCGGCGAAGTATATGTACGCGCCGATAGCCTCAGCGATACCGGAGTTGCGGGCGTCGGACAGGCCGCCGTTGGGCTTGTGAATCACGCGTATGCGCGGGTCGCGGGCGGCCCAGGCGTCGCACATGGCCGGGCAATTGTCGGGCGAGCCGTCGTCGACCAGCAGAATCTCCAGATTGGCGTACGTCTGCGCGGCAACAGACGCCACGCATTCGTCGAGGAACTTCTCGACCTTATATACCGGGATGATGATGCTGACCAACGGCTCCTGTTCCATATCTCCAGCGTAGCGCCGCCGTGCGAACGCGGCGGCGCTGCGGGTTCGCGGACCGCGAAACCCTTAGAAGTCCCAGTCGTCGTCATCGGTTTCTTCGGCTTTGCCCATCACGTAGGAGGAGCCGGAGCCGGAGAAGAAGTCGTGGTTTTCGTCGGCGTTCGGGCTCAGGGCGGCCAGGATCGCGGGGTTCACATCGCAAATCTCAGCCGGGAACAAAGCCGGGTAACCGAGGTTCATCAGCGCCTTGTTGCCGTTGTAGCGCAGGAACTTCTCGACGTCATCGGTCAGGCCCACGCGATCGTACAGCGACTGGGTGTACTCCACCTCGTTGTCGTACAGCTCGTTGAGCAGGTCGTACGTGTAGTCCTGCAGATCCAGACGCTCGGCATCGCTCAGCTGGGCGATGCCCTTCTGGTACTTGTAGCCGATGTAGTAGCCGTGGACGGCCTCATCGCGGATGATCAGACGAATCACGTCGGCGGTGTTCGTCAGCTTGGCGTGCGCGGAGAAGTACATCGGCAGATAGAAGCCGGAGTAGAAGAGGAAGGACTCGAGCAGGGTGGAGGCCACCTTGCGCTTGTACGGGTTGTCGCCCTCGTAGTAGTCGAGCACGATCTCCGCCTTCTTCTGCAGGAACTCATTGTTCTCGCTCCAGTCGAATGCGGCATCGATCTGCTCGGTGGAGCACAGGGTGGAGAAGATGGACGAGTAGCTTTTGGCGTGCACGGATTCCATGAAGGCGATGTTGGTGTACACGGCCTCCTCGTGCGGGGTGAGCGCGTCCGGAATCAGGGAGACGGCGCCGACCGTGCCCTGGATGGTGTCAAGCAGGGTCAGGCCGGTGAAGACGCGCATGGTGAGCGTGTGCTCGTCCTCGGTCATCTTCTGCCAGCTGGGGATGTCGTTGGAGACGGGAACTTTTTCGGGCAGCCAGAAGTTGCCGGTCAGGCGGTCCCAGACCTCAAGGTCTTTCTCGTCTTCGAGGCGGTTCCAGTTGATTGCGGAGACGCGGTCGATGAGTTTCAGCGGTTTGCGCGGAATGGAGATAGGTGCCATGAGTAGTGTTCCTTTTACTCGTTGTCGTTATCGTCGTTGGATTTGTTTTCGAACTCCTCCGGCGCGGTCAGCCGGAGCAGTGCTCTATAGATGGTTCGTGACATTGTTGGTTCCTTAGATGGTGGAGCCCCCCTCAGTCCGCTTCGCGGCCAGCTCCCCTCTCTGAGGGGAGCTGTCGGCGTTAGCCGAGTGAGGGGAGTAACAACGGCTCTCTGGTTGTTCAATGCGTGCGGAGACCGCCGTCTGAGGCCGAAGGCGTACGAAGGTACGTCGAGTGCCGAAGAAAGGCGGTATACGCTCCCTCGAACGATCAGAGCATGCAGGAGACGCAGCCTTGGACTTCAGTGCCTTCCAGGGCTTGCTGGCGGATGCGGATGTAGTAGAGGGTTTTGATGCCCTTGCGCCAGGCGTAGATCTGGGCCTTATTGAGGTCGCGGGTGGTGGCGGTGTCCGGGAAGAACAGCGTCAGCGACAGTCCCTGATCCACGTGCTGGGTGGCCTCGGCGTACGTGTCGACGATGGCCTTCCAGCCGATCTCGTAGGCGTCCTTGTAGTACCCGAGGTTGTCGTTGGTCATGTAGGCGGCCGGGTAGTACACGCGCCCGATCTTGCCTTCCTTGCGAATCTCGATCTTGGAGGCGATCGGGTGAATCGAGCTCGTGGAATGGTTGATGTACGAGATCGAGCCGGTGGGCGGCACGGCCTGCAGGTTCTGGTTGTAGATGCCGTCCTTCAGAATCGCGTCGCGCAGGGCCTCCCAGTCGGCCGCAGTCGGGATCGCGATGCCGTACTGTTCGAACAGCGCACGGACCCGTTCGGTGCGCGGAGTGAGCGAACGACGACCATCGGTGTACTTGTCGAAGTAGTTGCCCTGGCCGGCCGGCTTGGCGTAGTCGCTCGTAGCGAAGCTGGCGAACGTGCGGCCATGCTCCACGGCGAGCGCGTGCGAGGCACGGTAGGCGTGGTAGGCCACGGTCATGAAGTACATGTCGGTGAAGTCGAGGCCCTCTTCAGAACCGTACTGGATGCCTTCGCGGGCCAGGAAGCCGTGCAGGTTCATCTGGCCGAGACCGATGGCGTGGCCCTCCTCATTGGCGCGGCGAATCGAAGGCACCGCGTTGATGCTGGTGTGCTCGGCCACCGAGGTGAGTGCGCGGATCGCCGTCTCCACCGTGTGGCCCAAGCCGCCATCCATCGTCTTAGCGATGTTGAGCGAACCCAGATTGCAGGAGATGTCGCGGCCGACATGCGCATACGTGAGGTCCTCGTTGTATGCGCTCGGCTCCTGAACCTGCAGGATTTCCGAGCACAGGTTGGACATGGTCACGCGACCTTCGATCGGGTTCGCGCGGTTGACCGTGTCCTCGAACACGATGTACGGGTAGCCGGATTCGAACTGCAGTTCGGCGATGGTGGTGAAGAACTTACGGGCGTCGATGTAGGTCTTCTTGATGCGGTCGTCGGCCACCATCTCGTCATAATGCTCGGTAACGGAGATGTCGGCGAACGGCTTGCCGTACACGCGCTCCACGTCGTACGGGCTGAACAGGGCCATCTGGGCCTTCTGTTTGGCCAGTTCGAACGTGATGTCCGGAATCACCACGCCAAGAGCCAGCGACTTGATGCGGATCTTCTCGTCCGCGTTCTCTCGCTTGGTATCCAGGAAGCGCAGGATATCAGGGTGGTGGGCGTTGAGGTACACCGCGCCCGCGCCCTGACGTGCGCCGAGCTGGTTGGCATAGGAGAAGGAGTCCTCCAGCAGCTTCATGACCGGAATCACGCCGCTGGACTGGTTCTCGATGTGCTTGATCGGGGCGCCGAGCTCGCGCAGGTTGCTCAGCAGCAGGGCCACGCCACCGCCGCGCTTGGAGAGCTGGAGGGCCGCGTTGATGCCGCGCGAAATCGACTCCATGTTGTCTTCGATGCGCACCAGGAAGCAGCTGACCGGTTCGCCACGCTGGGCCTTGCCGAGGTTCAGGAAGGTCGGGGTGGCGGGCTGGAAGCGGCCGGCAAGCATTTCGTCGGCGTATTCGATGGCCTGCTGCTCATTGCCGGCGGCGAGCTCCAGGGCCACAGCGGCGCAACGCTGCGGGAAGTCCTCAAGATAGAGGCGACCATCGAACGTCTTGAGCGCGTAGGACGTGTAGAACTTGAACGCACCAAGGAAAGTGCCGAACTCAAAGCCGGCGGATTCCACGTGCTCGTAGATGCGGTCGAGGAATTCAGCGGAGTACTGGTTGAAGACCGCAGGGTTGTAGTACTGGTTGCTGATCAGGTATTCGAGACGCTCGGCGGTGGAGGCGAACCGCTTGCTGTTGGTGGCCACGTGCCCTGTCACGTATTCGCGTTCGGCGGCCTTGTCTTTGTCGAACTGGATCTTGCCGTCGGCGTCATAGAGGTTGAGCATCGCGTTGAGCGCGTGGTAATCGTGCGCCGGGTCGTACTGTTCCGCTGCGGTGTCGGCAGTATTGTCGAGCGGCAGGCCGGTGGCGGTGAGGTCAGTCATTGGAAATCCTTGGAATATGGCAGAAGTGTGTTTACTCAGACAGTTGCTCCCCTCAGTCAACTTCGTTGACAGCTCCCCTCGGAGAGGGGAGCCAATACCTCGAGGGGGTCAAGATTTACTGTTCGGTGAAGAAGCGGACGAGGCCGTTTCGCACGGCGGCAGTGTCTTCCGGGGTGCCCATGAGTTCGTAACGGTAGAGGTAGGGCACCTTGCATTTGGCGGCGATGATGTCTCCGGCGGCACAGTAGGCCTCACCGAAATTGGTGTTGCCTGAGGCGATGACGCCGCGAATCCACTCGCGGTTGGCTGGATCGTTGAGGAAGCGTTTGACCTGAATCGGCACTGCTTTCTTGACCACGCCGCCGCCATAGGTGGGCACCATGATGACGTACGGTTCGCGGACGTTTAGCGCCGGGTCGGCGGCCCGCAACGGGATGCGGTAGACGTTGATGCCTTCGTCCTGCAAACGGCATCCGGCCACGAACCGTGCGGTGTTTTCGGAGGCCGACGAGAAGTAGACCAATGCGCCGATCGTCTTGCCTTCGGCCGCGAATTCGGGCTGGCTCAGACTCACGCGGACACCGTGGCGGCGGCGCGGTTGTCGGCGGCCACCTGCTGGGCGACTTCGCGAATCAGGTCGGGGCGGTAGCCGGTCCAGGAGTTGTCCGGCGTGATGACCACCGGAGCCTGCTGGAAACCGGCGGCCTGCAGCTGCTCAAGGGTGGAGGGGTTCTGCGTCAGGTCCACGGTTTCAAACGGCACACCCAGCTTGGTGAGCTGGCGCTTGGTGGCATCGCACTGCGGGCAATGCGGCTTGGTGAACACGGTGACGGTCATGGCGACTCCCCTTGATGTGGTTCTGATGAACAGTGAAGCGAAGGCCATATTACAGCGGTGTGATTTGAAATCAAGGCACTATATGTAGTGGCGCGTGTCACATAACAAACCTAGATATAGGGTTTTTCGTTGATATTCCGCCATTCCCATGCACCCCCGAAAATCGGCGTGCAGCGACCCGCCCAATCACATGTGGCATTGTTCACATTTGCGTTTGAACCGCTCTTCGACTGATCCTCAACCGCCCTGCAACCGCCATCTTGAGTTTCGAGGGGCTGTTTTGACCCTTTCCGGAGATCTATCTCCGTTTCGAGGGGCTGGTACTCAAGTAAGCGCATCCCCAAAATGGCGGAATGACGGTGGGGCGAAGCCGTTTATACCCGTGTTCTAGCGGGCCACCAGCCCCTCGAAACGGGAGTAAACCTCTACGGAAGGCCAAATCAGCCCCTCGAAGCGGAGAACGGATACCTCGGCACCCCGTGTGGAGCCAGAAGGCCCGGCCGGATGTCCAAACGAGCATCCGGCCGGGCCTTAAAAGTAGTTGTTCAGTTATCAGAATCGATGCGGCGCGATACTACTCCGCGTCTTTACGGCTCCAACAGATCTTCGATGCGGCAGCCAAGCGTGCGGGCCAAAGCGAGCACGGTGGAGACGGCAGCTTTGCCAAGGTCTTTGCGGCGCTGCTCGTACATTTGGATGGAGCGCAGGGTAACGCCGGAGCGGCGGGCCAGCCCGGATTGGCTGAGTCCGGCGCGCACGCGGATCGTGTGCAGCCGGGAGTCGCCCTCGGTGCGATTATGGGCGGCCCGCTCGTCGTACACGTCGACGAATCGGCTTTCGTCGGCTTCGTGCAGAGTCGGGTGCAGTCGCACGATATCGTCGAGCGACAGCACATCGAGAATGTCCGAGAACCGCACTCCCCTGGCCCATTGGCAGTATGCGAGTACCCATCCGGCCCAGTATTCGGGTGTTGAGCCGGCGCGCAGTGCGGCTGGCGGCATATCGAGAATGCGCGCCCAACCGGTTTGCCGCATGATTTCGGCCACCAGCTCCTCGCCGGACATGCCACACACGTATTTGGGCGTGCCTCGCCCGAAAAGCGCGGCCGCCTCGGAGGTGGCGAAGAAGTCCATGAATAGGCCGACCGGCAACCCGCAATCGTTCAGCGCATAATCGAAGGCGCCGGCCAAGTTGGCCATGGCGTCCGGCAAGTATGTCTCATCATAGGCGGGGATCATCGTTGGTCACTTTCTCGCGGATGATGTCGCGCATGAACAGGCCGTCGAGATCGGCTTCTGCACTTTTGCGGCGGTAGGCTTCGCGAGCTGTGCGGTCGCGCTCGTTACGCAATCCGTGGTAGGTCGAAGCGCGGGCGATTTCGCAGCCTTGGAACCGCAGTGCCGCGAATGCCTGAGGACTGGCGAGTACGATCTGCTTGCCGAGCTCACCCAACCGCATCGCCTCGGCGAGTTGGTCGAGGGAAATCGCGTTATTGACAAAAGCGCGGGCGAACGAGAAATACGAATCGTCGGCACGATATCCGACGATGACGTCAGACTGACTGGTATCCGGCAGAAACACTTGTTTCAGATATTCGATGCCTTGCGCGGCGACGGCGGTGGTCGGCTGGAAACGACGGTTTTCGACCAGCATGGCCAGCCAGTTCAGGATGGTGTAGGGCGGCTGGGACAGGTCCAGGAAGAGGAGCCCGTCCGTGGTCAACGTGTACCGATTCGCGAAACCGTCATCCAGTCCCGCGCACGCCCATTCCTTGGCCAGCTCGACGCTGCGCGTGCAATAGAATCCGCGGCCATAATCGTTGTTCGGCTTGACCAGCCCGTATTCAGGATGCTTGATGACATGCGAAGAGCCATGCCACAGTTCGATCGATGCGGTCTCCATTGGCCGGCTCCTTCTCTCTCCTTACATATTCTTGATTATATCACTGTGGTGATAGTCATAAGGGAAATACGAGATGAAAAATACCGCTGTATACGTTCGTACACAACGTGAAATGTATACGAACGTATACAACACTGATGTCCGGAGTCATGCTCCGCAGTGGCGCAGCGGACGCGCCACTACAATCGGAATATGGGACTGAAGACGTGGAAGAAGTGGACGGACTGGCCGCTGATGGTGCTGTCCGTGGTGTTTCTGGTGGTGTATTCGTGGGAAATACTCTCCCGCACGCATATCGCGCTGTGTGAAACCGTCATCAACGTGATCTGGGTGGTGTTCGTCGTCGATTATGTGGTCTCGCTGTGGTTGGCCGACGATCGCTGGCGGTGGTTCAAGCACAACCTGTTCACGCTGCTGACCATCGCGCTGCCGATGCTCCGGCCCTTGCGACTGTTGCGTTTGCTGACCGTGCTGCACGTGCTGAACCGCACCTCCGGCATGGCGGTGCGCGGGCGCATCACCGTATACGCGGTCGGCGCGGTGGGAATGCTCATGTACGTGGGCGCGCTGGCCGTGTATTCCGTGGAGCGCGGGGCGTCCGGATCCACGATCACCGACTTCGGCACGGCGTTGTGGTGGGCGTTCGTGACCGTGACCACCGTGGGATATGGCGACTTCTCGCCGGTCACCTTCCAAGGCAAGATCATTGCGGTGGTGCTGATGTTCACCGGCATCGCGTTGATCGGTATTGTGACGGCCACGCTGGCCTCGTGGATCGTGGATCAGGTCAATCTGGAGACGGATCGGCGCGAGGACGCTCGGGAGAAGGAAGTGGCCAAGGAAGCCGCGCAAGAGGCTATTGCGACATCAGCCAATCCCGAAATCGACCTATTGCGCGAGGAAGTGCGTGAGCTGACCGCTACGGTAGCCGGTCTGCGCACCGAACTTGAGCGACGTTGATTGGCGAAGCGGGACAAACAACGATTCTGCCAAGAAGGTCCGCGTCAGTTGTTGTCACCGCGGATTGCGGCAGGATCATTGTCGCCACGGCTGTTTTCTTCAGTCGGCTCAACCCAGCTTTTGATAATTTTTATTTTTTTGATATTTTTGATAATTTTTATTTTAGGTTGATTCAGCGAGGAGGCGGTCCACATGAAGGCAAAGGAAAACCCATTCAAGCCAACGGCAGGAGGGGAACCGCCCCTGCTCATCGGCCGAGGCAAAGTTATCCGCGATTTCGAGAAAGGTCTCGATAACGGAGTCGGTGCCCCAGGGCGCATTATGCTCGTCACCGGCGCTCGTGGAACCGGAAAAACCGTGATGCTCACTGTGTTCGGAGACCGGGCCAAAGCGCGCAGATGGGATGTCATCGAAGAAACGGCCTCTGCCGGACTATGCGAACGCCTTGTTGATGCCTTACGAACCGGGCGAGGGGCCCTTGACCACCTCACTATCCGACCATCGTTGACTTTTGCTGGAGCGGGCATCGGCCTCGGAGAAGCCGAACTATCCCCGAAGCGTATGCCCGAAACGTTGAGAAGTGCCATTGCCGGACGGTTGGATGCGCTTGAGAAGCGCCATGCTGGGTTGCTTATCACCATTGATGAGACTCAAGCGGCTGAGCGATCCGACATGATTGCCATCGCCACTGCCATACAGCATCAAATCAGGGAACGACGCAATATCGCCATCGTGTTCGCCGGTCTCCCACAGATGATTTCTGATTTGTTCAATGACGAAGTCATCACGTTCCTACGTCGCGCGAAAACGAACATACTCACAGATATTCCTCTTGATGAAGTGCGCGATGCTTTCGCCACAACATTCCGCGCCTCCGGCATGTCCATCACCGACGCTCAATTAAGCACTGCAGCCAATGTGACAGCCGGATACCCCTATATGATTCAACTGGTTGGCTACCATATCTGGGATGCCGCAGACATGCGGGACTCGGATACCATCATCGACGCTGATGTTACGGCAGGTATCGAGGAAGCACGTATTGACCTTGATAACGCCGTGTGCATCCCGGAGTTGCAAGGCTTATCCAAAAACGACCGTAAGTATCTCGAAGCCATGGCAGCGTCAGATGGTCCCTCTCCCACCGTGAATGTTGCACAGCGCATGGGCAAAACGCCTAACTATGCCGCCACCTACCGCAAACGCCTCCTTGACGCCTTCGTTATCCGCGAAACAGAACGAGGCGAAGTCGATTTTGCCGTGCCCTTCCTGCGCGAATACTTGCGTCGGAATCAGTAATCGGCACAATGCACAGTATCGATATATTCCGTTCCATATAATGACTTTTCGCATTCAGATACACAATGGACGGCCTGTTGAGTAGCACTCAGCAGGCCGTCCATTCTATTTAGCTATTCAGTTATCGGAGACACACCTCAGGCCTTGACCGGAGCGCCAGCGACCTGCTGGGAGGCCATCACGCCGAACAGGTAGCCGTCTTCGGAGAAGTATTCGAAGGTACGACCGGCGAAGTCGCGGCATTCGAATCTGATATCGTTATCGATTCGATCAGCGGCTCACGATACTGCCCTTGCATCGCTGTGCCACTGTTGAATGTGCCCGGCTGGCTCACCTTTGGGTCACCGCCGACACATCCTTGATGCCGATGGTTATAGAGTCGCAAATTCACGACTGGCGCACCTGCCCACGCACCTATCCTGTCATTTCGAGCGCATAATTTGCTACCACATCCGGTCAGGGCAATCGACCTTAATGGCGTAAACGGCACTTCTCAATACGTAAACGGCATTTATTCTTGGCTCCCCTCTCAGAGAGGGGAGCCAAGAAATATCAAGCTCGGCCTCCCAGGAGAGAGCCAGAATAATGCACCAGCAAGGCATTAGGATGGAGGGCATGAGCGATTTGAACGCGTTGAATCTTGAGTCCGGCGAAGTGGTTGGTGGGTATACGCTGATCTCCCGGCTCGGCTCAGGAGCTATGGGGTCGGTGTGGCGGGTGCGCGACGACGGCGGCACCACCTATGCCATGAAGATTCTGCGCGACTCCCTGACCGACGAGTCAGTGGCAGGCTCCGGCTCTGCGTCCACGGCCCTGCACGACCCCGACCTCAAGCCCGATGTCACGCCGCGCGAGCGCCTGCGGCGCGAGGCCATGGCCTTGAAGAAGGTCAATCATCCGGGTGTGTGCGGCATCGTGGATATGGAACTCGACGATACGTTGGCGTTCATCGTCACTGAACTCATCGAGGGCAAGAATCTTAAGGATGATGTGGCCGCCAATGGCCGGTATGTGGGCGACGATCTGGAACGCTTGGCCCGCAAGCTCATCGAAGCCACCAAAGCCGTACATGCGGCCGGCATCGTCCATCGCGACATCAAACCCACCAATGTGATGGTGTCGGCCGCCGGACCGGTATTGGTCGATTTCGGTATCGCGATGGGCGAGGGCGAAAGTCACGTAACCCGCACCGGCCTAGTGATGGGTACACCCGGATTCATCGCACCCGAGATTATTGACGGTGCCGAATCCGACGACGCCACCGATTGGTGGTCGGTGGCGTCCGTGCTCGCTTTTGCCGCAACCGGCGCGCCTGTGTTCGGCACCAAGCCGATGATGGCGGTACTTGAGCGCGAGGCCTCGGGCAACGCGAATCTTTCCGGACTACCGGCCGGCACATTGGCTGCCTTCCGTTCTGCACTGGACCCGGATCGCAGGGATCGTTGCACGCCGGATCAATTGCTGAATGCCATCGCCTTGGATGCGTTGAATCCCAACGCTTGGCAGGGCGAGCAGGCGGGACCGTTCGCCGCGGGAGCCGTGGCTGGACAACCGGCTGCGATCGTTGCCGAAGCCGCGGAGGCGATGCCCCCTTTTGGCGCGGCCGGCGGCGTTGACCGCAATAATCCCCGAACCATCTGGCGCGCGGCCGAGGAAGCCGCTGAGGCTCCCACCATGGCCGTGTTCTCCGGCAATAAGGGCGATAACGGCGATGGCGAAACCGTCGTATTCTCGCCGGCTGGCGCCGCTACCGCCACGCTGCCCTTAGCCGATATGCCGCCACGTCCGCCGGCCGGTGCGGAGCAGGCCACGCAACTGTTGCCCGACGCTGCTGCCGATTTCACCGACGACGCCGGCACACAGGTACTCACCGGCGCGACCACACCGATGCCGGACCAAACCACGCCGCTGGCCGAGCGCACCACCGTACTCCCCACGCCGCAGCCGTCATCATTCCCCCCGTCCGGCACCGCCCAGAGCAGCTGGGATCCCGCAAGCAACCAGCCCACAGCGGTGGACCCCGCCATTCGCCCGGCATTGCAGCGCATCATCGACCAAACCGCCCAAGCGGCCCCCACCGAAACCATGGTCCAAAATCCTCCCATGCCCAATCCGGTGGACGTGAAGCGAGGGGAATATCTGCAGCGCGGCACCCTGCCATTGATCCTGCTGGCGGCGCCGCTGGCGGCACTGGCGGCAAATGCTCCGCTCGTGGCCATCATCGCGGCCACTGCGTTGTTGTGGCTACTGCTCACCCTGGCCTATAACACCGAACCCCAGCTTGAGCGCGAGGGCAAACGCGGCGGCGAGCGCAAAAACTCCGATTCGTGGATTCGCGTGGCGACTTTTCCCTGGCATCTGGTCAAAGCCCTGCTGCTGGCCATTCCCCGCATACTGCTGCTAGTCATCATCTATATGGCGGGAACCGCCGTGGCCACCGCGGCTCTGGCACTGCCCGTTCACACCATCTCCTGGTATTTCACCGCGGATTGGGGTATTCCGGTGCCGTTGCTCAATGATGTGCCGTTCTCCGCTTCCGGGCTGGCGCTGGGCGGTTTCATGGCCATCGGCTGGCTGGTCACTGTGTTCGCCCCACAGTCGATGATGATTCGGCTGGGGGGCGGCGTACTGCGCGGGCTCAAACACAGTCGCCCGGCGGGCGCGCCATCCACCGAAGTGGGTGGGGCTCCACCTGCTCCAGTGGCGCCGGCGCCCAAGGGCGGCGGGCGCGGCACCGTGCTGTTCACCATATGGGCCATCATCACCGTGGCCTTGTGCGCGATGCCGATTCTGGGCATGCCGATCAACTGGATGCCGTTCGCCTAGAGCGGGGCGGAATCTCACACATCAGCCATCCGCACACATGGCCGTTGTGTATCCGATACGTTCGTTCCGTCACACTTTTACAGGGAATTCACCTCAGATCAGCTCTGGGCGCAGTCCTCCTCAGGCCCGGTCATTATGATGGGGCCCAAACATTGAAGCGATTGCAAGGGGATAGCTATGTCAGATCCGAAGCGTCAGGCCAAGCGTGCCACACGCGCTGAGCGCCGAGCGGCCGAGGAGGCCGCCCAGCAGGCACGGGCCGAGCAGGCGGCTAAGGAACGTAAGCAGCAGACCATCATCGGCTGCATTGTGGTGGCCATTATTGTGGTGCTGGTGGCCATCGCTGGATTCGCCGTATACAAGGCTATGCGGCCGTCCAACACCAGCAGCAGTAGCCAGCAAAGCAACATGACCGTGGACGAGGCCTATAGCAAGCTCAAGAAAGTCAGTACCCAGCCGGCTAACGCCGACGACAAGGCCGGCTTCGTAATCTCCAACAAAGGGTATGGCCAGAAAGCCGAGGGGGCTCCCACCGTATCCATCTACATGGAACCGCTGTGCCCCGGCTGCGCCTCGGTGAACCGCCAACTCGACCCGACGCTCGTCAAGCTGATGAACGCAGGCCAGCTCAACATCGATTTGCACTTCCTCAATTTCCAGAACAACAAGAGCTCCGACAACTACTCCAACCGCGTGTTCAACGGTGCCATCTACATTGCCGAGCATGATGACGATCCCGACCACCTCATGAGCTACCTCTCCAACATCTACGCTGAGGATTTCCAGCCGGGCGAATTGTCCAATTACGAGCCGGTAAACAACGCCAAGCTGGAGAAGCAGGCCGTCAAGGCCGGCGTGAGCGAGGATGTGGCCGCCGCGGCGTTCAGCGGCAAGAACGAATACCTCGACTGGCTCACCGCCTCCAACAACTACACGATCCTGCGCCCCGAACTGTTCAACAGCTCCGGCGCCTTCTCCTCCCCCACACTCACCATCAACGGCGAATACTGGGATCTGAAGCAGCTCACGCTGGCGGACACGAATATGGTGGACGGCTTCCTCAAGTCCATTGGGCTGGATGCTGACCAGGTAGGCGTGGAAGGCAAAATGCCATCCATCGGTGCCAGCGGAAAGCCGATTTCGGTCGCCTCCTGATGCTGCGTGGCCGAATAAGTTGACGCCGCGACATATGCAATACCGCCTGCGGCTCGGCTTAAATTGACCACTCGGGAAGTACCGGTATACTAGTCATTTGTTCGCAACGATTTACGCGTTAAGAACAATCGCCTCTTTAGCTCAGATGGCCAGAGCGGCCGCCTTGTAAGCGGCAGGTCGTCGGTTCGATCCCGACAAGAGGCTCGTCGCGCAGAAAAAATGGCGTATTATGTGATACGTAGGTTTTTCTACGCATATAATTCTTACCTTGGGTAAGTACTCCAGGAGCCTTCCCCCAACTATGGGCTTCCTGGAATGAGGGCGGAGCGTCCCCCAACCAGCTCCGCACCTTCAAGGGGGCGGGAACATCCCCTTCTCTCCCGCCCCCCCTTTTCTTTTCTTTTTTTGAGCTCAGAACAATCTGACGAGCAGGAATGGTGACGGTGGCCGGTGAAACCGCAGTACGGGCCGGAACAACCGTTACGATGGGTGGCGTAATCGTTCACCCAGCAGGAAGAGTATGGCAATGGCACGGCGTTGGACCCCGCAGCGGTTTGTTACACTGCGTCGCATCCGCGTAATCGCCTGTATCGCGGCGACCAGTATCGCGCTGGCTGGATCATTCGCGTTCACCGCGCGTAAATCCGTGGCCCTGAACATCAACGGGCAAACCACCCAAGTCACCACATATGCGATGACGGCCACCCGTCTTCTGGAGGAACAAGGGGTGGATATCAAGACCCACGATATCGTGACCACCTCGTCCGGCGACCAGCTCGCCAATCATGCCGTGGTCACCGTACAGTCCGCCTACCAGACCACCATCAACATCGACGGCACCGCCGTGCCGTTCTGGACCGTGGCCACCAGCGCCGACCAGCTACTGGGATTTTTCGAGGAAAACCAGAACAACGCCGCGAAGATCACCGTCGACATCAAGAACGTGTACAACCAGCTCACCGGCGGCCTGGTGATCAACCAGTCCGGGCCGGTCACCGTCATCGCCGACGGCAAAAGCTCGGTGGCCCCCAATGGCAAGCTGCCGGCCGCCTCCATCCTCGATTCCAAGGGCATCGTGCTCAACAAGGAGGATCGCGTCAGCGTTGAGAAAGACAGCGACGAGACCATTCTGCGCGTACGCCGCGTGACCCACGGCGAGGAGACGCGCACGTCCGTGATTCCGTTCTCCACCCAGACCATCATCGACCCGAATCTGGCTGAAGGGCAGGCCGATGTGCGCCAGCAGGGCGTCAACGGCGAGAAGACGCAGGTGTACGACGTCACCTATGTGGATGGCGTGGCCGAATCGGAGACGCTGAAATCCGAAACCGTCACCACGATGGCCATCGACCAGATCATCGCCGTAGGCGCCGCCAAGTCTGATACCGATAAAGGTTCCGACAAAAAATCCGACTCCGCCGATAACGGCAAGGCCGATTCCGGTTTCAACAATCAGCACGAGTCGTCCGGTAACAATGCCAACAACACAGGCGACAAGAACAACAGCAGCTCTGGCAACAACACGAACACCGATACCAACAACAATGCCGGCAACACCGGCGGCAACAACTCCGGTAACTCCGGTAACACCGGCAATTCCGGTAACACTGGTAATTCCGGTAACACCGGCGGCGGTACGAACAACAATTCCGGCTCTTCCGGCTCCGATTCAGGAACAACCACCACGCCCTCCGGCCGACTCTGGCACGCCACCGTAGCCCAGGCTCAGGCCTATGCCGCCGGTGCCGCCGCGCAGCGCGGGTGGACAGGCAACGACTGGGATTGCCTGGTCAAACTATGGAACCGCGAGTCCAGATGGCTGTGGTATGCCGAAAACGCGAGCTCCGGCGCCTACGGCATTCCTCAGTCGCTACCAGCAGACAAAATGGCTGCGTTCGGCGCCAATTACCGTGACGATGCCGCCGTACAGATCGATTGGGGTCTGTGGTACATCGCACAAAGATACGGCAGCCCGTCCAAGGCATGGCAAAATTCCGAACAAATCGGTTGGTACTGATCGGTTACGAAGCCCACAAGGAACACACGCTTATGAACGACACCATTCCCGCCACCGGTCACCTGTTAGGCGCCGCCGATATCCGTCGTATCGCGGCCGATGCCGGCATCAGCCCCACCAAGAAATTCGGGCAGAACTTCGTCATCGACCCCGGCACGGTCCGTCGTATCGTACGCGAGGCGGGAGTGACCGCTGCCGATCATGTCATGGAAGTCGGCCCCGGCCTGGGATCGTTGACGCTGGCGATTTTGGAAACCGGCGCCACCATGACCGCAGTCGAAATCGATCCGCCGCTGGCCGAACGACTGCCGGGCACAGTCGCCGAATTCATGCCCGAAGCCACGTCACGACTCACCGTCGTCAATCGGGATGCCTTAACCGTCACCCCGGAGAACGTGCCTGATTTCAGCGATGACGCATCGTTTACGCTGGTCGCCAATCTGCCGTACAACGTGGCCACGCCGATTCTGCTCACGCTGTTGGAGCGTTTCGACAACCTCGGCTCGTTCTTGGTGATGGTGCAAAAAGAGGTGGCCGACAGACTCGCCGCCAAGCCCGGTTCCAAGATCTACGGCACGCCGAGCGTGAAGCTCGCCTGGTATGGCACCGCCGAACGGGTGGGCACCATCGGCCGCAATGTGTTCTGGCCGGCTCCCAATGTGGATTCCGCGCTCGTCAAATTCACCCGGTATCAGGCCGATGACCCGGCTGCCCCGGGAACTGCGAACAGCACAGACGACGGCACACAACGGGAACTCGTATTTCGTCTGATCGATGCGGCATTCGGTCAGCGTCGCAAGACCCTGCACGCGGCATTGAAGACCATTGCGCCCTCCGAGGCATTCTCCATCGCCGGCATCGATCCGACCCGTCGAGGAGAGACGCTCACCATCGCCGAATTCACCGCTCTGGCCAAGGCCATCGAATCGTGTGGAGATGGAGATGAGGCACAATGAGTCCGGTAATCTCACATCCACGCTCAGCCGCTGCCCGACATCAGTCCGATGAGCTCTCCCCCATCACCATTACGGTGGATTGCCCGGCGAAAACCAATCTCACCTTGGAAGTGGGACCTGCTCACGACGAATGGGGCGGACGCCACGAACTGGACACCATCTACTGCGCAATCGGCGTATACGACACCGTCACCGCAACCGCCAAGCAACCCGGAGCAGGATTCTCTCTGGAGCTCGAAGGCGCTTATTTGGGCGACTTGGCCTCCTCACGCAGCGACATGCGCCGCAACCATGCGGTACTGGCCCTCTTCGCCATGGCCCAGGCGGCCGAGCGCGAGCCGGATGTGGCGTTGACCATCACCAAGCGCATTCCCGTGGGTGCCGGACTAGGCGGCGGTTCAGCCGACGCCGCGGCGACCATGCTGGCGGTCAATCGTCTCTGGGAGCTGAACTGGCCCATAGAGCGCCTGCGCACCATTGCTGCCACGTTGGGCGCGGACATGCCGTTCTGCCTGACCGGTGGCCTTGCATACGGCACCGGTTTCGGCGAACGCATCACGGATATCGCCCCCGGCAGCCGCGATGAGCTGGCGCTGATAGAACAGGGATTCAGCGGCGAAGTATTGGTCGGCGCATACCAGTCGCAACTCAGCACTCCTGAGGTCTACCACACCTTTGACATCGTGGGAGCCGCAGAAGGCGACCGCAATCATCTGCAGGCTGCGGCAATCAGCCTGCATCCCCGCAGCGGGCAGGCCATCGACGCCGCCACGCAGGCGGGTGCCAGCCATGCATTCGTCTCCGGATCCGGCCCCTCAGTGGTCGCTTTCGCCGCCGACGAGGCAGCGGCACAACGCATTATCGAGGTGTGGCGCGATACAGCTGTGGTCGATCGTATTATTCGAGCCAAATCTCCCGAACACCCCAATATCAGCGTCAGACAGTGACGCTAAGGTAGCAACCAGCCACCCGACCCATGAAAGAAGTCCACCGATGACGTATCAGGTTGATGAACGTGAAGCCCGCAAGGCGTACGTGCGCCGCCGCCAGACCATCGTCTTTTCCATCAGCGGCGCGGTATTGGCAGTAGTGCTGGTCATAGCCCTACTGTTCAATTTCCACGTTTTCGGCCTCGGCGAAGTGGAGACTCCGGCCAGCCAGCCGAATTACGGCAACGCGGCGCCGTGCGCGGTCAAGGACAGCAGCGGCAAAGCGCAATACGTGTCCAACGCTTCGGTCGGCATTCGCGTGATGAACGGCACCTCTCACGGCCAATTCGCCAAGGCCGTGGGTGAAGCTTTGGCCAATCGTGGATTCAGCGTGCAGAAAATCGATAACTATTCCAGCACCGGCGTTGAACGCACCACCATCTACTTCGGCAAGAACGCCATTAATCAGGCGTATACGCTGATCGGCAATTTCACCGACGCCACCATGATCATGACGGCTCGCGAGGATCAGCTCATCGATGTGGTCATCGGCGCCACGTTCAACGATCTGCAGGACACCAACTCCTCCCCGCAATCCGGTAAGACCATCACCAATATCGAGGGTTGCAAGGCCGCCGATAGCATGACCAAGCTGCCCGCCGACACCAAACACGACGCATACACGGCGCAGTAAGGCGCATACAGCTTCATCTTCGCGAAAAACCGTACGCTGACACGTATTCAGCGTACGGTTTTTTGGTATCGGACTAGTATCGGACTACTGAATCTCGGCGTACCAGCGCTTGAGTTCTTCGACGGCCACATCGTGGTCCACCGGACCGTTATCCAAGCGGTATTCCAGCATGTGCTTGTAGGCGCGGCCGATCATCGGGCCGGGCTCCAGGCCCAGCAACTCCATAATTTCGTTGCCGTCCAGATCCGGGCGGATCGCGTCGAAGTCCTCTTTCTTCTTGAGTTCGCGGACGCGCTCCTCCATCTCATCCATGGCCTGGGAGAAGATCATCGCCTTGCGTTTGTTTTGTGTGGTGGCATCCGCACGCGTGAGCCTGTTCAGCCGCTCATAGAGGTGCCCGGCATCCTTGACATACCGGCGTACGGCCGAATCGGTCCACGGCTCGTCCACATAGCCGTGGAAGCGCAGGTGCATATTCACCAGTTCCGAGACGTCCTCGACCAGATGGTGGTCAAAACGCAGCGCCTTCAAACGCTTGCGGGTCATTTTGGCACCCACCGCGTCATGGTGGTGGAAGCTCACCTTGCCGCCCGACTCGAACCGGCGGGTCTTCGGCTTGCCGATATCGTGCATCACGGCGGCCAAGCGCAGCGTCAGGTCGGGGGCGGGCACCGGGCCGTCCGGGCCGGTTTCCAGGGCGATAGCACGTTCGAGCACAATCATCGTGTGCTCGAAGACGTCCTTGTGGCGGTGGTGTTCGTCGATCTGCAATTGCAGGGCCGGAATTTCCGGGAAGACGATGTCCGCAAGACCGGATTCGACCAACGCCTCAAGGCCGGCGCGCGGACGGTCGGAGAGCAGCAGTTTGGTCAGTTCGTCGCGCACACGCTCGGCGGATACGATGTCGATGCGGTCGCGCATCGAGGTAATCGCCTCGGCCGCGTCCGGCGCGATACGGAAGCCCAGCTGGGCCACGAATCGCACGGCGCGCATCATACGCAACGGATCGTCGTCAAAGGACTGTCGCGGATCCACCGGCGTGCGCAACACGCCCTTGGACAGATCACTGGCACCACCGAACGGGTCCACGAATTGCAGGTCGGGCACGCGCAGAGCCATCGCGTTGACGGTGAAGTCGCGGCGGGACAGGTCGCCCTCAAGCGTGTCGCCATAATTGACCTCGGGCTTACGCGAGTCCGGATCGTACGTGTCAGAGCGATAGGTGGTGACCTCCACCTTGACCTCGGTGCCGTCCGGGCGGCGGCGCATGGCACCCAGCGTGCCGAACTTGCGCCCCATGTCCCAGAAGCCGTCATGCCCCCACCGGCGCAGTATCGGCTCGAACTGCTCAGGCCGTGCGGATGAGCAGAAGTCCAAATCGTGGCTCTTTCTATGGAGCAGCAAATCCCTGACCGGGCCGCCGACCAATGCCAGCTCGTAACCCTGTTCGGCGAACAGTCGACCAAGTTCGATGGCTTCAGGCCATACTTCGAAATCCAATGGGCACCTTCCCGCGTGCGACGTTTTTCTGCCCTACCAGCATACCGTTACCCCACCTGCACACGGGGTTGAGTAAGGTGGAGAATATGATTACGCCCGCCGACCTTGCCCGCATGCTGGGGCAAACACCAGATTCGGCGGATAGCCATACCCAAGACCACCTGCTGTATACGTCCGAAACTCCGCATCATTCCGCCGATTCGGGCGATTCTTCCGATGTCGGCGGCACCGCGAGCCACTCCACCAATCAGGCCGTTCATCAAGACGAAGTAGACGCAGTACCGACTGCGCAACATTCCGGTGTGCCTGGCACACCCGCAACGCCCGCCACACCCGAACCATCCGAATCCGAAATATCGGACGCCGCCAGCGACATGCCCGCACCGAAGCCGATGATGCCCACACCGGCCACCGTCTTCGGCATGCATGCCACCGTCACCATCGCCACTACCAGCGGCACTATCGAGGGGCAGGCTGATGGTATCGCCGGCGAGGCCGGTGCCGAGACGATTGCCGAGGTCGAGCCGATTATCGCCACGGCACAAACGTCCGTAACCATCGTCACGAACGATCCTGCGGCGACCGCTCACGCGGCCGTAGATGCTGCCGTTGCGGTCGCCAAGGCCGCCGCGCACACCACAGCGATACCGACTCCGCGCGACGTGCTGATGCCGCCTGCGGCACGTACCGCACCGGCCGCAACGCCGGTCACCATGCCGGTCTCAGCGCCGCCTGCAGCACCAGTGAGGCCCGCAACGTCAGCGCATCCCACGCCGGCCACGGTCTTCGGCCGGCACCCGTCCGGAGATGTTGCCTCGCCGGAACCGGCAGTGCCGGTAGAACCGGTGACGCCATCCGGCCCGACTCCGGCCATGATGCCGCAACGCCGTACGTCGGACGGTCCGACCACATTCGCTTCACTGGATGCCCAGGAACTGCCGGTCGTACGCGAATATTCGGCAGGCGGTCTGATTTTCGATGACCAGAACCGCGTGGCCATTATCGCCCGTCATTCCCGCTCCGGCCATCTCGAATGGTGCTTGCCGAAGGGGCATATCGAAAAAGGCGAGACCCCGCAGCAGACCGCTGTGCGCGAAGTGCATGAAGAGACCGGCATCCTGGGCGAGGTGATCGATTCCATCGCCACCATCGACTACTGGTTCACCGGTACCACGCAGCGCGTGCACAAGCTGGTCCATCACTTCGCGCTCAAACAGACCGGCGGTGAACTGACGGTGGAAGGAGACCCGGATCATGAGGCGGAAGACGCCATCTGGGTGCGTTTTGAAGATTTGGATGACGTGTTGAGCTATCCCAACGAACGCAAAATCGCGTGGCTCTACGCCAGGAAGAAGAACAGGCAGGCAAACGAGTGAACCTACCCGGAGTCTTACGACATTGCACACGTCTGGCACACGCACTGGCGGCTGGCGTCGCCGTTGTGGCGATGCTGGCCGCTCCATTGACCGTCTACGCGAACGATACGACGGACACGACTGATTCATCCGATACGACGGACGCAACGGGCAATCAGACCGAGAATCAGCCCAAGCAGAGCATTGCCATCACGCAAAGCACCCCCATCGTCACCTCCAAATCGGGCTATCGTGTCACCGCGGTCATCAGCAATACGGACAGCACGGCCACGTCAAGCGGCACACTGCACCTGACCACCAATGCGTTGTTCACCTTTGTCTCGCGCACCGATATTCAGAATTGGGCCGAGAACAACGCCCCCATCCCAACCCCCAACGAGTTGGGTTCCGTTGACGTGCCATCGATTCCCGCCGGCGGCACTGCCACCGTCACCATCGAGGTGAACGCCAATCAGCAGACCCTTGCCTCCATAGGGAGTTGGGGACCGAAACCGCTGATGCTGTCGTATATCGTTGGCAATCAGATACTCGCCGATTTGCCGAGTTTTCTGACCCGATCTTCGGATGGGCTCAACACCGCGACAACACCGGCCATGAACCTGACCGTGGCCATGCCCTACACCGCCAGCGGCTGGCAGGTCGATAATAAGGCCATCAGCAATCGCATTGCCGAAACCACCACTTCCTCGACATCAACATCGTCCAAGTCCAACAGCACGGACAAGGCCGACAAGTCCGATAACGCCGACGCCAGCAACGCGGCCAAAGCCACTGATACGCAAGCCATATCCTTATCCGAACAGGATGCCGATACCGCGCGATCCCTTGGGCAGACATTCGCCAAGCACCGCTCGCTGCAAGTGATCGCGGATCCTCTGTATTGGCGTCAGTCCGCAGTGCAACCGTCCATTGCCGGCATCATGCAGCCCGCCGACTTCGACATCACCGCCTATACCGCACTGGACGATACCGCGGCCTACGAAAAGGCCGGCATCACCACTGAGCAGTGGAACGCCAAGCAGGCGGCCGCATGGTATGCCGACGGAGGCGACTCCGAAACACCCTCCGCGTACGCATGGCAGGGCAACAACTGTTGGACGTTGGATGCGCTGACCGCAGCACGCGAGCAGGGCTATGACACGGTGATTGCCGATGCCTCTTTCGATGCCGACCAGACTGAAGCCGTACACACAGGCACCTACGTGGTGCATACGCCTGCCGGCGATGTCACCGTGCTGAAGGAGCAATCGACCTTGGGCACGCTGGCCAAGGGCCAAGCCACCAGCACGGACGCGCAGGCCGAGTCCAGCGATGCCGGTCGGTTGGCCCGACTGATCGCTCAGAGCGCGTTCTACCAGATGGAACAGCCCTATACATCCCGATACCTGCTTATGACGTTCTCCCGCACCACGGAGGCCAGCTGGATCGATCAGGTGATGAGCGCCTTCGAGCAGGCGTCTTGGTTGAATCTGACGGACCTGAAGACCATGGCCAAGGCCGATCCGTACAATGTCAGCGATTCGGTCAATCCCGACAAGGCCGATGATGCCAACACCGCCAATACCCGGTCGGCATTGAGACAGTTGGCCGACAGCCGGCATGACATCATGCGCATGGCCACCTCCATATTGAGGAACGAGATTGATTCCGACGAGGTCTCGTCGTTGGACCCGCAGGCCCTGGCCCGGCAGGACGCCAATGACACCGCCTCGCATAGCAACGATCCGACGCAATGGATTGGCTCTTTACTGGTGCTGCATGACGATATGGCGCTGCGGTCCATGTCTGGCTCCCCCCAGCCGACAGCCACGCGAAAAGCCATGGTCAAAGCCGCGAAAACACTGGCCAGCGATCTTCTGAACGGCGTACGCATCAACCCATCGGAATCGGTATCCGTGTTCAGCGAATCCGCGAAAATGCCAATCACCGTCAGCAATGACCTTCCCTACGCCGTCAGCGTGCAGGTCAACTCACTGACTGACTCCATGCAGATCGTCACCTCGCGAACCGCTGACATCGATATTCCCTCGCATAGCGACGCTCAGGTGACCTTCACCATCCGCGTTTCCACTTCCGGCTCATCGACGGCCCATGTGTCGTTGACCGACCGGGAAGGCAACAGCTTCGGCAACACGCAGGACACCGCGATCACCAGTGTGATGCGCATCAGTGATGCCAGTGGCTTCATTATCATCGGCTTCGCCGTGCTACTGGGCATTATCGGCCTGTGGCGGCAGTTCCATCGGAAGAAGGACCCCGACGAATGAGTTCAAGCGTAGGTCGTAATTCCCTGATCATGGCCACGGGAACCGCTGCTTCCCGTGTGACCGGTCAGCTCCGCACGATTCTTCTCGCTGCGGCCATCGGCACCACCGGATTGGCGGCCAACGCCTATCAGGCCGGTTCCATGATTCCCCAATCCGTGTTCACGCTGGTGTCCGGCGGCATCTTCAACGCCGTGCTGGTGCCCCAGATCGTGCGCACGTTGAAAGAAAAAGACGCCCAAGAACGACTGAATCGCCTGATTACGTTGGCCATCGGCATCCTATTGGCCATGACCGTGGTGATGGCGGCGGCCAGCCCTCTGCTTGCCCGCCTGTACGTGGGTAGCGACGATCACCAGATGATAGCCCTGACCACCTCGTTCACCCTGTGGTGCATGCCTCAGGTGTTCTTCTACGGCCTGTATACGGTATTGGGTCAGATTCTGGCCGCCAAAGACCATTTCCTCACGTATGCGTGGAGTTCCACCGGCGCGAACATCATCAGTTGCACTGGTTTCGTCGCTTTTATTCTGCTGTTCAGCAAGGCCAATGAACAGCCCCTCGAATTCTGGACCGCCGACAAAATCGCGCTTACCGCAGGCACCTGGACTTTGGGCGTGGCCTTCCAAGCGCTGATACTGTTCCTGCCGCTGGCCCGTATCGGATTCAAATACAAACCCAGCTTCGGGCTTGGCGGCTTTGGACTCAGGTCTATGGGTCCCGTGGCGTTAGGCTCTTTGGGCGTGGTGATCACCAGTGAGATCTGCGGCATTATCCTTACCCGTATCGCCACATCCGCACCGCAGCGCGCCCACGAACTGACGGGTGCCAGCCTGTTCAGCGTGGCAGGCAACGCGACCTATCAGAATGCGTACAC
>OCPU01000899.1_pt1 | contig 27049 bp, 20 predicted proteins | sample 1538661 | NCBI WGS metagenome assembly OCPU01 (sample SAMN04571716, study PRJEB22368) | human gut metagenome | biome: human gut; material: stool | host: Homo sapiens | place: Luxembourg | collected 2012-10-19
TTGGACTCGTACAGCACCTTGTTCACCTTTTCCATGACCTCATTGCGGCACTCCACGCGCACGCCGATGTCAACGGTGCCGGGCTTGTGGGCGATGTGGTGCTCGGCGCAGATCTTCTCCAGCCAGTCGGCACCGCGGCGGCCCGTGCCGATGACCACAGTATCGGCATAAACAGCATGGGCTTCCTCGTCCTTGGGTCCCTTGATGAACACGCCCTTGCACTCCTCATTCTCCAGGATGATGTTCTCGCACTCGGTGCTGAACAGCATCTCCACGCCGTTGTCGGCCAGATAGTTCTGGATGGCCAGATACAGCTGCTGGGCCTTCTCGGTGCCCAGATGACGGATGGGGCAGTCCACCAGCTTCAGGCCGGCGTGGATGGCGTTCTTGCGGATCTCCTTGATGTCCTCGCCGGTGTAGATGCCCTCCACATGGGGGTCGGCACCGAACTCGAGGTAGATCTTATCGGTGTAATGGATGAGCTCCTGTGCGAACTCCTCGCCGATCAGGCTGGGCAGGTCGCCGCCCACCTCATAGGAGAGGCTCAGCTTGCCGTCCGAGAACGCGCCTGCACCGGAGAAGCCGGTGGTGATGGCGCAGGTGGGGCGGCAGTTGACGCAGTGGCCCAGCTCGGCCTTGGGGCAGTGGCGCTTTTCCACCGGCTTGCCCTTTTCCACCAGCAGGATCTTTTTCTTGCTGCCGTGGCGCAGCAGCTCTACAGCGGTGAAGATGCCGGCCGGACCGGCACCCACAATGATCAGATCGTATTTTTCCATCTCTAGTTTTATCCTTTGCTATTAGTTACAAACTCCCTCAGTCGCCTGTCGGCGACAGCTCCCTCGGAGAGGGAGCCTTTTCTCGGAGGGAAGCTTTATGGGGGTGACCAAAGCCTCCCTCATGGAGGGAGTTTAATCCTCTTCCTGCTCCACTTCCGCGCTCTCATCCACATGATCCAGCTCCACGGCGGAGGCTTCCACGTCGGCAGGGGCGATGTCCGGGGCGATCACGCCGTCACCGTTCAGATCCTGACCGGTCAGGGATTCCAGCATGGACTGGGTCTCGGGGTGGAGCTTGGCAAAGCGGCGGATGGCCAGCACGGTGTACAGGGCACTGAGCAGGTTGATGGCACCCTCGATGATGAGGATGATGCCAATGGCCATGACCAGTGTCTCCATGGTGCCGAAGGGGTTCAGGATCATCACCACGCCCAGCACCACGCTGAGCACCGGCAGCAGCAGGAAGCCCTTCCAGCTGGGGTACTCACAGCGGCGCAGGTCCAGAGCGTTCTGGATGCGGCCCAGGCTGTCGAAGATGACGAACAGGCCGAACACGATGGGCAGGATGCGCACCACGATGTCGCTGCGGAGGATCAGGAACGCGCCCAGGCCCAGGCAGATGATGCCCGAGATGAGGGTGAGCTGGCTCTGGAAGATGCCGCGCTCCACGGCAAAGTAGCGCACTAGCTGAACGGCGGCGCACACCAGCACCACGCCGCCCAGGGCGTAGCAGACCACGTTGAGAGCGGTGGAGGGCCGCATGAGCAGGAAGATGCCCAGCCCCAGGTAGAGCACGCTCATCAGGATCAGATTCCATTTCAACTTCTTTGCCATAAAAGGTCACGTTCCTTTCTTGTGCCGGACGGGTTTTGAAACGGTTTACTGTGCAGCGGCAGCGTTGTCGTACATGGGCTCGATGATCTTCTTGTCCAGGCGGGCAAAGAACACAAAGCTCAGGGTCACACTGACCAGCTCTGCAATGACGAAGGACCACCACACCATATTCACGTTGCCGGTCTTACTCAGCAGCCAGGCGGCGGGCAGCAGGACCACCAGCTGGCGGCAGACCGAGATGATCAGGCTGAACATGCCGTTGCCCAGCGCCTGGAAGGTGGAGGACAGGATGATGCTCATGCCGGCCAGCAGGAAGTGGAAGCAGATGATGCGCAGGGCAGGCTTGCCGATGGCCAGCATGGCCTCGCTGGCGGAGAACAGGCCCAGCAGCTTGTCGGGCAGGAACTGGAACAGCAGGAAGCCGACCAGCATGATGGCCTCGGCATAGAACATGGCGCACTTGATGGTCTTTTTGACGCGGTCGGGCTTGCGGGCACCGTAGTTGTAGCCGATGATGGGCACCATGCCGTTGTTCATGCCGAAGATGGGCATGAACACGAAGCTCTGGAGCTTGAAGTAAACGCCGAACACGGCCACGGCGGTGGCGGTAAAGGCCATGAGGATCTGGTTCATCAGGAAGGTCATCACGCTGCCCACGCACTGCATGGCGATGCTGGGCAGGCCGACAACGTAGATCCGTTTGATGGCTTCGGCGCTGGGGCGGAAGCCCTTGAAATCCAGCTGGATATCGGGGTTCTTGCGGAGGTTGAGGTAGAAGGAGACCCCTGCGCCGCAGAACTGGCCGATGACGGTGGCCAAAGCTGCACCGGTGGTGCCGGACAGAGCCTCGCCGCAGTAGCCAAAGATGAAGATGGGGTCAAGGATGATGTTGACGATGGCACCCACAAGCTGGCTGATCATGCTCAGGGTGGTGCGGCTGGTGGCGGCCAGCAGTTTTTCGTTCATCACCTGCATGAACATGCCCAGGCTGAGCACGCAGCAGATGGTCAGGTAGCGGATGCCCTGCTCGGCGATGTCGGCATCGGCGGTCTGGGCGTAGAAGTAGGGGCGCATAACGGTCAGGCCCAGCACCAGAAAGACCAGGTAGCTGCACAGTGCCAGGAACAGGCCGTTCTCGGCGGTCTTGTTGGCGCGGTACTGGTTCTTTTCGCCCAGGCTCTTGGAGAGCAGGGCGTTGACACCCACGCCGGTGCCGATGCCCACGGCGAACATCATGTTCTGCAGCGAAAAGGCCAGAGAGACGGCGGTCAGAGCGTTCTCACTGACACGGGCAACAAAGATCGAGTCCACCACGTTGTACAGTGCCTGCACCAGCATGGAGATCATCATCGGGATGCTGAGCTTGATCAGCAGCGGGTTGACATCCATGGTGCCCATGATATTTTCGGGTTCGGAAAGATTGAGCTGTTTGTTTTCCACGATTTCTCCTTTTGACGTTGAATGATAGACGAGGGTTTATGCTTGAACAGGAGGGCGATGCCGTTGCCCAAAACGTGGGCAGAGCACAAAAGCACCCTACCCACGAAGCAGCATTGTTTTTTGGGCCGTCCGGCCCGGCGGGGATCACTCAGCCATGGTCTTTTCCTTGGCGGCGACAGCGTCCAGGATCATCTTGACGCAGGTCTCGCGGCCCAGGGCGGCGTTGATGGCCAGATCATAGTTGTGGGCATCGCCCCAGCGGTTCTGGGTGTAGTAGTTGTAGTAGGCAGCACGGTTGCGGTCGGTCTTTTCGATCTCTTCCTTGATGCCCTTCTCGTCGTGTGCTTTGACCAGCGGGTCGGTCTTGGCCAGCTCACGCCGCCATTCCACCGGTGCGTAGATGAACACGCGCAGCACATCCTTGCGCTCCCGCAGCACATAGTCACCGCAGCGGCCCAGAATGACGCAGGGGCCTTCCTCGGCCAGCTGCTTGATGATGCGGCTCTGCAGGATGAACACCTGATCACCCAGCGGGAGCTCGTTGCCCATGGTATACAGGCTGTACAGCAGACTGTGGGTGCGGCGTTTTTCGCTGGCGGCTACGGCTTCCTCCGAGAGGCCGGAGTGCTTTGCGGCCATGGTGATCAGCTCCTTGTCGTAGAGCTTGATGCCCAGTGCGTTTGCAACATCCTCTGCGATGTAGTTGCCGCCGGTGCAGTACTCACGTCCAATGGTGATGATCGTTTTTGCCATAATGTGTTCCTCCCTATGTTGTGGTTTCTATCCCGAAAAGCGCTTTGCGCTGCCGGCTCAGAGGCCGGGCTGCACGGTGCTTGGGTCCTGTTGGGGTGCGGCAGGCTCTGCCGCGGGCTTGGGGGGCGCGGGGAGACGGACTTCCGCCACCCGCATCCGCCCGGTCTGGTCCACCGCGTACACGCTGCAGCGGCCGCCTGCGGCCAGCTGTTCGGGCGGGAAGAGCAGCCCGCCCTCGGGTGTGCGCTCCATCCGGCGGAAGGTGCGGTGGGCAGTGGTGGCGTGGGCCACGCCATCGTGGACGGCATAGGCCGCCCAGCCGGAAAAATCCTCCGGCAGCGGGTCCTGCTGGCCCCGCTGCTCGAAGAAATAACTGCCATCCTCGGCGCGGGTCAGGTCGCACCGCACCCGGTTGGGCAGGTCGGCGGCCACTTCCCGCTGCTTGGGCCGCAGGGCAATGGCCCGGCCCGTGAAGTATCGCATAAAATCCGACAGCGCCATGGTGCAGTTCACTGCACCGTCGCTGTCGGCAGTGGGGTCGTTCAGCAGCACGAAATCCGCCAGAACGGCATCATCGTGCCCAAAGCCCCGCAGGCCCATCCAGACCCCCACGGGGTCCCGCTGGCCCCGGACGCGGCGCTCCACCCGGACTGCGATGGAGCAGTCATCGTGGATCTGGGCGCGCAGGTCGGCCAGATCCATCCAGGCCTGCCAGCAGGGGTAGCCGCAGCAGCCTGCCGCGGCCGCGGCGAACGCGCCGTTGCCGGTGCTGCTGGTGGCCTTATCCTCCATCACATAGGCCACTTCCTCGGGGAGCATGTCCTCGCCGAAGCGGTTCATGAGGGCGGCCATCACCAGCGGCAGGTCCATCTCACGGCCAAAGCTGGGGTCGTGGGCGCTCAGGCAGTATTCCGGCAGGTAGAGCCGCCGGTTCAGTGGGTGGCCGTTGTGCTTCTCCCAGGCAAGGGGGCGTGCGGCAGCGGCCAGCAGCCGGACAGCCGGGGTTGCCTTGTCATCGTTGGTGGAAAGGTTCACCTGCAGCTGGATGCCGGTGCCGCCGCCCGGTGTGGCAACGGTGACGGTGTCCCCCATCAGGAACACCAGCCCGTCCTCGCTCTGGGCTTTGATGCTGCAGCGGGGGTAATCCGGTGCCCACTTGCCAAAGCTGAGCCAGCCGGTCCAGGTGTTCCCGGCATAGACACGGCAGCGCACCTCGACCATGGTGTTGTGGGGGGCGCTGGCGTTCCAGCTGACGTTCAGGTTGCAGAAGGCCGGCATGGCGAACTCCGGGGTGGTATAGCTGCCATAGGGCAGGTAGCGGCCGGCGGAGGAATCCAGCACCACTGCGCCGCTTTCCAGCGCCACATTGTCCAGTGCGCCCCGGGAGAAGGTCTCGGTGCCGTGCAGCACCAGATTGTTCCGTTGTTCCATCCGCACTTCTCTCCTTTGCGCGCTGTGGACGGCGCAGTGTTATTCTTCGGGGGTGTCCTGGCCGCGCTCGGCGCGCAGCTCCTTTTCCAGCTGGGCATCGTGGAGCTTCTGGATGCTCTCCTCAATGTGGAACACCCGGTTCAGGTCGCCGTAGACGATCTGGCAGCAGATCTCGCACTGGAACCAGAAGCCGAACACCAGCATCAGCAGCAGGCCCAGCGGCATGCACAGGATCACCAGGCCCCAGAACAGGATGGTGACCAGCGCTGCGGCCAGCGCGTGGGGCAGGAACGCGATCATGCAGTTCAGGCTATTTTTCAGCGTCAGGCGCAGGGGCTGATCCAGCAGCACGATCTGGGGCCACAGGTAGGAAAACAGCATGTGGAACAGCACAAGGTTCAGCACCGTGGCCACCCACATGGGAACGCCCACGTTGGTGCCGTGGTACAGCATGTTGAAGCAGAAATAGACCAGGAAGATCTGCACCGTGACGACCACGCAGTACAGGATGCCGGGCAGGATGCTGGCCTTGAAGTTCTGCCGGAAGGCCCGGCGGTAGGTTGTCCACCAGTAACCGGCCTCGTCACGCAGGGCGCGCAGCACCGTATCATACATGCCGGCCAGCGCGGGGCCTGCAAGGATGCCGCCCGCAATGGCGCTGACGATCATCACGGTCAGGTTGTTCATCAGGAAGCCGATGTACACCAGGCAGATCACCGGCAGAAAGCCGATGCAGGTGAGCAGGTTTGCAAGGAACATGCTGCTCATATCGCGGCCCACCAGCTCAAAAAAGCGGCCTACGCCCGTTTTGCGGGGCGTGTCCTTTTCAACGCCCGGCCCGTCCTTGAAATCTTTAGAAGAAGGAAATAAACCCATTTGTTCCGGAATACCTCTCTTTTGTAATGGGCAGCAATGCCATTGTGCTACCTTTCTGCTTATAAATATACCCGGATTTTGTGGATTTTGCAAGCTAAAAAGCACGTATTTGTAAAAAAAGTGTGTTCTCTCCCATTTTGTCCCAAAGTATGTTACAATGATACTGGCCTTTTGGGCCGGAAGGAGGAAAGGAATTTGAGCATTTTACGCACCATTGCGTTATTCGTTTATCTGTTTGGCTATATGATCGTGCACTATGCCACCCTGCGCCGGGCCGAGCGTGCCCTGGCTGCCGGGGATCTGGACACGGTGGAGCAGATCGTCAAGGCCAACATCCCCCGCTGGAGCCGGGGCATCCTGCGTGTTACGGGGGCCCGGATGACGGTGGAAGGGCAGCAGAATATCCCGGCGGGGCCCTGCGTGTTCGTGGGCAACCACCGCAGCTACTATGATATCCCCATCCTGCTGACCGCGCTGGACGCGCCCCACGGCATTCTGGCAAAGGAGGAGCTGGAAAAGATCCCCCTGCTCAACCGCTGGATGAAGCTGCTGGGCTGTGTGTTCGTCAAGCGGGATGACATCCGCGCTTCCGTCAAGGCCCTGAACGATGCCACTGCCATCGTGGAGAGCGGCCGGAGCTTCGTCATCTTCCCCGAGGGCACCCGCTACAAGGGCGAAGAGGGCGGCGCGGGCGAGTTCAAGGCCGGTGCCTTCCGCATTGCCATCAAGACGGGGGTGCCCGTGGTGCCGGTGGCCATCTCCGGCGCGCGGGGCCTGTTTGAGGGCCACGGCCTGCGGGCCACACCCGGCGATATCCGGGTGCGCATCCTGCCCGCCATCCAGACCGCAGGCATGAGCAAGGCCGAGCAGAAGCAGCTGCCCGATGCCGTGCGCCAGACCATTCTGGCCCAACTGTAAGGAGAACTATGGCAAGCTATCGCTACGAGCGGGACATCGACCCCGCAGACCTTGCCCCGCGGGCGGAAAAACAGTATACCCGCAAAGAGCGCTGGGCCAACTGGTGGGATTATAACCTCAAGTGGGTCCTCCTGATCGGCATTGCAGCGGCCTTTGTGGCTTACAGCTTCATCGGGCAGTATTTCTTTACCACTAAGCCCGATTATAATGTGGCAGTGGTGGCCCCCTACTACCTGCCGGATGACACCGTGACCGCCCTGCAGGAGCAGCTGGCCCGGTATGGCGAGGACCTGAACGGCGACGGCAAGACGGTCGTGACCCTGAATGTCTACACGCTGGATTATTCTGCCGGGGATACCCAGACCGAGAGCGATGCCTACCTGACCATGGCGGGCACCACCAAGCTGGCCACGGATGTGGCAGGCGGCCTGAGCTCGGTGTTCCTGCTGTATGACCCGGCGGGCTTTCAGGAGAGCACCGGCTCCCTGCGGTATCTGGACGGCACCCTGCCCGAGGCCGGAAGCGACAGCGACTGGTGGAACATGGTCTACCGCTGGACGGACTGCCCGGTGCTGGCCGGGCTGGACCTGGGCGAGTACCGTGCCGACACCACCCACGCCCAGGGCGGCGACAGCCAGACCTATCTCGCGGATTTCTATGTCGGGATGCGTGGGGCCTGGAACACCGGCACTGAGGAGAACCTTGCGGGCGGCGAGGAGCTCTGGCAGGCACTGACCGCCGGGGCGGTCTCCACCGTGGAAGCGGAGGGGTGAGCCGATGCGGTTCCGTATCCTGCGCCGGGAAAAAGGCGCGCCCCGCCGCCCGGCCCCCGCGCCGGAGCCGCCTGCCGCGGCTGTTCCACCCCGTGCCGCTGAGCTGGAAAACCCCTATGGGAGATACTATGGAACGGCGCGGAGCCGGGAAGATCTGAAACGCTGAAGAGGTGCTGCCCATGGGCGGCACCTCTTCAATTCTATTCGCTTCTTACAGGTGCTAGTTGAAAAGTTATCCACCCTGAAACCGTGCGCCCTTTGTTGTTTCCGTGTCCGAGTTATGGTATACTAATCCAGTATCACGAAATGCAAAGGATGTGGAATGATGGACGCACTGGAACAGGCCCGCCGGGAGATCGACACGGTGGATGCCCAGCTGGCTGCCCTGTTTGAGCGGCGGATGAAGGCGGTGCTCAGCGTGGCGGAATACAAAAAGGCCCACGGCCTGCCCATCTTTGATGCCGCCCGCGAAAAGGTGGTGCTGGACAAGGCCGAAGCGCGGATCGGGGACCCGGCCCTGCGCCCCTATTACCGGGATCATGTGCAGAACATGATGGACGTGGCCAAGCAGTACGAGGCCGAGGTGCTGGGCCGCAACCGCGCTGCCTATCAGGGCGTGGAGGGTGCCTTTGCCCACATCGCGCTCCGGGCGCTCTTTCCCCATGCCGAGGCTGTGAGCTGCCCCACCTGGGATGAGGTGTTCGATGCCGTGGAAAAGGGCGATGCCGCCCACGGCGTGGTGCCCTTTGAGAACAGCCACGCGGGGGATGTGTCGGCGGTGCTGGACCTGTGTTACAACCACCCCGGGCTGTGGGTGGTGGATGTCTACGACCTGCCCATCTCCCAGAACCTGCTGGTGCTGCCCGGCACCCAGCTTTCCGACCTGACCCGTGTGTACAGCCACCAGCAGGCCATTGCCCAGAGCGAGACCTTCCTGAAGCAGTTCGGCCTGCCTGCCACGGCCATGCCCAACACGGCCATGGCGGCAAAGTTCGTGGCGGAGAGCGGCGACCGGACCAGGGCGGCCATTGCCAGCGTGGAAACGGCCGCCCTGTACGGGCTGGAGGTGCTGGTGCCCAGCATCAACACCGACGGCGACAACACCACCCGCTTCATCGTCCTCAGCCGCGAAAAGCCCACAGCGGGCAACCGGTTCTCCCTGCTGTTCACGCTGGACAACAAGCCCGGCAAGCTGGCCGAGGTCATTCAGGTCATCGGTGCCAGCGGCTACGATATGGAGTCCATCAAGAGCCGCCCGCTGCCCCACGTCCCCTTTGATTATTATTTTTACGTCGAGCTGGTGGGAGACCCCGCCGCCGAAAAGACCGCCGCGCTGCTGCGCGAGCTGAATCATGTCTGCCGCACGGTACGGCTGTTAGGAGTGTATACGAAATGAGCGATTTCATCGGGACAAAGCTCACCATGAATCTGGGCGAGCGCAGTTATGATATCATCCTGAAGAACGGCGCGCTGGAAAATCTGTACCAGTTTGCCCGGCTGGACCGCAAGGTGGCCGTCGTCACCGACAGCGGCGTTCCGGCCCAGTATGCCCAGCGCGTGGCCGACCAGTGCCGCGAGGCAAAAATCATCACCGTGCCCCAGGGCGAGGCCAGCAAGAGCTTCAAGATCCTGGAAACGGTGCTCCGGCAGATGCTGGAGTTCAACATGGGCCGCGGCGACCTGGTGGTGGCCGTGGGCGGCGGCGTGGTCGGTGATCTGGCCGGATTTGCCGCTGCCATCTACATGCGGGGCATCGATTTCATCAACTGCCCCACCACCACCCTTTCCATGATCGATTCCTCCATCGGCGGCAAGACCGCTGTGGATCTGGGCGATACCAAAAATATCGTGGGCGCGTTCTGGCAGCCCAAGCTGGTCATCGTGGACCCGGCCACCCTTTCCACCCTGCCCCGCCGCCACTACATCAACGGTCTGGCGGAGGCGGTCAAGGCGGGCCTGCTGGCCGACCCCGAGCTGTTCGCCATCTTTGAAAAGGGCGATATCGATACCCAGATCAGCGAGATCATCTACCGCAGCCTGCGGTTCAAGAAGAACGTTGTGGAGCAGGATGAGACCGAGCGCGGGATGCGCAAGGCCCTGAACTTCGGCCACACCATCGGCCACGGCATCGAGGCCGTCAAGGGCATCAAGGGCCGCCGCACCGTGGGCCTGTTCCACGGCGAGTGCGTGGCGCTGGGGATGCTGCCCATGATCGAATCCAAGGCGCTGCAGAAGCGGGTGCGGGCGGTCTACCGCCGCATTGGCCTGCCCACCCGCACCACCTATAACAAGGAAAAGGTGCTGGCCGAGATGCTGCACGATAAAAAGGCTCAGGGCGGCCAGATTACGGTGATCAAGGTGCCGGGTCTGGGCTGCTGGCGGGCCGAGACCATCCCCGTGGAGGGCCTGCGCCCCCTGCTGGGTGTGGAGGAGTAAGCCATGAAAAACACCTTTGGCAGCGACCTTTCGCTGACCATTTTTGGCGAGAGCCACGGCAGGGCTGTCGGCGCGGTGCTGGACGGCATGGCGGCGGGCGTGCCTGTGGAGGAAGCCTTTCTTGCTGCCTGCATGGACAAGCGCCGTGCCCGGGGCGACGGCCTTTCCACCCCCCGTGTGGAGGGGGATGCGGTGCAGTTTTTGTCCGGCGTGGTCAACGGCCGCACCACCGGCACCGCCATTGCCCTGATGATCGAAAACCAGAACACCCGCAGCGGCGACTATGCCAAAACGGCTGACCTGCTGCGGCCCGGCCATGCGGATTACACCGCCTACGCCAAGTACCACGGCTATCAGGATGCCCGGGGCGGCGGCCACTTTTCGGGCCGTGTCACCGCCGCGCTGGTGGCGGGCGGCGCTTTGGTGCTGAGAGCCCTGAACCGGGCCGGGATCGAGATCGTGACTCACATCGGGCGGTGTGCCGGGATCAGCGATGCCCCCTTTGCGCTGGACGATCCCGCCGCGCTGGCGGCGCAGGCCGAAGCACTGCTGAACAAGTCCGAGGGCTTTGCCCTGCTGGACGGCAGTGTGGAGGAACCCATGAAAGCCGCCATCCGTGCCGCTGGTGCCGAGGGCGACAGCGTGGGCGGCGTGCTGGAGACCGCCATTCTGGGCCTGCCCGCAGGCGTGGGTGAACCCTATTTCGACAGCGTGGAGAGCAAGCTCGCTCACCTGGCCTTCTCCATCCCGGCGGTCAAGGGCATCGAGTTCGGTTCCGGCTTCGGCTTTGCGGACCAGAAGGGCTCGGAGGCCAACGATGCCTTCCGGATGCAGGGGGAGCGCATCGTCACCGCCACCAACCACAATGCGGGCCTGAACGGCGGCATCTCCAACGGGATGCCCGTGGTGTTCCGCACGGCAGTCAAACCCACCCCCAGCATCTACAAAACGCAGGACACGGTGGATTATATCGCAAAGAAGGACGCGGAGCTGTCCATTCAGGGCCGCCACGACCCCTGCATCGTGCCCCGGGCCGCCATTGTGCAGACCTGCGCCGCCGCGCTGGCCGTGGGCGACCTGCTCACCGCAAAATACGGCATGGCCTGGATGGAGGACCCCACCGGCTACCGCAAGGAGGTGCTGTAAATGGAATACGGACTCATCGGCGGGCGGCTGGGCCACTCCTACTCCAAGGTCATCCACGAGATGCTCTGCGGCTACCGGTACGACCTGTGCCCCCTGCCCACGGAAGAGGAAGTCCGGGCCTTTATGACCCGGCGGCAGTTCAGGGCCATCAATGTCACCATCCCCTATAAGCTGGTGGTCATGGAGTACTGCTCCTACATCGACCCCCACGCCAAGGCCATCAACGCCGTGAACACCATCGTCAACAGGAACGGCCTGCTCTACGGCTACAACACCGATTACCCCGGCTTCTCCTACCTGTGCGATGCACACGGGGTGGAGTTCAAGGACAGGACCGTGCTCATTCTGGGCACCGGCGGCACCCACAACACCACCTGGGCCGTGGCCCATGACCGGGGCGCGAAACAGATCTATACCGTCAGCCGCCATCCCGACCCCGAAAAGGGAGAGCTGACTTATGCGCAGGCCCTGACCACCGGGGCGCAGATCATCATCAACACCACGCCGGTGGGCATGTACCCCAATGTGGGCGTGAGCGCCCTGGATATCACCTCCATGCCCGGGCTGGAAGCCGTGATCGATGTTATCTATAATCCCGATAAGACCGAGCTCATCCTCCGGGCCGAGGAGCTGGGGGTGCCCGTTGCCGTCGGCGGTCTGGAAATGCTGGTGGCGCAGGCAGTGTACGCGGCAGAATTTTTCCTCGACCGCAAGTTTGAGGATGCCGGTGCCGAGATCGCCCGTGTGACCAGCGAACTGCGGCGGGAACAGCTGAACATTGCCCTCATCGGGATGCCCTCCTCGGGCAAATCCACCCTGGGCCGCGCTCTGGCAGAACGGCTGGGCAAGCGGTTCGTGGATCTGGACGAGGAGATCGTCAAGGCCGACGGCCGGAGCATCCCGGACATCTTTGCCGCTGAGGGGGAGGCAGGCTTCCGGAAGCTGGAGGCCGCGCAGACCGCCCGCTTTGCCAGGGAGAACCGGCAGGTCATCTCCTGCGGCGGCGGCGTGGTCAAAGACCCGGCAAACCTCCAGGCGCTCCACGCCAACGGCATCGTGCTCTTTATCGACCGGCCGCTGGAAGATCTGCTGGTGGGCGGCGGAAGGCCCCTTTCCACCAGCCCTGAGGCCCTGAAAACCATGGAAGCCCAGCGCCGCCCGCTCTATCTGGCGGCAGCGGATGCTGTGATCCCCAACAAGACCACCCCTGCGGATGCCGTGACGGCGGCAATGGAGGCGCTGGATGAAATTTTTAGTCATTAACGGTCCCAACCTCAACCTGACCCAGTTCACGGAGCCGGGCATGGAGGGGCAGATCGATTTTAATACACTGCTGGATTATATCGAGGCGGGCTGTGCCCAGATGGATGTTCAGGTGGACTTTTTTCAGTCCAACCACGAGGGTGACCTCATCGATGAGATCCAGTCGGCGGCAGGCCGGGCCGATGGAATCATCCTCAACCCGGGCGGCTACGCCTATTACAGCGTGGCCATTCTGGAAGCGCTGCAGGTGTGCGGCGTGCCCGCCGTGGAAGTGATGCTGGCCGACCCCAGCGGCAAGGAGCCCTTCCGCAGCGTGGATGTGGTCTCCTTTGGCTGTCAGGGCCGCTTTGCAGGCGAGGGGGTCAGCGGATATCTCCATGCCTGCGCCTACCTTGTGCAGCTGCTCCGGCTGGATGGCGGCGCGCAGACGCACCTGGTGCAGTAAATGAACAACCTCTCCGTCAATGCTGACGCATTGCCACCTCTCCTAGTAGGAGAGGCCTTGGCATTCAGGAGAAGTTCCCGGTTTTGCCAAGGGCTCCCCTATTAGGGGAGCTGTCGAGCGAAGCGAGACTGAGAGGTTCAGAAAAGGGAAAGGAATCAAAAGAGATGATCATTTCGACCAAAAAAGGCACCCCCAAGGAAGAGCTGGAAAAGATCGTAGACAAATTCGAGAAGCAGGGCCTGGATGTGACCCTGATCACCGGCAAGGATTACAATGTGTTCGGTCTGGTGGGCGATACCACCAAGATCGATGAGCGCGACGTGCTGGCCAACCCCTGGATCGACAACGTCACCCGCGTGTCCGCTCCCTATAAGCGGGCCAACCGCCTGTTCCACCCCGCCGATTCCATCATCGACTGCGGCGGCGTGAAGATCGGCAGGGGCGAGAAGATCGCCGTGATGGCAGGCCCCTGCAGCATCGAGGGTGAGGAGCAGGCACTGCGCATTGCCAACGGCGTAAAGGCGGGCGGTGCAAGCCTGTTCCGCGGCGGCGCTTATAAGCCCCGCACCTCTCCCTACTCCTTCCAGGGTCTGGAGACCGAGGGCATCCTCGATATGGTCAAGGCACGGGAGGCCACCGGAATGCCCATCGTGTCCGAGCTGATGAGCGAGGACCGGATCCCGGAGTTTGAGGAATATGTGGACGTGGTACAGATCGGTGCCCGCAACATGCAGAATTTCCAGCTGCTCAAGGCCGTGGGTAAGATGCACAAGCCTGTTCTGCTCAAGCGCGGCCTGTGCAACACCATCGAGGAGTGGATCATGTCCGCAGAGTATATCATGGCCGGCGGCAACGAGCAGGTCATTCTCTGCGAGCGGGGCATCCGCACCTTTGAGAAGTACACCCGCAACACCCTCGACCTCTCCGCTGTGCCCATCATCCACGAAAAGACCCACCTGCCCATCATCGTGGACCCCAGCCACGCCACCGGCAAGGCCAATCTGGTGGAGCCCATGATGATCGCCGCCGTGGCCGCCGGTGCTGACGGTCTGGAAGTGGAGGTCCACTACGACCCCCAGCACGCATGGAGCGACGGCGCCCAGTGCCTGACCCCGGACGCCTTCGCACAGGCCATGGCAAAGTGCCGTCAGGTGGCATGGGCCATTGGCCGGGATATGTAAAAGGCAAGCGTCCTCGCCCTCTCAGTCTCACATTCGTTCGACAGCTCCCCCAAAGGGGGAGCCCTTGGCAAAACCGGAAACTTTGCCGTACTGCCAAAGCCTCTCACTTTGGGAGAGGTGGCATCGCGTAAGCGATGACGGAGAGGGCGAGCCGCCTAAAGGGTTTATCTATGCTTGTAACAATAACACGATCCCCCAGTAAAATTTCCGGCACCATCACTGCCCCGCCCAGCAAGAGCATGGCCCACCGTGCTGTGCTCTGCGCAGCGCTGGCCGAAGGGCGCAGCCATATTACCAATCTGGAATTCAGCAAGGACATCTCCGCCACGCTGGGCGCAGCGGCACAGCTGTGCGCCCGTGTGCGCACCGGCGCAGACGACGCCGTGGTGGAAGGGCTGGGGCATTTTGTGCCCCTCGCCGCACCGGTGGACTGCTGCGAGAGCGGCAGCACCCTGCGCTTTCTCATCCCCATCGCCAGCCTGACCGGACAGGCTGTGACCTTCACCGGCCGCGGGCGGCTGATGGAGCGGCCCCAGTCGGTGTATGAAGCTCTGTACCGGGAGCAGGGCCTGCGGTTTGAGCAGAGCGCTGCCGGGCTGACCGTGGAAGGCGCACTGACCCCCGGCAGCTACCGGCTGGCAGGCAACGTGTCCAGCCAGTTCATCAGCGGGCTGCTGGCCGGAGACAGCACGCTGCACCTCATCCCGCCGGTGGAGAGCCGCAGCTACATCGATATGACCCGTGCGGTGCAGGCGGCCTTTGGCGTCAAGAGCCGCTGGCAGGACGAAAACACCCTTGTTCTCCCGGGCGGGCAGACCTACCACCCCTGCGACTATACCGTGGAGGGCGATTACAGTCAGGCCGCGTTCCCGGCGGTGCTGGGGGCCGCGTGCGGCGGCGTGACCATCACCGGCCTTGCCCCGGACACTTTGCAGGGAGACGCCGCCATTCTGGACATCCTGCGCCGGTGCGGCGCGGTGTTTACCCGCACGGCAGAGGGCATCTCTTTTGAAAAGGCCCCCCTGCACGGGGTGGACATCGACCTTGCGGACTGCCCTGACCTTGGCCCCGTGCTCATGGTGCTGGGGCTGCTATGCGAGGGCACCACGGTCATCCGCAACGCAGAGCGGCTGCGCCTGAAGGAGAGCGACCGCATCGCGGCCATGGAGGCCGAGCTGCGCGCAGTGGGCGGCCTAGTGGAAAGCGAGGGCGGCACCATCACGGTGCAGGGCTGCGCGGACAGGCTGCACGCCCCGGCGGGCGTTTTGCACGGCCACAACGACCACCGTGTGGTCATGAGCCTTGCGGTGCTGAGCCTTGCCACAGGCATCCCTCTGACGGTGGACGATGCCGAAGCCATCACAAAAAGCTGGCCGAATTTCTTTGAAGCCATCAAGCCCTTGGGCGCGGAGGTGGAACATGTTGGATAAAACAAAGCGTTATCTCGTGGTGGGCCTTGGCCTGCTGGGCGGCAAGTACGCACTGGAGCTGACGAAAGCCGGCTTCCATGTGGACGGCATCAACCGCAGCGAGGGGCATCTGCAGTACGCCCTCAGCCACGGTTATATCGCCAGCGGCAAGACCCACGATTTTGAGGATCTGGTGCAGCAGGCCGACCACATCATCTTCGGTCTGTACCCCACAGCCCTGCTGGAGTGGTTCAAAACCTACGGGCATCTGCTCAAGCACGGCTGCATTTTCACGGATGTGTCCGGCGTAAAGACCGGCCTTGTGGAACCGGTGCAGGCCATGTGCCCGGCAGGCGTGGAGTTCATTGCCAGCCATCCCATGGCGGGCCGCGAGACTTCCAGCGTGGAGCACGCCGCCGAGGTGAATTTTGCCCCCGCCAACTTCATCATCACTCCCACCGAAAAGAACACCCCGGAGGCCATCCAGTGGGCAAAGGAGCTGGCCGAAGTGCTGGGCTTCCACCACATCTGCACCCTGACGGTGCAGGAGCACGACAAGATGATCGGCTATGTGAGCCAGCTGTGCCACGCCATCGCCGTGAGCCTGATGTGCGCCAACGACAACTCTTCGCTGTGCGAGTACACCGGAGACTCCTTCCGGGATCTGACCCGCATTGCACGCATCAACGATAAAATGTGGGCAGAACTGTTTTTGTGGAACAAGCAGAACCTGATCAGCGAGATCGACCAGTTCGATGCCGCTCTGCAGGAAATGCGCTCTGCTCTTGTGGCCGACGACCGGGATAAGCTGGAACAGATGTTCCGTCTTTCCACCCAGCGCCGTGCGGCCTTTGACAAAAAACTGCCCGAATAACCTGAATTTGGAAAGCCGGAGGTATTGCCATGCCCAAGCAGGAAGGCCAGAAATCCAAGCTTTTGACCCTTTTGCGCATCCTTGAGCAAAAGACCGATGAAGAACACCTGCTCAATGTTCCCCAGCTGGTGCAGCTGTTGGAGCAGCAGGGCATCCTTGCCGAGCGCAAGAGCATTTACAGCGATATCGACACCCTGCGCTCTCTGGGCTTTGACGTCCAGCTGCAGCGGGGGCGCGGCGGCGGCTACTGGCTGGCCAGCCGCACCTTTGAGCTCTCGGAGCTCAAGCTGCTGGTGGATGCCGTGCAGGCCAGCAAGGTCATCTCTGCCCGCACCAGCCGAAAGCTCATCCACAAGCTGGAAGCCCTCTGCTCCGACTACGAGGGCTCGCAGCTGCAGCGTCAGGTGTATGTGGACGGCCGCCCCAAAAGCGACAGCCACACCCTGCTGTACAGCATCGACGCCCTGCACAGCGCCATCAACGCAGGCCGGATGGTGAGCTTCCGGTACAAAAAAGACGGCACCCGCACCGTGAGCCCGTGGCGGCTGGCGTGGGAAAACGGCTGCTACTACCTCATTGCCTATCAGGACGAGAAAGAGCCTGCGGGCATCCGCAACTACCGTGTGGACCGCATGTCTGCCGTGACAGTGCTGGACGAGGCGCGCCGGGGCAAAGCCGAGTTCCGCCAGTTCGACCTGCCCGCCTACCTGCGCAAGCACTTCAACATGTTCGGCGGCACCGAATACCGGGTCACCCTGCGCTGCTCGGCTGACCTTGAAGCGGCCATGAAAGACCGCTTTGGCAAAAGCATCCTGCTGGTGCCGGAGGCGGACGGCACCCACTTCCACTTTGATGTGCCGGTGTGCGTCAGCCCCCAGTTCTACGGCTGGGTGTGCGGCTTTGGCGGCAAGGTGGAAGTAACGGCTCCCGCCGAGGTGCGCAAAGGCCTGCGGGAAACGGCAGAAAAACTGGCAGCGCTGCACGCCTGAAAGCAGGAATGCGCACCGCACTGCTTTGTGCAAAAACATTTTTTGACCGGATAGCTCAGGGAGATCTGCGGATCTGTCTGGGCTTTTTATTTGCACGGCCAAATCATTTCCCGGATTTTTGTGCAGCTTTGCCCTGTCATTCTGTCGCAAATTTTTGGCTTATTTTGTACTTGTTTTACAAAATTGCTACCCCCCCCCCTGAAAATTCAGCATTTTGTCTTGACATTCTCCACGGCACAGCACTATACTTGTGCCGCAAAGAGACGCCGGGCATGAAAATGCGCAGCTATGTGATTTTCTGTCCCGAAATCCCGGTTTTTGCCGGTTTTCGGTATCGTTCCCGGTAACGTTCACGTCTCTGTAAGCTTTTTTGTTTGGAGGGTTTTGCAATGAGGAAAAACGTGAAAAAACAGCTTGCCTTGCGGGTGCTGTCCACAGCGGTTCTGATGGCCATGGTCTCGTCCATCGCCACAGCGGCGTTTGCGGAAGAATACAACCTGAACACGGGCAGTGTGACGGTGGAGACCAAAGATGACGGCATTACCTATGTGACGCAGGCGAACACAGAGACAACCAATCACCCAGACACTACCGGCGTTACCATTACCAGCAACGGCGAGCAGACTTCAAATACCATCACGGTGGAGACGGCAAAAGATCAGACCACCAATGTGACTCTGGAGAATGTGCACATTGAGACGAAGTCCAGTTGGAATGACAGCGGCTCGGCACCCATCGAGATCAAGGGCAAGGGCGACACCAACCTTGAGCTGAACGGCAATAACATCGTTCTCAGCGGCAATAAAAACCACGCCGGTATTGAAAAAGCAGACGTAAACGGCACCGGCACCCTGACCATCAAGGACGATGTGAACGATGATGGCAAGCTGCTGGCAGGCGGCTACGAGGATAGTGCCGGTATCGGCGGCGGCTCATATCACGATGGAAAGAGTTATGGCAATACTTCCAACATTACCATCACCGGTGGTGATATCACTGCTGTCGGCGGTGTTTACGGCGCCGGTATCGGCGGCGGTTCCGATGAAGATGCATCGAATATCCGCATTGAAGGCAATGCACATGTTGCCGCCTTTTCAAACAGTGGTGCTGGCATTGGATCCGGTTATTTTTCGAATGGCAACAGTGATATTACCATCACCGATCATGCCACTGTGGAGGCTGCTAGCCTAGAAGGCTGTGGCATCGGTGGCAGTCGTCTTGCTTCTGGTAAAGCCACTATCACAATTTCTGGTAATGCATCGGTAAAAGCCGAAGCCCTAGACTCTGCAGCAGCCATTGGCAGTGAACAGTCTTCTGCTACGGTTAACATCGAAGATAATGCTGCCGTTACTGCCGTTAGTCATGGTGTTGCCATCGGCACCAGTTATGGCCATGAGTATAATGGAGGCACCTCCACTGTGATCAATATTACCGGTGGAACAGTAAATGCCGTCACCCGTGACGAATCCAGACCCGCTATTGGCACAGTTAAGGGCAATTTGGACCTTACGATCAACAGCTCTACCGGAAAAACGACCGTAAATGCCTACACGACCAGCAGTGACCCCCTATCTTTAAATATCGGCACCGGTCATTACGACTCTTCTGCACATAAATATAGAACCAGTCCATCTGAGGGCGCAGAATACAACGAGGATGGCTCTTCCAATCTGGGCGAAGACAATGCCGCTATCATCAATTTCTACCGCAACACTACTTTGAGCACTGACACTGACACTGACACTGACACTTCTAATGCGCACAAAACACTTGATGATTTTGCATTTCATGGAGGTGCCTCCCACACCCTCTCTGGCAAAGACAAAGACAAAGGTGACCTCTACAAAGTCGTCCACAACCGCAAGTACATGAAAGAGCACCCCGAAATTGTTGATGACTTCAACAAGCTGGAAAACAGCGACCTGCACGACTGGCAGCTGGTGGGCGAGGTCGTAGAGCCCACGCTGGAAAAGGACGGCTATGCAGACTACGTCTGCCGCATTGACCAGTGCGGCCAGACCAGGCATGTGGTGCTGCCCAAGCTGACCCCGGAGGAGATGCGCGAGGTCGGCGTGATCTTCTGGGATGCCGCCGCACAGGCTGCCCCGGCAGCCCTGCAGGGCAAGGTGCTCTCGGCAGATGAGCAGACCGCGACGGCAGAAAAAGCACAGGTCGAGTCTCTGCTGGCAGACAAGGCAAACTGGAAGCTGGCGGAGGACGTGGGCGATTTGATGATCCACCCTGCTGCAGACGCTGCGGGCACGATCTATGAGCAGGCCGTGAAGGCAAGCGGCTGCCAATATTACGTCATCGCCAACGTGACGGCACAGTAAACACTGCCTCCTCTGCCGTGCTGACCGCAAGCGGTGCGGCAGATTTCTCAAAAAGAGGGACGGATGCACATCATCGAGTGCATCCGTCCCTCTTTTTATTCTTCAAATTCCAGATCACCGGGCAGGATCAGGTCCAGCTCCGCGTCCGGCTCTGCCACAAGGCGGCGGCTCTGGTGGAAGATGGCCTTTTCCAGCGTGTTGCGGGCAAGACGGCCGTTGCCGGCGGTGCGGCTGTCCAGCGCCTGACGGCGCTTGTAGTAGCCCAGCAGCGGGAAGGTGCAGCCCTCGGCAAGGCGGTAGCCCTTGCCCTTTGCCAGCACGTTGGTGATGTCCAGCAGCTCGTCCGCCGTGTAGTCCGGGAACTCGATCTTGTTGGGGAAGCGGCTGGCAAGGCCGCTGTTGGCGGTAAGGAACACTTCCATCTCCCGGGTGTAGCCCGCCAGAACGACCACCAGCTCGTCCCGGTGGTCCTCCATGCCCTTCACAAGGGTGTCGATGGCTTCGAGGCCAAAGCTGTCCTGCTCGCCGCGGTAGAGGCTGTAGGCTTCGTCGATGAACAGCACGCCTCCCAGCGCGCTCTCGATGACGCTATTGGTCAGCGGGGCGGTGTGGCCGGTGTAGCGGCCCACAAGGTCGGCGCGGGTCACTTCCACCAGCTGGCCGCCCTTCAGCGCGCCGATAGCCTTGAGGTACTTTGCCACCAGCCGGGCAATGGTGGTCTTGCCGGTGCCCGGGTTGCCGGTGAAGATCATGTGCATGGAAAGGCTGGCAGTCTTGAAGCCTGCCGCCGCGCGGCGCTGCTGCACCTGCAGGTTATCCGCCAAACCGAACACATACTCCTTGACCGCCCCAAGGCCCACAAGGCTGTCAAGCTCTGCGCGGACCGCTTCTGCGGCCCCCGTGTACTCGGCGGGCAGCAGGGCAGACAGGTCGGCGGGGGCGGCATCGTTCAGTGCAAACTGCACACCCTCCGGCTTTGCGGTCAGGGTGACGGTGCCGGTAAGCTTTGCATCGGTCTGCAGGCAGTATTCACTCAGGGCACGGAAGATCTCATCACAGGCTTCCCCAAGGCCCGCTGCGCCCTTTTCTTTGGTGCATCGGGCTGCAACATAGTCCCGCACATCGGCCCCCGCACAGAGGGTCAGACCGAGGCGGGCGCTCACCTTCTGGGCCAGCGCATTCAGCTGCTGCGCCGCCAGCGCTGCAAGGTCCTCGCGGGCAAAGGCGCTGGTGGCGCACACATCCCCCACCGCCGCCACAAAGGGCGCACCGAACTTATCTGCCAGCGCGTCCCGGCCCTTGCGGGAAAAGAAGATGAGGTACTTGCCGCAGGGGGTGATGCTGCTCACTGCGCCCGGAGCCAGCGCCGTGCCCGCATCCACAAGGATGCCCTCCTTGTTCACCAGATACCGGCTGGAAAGCGGCGCACTGCCCTTGACGGCCAGATCGGACAGCGTTTTCAGAAAGCCGGGGTGGCAGCTTTCGTAGTGCTCAAAGATCACGATCTCCCCGGGTGCGTGCAGGGCCGCGTACAGATCCTGCAAAAACAGCTTTTCCGCACCGGAATTGGGGTAGAGGGCAAGATTCACCACCGCGGTTTTGTCGCTCTGCAACAGGCCCCGCGCCGCCATGATACGGGCGGTCTCTTCCAGCGCAAAGTGCCGTCCGGTGCCTGCACCTCCGCAGATCAGGATCACGTTGCGTGCTGCAGGGCGCTCGGTGCCCAGCACAAAGGGCCGGCGCATGGCGCGCACCACGCTGTCCACAAAGGCGTCCTGCCCGAGCACGGTCTTTTTTACCTCGGCGGCAAGGCCCTCAAAGCTGCCCAGCTGCTCTGCGGGCAGGTCTGCCGTGCCTTTGGCAAGCAGGCCGTCGGCTTCCATATCCCGCAGCATCTGGCGGCTGTCCTTCAGTGCAGACTGCACCGCGTCATCCTTTGTTCGGAGCTGAGCATTCTGCTTTTTGAGCAGGGCATCCAGCTGCTTCTGGTTTTCCAGCAGGGCAGCATTCAGGTCCGGCACGGCTGAGGTCCCGGATTTCTGCGGCTTCGCCTCCGGCTGGGCGGTGCCGCCAAAGCGCGGCCTGCCCCCTGCACCGAACACACCGTTCATAAGGTTTTCCCAATCGTCGGTATATGCCATGGTTTGCCCTCCGTTTTTGTCGTTTTCTTCCAGTATAGTGTACCCGGACAGGTTTTGCAATTCCCTCTTGCAAAAAAGACCGCCGGTGTTTACACTTATATCTGATAGGAAATCTGCAAGAAGGAATGAAGAAACTATGACCGTCAAAACGCCCGCCGAACTGAAAACGCTATACGAGAGCATCTCCTTTGACCTTCAAACCACCTACACCGGCCCGCTGGGGCAGGAATATGCTGTTTCCGGCACCCATCTGCGCCTGTGGGCACCCACGGCGCAGAGGGTGGAGGTCAGCCTTTACCGCAAAGGCAGCGGCGGTGAGCCCATAGGCACTCTGCCGCTGGAGCGGGGGCAGCAGGGGGTGTGGAGCATCTATCTGCCCGGCGACCAGCACGGACGATACTATACCTATACGGTCACAGTGGATGGCATTTCGCGCCAGACCGGCGACCCCTACGCCCGCGCTGCCGGTGTGAACGGCACCCGCAGCATGATCGTGGACCTTGCCCGCACCGCCCCCTCCGGGTGGGAACGGGATGTGCGTCCGGTCATCCCACCGGAGCAGCGCGCAGTGTGGGAGGTGAGCGTGCGCGACTTCTCGCAGGATGCTGCCAGCGGCGTGCGCCCGGCATGGCGGGGCAAGTTCATGGCCTTTACCCAGCAGGGCACCACCCTGCACGGGGACGGCATCCACCCCACCTGCCTGAACTACCTCCGGCGTCTGGGCGTGAAGTACGTGCAGCTGATGCCCATTTTCGACTTTGGCAGCGTGGACGAGGCAAAGCCGCTGCTGCGGCAGTACAACTGGGGCTATGACCCCACCAACTACAATGTGCCCGAGGGCAGCTATTCCACCGACCCCACCCGCGGCGAGGTGCGCATCCGGGAGTGCAGGGAGATGATCGCGGCGCTGCACGCGGCGGGCATCGGCGTGGTGATGGACGTGGTGTATAACCACATGTATCGCAATGAGAACCCGCTGAACGATACTGTGCCCTGCTACTTTTTCCGCCAGAACGAGGACGGCAGCTTTTCCAACGGCAGCGGCTGCGGCAACGAATTTGCCAGCGAGCGGCCCATGGCCCGGCGGTATATGATCGATTCCATCCTCTACTGGGCGCAGGAATACCACATCGACGGCTTCCGGTTCGACCTGATGGGTCTGTACGATGTGGAGACCATCAACGCCGTGCGCGCCGCGCTGGATGCGCTGCCCGGCGGGCGGGATATCCTGATGTACGGCGAGCCGTGGCAGGGCGGCGGCAGCCAGCTGCACCGGTACGAGGCCAACAAGGCCAATCTGTCCATGCTGAACGAGCGCATCGGCATCTTCTGCGACGACACCCGCGATACCATCAAGGGCGGCTGCTTCAATGCCCGGGAGCCGGGCTATGTGGAGGGCAGGCCCGGCAGCTTCTGGGACATCGGCGGTGCGGTAGCGGCATGGTGCCGCAGTGACCGTCTGCCGCCCCACGCGCCCAGCCAGATCGTGAGCTATGTTTCCGCCCACGACAACTTCACCCTGTGGGACAAGCTGCTTTTGGTCCGGTACGAAAAGCCGGAGTTCACGGCGGCAGACGGCACAGCCCTTGCCCAGAACCGGCTGGCGGCGGGCATTTACCTGACCAGCTTCGGTCTGCCTTTCCTGCAGGCGGGCGAGGAGTTTGCCCGCACCAAAAAAGGGAAGGGCAACAGCTACCGCTCCTCGCCTGCGCTGAACCGGCTGGACTGGGAGCGGGCCGAAAAATACCATGCGCTGGTGGACTACTACCGCGGCCTGCTGGCGCTGCGGGCAAGGTTCCCGCAGCTTTCCAGCACCGACCCCCACGCGCCGGATGCCCTGCACTTTTTCTCGCTGGAGCAGCCGCTGGTGGGCTGGCTCCTGCCGGCACAGTGGGGCGATGGTGCGGCATGGCAGGCGCTGTGTGTGTTCTACAACCCCACCGATGCCGGCAGGACCGTGCCGCTGCCGGTTGGGCGCTGGCAGATGCTGAGTGACGGCATTTCTTCCAGCCTGTGGCGCGGCCCGGCAAGGGTGTACGAGCACGAGGCCGTACTGATGCCTTACAGCGCTACTATCTTTGGACAGATATAAAAAACAGGAGCGGATGGAAAACTCTCATCCGCTCCTGTTTTCTATTTTGTTCAGCTGTTGGAAGCCGTCTTTTCGCCCAGCGTCACATTGACCGTCTGCATCTGGCCTTCACGTGCGATGGTGATGGAGAGGGTGTCGCCTGCGGCATGCTTCTGCATCAGGGTGCCAAGGTCGTCTTTAGAGGCGATCTCGGTGCCGTCCACGCTCACAATGCGGTCTCCGGTCTGAAGACCCGCCTTCTCGGCAGGGCCGCCCTTGACAACCTCCACAACGTAGACGCCGTAGGCGTTCACGCCCAGCTGGGCTGCGGTCTGTGCATCCTCAACGGCCAGATAGGTGATGCCCAGATAAGGCCGTCCGGTCACATAGCCGTTCTCCAGCAGCTCCTGCGCCACCTTGATGGCGTCGTTGATGGGGATGGCAAAGCCCAGACCCTCGGCATCGCTGGAAGAGGATTTTGCGTTCACAATGCCGATCAGCTCACCGTTCATGTTGAACAGGCCGCCGCCGGAGTTGCCGGGGCTGACCGAAGCATCCATCTGGATCAGGGACATGGTGTTCACAGAACTGCTGCCCTGAATGGTGACGCTGCGGTTCAAAGCGCTGATCATGCCGCCGGTGACGGTGCCGCCCAGCTCACCCAGCGGGTTGCCCACAGCCATCACACTCTGGCCCACCTTCAGGCCGTCGCTGTTGCCCACGGTGGCGGGGGTCAGGCCGTCGGCGTCGATCTTAATGACCGCGATATCGCTGGTGGTATCCTCGCCCACGAGGGTGGCGGTATAGTCCTTGTCACCAATGGTAACGGTGATGGTAGAAGCGCCGTCCACCACATGTGCACAGGTGAGGATGTAGCCGTCCGAGCTGATGATGACGCCGCTGCCGGCGCCGCTCTCCACCTGATTCTGGCCGTACCAGGACCACTGGGAATAGACCACCTGCTCGGTGGTAATGACCACCACGCTGGGGCTGACCAGATCGGCCACCTGCTCGGTGGTCAGGTCGGTGCCGGTGCTGGACGCTGCGGCGATGCTGCTGTCCGCGCTGTCGGAGCTGCTTGCCGTGGAGGAAGGTGCCACCTGCTGGATGACCACCTTACCACTGCCGCCGAACTTTGCGCCCACAAAGCCGCCGGCAAAGCCCATGGCTGCGGCCAGCACCAGCGCCACCGCACTGCGTGCGATGCGCCTGCCGGTGCCCTTCTTCTTTTTGCGGGGCGGCTTTGCGCCGGTCTGCGGCTGCACCGGCTGTACCGGCGGCGTAGTGCCGCCTGCTCCTCCGGCCGTCTCAGGCTCTGCTGCGCGCGCCTCCGGCTGCGGGTCATTGTACTGGTTGGCGGTATTCATGCCGCTGCTGCCCACATTGGGATAGCCGGTGCCGCCTTCGGGTCTATTCTGAGAGGAATAATCATATTCCCACTTGTTCTCGTTGCCCATGTTGATACTTCCTTTCCGTAGAGGATCTGCCCACAGGAGCCATGCTCCTTTGAACTGCTCTCATTGTAGCGGACAATTGTGAAAATCAATCGCTTGCGCAGTGAAGAAACTGTGAAATAAAGACACACTTTCTGCCCTTGACAGCAGCCCCCGCACTTGCTATTTTAGAAGCAGATTCAGGAGGGAACACATCATGGAGCTGCACCGCACGAAGGAGGGCTTTGCCCTTTACAAGGAGAAAACACAGATCGGCTTTTGCGCCCTGACCCCGGCCCCGAAGGGGGCTGCCATCGCCGCCCTTTGCATTCAGCCCCAGTGGCGGCGCAAAGGGTACGGTTCCTATTTTCTAAAAGAAATCTTGCGCAGCTTTGCCGGATATGACCGCGAGCAGGCCACGGTGTTCACCGCCCCACTGCCCGCCGATGCCGCAGAGCTCACCTTCTGGGCAAGGTTCGGCTTTGCAGCAGAGGGGCCGCAGCTGGTGCGCCGCCGCACCCCGGACCTGACAGCCGTCCGGTTCGTGCAGGACTTTTTAGCCGCACGGCTGGGCCACCCGCACCTTTGCATCGATGCCACCTGCGGCAACGGCGGCGACACAGCCTTCCTGTGCGGGCTCACCGCCCCGGAGGGCAGGGTGCTGGGCTTCGACATCCAGCCCGAGGCCATTGCATCCACCCGGAAGCATCTGGAGCAGCTGGGCGTACCCGCCTCCCGGTATGAGCTGCACTGCCAAAGCCACGCAGACCTTTTACAGGTCGTGCAGCCCGGCACGGCAGATGCGGTGATGTTCAACTTTGGCTGGCTGCCCGGGGCCGACCACGCAGTGTTCTCCACGGCAAGCAGCAGCATCCCCGCCCTGCAGGCGGCTTTGGAAGCCGTGCGGCCCGGCGGCGTGGTGAGCGCCATCCTCTACAGCGGGCAGGTCATCGGCACGGACGAAAAGCAGACGGTGCTGGAATATCTCCGGGCACTTCCGCTCAAAAGTTTTACCGTTCTGGTGTGTGATTTTGCCAACTGGGCCGAAACCGCGCCTCTGCCCTGCATCATCCTGAAAAAATAACGAAAACACTTGCATTATGGAGCGTTTTCGGATAAAATAGGGTACGTATGTGTAAAAATATACTCCTTCCGTCACGGCTGACGCCGTGACGGAAGGAGTTCCATCCATTTCAGGAGAAATAATAGTTTATGACAAATCGTGAAGAAATCGAGCGCCGCCGGACGTTTGCGATCATCAGCCATCCCGACGCCGGTAAGACCACTCTGACCGAAAAGCTGCTGCTGTACGGCGGAGCCATCAATCAGGCAGGCTCCGTCAAGGGCAAGCAGAGCGCAAAGCACGCCGTGTCCGACTGGATGGACATTGAGAAGCAGCGCGGTATTTCCGTCACCTCCTCTGTCCTGCAGTTCAACTACGCGGGCAAGTGCGTGAACATTCTGGACACCCCGGGCCATCAGGACTTCTCGGAGGATACCTACCGCACCCTGATGGCGGCAGACTCT
>OCPU01000966.1_pt1 | contig 25657 bp, 24 predicted proteins | sample 1538661 | NCBI WGS metagenome assembly OCPU01 (sample SAMN04571716, study PRJEB22368) | human gut metagenome | biome: human gut; material: stool | host: Homo sapiens | place: Luxembourg | collected 2012-10-19
AGTGCCGCAACGAGGTCATGGAAAAGGTGAACAAGGTGCTGTATGAGTCCAAGCTCATCGGCTACCCGAAGCCCTGGAAGAACAAGGTCCGCACCTTCTGCCAGAACCCCGGCGGCTTCGTGGCACAGGAGAACTACGACAACGACCTGGCCGTGGTCAATGGCCACAGCTTCAAGGAGAAGAAGAGCGAGAACACCAACCTGGCCATCCTCGTCTCCCACAACTTCACCGAACCCTTCAACCAGCCCATCGCCTACGCCCAGAAGGTGGGTGAGCTGACCAACATGCTGGGCGCGGGCCACATCCTGGTCCAGCGCTACGGCGACATTCTGGACGGCAAGCGCACCTGGCCCAAGGAGCTGGCGCAATCCAACGTCAAGCCCACTCTGAAGGATGCCGTGGCCGGTGATATCACCGCCGCCATGCCCTACCGCGCCATGACCAACATCATCGAGTTCATCAAGATGCTGGATATGGTCGTGCCCGGCTTTGCCGCCAACGAGACCCTGCTCTACAGCCCCGAGCTGAAGTTCTACTCCAACAAGGTCAAGATGGACGAGAACCTCGACACCAACATCCGGGGCCTGCACTGCCTGGGTGACTCCTCCGGCTGGACCCGCGGCCTGATGATGGCCTCCGTCATGGGCGTGCTCATGGGCCGGAAGCTGGCCGAAAAGGAAGGGTGCTGATCGCACCTTCCCGCCCCTCAAAACGTAAAAAGGACTGCTCCGTCGGAGCAGTCCTTTTGTAATTTCAGCGCAGCTTATTCCGGTTTGGAGAATTTGACGGTCAGCGGGTTCTGACGGGATCCCGGTTTATTTTGGAATGATCTGCATTTTCCTGCCAGATTCAATTGATTTTTCACCAAAAAATCGGTATACTATTTCCAGAGTACTGTGCGTTGTGCCCAATGCACAGCGCACACAGGGAGGTATTGCTATGCACGATTCCCCGGGAAGCGTCGTCACCCAGCTGTGCTCCGGGCTCCAGCTTTACAGCGCCGAACGGCGCATTGCGGACTGCATTCTTGCAGATGTAAAGTGGGCCTCGGTCGCCACCTCTGCGGAGCTTGCAAAGGCCAGCCACTCGTCCGAAGCCACGGTCACCCGGCTGTGCCACAAGCTCGGCTACGCAAATTATCGCAAATTCCAACTGGAGCTTGCGCGGGATGTGCTGGAGCAGCAGGAAACGGAGGCCCGCAAAAGGCCCCCCAATGACCCGCTGCATCAGGCCCTGCTCGATCTTCAGAACAACCGTCAGGAGGAGGTTCAGGCCACCATTCAGGCCTTGAACCTTGTCCAGCTGAGAAAGGTGCTTTCCATTCTGCGGGCGGCAGAGATCATTGAGATCGAAGCCAACGGCAGCAGCCTGCCCGTTGCCATGGATGCTTCGCTCAAGCTGGGCAGTCTGGGCAAGCGCTGCATGATCAGCCCGGTGCCAGAAAAGGCACGGTCTTTCGCTTCGGCACTGACCCCAAAAGATGCCCTGCTGCTCATTTCCAGCGCAGGCCGCTGCGAGGCGCTGGAGACGGCCGCCCGTGCCGCCAAGAAGAACGGCACACCGGTCATCCTCATCACCTGCGACAAGCGCTCGGCGCTGGCAGGCCACGCCAGCTATACCCTGCTGGCCTCCAACCGTATCCAGCGCATTGCCAGCGATATGCTGCCTTCCCAGCTTTCGGCAGCGCTGGTGGTGGAGGCGCTCTACTACCTGCTGCTGGGCAATTTCGATCTGAATTAAGCGCAAAAAGTCCCGGCCGTTCTGGTCGGGACTTTTTGCTGTGTTTAAGCGATCATGCGTTAAAAACGTACTTGTCCATGCGGTGGAACGCCTCCTCGATGCGGGAACGGGGAGAAGCCAGATTCATGCGCAGGTGGCAGGGGCCAAAGAACATGGTGCCGTCCTGGATGGCAGCGCCCACATCCCAGCAGGCGTGCTCCACATCCTCAATGGTCTTGCCGTGGGCCTTGCACCAGTCGGTGCAGTCCACGAACAGCATGTAGGTGCCCTGCGGCTTGGAGACGGTCACGCCCTCGAAATGCTTCTCGATGTAATCGCAGGCAAAGTCGATGTTGCCGGTCAGCACCTCGCAGAGCTCGTCGGTCCACTCGTAGCCCTCGGGCTTGTAAGCACCGATCAGGGCGTGCATGGAGAGAACGTTCATCATGTTGTAGTGGCTCAGGCTGGACTCTTTTTCCATGCGGTCACGCCACCAGCTGTTGTAAACGATATGGTAGCTGCCCACCAGACCAGCCAGATTAAAGGTCTTGGAGGGGGCATAGAAAGCGGCGGTGCGCTGGCGGGCATCCTCGCTCACAGACTGGGTGGGGATGTGCTTGTTTCCGCTCAGGATGATGTCCGACCAGATCTCATCGGAGACCACATACACATCGTACTTCTTGTACAGCTCCATGGCCTTTTCCAGCTCCCAGCGCTCCCACACACGGCCGCAGGGGTTGTGGGGATTGCACATGATGGCGGCATGGATCTTTTCCTCTTTCAGGTGCTTTTCCATGTCCTCAAAGTCCATCCGCCACACGCCGTTTTCATCCTTGACCAGCGGGCTGTGGACAGCCTCATAGCCGTTGTTCTTCAGGCTCATGGTGAAGCCGATGTAGGTGGGGCTGTGGATCAGGATCTTGTCGCCCTTGGAGCAGACGCAGTTCAGGGCGCTGATCACGCCGCCCAGCACGCCGTTCTCGTAGCCGATGCACTCCTTGGTCAGGCCCTGCACGCCGTTGCGCTTTGCCTGCCACCGGATGATGGAATCGAAGTATTCATCGGTGGGGTTGAAGTAGCCAAACGCGGGGTGGTTGGTGCGCTCGATGATGGCTTCCTGGATGGTGGGCACGGTGGGGAAGTTCATATCGGCCACCCACATGGGGATGGCGTCAAAGCCCTCCTTGGGGGCGGCGGGGGCAAAGCCGGTGCCAAGGCCATCCACTGCAATGGCATCCTTGCCGTGGCGGTCCATGATGGAAGTGAAATCGTATTTCATAGCGGTGCTCCTTCTCTCAAAATTTTTATCTGGCCCCACTTTAACACACTTTGCCGCCGGGCGCAAGCAGTCAGCACGTTTCCCCGGATATCGTGCGGAAAAATCACGAATTTTTACGGTAATTGCACGCAAAAAGCCGGTCGGCATCCGCCGACCGGCTTTTATTGACTTTCTGGATCAGCCCAGCATCTCGTGAGCGGTCTTGCAGATGGTCGCTGCATCCAGACCGTACAGCTTGAGCAGGTCCCATGCGGGGCCGGAGCAGCCGAACTTGTCCTGCACGCCCACGCGGCGGACAGGGGTGGGCAGCTTCTCGCTCAGAAGCGAGCAGACGGCCTCGCCCAGACCGCCGATGACGTTGTGCTCCTCGGCGGTAACGATCTTGCCGCACTCCTTGGCGGCCTTGAGGACGATCTCCTCGTCCAGAGGCTTGATGGTGTGGATATTGATGACCCGGGCGTGGATGCCCTCGGCAGCCAGCTGCTCGGCAGCCAGGCGGGCCTCGTTGACCATCAGGCCGGTAGCAATGATAGCAATGTCGCTGCCCTCGGTGATCTGCTCGCCCTTGCCCAGCTCAAAGTGGTAGGTAGCCTCATCGTGGAACACAGGCACAGCCAGACGGCCGAAGCGCAGGTAAACAGGGCCCTGCATGGCGTAAGCGGCACGCACAGCGGCGCGGGCCTCCACATCGTCTGCGGGGCAGATCACGGTCATGCCGGGCAGGCTGCGCATCAGGGCAAAGTCCTCGCAGCACTGGTGGGAAGCACCGTCCTCGCCCACGGAGATGCCGCCGTGGGTGGCACCGATCTTGACGTTCAGGCGGGGGTAGGCGATCGAGTTGCGGATCTGCTCAAAGGCACGGCCTGCGGCAAACATGGCAAAGCTGGAAACAAAGGGCACGTAACCCATGGTGGCCAGGCCTGCGGCCACGCCCATCATGTTGCCCTCTGCAATGCCGCAGTCGAAGTGACGGTCCGGGTACGCCTTGCGGAACATACCGGTCTTGGTGGCGGCAGCCAGGTCAGCGTCCAGCACCACCAAGTCGTCGTGGCCCTCGGCGGCCAGCTCCTTCAGGGTGTTGCCGTAGCTGTCACGGGTAGCGATCTTCTTCACTTCTGCCATCTTACTTGTCCTCCTCTTCCAGCGCGGCGTAAGCTGCATTCAGCTCCTGCATGGCCTGTGCGTATTCCTCATCGTTGGGGCCCTTGCCGTGCCAGTCAACGGAGTTCTCCATAAAGGAAACGCCCTTGCCCTTGAGGGTATCCAGAATGATGCAGGTGGGCTTTTCGTTCTCAGCGCGGAAAGCGGCGATGGCGCTCTCAATGGCATCAAGATCGTGGCCGTTGATGGTCAGCACGTTGAAGTTGAAAGCCTTCAGCTTCTCCTCCAGCGGGGCGCTGTTCATCACGGTCTCGGTGGTGCCATCAATCTGCAGATGGTTGCGGTCCAGCATAACGCAGAGGTTGGACAGGCCGTAGTGAGAAGCAAACATAAAGGCCTCCCAGCACTCGCCCTCTTCCACCTCGCCGTCACCCAGGATGGTGTAAACATTGATGGGCTTACCGGCGTGCTTGGCACCCAGTGCCATGCCGCAGGCGGCGCTCACGCCCTGACCCAGACTGCCGGTGGACATATCCACGCCCGGCACACTGTTCATGTTGGGGTGGCCCTGCAGGTAGCTGCCGATCTTGCGCAGGGTCTTGAGGTCCTCCACCGGGAAGAACCCACGCTCAGCCAGCGCGGCGTACAGCGCCGGGGCCGCATGGCCCTTGGAGAGCACCAGACGGTCGCGGTCAGGGTTCTTGGGATCCTTCGGATCCACCTTCATCTCTACGAAATAGAGGTACGCCAGCACCTCGGCGATATCCAGGCTGCCGCCCGGATGGCCGCACTTGGCGCTGTGAGTGCCCTCGATCACGCCCATGCGGATGTGGCAGGCGTGTTTTGCCAGGGTAAGCTTTTCTGCATTTGTCATCTTTGGTCCTCCCGTATGAACCTCAGCGTTTGCATCGGATATGGTACGCACCCGGGCCGTACGCCCCGATGCGCTATTTCTCAAGTCTATATTATCTATTCTATGCAAAAACGTCAAGGTTCTTTCGTCAAAATGTACATCCCTTGGCAAAATCGCTTGTAAATGTTCCCGTTTTTGTTGAAAATGCAGGTCCATTTTGCCCCCGCAAAACATTTTTGCAGCTTCTGGCCGCTTTGCAATATCATCTTTTGCCGCTGTATGATATAATAAGATGAATTCGTTTGCTTTTTTTATCATTTTGGGAGGTTGCTATGTCTTTTTCCGCACCCACATCCCGGGCACAGCGCAGCCGCAGGATTTTGCCCTGGCTGCTGTACCTGTATGCCCTTGTGCTGTTTGCCATGCACTTTGTCCGCATTTTTGACAACTCCTTCTGGGGAGATGAGGGGTTCAGCATCGGCCTTGCCCAAATGAATGTTTTTGAAATGCTCCAAGTCACAGCGGCAGATAACCATCCGCCGCTGTACTATCTTTTCACACAGCTCCTATATCATCTTCTGGGCAATCACGGATATGTCTATCATCTGTCGGCTCTGATTCCCTATGGACTCATTCTAATTCTTGCCTGTACAGTGATTTTCAGACAGTTCGGATTGATTCCCGCAGTTGTTGTTTCCACTTTTGCCTCTTTGACTGATACCGCTATCATGTTCAATGTCGAGGCCCGAATGTATTCACTCGGCGCTTTCTTTGTGTTAGCGGCCTATCTGGCACTCCATAACATTCTTCATTCCGGTAAAACCTCCGATTGGGTCATTTTCAGCGTCGCCTCTCTTTGTGCCGCTTATACGCACTACTATGCCCTGATTTCCGTTGCATTTTTCTATCTGGCTCTGCTTTCTCTGCTTCCGCAGGATAAGAGCAGCTTTAAAAAAATCCTTATCACTTATTGTGCCGCAGTGGTCGTCTACCTTCCCTGGCTTCTGGTATTGCTTCCCACTTTCAAACGCGCTGCGGCAGACTGGTGGTCCACCTTCATTCCTTCTCCGATCAATTGTATCGGATTCTTCTTCAATCCTTCTTGGACAGTCCTCATTTTCGGTCTTGCATTCCTTCTTTATTTCACAGCACAGGCCAAGTCGTCCTCTAAATGGCTCTTCGCCCCTGATACGATCTGGCTTTTGACCGGCTTGCTTTCTGCCGCCGGCACCTCCGCAGTCGGACTGATCGTTTCACATGCCGTTCGCCCGCTTTTTCTCGTTCGATACCTTTATCCGCTCACCGCAGTCGTTTACCTGGTTTTTGGCTTTCTTCTGTCTAAAGTCCGTTGGAGAACCATTCTGTCCAGTATTCTGATTTTGGGAACGCTGGTGTGCAGTCTACCGGATTTCTACCAAACCTATCAGCGGGAAAAGCGCATCGACCTTGCGACCACCCAGTGTCTGGAAGTTATTACCCCCTCTCAGGATGCAGTTCTTTATACAACGAACTACTTCCTAGACTGGACACTCTTTGATTATTACTTTCCGGGACGTGTCCATGCTCAAATCGAATCCTTCAATACTTCTCAGTGCTTCACTTCTTCCGATCCTGAGATCTGGCTCTTTATGGAACATGCGCTTTCTGATGCCGAATTGAATGCAGCCTCCGACAATGGTTATTCTCACACCAATGTCTGTAACAGTACATTTGCAGAAGGCCCCGGTGAAGATTCCTTTTATTACATCTACAAATTTCAAAAATCCGCAAACACCGCCCCGTAACCATCCTCATCCGCTGAGCTTGACAAGGCGGCTTTGCATCTGCTATACTTTTTGCACAATTCCCGGCTGAAGCCGGGGCTTTGCGGGCCGAAGCCCGTGTTTCTCCCCGCAAACATTATTTTGAAACAGACACCATGAAGGGGTCTGCCGCTGGCGCGCGTGCTGGCGGCAGGCCCTTTTTGTCTGTGCATTTTCAGGAGGAATCATTGATGAATACCAAGACCCGTTCCGCGACCCGTGATTTGGTGCTGGCCGCACTGTTTCTGGCACTGGCCTTTGTGCTGCCCATGATCACCGGCCATGTGCCTCAGATCGGCAACATGCTCTGCCCCATGCACTTTCCGGTGCTACTGGCTGGCTTCGTGCTGGGCGGCCCCTGGGGCCTGGTACTGGGCTTTGCCGCCCCGCTGCTCCGCTCGGTGCTGTTCGGGATGCCCCCGATGTACCCCATTGCCATCGCCATGGCCTTTGAGCTGGCCACGTACGGCGCTATGGCCGGTTTCATGTACCGCAAGGTGCAGCACACCCTGCCCATGATCTACGCCACCCTTGTCACCTCGATGGTGGCAGGCCGCCTTGTCTGGGGTGCGGTGCGCTTTGTGCTGGCCGGTCTGTCCGGCTCCAGCTTCCCGTTCAGCGCGTTCCTGTCCGGTGCGGTGCTCACTGCCGTGCCCGGCATCGTGGCACAGCTCATCCTCATTCCGCTGATCGTGGCTGCACTGCAGAAAGCAAAGCTGACGGCTTAAAACCCCTGCGCTGGCCGAACCCACACAGCAAAAAAGCCCGGAACCGTACCTGCTATGGCGGCAGGTGGTTCCGGGCTTTTCAGTTCATATTACAGTGTGGCAGCAGCTGTAACAAAAAAGAAGGAGAATCTTCAACCGGCAAATTGGAGAAGATCAGCCGGCAAAGCTTGCATTGACAGCGCGGCGGTTGCTCTGGTTGACAAAGTTCTTCTTTGCGCTCTCGAGCAGGCTTGCAAAAGCCAGGCCAATGCCGCAGTTATCGGACACACCCTCGGTGACAGTCAGGTAAGCGTCCATCATAGTGTTGTCCAGGATAGCAGTGTTCTTGTTCATCATAATAAATATCCTCCGTATATCGGTAAATGTCATTGTGTTTTTGGGCAGGGCCTCTATCTCCCTGCATCCTCAGAGCGGAACCTTTCAGAACCCTTCGTTCTTTTGTTCCCCTCTCTGAGGATGGCCATATTATGCCACTCAATTATGAAATCGTTTTATAAATTCTATGAACAAACTATGAATTTAGTGATACATTTTTAACGTTCTTTCGTTCTTTGCGCAACTAGCACAAAACGTTTTTTATGAAAAATAAAGTTCTTGTATACATGGACGATTGAAGCCTTGTTTGGAAAACTTTTTCAGATTTTCTCTCTGTTTTGCCCAGAATTTCTTCTGTAAAAGGGGATACTCTCATGCAAAATCCGTCAGAATCCGTCAATTTCAAACAGGGCGAGGGCTTTCCTGTGCAAAATGCCCAGAAAAAAGTTCCAAACAAAAAGGCCGCCGTGCCAGCAGCACAGCAGCCTTTGAAAAGCCATTTCAGTTTTGCATCACTTGCACAGGAACGCCGGCAGGGGCTTGCCCTCCTTGCGCCACTGGTGATATTCCGCAGTGGCGGCAAATTCCACGTCACCGGCGGAGTTCAGGGCAGTTTCCACGGAATCCTGCACCACGCCGATGATAAAGCCGACACCGACCACCTGCATGGCGATATCATTGGAGATGCCAAACAGGGAGCAGGCCATGGGGATCAGCAGCAGGGAGCCGCCAGCCACGCCGGAAGCGCCGCAGGCACCCAGAGCGCTCATCACCGAAAGAAGGATGGCGGCGGGCAGGGACACCTGAATGCCCAGCGTATTGGCCGCAGCCAGCGTCATAATGGTAATGGTGATGGCGGCACCATCCATATTGATGGTAGCGCCCAGGGGGATGGAGACGGAATACATATCCTTATCCAGCCCCAGCTTTTCGCACAGATCCATATTGACCGGGATGTTGGCGGCAGAGCTGCGGGTGAAGAAGGCGGTCAGGCCGGATTCACGCAGGCAGCGGAACACCAGCGGATACGGGTTGCAGTGCAGATACACAAAGATGATAAAGGGCGAGACGACCAGTGCCATAAAGAGCATGGTGCCCACCAGCAGGAGCAGCAGCCTGCCGTACTGGGTAAAGATGGACAGGCCGTTGCTGGACACGTTGGTGTACACAAGGCCCATGATGCCGAAGGGTGCCAGATTGATGATCCAGCGGACGATCTGGGAGACTGCATCCGCTGTGTTTGCCAGGAACAGCTTGGTGCTGTCCGCGCCGTACTTCTTCATGGCCAGACCGAACAGGCAGGCCCAGAACAGGATGCCGATGTAATTGCCGTTCAGCAGGGCACTGACGGGGTTTGCCACAAAGTTGGTGAGCAGGGTGTTCATCACATCGCCCAGACCCTGGGGCACCACCTCGGATTCTGCCGCCTCAGCCAGAACGATGGTCTGAGGGAACAGGAAGCTGGTCGCCGCCGCAATGGCGGCAGCCAGGAAGGTGGTGAGCATGTACAGCCAGATGACCGTGCCAAAGCGCCGGTCCAGCCTGGACGTGCCCTGCGCCAGCGCACTGGCCACGATAATGAACACCAGCACCGGGGCAATGCCCTTCAGGGCACCCACGAACAGGCTGCCGAACTCTTCCACCCAGCCCGCACCGGGCACCGCCAGTGCCAGCACCGCACCGACCACAAGGCCGATGACGATGCGCAGGATCAGGCTGGTGGCGTTGTACCTTGCCGCAACCGCTTTCAACGTTTTCATAACTTTTCTACTCCCCTATCCAGATTGTGCGCCCATTGCGCACAGTTTTCCCATTCCTCTACACGGAACAAGTACGATTATACGCCTCGCAGGCCGAAAAGTCAAAGATTTTACCCGCTTTTTTTGTTTTTCATTTCAACATATACAGACACGAGCTTTTTTCACTGTCCGTATATGAAATACAGATTCGCAAAAAGAGACCGCACCCCGTGTGTTTCGGGATGCGGTCTGTTCCGGTTTTAGTCGAGATAGGACACCTTGCCGGGCACAAAGCCCTGAATGCCCATGCCGGGCGCGTCGGAGACGGTGATGTTCTTTTCGTCGAACACGGCACCGCCGAGGATGTGGTCCTCGCTGCAGAGCACCGGGCCGTCAAGGTCGATCTTGGTGATGATCTTCTTGGCGCAGGCCAGCTCCACAGCGGCGTTGACCGAGATCTTTGCTTCCAGCATACAGCCGATCATGCACTCCACGCCGTACACCTCAGCGGCGGCGGCAATGCGCAGGGCATTGGTGATGCCGCCGCACTTCATCAGCTTGATGTTCACCAGGTCGGCCGCACCGGTCTGCATGATCCGCAGGGCATCTGCCGGGCTGAACACGCTCTCGTCGGCCAGCACGGGCACATCGGCATGGCGGGTGACATACTGCATCCCCTCAAGGTCTGCGGCGGGCACGGGCTGCTCCACGAACTCAATGTCCAGCCCCTTTTCCTGCATCTGGTTCAGGATGCGGACCGCCTGCTTGGCGTTCCAGGCCTGATTGGCATCGATGCGGAGCTTGATGTCCCGGCCCACGGCCTGCCGCACCGCGGCAAGGCGGGCCACATCCAGCTCCGGGTCAATGCCTACCTTGACCTTCAGGCAATCGTAGCCGCGCTGGACGGCGGTGCGGGCATCCCGGGCCATCTCCTCGGGCGGGTTGACACTGATGGTGATATCGGTCACGATGTTCCTGCGGGCACCGCCCAGCATCCGGTAAACAGGGGCGCTGTACTTCTGGCCCAGCAGATCCCACAGGGCCATGTCCACAGCGGCCTTGGCGCTGGTGTTGTGGACAAGCGCCTTCTGCACGGCGGCGGTCAGATCCTCAAATTCATCGAGGTCGCGGCCCAGCAGGGCAGGGGCGATATGATCCTGAATGGCACCGAGGATGGCCCCGGTGGTATCGCCGGTGATAACACCGGTCGGGGGTGCTTCGCCGTAGCCCACCGCACCGGTATCGGTGTGGAGCTCCACGATAACATCCTCAACGCTGTTCACAGTGCGCAGTGCCGTTTTGAACGGCACCCGCAGCGGGGTGGAAATGCGGCCCAGCCGCACCTGTGTGATCTTCATAGTCCCGTCCTCCTTCTTATTCCAGCGGCAGGTTTGCCAGCTTGACAATGGCGTTTGCAATGATCTGGGCGTTCTGCACCAGACGTTCCAGATCGATGCGTTCATCGGGCTGATGCTCTGTGACCGGGTCACCCGCGAACAGGGGGCCAAAGGCCACCACATTGGGCAGCATCTTGGCGTAGGTGCCGCCGCCGATGCACTTGGGCGGGGCATTGTCGCCGGTGGCATCCCGGTAAACCTCCAGCAGGGCGCTGACCAGCGGGGTCTCGGCAGGGTAGTAGAGCTTTTCCTTGTGCACCTGCCCATCCAGCGCCCAGCCTGCAGCCTCAAAGGCGGCCTGCACAGCGGGCTGGCAGTCTGCCCGTTCCATGGTCACAGGATAGCGGTAGTTCAGCTTGACCCACAGATGCTGCGCGTCGCCCTCGATCAGCCCCCAGTTGCAGCTCATGGGGCCGGAGAGCGCATCCTCCAGCCGGTGGCCCAGCAGGCGCTCGCCGTAGGGGTCGGTGCCCAGCTTCTCGGCCAGAAAGTGCACGGCCTGCTTGGCATCCCCCTCCAGCGGCAGCCGGTCGAGGTAGCACACCAGCCGCCCAATGGCGTTTTCGCCCTGCTCCGGGTGGCTGCCGTGGGCCGAAACGCCCACCGCTTCCACCTGATAACCGCCGGGGACAGCTGTCACGGTGATGTGCTCCGCATCCGGCAGGGAGGCCCCCGCCGGGGCGGTCAGCGCAGCGCAGGCGTAGTCCGGCACCACATTGCCGGCCACGCCGCCCTGCACCCTGCTCAGCTGCCAGGCCCCGGTCTGGTGCAGCTGCACAGCATAGCTCTCGTTCAGGATGCCTTTTTCGCCATTGATGAGCGGATACTCGCCGTCCGGGGTGAAGCCCAGCACCGGGATCTCCCCGCCGTGGGCCTTGTAGTACAGCACGTCCCGGTCGTTGGTCTCCTCGTTCAGGCCGAACAGCAGCCGGACGCGGCGGTTGAGCGGAATGCCCAGATCCCGGATGGCTTTCAGCGCGAACAGGCTGGCCACCACCGGGCCTTTGTCGTCAATGGCACCCCGTCCATACAGCCTGCCGCCCTCGATCTCGGCGGCGTAGGGCGGGTGATGCCAGCCCTCGCCCTCGGGCACCACGTCCAGATGCCCCAGCACCGCCACCATCTCGTCCCCGGTGCCGATCTCGCACCAGCCGATGTACCGATCCATGTCGGTGGTCTCAAAGCCCAGCTCATGGCAGAGGGTCAGCGCCTCGGCAAAGCAGGCATCCACCTCCTCGCCAAAGGGCTTGCCCGGCAGCGGGTCGGCCTCCACACTGCGCCTGCGCACCAGCCGCTGGAGCGCCGCCACCATCTGGGGCCGCAGCGCCGCCACGGCCTCGTTCAGTTTTTTGTCCATACGTTCCACCCCTTTTGTGATTCATTTCACAGCTTGTATTATAGAACGATTGCCCCCGCTCCACAAGCCCCAAGTTCGGCAGAAAAGGTCTTGACACCGCGCAGTGTGTACGCTATTATGTACATAAGAGGTGATGCACGATGACGACCACTAATATCACGAACTTTCGCAAGAATGCTTTCCAGTATGTAGAGCAGACCGTAAAGTACAATGAACCGCTGAACATCTGCACCAAAGACGGCAACGCTGTTCTGCTTTCGGAAGAAGATTACAGCGGCATTATGGAAACGCTTTATCTCGTCTCCGTGCCGGGAATGCGGGAAAAGCTCATGGCGGCCAAGGCCGAACCGCTGGAAGATTGTGTTGACGAATCGGCTGTGGAGTGGTAAATGTACAAAATTGTTTATGCGAAAACCGCGCTCAAGGACATTCCAAAGCTGAAATCCGCCCATCTTGACGAAAAGGCGAAGGCGCTGATCTCCATTATAAAAGAAAATCCGTTCCAGAACCCACCGCCCTATGAAAAGCTGGTGGGCGATTTGAACGGCTCGTACAGCAGGCGCATCAACGTACAGCACCGCCTTGTGTATGATGTTTTTGAAGAAGAGCAAACCATCAAGATTTTAAGCCTTTGGACACATTACGAAAGATGACCCGAAAACGGACTGTTTTGCAGTTCGTTTTTTTTTTTTCAAATTTTTTTGAAAAAGGGTGAAAGGATTCCGCGCGGCGTGTATTTAAGGAAGTAAGAGCATCCATTTTTGCCGGAGCTCCACTTCCGGCCCAAAGAAAGTGAGGGACCCCCTATGAAGAAACGACTTATCAGCCTTCTGGTGGCGCTGTGCATGGCGGTAACGCTCCTGCCTGTGTCGGCAATCACAGCGTGGGCGGAGGGAGGCGACCAATTAAGAATTGTAGATGGCTATCCTGTCGGTTCCGGCGGTGAGGACTGGAGCTATGATCCTTCTACGAAAACGCTTGACCTGCATCCTGCCAGCCCGAAAGAATATGATTTGATAGATGGCGGAAGCATCCGTCAGGATCAAAACAGTATTTTATGTTCTGCCATCATAGGGCAAAACGCAACGATTGTAAATGGTAATTTTTGGGACGACGAGAACCCTAATGTTAGTATCACCAATTATGGCGCTATAACTGGTGGCATTTACTACACTTCCATCACAAATCATGGCACTATTGAAAACGGCATTATCGAAAAAGCATTCGACAACTACGGCACTGTTAAAAATTCTTATTTTTTTGATCCTTCCTACAAAGTCACCAACCATAATGGCTTAATGCCCGGCTGTCTGTTTACAGGTAGGCCTGAAGGCATTGAGTTCCACACCATAACCGAAGTGGAAGATTATTACATCGCCGCCTCACTAGCTGATACTTCCGATATTTCCTTTGCGGTAAAGCAAAACAAGTTCTATTTCACTGGCACTCCCAAAGTCCGCGTAAACCTGGTAAAGGATAGAAAAGCCAAACCCGTCACTTCCATCAATCAGAAGCTCAATTATGGCGATTTAATAGAAGATTCCAACAGTTCCCCGGTCAGCTACATTTTCACCGTGGAAAACGATAATGAAGATGTTGTGCTGAATCAGGGGACTTACCCCACTCTTAAGATGGCCAGCAATGGTACACCGATTATCGACGGCGCTTATTATAGTACCATCGATAGTAATATTCCCACCTATTTCGGTGATAGCTGGCATTGCCAGAAAGCGATGGATAGTGTTGGTACACTTTATCTGGAAAAAGGCACTTATGACTTCCGCTCTACCGATCCTGTCAATAAAAACGGTGAACCTCTAAACGCCGTGATATGCAGTATCGTCAATGAAGGCGGCACCATCGAAGATGGTACTTTCAGCAAGCCGATAGTCAATGGTCAACCTGGCAGCACTTCAAGCAAACCCCATGTAATCGAGGGCGGCACATTTGCGGCTGGTCTGCTTTACAACGACGGCGTGATAACCGGCGGTGCATTCAACGGAAAGGATAGTGTGCTCAACAAACTCTCAGGGAGCACCGTAGTAAGCGATACTGCGCTCAGTGGCGATTATCGCTCTGTTACCGTGAATGGTGGAGCCATCTTGAAGGTAAACGACACGCATCCTCTCGTCCCCGATGAAACTGGCTATGATTTGGTGCAGGGCACCACATGGGATCTGTATTCTTATGCAGGCACCGTCCTCACCGTAGAATCCAATGTAGATATTACGAATATCAACGGTCAAAAAATCGGCGAGGCATTCAGCAGCATTTACCCGAACGGTGAAACCGACAAAAAAGTGGTATGCTTTGTGATGCCCGACAGCGATGTGGAGTTGAACTCGACCAAAATCGTTGTTCCCGACCCGAAGCCCGAACCCAAACCCGAGCCCGAACCCGAAGCCCCCACCTACACCCTGACGGTAAAAGGCGGCACGTTCACTTACAACGGCAGCGAAGCCATGACCAGCGCCAGCGTGCCGGTGGATGCCGAGGTCAAGGTGACGCTGAACCAGAGCGCCGTGCCCGAGGGCATGGTGTTCGACCTGTGGGCCATGGATGAAGCCAGCCTGCTGGGCAACCCGGCGGTCGCCTACAACCAGGAGAGCTTTACCATCCCGGCGGGCAGCGTGGCCAAGGGCAGCACCGTGACCGTGGAAGCCCAGTACCGGGATGCCACCATCGAGAGCGAGCCCAGCGTTCTGGGCACTGCCGCCATCATCGGCGTGGCCGGTGCAGGCACGGCGGTCATCGTTTGGCAGGGCTACCGCATCGGCATGGAGCTGTACGAGAAGTATTTCCAGCCCACGCCGGAAGAAACTGCGGCAGAGCAGCCCGCCCCGGAAGCTCCGGCAGCTGCCGCTTCCTGAGCACAGGCGCACCCGCTCCCTTCCACGGCTGACAGCTCCACATAAAAACAGCGCCGCTCCATCGTTTCCGGTGGGGCGGCGCATTTTTGCGGTTCAATCCCGGCGCAAAGGCAGGGTAAGGGACATTTTCTGGTAGGCAATGCGGGGCGTGCCATCCTCCACATGGATAATGCCGCACTTGGTAAAGCCGTTTTCTTCCAGCAGGTGCTGCATGATCTTGTTGTCGGCGTGGGTGTCGGCCCGCAGGCTCTCGCAGTGCTCCAGACACCAGGTGATCACAGCGGCGGCAACGCCGGGGTGCCTGCCCGCCGAAGCCAGCCGGTGGATGGTGCCGTAGGGCAGGGTATCGTTCAGCCACTTGCCATCCTCGATCCGGGCATAGGTGGGGTCCGGGCCAAGGATAAAGGCAAACACGCCCTCCAGCTCGCCGTTGACAAGGTAGAGGAACAGCCGGTTGGAATCAATGTCCTCTTCCAGCAGCTCCTGCGGCGGGAAATGCTCTCCCCACTGGGTGGGGTTGCCAGAATCCGCCATCGCCTGCCGGGCGCGGGCATAAATTTTCAGGATCGCATCCAGATCTGCACGTCTTGCTCCACGAAACATCTTCATCCAACCTCTCTTCCGGCAGGCCGCTGCCCGCCCTGATCGTTCTGCCTTAATATAACACAAAACGGCCCTCTCCGTCAAAGCCTGCTGCAAAGGCGGAGAGGGTCGTTCACTGATGCGCTTATGTGCGCTGGCTGCGTGCCCGGCGGTACTCCCGGGGGCTCTGGCCATACCGCTCATGGAACAGGCGGTAGAAGTAGCTGGTGTTCTCGTAGCCCACCTGGGTGATGATCTGCTGGATGTTCAGGTCGCTGCGGCGCAGCAGGCGGGCGGCGGTCTCCATCCGGTGCTTCTGCAGCAGCTCCTTATAGGTCTTTCCGGTCTGGGCCCGGACGCACTCGCTGACATACGCCAGCGAAACGCCGTAGCTGCGGGCCACATTGGAAAGGCTTGCTTCGCGGTAATTCTGGGTGATCTCCTGTAATGCCGCCTGGACCAGCGCTTCGCGGCTGACCGCCTCGCCGCGCGTTTCCAGCGGGAAATTCTTGGTCTGTACCATAGCGTTAAAACCCTCCGTTGCGGCAGCGGCGGGACAGGGGGATGCCGGACACCCGCCGCAGCCAGTTCATCAGGCTTTCTGGGGAAGCCTTTCTGCCTATAATACGGGCGGGTCACAGAAATAATTGCAGGAAGCTCAAATTTTTACAGAAACCAAAGATCAGAACATATTTTCGTTATGATAACGCCCGCTGCGGACGAACTCCACCCACTCGGCCAGGTTCACGGCGTGGTCGCCGATGCGCTCCAGATATTTGATGACCATGAGCAGATCCAGGGCGGCATCCACCTTGCCGGGGTCGGCGGCGATCTCCTGCGCCAGCGTATGCTTGATGGCGTTGAAATCGTAGTCCACCTCATCGTCGGCGGCAATGACCCTGAGGGCGGCCTGCTCGTCCTCAGCGGTCAGGGCATTCAGGGCATCCAGGATCATCTTGTGCGCCTTCTGGCCCATCTTGATGGCCTGGCTCACAGCAGGGTCGCCCTCCTTGCGGACAGTGACCAGATGGGGGATGATCTCCGCGATATCGGAGGCATGGTCGCCGATGCGCTCCACATCCGTGACCACCTTCATGGTGGTGGAGATGCGGCGCAGGTCACCTGCCACCGGCTGCTGGCGGAGCAGCAGGGTCATGCAGCGGTGCTCAATGTCCCGCTCCATGTTGTTGATGCGGCCATCGCCCTGCGCCACGGCGGCGGCAGCCTCGGCATCGGCGGTGCAGAGGGCTTCCATTGCAGCTTCCACGGCATCGGCAGCGCTCTGCCCCATCTCGGTCAGGGCCGTTTTCAGGGCAGCAAGGTCGTTTTCGTATTGTGTACGGTTGCTCATTGCGTTTTTCTCCTTAGCCGAACCGGCCCGAAATGTAATCCTCGGTGCGCTTATCCTGCGGGGTGCTGAAGATCTGTGCCGTGGGGCCGACTTCCACCAGCTCGCCCAGCAGGAAGAAGGCGGTGCGGTCGCTGATACGGGCTGCCTGCTGCATGTTATGGGTCACGATGACCACAGTGTAGTTCTTTTTCAGCTCGCTCATCAGCTCCTCCACCTTCATGGTGGAGCCGGGGTCCAGGGCGCTGGTGGGCTCATCCATCAGCAGGACTTCGGGCTTGACAGCCAGGGCGCGGGCAATGCACAGGCGCTGCTGCTGGCCGCCGGAAAGGCCCAGAGCGCTCTTTTTCAGGCGGTCCTTGACCTCGTTCCAGAGGGCGGCACCCTTCAGGGAGCTTTCCACCAGCTCGTCCAGCTCTGCCTTATTGTGCACACCGTGCAGCCTGGGGCCGTAGGTGATGTTATCGTAGATGCTCATGGGGAAGGGGTTGGCCTTCTGAAACACCATGCCCACCCGGCGGCGCAGCTCGGTGGGCTGCATCTCGCGGGCAAAGATGTCCTGTCCTTTCAGGCGGACATCACCCTCGATGCGGATCCCGGGCACAAGGTCGTTCATCCGGTTCAGGGTCTTCAGGAAGGTGGACTTGCCGCAGCCGGAGGGGCCGATAAGGGCCGTGATCTCCCGCTCGCCCATGTCCAGCGAAATATCTTTCAGCGCCTTGAAATCCCCGTACCAGAGGTTCAGGTTTTTGGCTGTGATAATGGGTGATACGTTTTCCATAGTTTTCCTCGAGATTTCCTCGTGTATTAAACCCCTCAGTCTCGCATACGCTCGACAGCCCCCCTAATAGTGGGGCCCTTGGCATTTCGTAAAGCTTAACCGTTTTGCCAAGGCCGCCCCTACTAGGGGCGGTGGCAATGCGAAGCATTGACGGTGGGGTTTATCTACTGCTTCTGTTTCAGTTTGGTTTTGGCCAGCCGGGCTGCCAGATTGATGGCAAGCACCAGCACCAGCAGCACTGCACCGATGGCCCAGGCGGAGTCGAAATCGCCGTCCTCAAAGGCACGGAGGTAGAGCAGCACCGACAGGGTGGCACCGTTGGAGGTGTAGGCCTTGAGCACGCCGTTGGCAATGACCTCGGCGGCACCGGCGGTGAAGAGCAGCGCGGCGCTTTCGCCCACGATGCGGCCCACGGCCAGGATGCAGCCGGTCACGATGCCGTCGATGCTGCAGGGCAGCACGATGGTGCGGATGATGTGCCACTTGCCCGCGCCCAGACCCAGCGCACCCTCACGGTAGCCCTGGGGCACCGTTTTCAGGGATTCCTGGGTGGTGCGGATGATGGTGGGCAGGTTCATGATCACCAGCGTCAGGCTGCCGGAGAGCAGGCAGGTCTGGAAGCCCAGTGTCTGGGCGAACACCAGCATACCCACCAGACCGTAAATGATACTGGGGATGCCCGCCAGCGTCTCGTTGGTGAACTCGATCACCGAGATGACCTTTCGGTTCTGGGCGTACTCGGTCAGGTAAACGGCCGCGCCCACACCCAGCGGCAGTACGATCAAAAGCGTCAGCAGGATGACATACAGCGTGTTGAGGATCGCAGGCAGGATGCCGTCCGTGCCCTTCAGCACACTGGCGGTAGTGGTCAGGAATTTCCAGCTGATGTGCGGGATGCCCCGCACCAGCACCATGCCCAGAATGCCCGCCACCAGTACGATGACCAGCACGGCCGAGGCCCAGACCAGAGTATTCATCACGCGGTTCCAGGTGCGGCGGGAGGCAGAAGCACTGTTATTCATCGCGCTTTCCTCCCTTCAGCACCACATTGAGCAGGATATTGATGCCCATGATAAAGACGAACAGCACCAGCGCAATGCTGAACAGCGCCTGTTTCTGCAGGCCGCTGGCGTAGCTCATCTCCTTGGCAATGGCGGTGGTCAGGAAGGTGACGCTGCAGAACAGGCTGTCCGGCATGTTGGGGCTGTTGCCAGCCACCATCATCACGGCCATGGCCTCGCCGATGGCGCGGCCGATGCCCAGCACGATACCGGCGGCAATGCCGCTCCTGGCAGCGGGGACGCTGACCTTGAACCAGGTCTCGGCATCCGTTGCGCCCAGAGCCAGGCTGCCCTGCTCATACTCCGGCGGCACAGCGTTGAGCGCTGTGACCGACACCGACACGATGCTGGGCAGGATCATCACCGCCAGCACCACGATGGCGCTCAGCAGGCAGGCACCGGAGGCCTTGCCAAAGGTCTTGGCCAAGGCAGGCACCAGCACCTGCATGCCCAGCAGGCCGAACACCACGCTGGGGATGCCGCTCAGCAGCTCAATGGCGGTCACGACCACGGTGCGCACCTTCGGGCCTGCGGCCTTGGAGAGGAACACCGCCGTCAGCAGGCCGATGGGCACACCGATCACGGTGGCACCCAGCGTGCCGTAAACGCTGGACAGGATGAAGGGCAGGATGCCGTAGGCCGGGTCGGCAGCGGTGGAAGCCCACCGGGTGCCGAATAGGAACCGGAACAGCCCGATCTTCTGGATGGCAGGCACACCGGAGAGGACCATATACACCGAGATCAGGAGCACACAGCCCACCGCCAGGATGCCGCAGAGGAAGAAGATGAAGTTCATCACCGCTTCCAGCCACTCAGCAGGGGTTCTGGGGAGAGAAATCTTTTTGTTGTTCATAGCATCATTGCTTTCCGCAATTACTCATTCACAGGAACAGCACCGGCAGTGCGAATCAGGTCAGCAGCATCGGCACTGGTGGCAAAGTCGAAGAAAGCCTGTGCCTGCTCAGACAGGGTGACAGACTTGTTGGTGACGAACACGAAGGGACGCTGCACCTCGTAGCTGCCGTCCTTGACGGTCTCCTCGCTGCACTCCACACCGCCAACGGTGCCCATCTTCACGGTGTCGCCCACAGCGGACAGGGAAGCGTAGCCGATGGCCAGAGGGTTGGCCTCCACAGCGCTGATGACAGCGCCGGTAGCGGTCAGCTCCTGCGCGTACTTGCAGCTGTCCTTGACATCCACGATGCTCTCAAAGCCATCACGGGTGCCGGAGCCAGCCTCACGGCCAATCAGAACGATCTCGCCGTCGTCGCCGCCAACCTCAGACCAGTTGGTGATCTCGCCGGTGAACATCTGTTTGAGCTGGTCAACGGTCAGATCCTCAACCTTGCTTGCATTGTTGACGATGATGGCGATGCCGTCCAGAGCGATGGTGGTGCCCTCCACGTCAGTCTTCTCGTCGTCCTTCAGGGCACGAGAGGACAGGCCGATGTCCAGGGTCTTATCGGTAGCACCGGTGATGCCTGCGCCGGAACCGGTGGGGTCGTAGCTGACGGTGACACCCGGCTCAACCTCGGCAAAGCCTTCGGTCAGGGCAGCGATAACGTTCTTCATGGAGGTGGAACCACCGGTAGCAACATTGCCGGACAGGGCAGCAGCGGTGGAAGAAGCAGTGGAGCCTGCAGCGGCAGAGGTAGAAGAAGCTGCAGCAGAGGAAGCAGAACCGCCGCAGGCGGTCAGAGCAGCAGCGGCAGCAACTGCACCGCAGACAGTGAGAAACGAACGACGTGTGATCTTTTTCATAATATTTGTCCTCCAAACATCCGGGCTTTCCGTTCCCGGCTCTTGTTTTCGTGTTTTCCTTGGGTACGGCACTATTGTATCCCAGTCGGTAAGCCGCTTCGACCACAAGCGGGAAAAATCGAGGTAAATTGTTTGGACATGTTTTTGCCCCAATGTAAAATTTGGGCGCAAAAAAGCCCGGGGTGCAGGTGCACCTCGGGCTTTTGGGGGATATTAGACTTTATCGACAGCGGAGACTGTCACTTTGCCGTCGCTCGTCAGAGCAAACTCAGCATTCTTGCCCTGCAAGGTCACATACAGCTTGAACGGCGTGCCCTTCTTAAAGGTCTCGTAGTCGCTGACCGATGCCTTGAACTGCGGCACGACGGTTTTGCTGAACGCACCGGCGGTTTTCACCAGAACGTCTGCCTTGTTCTGGAGCTCCAGCTCGTTCTTGTCGATCTTGGCGTGGAACACTTTTATGAACGCATCTCCTACAAGGCCGCTGCCATTGTACTTGATGCGCACATTGGGTTTGCAGAGATAACTTTTGGCGTTTTCATTGCCAACCACTTCGTCGCCGGTCAACACCATATCCGCGGCTACCGTCACTTCAAACTCACCCAGCCCGATGGTTGCGGACGGGATCTCGCTGCCGCCCCCATCACAGCCGGTGAGGACACCAGCGGCAGAAGCGGCCAGCACAGCGGCGGCAGATGCTTTCAGAAAATCACGGCGGGAAAAAACATTGCGCATCAGAAATTCCTCCCATTTCAGATCTGGTTTGTTCCTATCATCATAGTACCATATTTACCCAGACTGTCAAGGGACAGAATTCAACCCCTCAGTCTCGCTGCGCTCGCCAGCTCCCCTCATAGGGGAGCCCTTGGCATATCGGGAAAGTCTGCACGGATGGACAAAGCACCGTCGTTAAAGCTCGACCTCCACGCCATCGGGGCGGTAGAAGGTGACGTTCCTGCGCCACTGGGGCTCGCCCATGGTGCGGCGGTAGCAGTCTGCCAGCTGCCGCACGGCCTCCTCGGGGCTGCGCACCTTTCCGCCGCAGCAGGGGAGCACCAGCACCCGGAACCAGGCATCAAAGAGATGCTCTGTCCAGCCGGTGTCCTTGGCCCCGCACCGGGCGTAAAAGCCCAGGCGGCGCACAGCCATGGCCTCGTCCTCGGCTTTTTCAGGGCACTCCGCTTCAATGAGGATGGCCTGCGCGCCCTTCTCGTGGTCAGGCAGGGCGGCCAGCAGAGCGGCTCCGATGCCGCCGGCCCGATACTGGGGCAGAACGGCAAAGTAATCCAGCTGGCTCACCTCACAGCCCACGGGCCGCACCATCAACAGATACGCCACCAGCACGTCGTCCTCATACACGCCCCAGGTGTGGGCGGTACCGGCGGCCTCGCTGTTCAGGATCATGCTCAGAGGCTTCAGCTCTCCGGCAGGAAAATCCCGGCGCATCTCGTTCAGGTAAACGTTTGTCAGCTCTTCGGCGGTCAGCAGCCGCCAGGTCAGGCTCTCGGGGTTCATACGATACGGGTTCCTTTCTGGTAGACAGCCTGAATATTCAGCTCCTTGTCTGCCAGGATCACATTGCCATAGCGGCCTGCAGCCAGACTGCCGTAATCATTGTCGATGCCAATGCTCTTGGCGGGGTTTTCGCTGGCGGCGCGGACAGCGCTTTCCAGCGGGACATTCATCTCCAGCACGGCACGCTTCATGCAGTCGTACAGGCAGGTGGCACTGCCCGCAATGGTGCCGGGGTGCTCGGTCAGGGTGGCGCGGGGGCCGCTGACCGTGACCGCCTGACCGCCCAGGCTGTACTGGCCATCGGGCAGGCCGCAGGCCATCATGCTGTCGGCGATCAGGATGACATGGTCATCCCCGAAGGTGTTGAAGGTGAACCGCACCATGGCCGGGTGGATGTGAACGTTGTCGGTGATGAGCTCCACCTCCGCGCCCCGTTCCAGCGCCGCAATGATGGGGCCAGGCTCCCGGTGGGTGATGCCGGGCATGGCGTTGTACAGGTGGGTCATGTGGGTCGCGCCTGCGTCAAAGGCAGCGTTGGCGGTGTCGTAGCTGGTGCAGGTGTGGGCAATGGAGATGCGCACCTCGTCATGGCAGGCGGCAATGAACTCCAGCGCACCCGGCTCCTCCGGGGCGATATCCACCAGCTTGATCAGGCCGTTTGCCCGCTTCTGCAGGCGGCGGAACATTGCAACATCTGCCTTGTGGAGATACTCCGGGTTCTGGGCACCCACCTTGTTGGGGCTGATGAAGGGCCCCTCCATGTTGATGCCCACAAGGTCTGCGCCTCTGCCGTTTTGATGGGCGGCGGCAGCATCCATCACGCCGTTCAGGATCTCTTCCGAAAAGGTCATGGTGGCGGGGCAGATGGCCAGCACGCCCTTACCGGCCTCAAAATCGGCCAGGGTCTGGATGGCTTCTTCATTGCCGTCACAGAAATCCTTGCCCATAGCACCGTGGAAGTGGATATCCACCAGGCCCGGCAGAGCGTAAGCGCCCTTGGCATCCACGATCTCTTCGCCTTCCTCCGGCTGTGCAAAGGGCACGATGCGCCCCTCCCGGATGGTCAGGCTCCCCTCCTCAAAGGTGTGGCGGGGGGTATAAATCAGAGCATTTTTGATGATCATATTCTTATTCTCACGCTTTCCTTCGTGCAACCTCTCAGTCGGGCTTGCGCCCGCCAGCTCCCCTTGTAGGGGAGCCTTTGGCAAAAAGATTCACTGAAATCGGCTGCCAAGGCCTCCCCTCATTAGGGGAGGTGGCATTGCGCAGCAATGACGGAGAGGTTTAATTACAGCAGGCTCAGTGCTTCCTCATCGGCCACAAGAATGCAGTCGGGGTGCATCTGCAGGATGGAGCCCGGGCACTCGGGGGTCACAGGGCCGGAGACGACCGCCTTGACTGCCTTGGCCTTTGCCAGACCGTTGGCCACCACCAGAACCTTGCGGGCCTGCATGATGGTCTTGATGCCCATGGTGTAGGCCTGCTTGGGCACCAGATCCTCGTTGCCGTCAAAGAAGCGCTTGTTGGCCTCGATGGTGGCAGGGGTCAGATCCACGCAGTGGGTCTCCAGCTCAAAGGCCTCGCCCGGCTCGTTGAAGCCGATGTGGCCGTTGGGGCCAAGGCCCAGCAGCTGCAGGTCGATGCCGCCCACGCTGTGGATGATCTCGTTGTACTTTTTGCAGGCATCCGCAGCATCGGGGTTGGTGCCGTCGGGCAGGTGGATGGCCTCGGGGCGGATGTTGACCTTGTCAAACAGGTTCTTGTGCATAAAGCTCCAATAGCTTTCGGGGTGCTCCTTGGGCAGGCCGCGGTACTCATCCAGATTGACGGTGGTGACCTCAGAGAAATCCAGGTCGCCCTTGTTGTACCAGTCCACCAGCTGAGCGTATGCGCCAACAGGGGTGCCGCCGGTCGCCAGACCCAGCACGCAGTTGGGCTTCATAATGACCTGTGCGGAGATGATGTTGGCAGCCTTGCGGGACATGTCCTTGTAATCTTTTGCACGAATGATCTTCATAATGGGGAACCTCCTGTTATTTTGCTTTGTTGTTTTCAGTATAGCATATTTTCCAGCCAAAAGGGTAGCCGGTTTGTGAACAAAACAAAATGCCGCCGAAAGCGGGGCGTAAACGCCCGCCCTCAGCGGCATTTTTACAGTTTGGGAATGGATGCGGAAGCAACCAGCCTTCCGCACGGAAACGTGCTCAGAAGGATGCTTACAACATCTTCTTCAGCTCATCATACACGAACTGCACCTTGGTGCCGATGATGACCTGGCAAGTGGTCTTGTCGGGGCGGATGACACCGGCAGCACCGGCAGCCTTCACAGCCTTCTCATCCACAGCGGTGTAGTCCTTAATGGTGAAGCGCAGGCGGGTAGCGCAGTAGTCCACGCTGGAGACGTTCTCCTTGCCGCCGATGGCCTTCAGCACGCCAGCAGCAACCTCAGTGTAGTTGTTGTTGGCCAGAACGACCTTCTTCTCAGCCTCTTCGGCATCCTCGTCCTCACGGCCGGGGGTCTTCAGGTCGAACTTGGTGATGGCGAAGTAGAACACGAAGTAGAACACCACGAATGCAGCGATGCCCAGAGGAATGATCATCCAGGTCTTAGCAGCTGCAGGCAGAGAAGCGGAGAACACCAGGTCGGTAGCACCTGCGGAGAAGCAGAAGCCAGCACGGAAACCGGAGTAGTAGGTGATGATGGTGAAGATGCCGTACAGAGCGGAGTACACAACGTACAGCGGGAAGCACAGGAACATGAAGCCGAACTCAAAGGGCTCGGTAACGCCGCAGACGAAGGCGCAGATAGCAGCGGACAGAACCAGACCGATGGCAGCCTTCTTGTTCTTGGCGGTACGGACCATGGCCAGTGCAGCACCGGCGATACCGAACATCATGCAGGGGAAGAAGCCGGACATGTACATACCCAGGCTCCAGCCCACGTCAGCAGAGGTCTCGCCTGCCCAGAAGTGGGACAGGTCGCCCAGGCCGATGGTGTCGAACCAGAACACGTTGTTCAGAGCGTGGTGCAGGCCGGTGGGGATCAGCAGACGGTTCAGGAAGGCGTAGATGCCAGCGCCGATGCCGTCCATGCCTGCGATGCCTCTGCCAATGGCGACCAGTGCATCGAAGATGACGGGCCAGACGAACAGCAGAGCGACAGAAACAACGATGGAGATCAGGCCGGTGGCGATTGCAACGAAGCGCTTGCCGGAGAAGAATGCCAGCCAGTCAGGCATCTGGGTGTTCTTGAACTTGTTGTAGCAGGCTGCACCCACCACAGCGGCCAGAATGCCGATGAAAGAGTTGCCGGCCACCTTCTGGAAAGCGATGTAGGTAGCGGTGCCCTCTTCCAGAGTGCGCACCATGCTGACCACGCCGGGGCTCAGCAGCTGCTGCATCATCAGGTAGCTGACCAGGCCAGCCAGACCAGCGGTACCGTCGTGGTC
>OCPU01001017.1_pt1 | contig 24625 bp, 18 predicted proteins | sample 1538661 | NCBI WGS metagenome assembly OCPU01 (sample SAMN04571716, study PRJEB22368) | human gut metagenome | biome: human gut; material: stool | host: Homo sapiens | place: Luxembourg | collected 2012-10-19
CTGTAAAGTTTTTTAACTTTCTTCAATTTTAGTATTGACTTTTTATTTGCAGGCTGAAGTAACGAGAATGCGACGCGCGGTCATTCAACCATATCAATCTTCTTCAGCTTCTGGTGCATAAACAGATTGACGATCATGGAAAATCCCACCGTCAGCAGTCCGCTGTACAGGAAGCTGATCGGTTTGATGTTTCTTCCAAACATTACCGCATCCACTTTCACAGTCAAAATAATATATCTGTGCAGGAAAATTATAAGTCATATGGCGGCTGTTCTGTATTATGAATACTTAATCGTTTTCAACTTTGTCTGCGTAAAAATATCCCCATATATTTTCTTTTTTAATGAATTGATACGGTAGCTTTTAATTGCATAGGTATAAGTTACTCCTTTTTTTAATCCCGTATCTGTAAAATTCTGGGTTTTTCCATTGGTTATCCTTTTCACACAGGTAAAAGGTTTCCCGTTTTCAGATCTCCATACTTCATACCCATCTGTATGTGCTGTCTTTTTCCATCTGACAGTCAGTTTTCTGTCTGTCTTTTTCGTCAGAGACGTAATTTCTGGTTGTTTCGGCCAGAAGCTAACTTCTGCATAAGAATAAGGAGTATAACTTTTCTTCCCGTCCACTCCTGTAGAATAAGCTCTGATTCGAAAACTTATATCTTTTCCATAGTAACTTGAAATTGTAAGCAGTGAAATTGTCGTAGTACAGATATCACTGTTTTTTATATTAAAGCAGGTAGTGTATTTACCTCCAGCTTCTTTTTTCTGAATCAGATATCCGTCTGCCATTTCCGGTTGATTCCATTTCAGTCTGATTTCATCTGTAAAACTCTGGTCGTCTTTCCTCTTAATTCTGGATACCTGAAGTTTTATTTTTTCATCCTGTATATTTTCAGCACTGTAACGGACAGGGATTTGATGTTTTTTTGCAAATTTTTCCGCATAAGATCCTTTGACCGTATAAATTACAAGAGATGGACAATTTTCAAAAGCATTTTCTTCAATCACTGTAGTTGCAGATGGAATAAACAGTTTTTTCAGATTTATGCATGATGCAAAAGCTTTTGACTCAATGAAGTAATTTTCTTTTCCCAGACGTACTTCTTCCAGCCTGTCACTTCCATAAAAGGCTTTCCGTCCAATTCCTTTTACATTATCTCTAATCCGAACTTTACTGACTGAATTGTCAAAATCAGCAACACGGGTTCCCTCGTATTGTGAAGGACCATTATTTTTTACATAATCCCAGTAATCCATTCCCTGCTCTTTTTCATGCCATCCATCTTCACCATTTTCATTGAAAAAGGGCTCAGGGCTTCCTTTCCATGGAAGTCCGCCATCTGCTGACACAAGTACCTTGCTGTCTGCATCAAACGCATCATCCGCTATGGATACTTCTGTACCCTCATAATAATTGATTAAAGCAAAATCATATAATTTCGGACAGTTGCGAAATGCACCACTTTCTACCTTTATTCCTCCAAAAAAGCTTACTTTTCTTAAACTGATACAGTTTTCAAAAGCATCTTTTTTTATTTTGAAATTTTTGTGATGATCCAGTATCCGGATTCTTTCTATCTGATCACATCCTGCAAAAGCACCTTCTCCGATTTCCAGAACTTCTTTTCCTTCATATTTCTCCGGAATACGGATTTCTTTTTCATTCACGCCCTTCTTCACACGATATCCATCGATTTCCGGGACATATTCATACTCCAGTCCTTCTGTACCTTTGTCTTCTGTTTTATCTCCTGTCAGATCTTCCTCTTCGCTATTTCCATCTGTAATCTGTGCAGCATCTGCATTTTCTTCCATATCTGCAAAAGCTGGCATTGTGTCCTCCGTCAGTTCACTGTCTTCCATCCCGAACAGAGAAGATTCCGCATCCTGTACACTTTCTGCAGTCCCATCCGAAAAATCTGCTGCATACACTGGTACACCGGATGCCATTATTGTGCATGCAAGAAGTAATGCAAGTATCTTTTTATTTTTCATAATGCTTTTTCCTCCATTTCCGTATCATTATAAAATATAATAATATTACATTTCATTTTTACTATACCATATTTCTTTCCATTTTCTGTAAAATAGTTTTAAAGCTCATCAAATGTCCCTGATTCAGATATTTATCCAGTACTCCTGTCCGGAAAAATTTTATACCAGAAAAAATTTACTTTCTAATATTCCCGCGATATAAAAAAGCAGAAAAATCTTATCTCTCTTTGGATAAAGCTTTCCTGCTTTTCATAGATTCATTTTTATTCTGGTTTACAATCTCTGTTTTTTCTACTCTTTATTTAGTGTAACTGGTAAACATCAATTCAAAATAAGTTCATTTAAAGGAGGACAAACAAACAACTTTATAAAATAATGCTCCTGCTTAACAATCGCCCGTTTTAAGGCATTTATTACTGAGGATGATTTTATTCGGGTTTCGATGTTTTTCACGAAAGTAGCAAAAAATACCTGCTGGCGGATACACTCGCTTAATGCAAAACGGAAATCCTGCACGCTTTTATCACGATAATCAGAAAATTTTTCATCCTGATATGACAATAGTTTCATACCACAGTAAGTGATGTTAATAAGATTAATCATCATCTCAATGCCCTTGCAGCTCCGTACCATGTAGCTGCATAGCGACCAGAAAGTTTTCTGTTCATAGTAGCTGATTTCAATACCAGCGAAACGAATAAATACTGGTTGTGACTTTAGAGATTCAGGAATCAGATGCAGGGCTATTTTAGCTGTTACATTCATAAAGCCTGAACAATCAACTTTGGCATAGGAACACGCATAATAAAAGGCATTCAGCGACTTTTTCGTAATACCGGATAAAAAGTGTCGGTAAAAAAACGTATGGAATGAGCCGACTCCAAAGCCAGTATTGAGAGTACCAACAGAAACAGCTTTTCAGCTCTTGGGACTGAAATTATTACGCCCAGTACCATCCATATAATCTGGTACCATCTTTAGTTGTACAGTATGCTCTCACATAATAATTTTCATTCTTATTTAGTTTTCCGGTTTTATCTGTATAAGATGTAACATTTCCATTTTTTATAGTTTTAATTTTTCTGTACTTCCGGGCATTTTCATCATATCTGTACAGAATATATCCCTGTGCGCCTTTTGCCTTTGTCCACTTAAACGTAAGGTTTTTCCCCTTCTTCTTTTTAGAAACATCACTTACATTCCCCGGTCGTCCCTGGACAGTCACTGTATTACTCTTCTTACTGTACTGGTCTGTATATATTCCGGCTAATGTTCTCACCCGGACTTTGTATTTCACTGTTCTCCCTGCAGAGCTCTCAGGCTTATATGACGTAGTATTCTGGTCAACTTTGCTTACACATTTATATTTTTTTGTGGCTGTATCATATCTGTAAATATAATATTGAAAAGTATATTCTACCGGAGTCCAGTTTAATGTAGCATTACCATTTTTTGCATCATAAGATACTTTCAGTTTCGGTACCGGTACTGCTGTCGGTGCTGGTATTGTCTTACAGGTCAGATTATGTTTCTTTGCATATTTTTCCGCATAAGAGCCCTTATCCGCGTAAATAGTAATGCCAGAAGCACCATCAAAAGCATCGTCACTGATTGCTGTTATACCGGAAGGCATAATAATACTCATATTTTTGCACTTTGCAAAAGCTTTTGACTCAATCGTTGAAGTTTTCCTCTCAATGAGCACTTTTTTTACATTTGAGCATCCATAAAAAGCTTTCCGTCCAATCACTTCCACAGCAGACCACACTCTTACCGATGCCATTGTATCATCACAATCTACGCAGAATGTTCTGGAATCTCCTTCACTCCAGTCATCATAATAAGAAGTACCATCTTTATCTGTCAGAACATAATTATCATTATCCGTAATTTCCATAAATACCCTGTTCTTGTCTGCAAAAGCCTTAACAGTCTCCGGAATTCCATTATCTCCTGCTCTGAATATTACCTTTGTATCCGCGTCAAAAGAATCCTGTTCTATTTCTGTATCAAAAGAATCATAGTAGGAAACCCCTGTATACTCCCACAGCTTCGGACAATTATAAAATGCCCTGCTTTCTAGCTTCGCTCCCTGATCAAAAGAAACTTTTCTGAGATTTTCACAGTTCTCAAAAGCAGATTTATCAATGCGGATACGATTTTTCCTTCTGTCAGCTCCCTCTTCTGCTTTCACAGTCTTTATGTTTATACATCCGTAAAAAGCTCTCTCTCCAACCTCTGAGACTACTTTTCCATTATACTCATAAGGTATTATGACATTCTCTGTATCTGTTCCCTTTGTCAGGCGGTATGTATCAGATTCTTTAAGATATTGATATGTAAATCCATTCGCATCCGCTTCCCCTGAGGATACTCCTGTTGCTTCATCCACAAATCCGTCTGTATCTGCATCTGATTCCACTTCATCCTGAAATGTATCAGTTTCAGGATCCTGACTATCTGTCTGGAATTCCTGTTTCTCTTCTTCTGCTCCATATTCCTGTACTTCCCCATCAGAAAATGCTGCAGATTCTGATGCATAAACCGGAGCACCGGATAAACCAAGTGCTGCTGAAATAACAACCGCTAAGAACTCTTTTCTATTCATAAAAATTCCTCCATTCCGTGATATTTAACCGTTAATGTTAATATATCACAAGATGGAGGAATTTTTGTAATTATGGCATTAAATGTATTTTGATAGACATGAATCTTATTCTTCCATCTTGTTCCCCATAAAACAAAGAGTCTGCAGCATTTAGCCTGTCTTTTTTAATCTGCAGATCCTCAGGAAATAATCATTGCATAATTTGTGATCCCTCTGGTCCACCGCGTATCAATAACTGGTCTGTTTAATGTCTGATAAGCATCCACCTGTACCATTATCTGTACGGCAGTGTCCAGTCCTTCATTATTTTCATCCTCATTCAGTTCCAGAGATCCGTTGACCAGAAAACTTTGAGCTGTTTTTTCTGCACCATTGGTAATTCCAGTCACAGGCTCAACAGCATCTGCCAGTCCCTGATAAATCCGGTCTCCTACAATAAAAGAATCCTGTTCCTCATAGTTTCCGGCAGGAAGATTCTTCTTATCAACAATATCCACAGCAGCACAACTTCCAGTCTGCATTTCTTCATCTGTATTCGTATCGAAAATCGGTGAATAGGAAAAATCAAAATACCTGCTCTGCGGAAAATCAGACAGATGAAGTGTATCCGTTCCTGCATTATAAAGAAATAATCGATTAACTTAATTTCTTTCACAAACAAATTTACCCGTTTATAAAGTACTATATCTTTTATCATTCTGAAACAATAATTCCTGTCTGTATTTATTTTTTATTTCCGGTTTACAAATCATGAAAAAACGTCTCTTTACAAAGTGAATTTGCAAATTCCAAAAATTTAAAGGAGGCAAAAAAATTATGCCAGGAACATTCAATGGAACAACTTTAACCATTTCAGCTACACCCGTAGACCATGCACTAATTCCCGATGAAGGTGCAACAAACGTAGCGGGAATTGCAATTGTGGGGTCAGATATGTATTGCGTAAAGACAACCGGTCTTAAAACTACATTACTCAAAACGACTGACTACATGGCAACAAAAGCAACTGCCGTAAAAAAAGATCTGAACTGGTTCGCTCTGGGACTTACCAAAATTGGAAATTATCTGTATATGCTTGCAGAAGACCATAAAGGTTACGGCGGTTCTACAACCATCGTAAAACTGGATACCAAAGGCAATCAGCTCGGTACGTACAGTATCAATGAAATTTGTCCAAAAGGCGCATTAGGTATCACTGCTGCTGACGGAACTAACGAGAAATTTATCATTATGCATTACGCTGACAAGAGCAATGCTGGGACATTAACTTTCAGTGTTGTAGACTGGAAGGCTGCTAAAGCAGCAAGTACATTCACAGTTACTAACTCAGGCTTTGGTTATACCACACAGCTCCAGGATATCTACTATCACACTTCATTTGGATTATTTATCCTGACAAATAACACTTTTTCAACACTTCAGAACCGTATTCTGGTAGTTGATTATCATCTTACTGATGATAAAGGTAAAAAATACACTCCATGTGCGGTCATCAATGTAAATAAAACAGGTGAATATAAACAGTACAACCTTGAATCAATCTGTATGAAAGCCAATCACCTTGTGCTTGCATCCAATGTTATAACATCCGATGGAACCGCAGAAGATAAATTCTCTGTACTGGAAGGCATTACCTACTCCGGTAAAACCTATACTTTTGCATGCGGTTTTAGAGCAGGAGCCCGTGTGCCTACCAAAGTAGATCCCAACTATGAAACAACCAATCTGGGATGTGTATCCTTTAACGGAAACAATACTCCATATTTTATAAAACAAAGTCAAGATAAAGTCGCTGTTCTTGGCTACTGTAAAAATTATATGAATACAAGCGCAGGTGTATCTCACTTTAAAACATTCACTGACGGTTTATTAGGTCATGCCAACGGTATGAGCTGTTTTAACGGAAAATTCTTTGTTGTCGCAGGAAATAACAAAGTGGTTGCTATCAGCAGTAACAAAGAGGATGAGGAAATAACATATACAGTAACTCCCAACGATAACGATAAATCATTTGCTCTTAAAGCAATTAATTATTTTTATGAGGCAAATACAGCTTTATTATTGTCCGTTGTTGACGGAACATTAAAACTCTATAAATGTGCATTTGAAAATGAAAAAAATGTAAAAGCCACTTATCTTTGCACACTGATAAATGCCGGTCAGCCTACATCTCAGGATATTTTTTATCACAATAAATTAGGGCTTTTTGTCGGAACCAGTAATCCACATAATGTAAGTGGAGTAACGACTAAAATCACAACAAAAAACACTTTGCTTCATTATAATCTGAAAAAACTTGATGATAGCAAACTTTTATACCCAGATTTTGGATTTGTTACAGATATTCCTGCTAAAGATGCTCAGGGCCGCACATATAACAGTTTTGAACTGGAATCAGTGGCTCTGGATCAAAATAATAAATTAATCGCTGTGTGCAATGCCAATGTCAAAGATGCTACCCACACCAGTGGTTTAGCATCCACTGACGGCTTCTTTCAGTATAATACGCTTGAATTTATTACAGCTTGATTTCGCTACATCAATAACAGCATAAATTTCCATTATAAAAAGCAGGCAGTTTTTCGCCTGCTTTTTATAATTCCAATTTTCTATTTAACAACAACTTTTTTATTATCTGACCATACGCCAAACTGTTTAATACCATTCAACAACGTATATGCATGCGCTTTCAAATAGTAAACTCCCGGTTTTATATTTTTAAAAGTAACTGTATTTTTCTTTTGATTTTTTAATACAATATTTTCTCCTGAATCTGCATTCTTAAGTACGCAATCAAACCCATCACTGTATTTTAAATTTCCAAACTGTGCGGTTACTGTTTTCTTTTTCCCGGTAATTTTTATTAATTTTATATTATCTTTATTTAGTTTAACAGGAGGCATACGCATTTCATTAGACCACCTGCTATAACTTTTTTTACCATTTTGAACAGTATAAGAACGGACTCTGGCAAATCCCATAGTCGGCACTTTTTTTAATATACAGGTTGTGTTTGCAGAATTTTTATTAGCTAATACCTTAGTACCATCATATATTTGATATTGATATCCATCTGCATTCTTTACTTTTCCGCTCAAATCAATTGTAACATAGATTTGTTTGTTTACTATATCTGAATCAACAGATTTTATATACGGACGATTTGTTTCTGGTTTTGAAGCAGTTCCCTCACTTACAAAAGGAATACCATTCATCTTACAGTAATAGTATGCATATGAATTTTTCTTTCCATGAACTGTTAGAGAATCACAATTTATGAACGCCTCAGCACCTATCTCAGTAACTGTTTCAGGTATATATAACGTTTTCAGTTTTCGACAGTCAGCAAATGCAAAAAAATCTATACTTTGAAGATTTTGGGGAAGTTTAACACTCGTCAGTTCACCGCAGTATATAAATGCACTTTGTCCAATTTTTTTCACATTATCAGAAAGTATTACCCTTTTAAGCTTTGGACATGTGCTAAAGGCAAAAACTGGAACAGTATCTACTGAAGCTATCCACTCTACTTCTTCTATATTCAAATTATCTTCAAAACAAAATTTTTCTACTTTAGAAACCGAAGGAAGAAGTGTTATCTTCTTATAATCTCCAGTTGGGTATTCTCCATACACACGGCTCTCTGAAATTTTCAACTGTTCATACTTATTTTTACTTTCAACGGTTATCTGCGATTTCATAGCAGCTTCTGCTGAGACAGATGTAGAAACTGCTGCACACGTTAAAGCAATCAACAATATTTTCTTTACTTTCTTTGACTTCATAGAATCTCCTCCAATCAATAATATTCAGCTATTATCATAATATATCACTAACTATAAAAGATCCTGTATTTCTGGCATTAAAAGTATTCTAATGACCCCGAACCAAAATGCAAATTTAAATTAATCTGTTTCTTCCAAAAAATATTCCATATCTTATCAATTTAATTCCTTTAAGAATCCTATTCATTCCTTCGTCAGTCGTTATGTCTTTTTGATTTCTACAATTAATTTATATTTTTTCCATTTTTCAGTTTCTGATTTCATCTGTTCTGCCAGGTCAAACAGTTCCGCAATGGTAACTCCCAGTCGATTCGCCATAATCTCCAGAAACTTCCCGGTTCCGGCAGAACATTTATCATTCATAAGAAAATCCTGGATCATTCCCTGATCTACCAGGATTACTTTCGTATCCTGACCACCCACATCAATAATTGCACATTCATTTCCCGCCAGTTCTCTGCCACCTCTTCCATGACAGGTAATCTCCGTAATCACAAAATCTGCATAATCCACAGCTACACGCCCATATCCTGTAGCAGCTACACGAACCCCTTCACTCATTACATCAATCCCCTCATCCAGAAGCCTTGAAGCAATCTCCGAAGCCGTCGAACCAATATCAATTCCAACATAATACAACTTTTCTCACCTACTTTTTTGGTATTTTTATCCATTCTGTTTACTGTAACTTCTATTATACCCTTTCCCATTAATAATCAAAAATTCAAAAATACAATAAAAGCAGGTGGTTTATTCAAAAAAGCTATAAATGATTTTTACCCCACGAACAAGCAATGATACACGACAGATAATGATAAAATCCTCTTTATAAATTTATCTGGTAAAATCAAGACACAATAGATTTTTTGTTACATTTCCATTATAGCAGAAAAGAAAAACCAGTAACGTTTCGGGTATATATCAAAAACATTACTGGTCTTTTTTTATAAGATTATTCCACACTTTTTATTCGATACAGGGAATCTCATAATTCCAGGATTTACGGATATCGTCCATGATTTTCATAATCCTTATTGTCTCTGCATGAGGCATTTCCGGACACTCCAGTTTTCCTTCCTGGATTGCTTTCATGCAAGATTCTACCTCATATTCATATCCTGAGATCTGTTCCGGCACAACATAAGAAGCCACTTCTTTATGTTCGGTATCAAACACTGTAATCTTTTCCGGATTATTGATATTCTGCACCTGCATATATCCTCTGGTTCCGAAAATACTTCCCATTCTGTCTGAGATTTCCCTTGCTCCACACTGAAGGGTTGCCATGCAGTCTCCCTCAAACACCATGGCAATGCTGTCCAGAATATCCACTCCATTCTGAAAGATTGCAGTAGCCTTTACATCCTTTACCTTATCGCCAAGCACCATGGAAGCAAAATTGATTGGATATACGCCTACATCCAGAAGAGCACCTCCTGCAAGCTCCGGTTTACGGATACGTTCCACATGACTTACTGTATAGCTGAGATTCGCCGTAACTGCCGTAACTTCGCCGATCACGCCGCTTTCAATAATATCGTTGATCATCTTTCTGGACGGCATATATCTTGTCCAGATTGCTTCTGTGATCAGAAGCTTTTTCTCTTTTGCAAGATCAAATAATTTCTGTGCCTGCTCTGCATTTACAGTAAATGCCTTTTCGCAAAGTACATGTTTTCCCGCTTCCAGACACATCTTTGCATGCAGATAATGGTGTGAATGAGGGGTTGCGATATAAACCAGTTCAACCTCATCATCTGCCAGCATTTCCTCATAGGATCCATATGCTTTTTTTACTTCATATTTCTGTGCAAATACCCGGGCACGTTCCAGATCACGGGCAGCAACCGCATACACCTCCACACCTTTCATTTCTGCCACTGTTTTCGCCATAGTAGAGGCAATGCCTCCTGCTCCCAGAATACCTAACTTCATTTTATTGTCCTCCCATATTTATAGCAGATAAAATTATCCACTTCGCTACTTACTCTAATTTTACAGCATCATCGCCCGGAGAACAAGTTTATTCCGTTATATGTTTATCCCATATCATTCATTTATTTTTTCAGTTTCTCTTTTTTTCGTTTCGTCATCAACCCTCCGATCCTTCCAGTCTCTTTCGCAGACAGACTTTTCCATCCATCACTCAATACCCTGTCCAGCAGTCCCATTTCCTCTGCAATTTCATACTTCATTCTGACCTCCGGCAATAATTCTCCATCAAGATAAGCTTTTATTTCCTTCTCTTTATCCAAAACAGCCCACACTCCTTTTCTTTGGAGTATGGGCTGTTTTCTTAATTTTTATACTGTATTTCATTCAAACGGATATTCGCAATCCGCTTCGCTGCCTGCCTGATTCGGTTAAACTTCTGTCTATTACAGATTGGATTCTGTTATCTTTTCGGAATAATAATTGCCGCAATGATATATGCCCAGATTCCCGCACCGCCAAAGCAGGTAAGGATCACCCATGCCAGACGCACCAGCGTAGGGTCAATATCAAAATATTCTGCGATTCCTCCACATACACCGCAAAGCATACTGTTTTCTGATGATTTGTATAAACGTTTGTCACCCATGTCCATTTCCTCCTTAAACCCAGATTAGTCGAGCAGATAAAATCATCCGCTTCGCTACTTACTCTACACCGAATAACTTCCTGATTCGGTTAAATACCACTTTTATTTCTGCACGTCAGAGTATATGCTCTTCAGGATATCTGCAAATCTCTGTGCTCTTTCCCGGAGAAATCTACTGATATATTTCCCATACCACACTCCAGATCCAGTTTCCTGTCTGCGCCTTTATTGGAAATGGTTTTCTCCCGTCCAAGTCCACTGTAGGAATCAGAACCTACATCCAGATTTCCCACTCCACATTCCAGATCATAATTATAATCCTCCTGCGTACCGGTCAGTGTCAGATCCAGTTCACCCAGACCACATTCTCCATCTGTCTTCCTGGCGCTCAGATCTGCAAATGTCATACTTCCGGTTCCGATTTCCAGATCTGCCTCCCTTGCAGTCACCGGATTCTTACTTTCAAATTCCCCGGCTCCCATCTCCACACTCAGCTTCTCTGTCTCAATATCTCTGTTCAGATAAACAGTACCTGCACCCATCTCAATCTCCAGCTCCTGAAGCTTAACATCTTCCGGATAGGAAATATGCACCTTACTGGTTTTAGACAGCTTTTTCGTGCTTCTGACCTTAAGAGTATCCGAACTCTCCTTCACTGTCACATTCTTCCCACTGTCATCATAAACTCTGACACAGAAACTGTCACCCTCTTCCAGAATCAGCTCATCGTACTTCAGCTCTATATCCAGCTTTGTGGGCTGATACTTCAACTGATATACAGTGCCATCTTCCTCATTCTCATCAACAACGCGGGCATAATCCTCACTGTCGTCACAGTCGTCGCTGTCGTCATAATCATCGCTGTCATAGTCATCGCTGTCATCATAATCACCACTGTCGTCATAATCATCATCGTCATCATAATCATCACTGTCATCATAATCATAATCTCCATCTGCCACCAGAAGCACCCTTTTCAGGCTTTTCACCCCTGTCAGTTCCGACATACTGGCTCCCATAACACCACCGGCAGCTGTCAGCCCGATTCCCACAGCACCAAAAATCCCCGCTGCGATCAACATTCCTTTTGTAAACTTCTTCATTTAACCGCCTCCTTTCTCTTTCTGTAAAGCAACCTGTTAAAAAAGTCAGTAATCTTCCGAAACCATTTCGGCACAATGCGTACTGCAATGCTGATCAGTCCTAATATCATAAGGATTGCCAGAGCAATCATCAGACATCCAATTCCTATGGTCAGGATCCCGGTTCCGGTCATTACAGCCAAAAGCCCTGCTCCAGCCACAACAGCTGCAATTCCGCCAACCAGTAAAGCCATAGCACCTATGCCCAATCCAACGATCAGCCAGAACGGAAGCAGTAAAATTCCAACTGCAAATGTCAGAATCCCACCAACAGCCCCCTTAACAAAAGGAGAAATAAAAACCAGCAGGATCACCGCAAGGATCAGCACCGCCTGATTCCCCTTTCTGAAAAAACGCTTCCCTGTTCCCGACTCTTCTTCATATCTCTCAGGCATCTGGCCTCTCTCTTTAGTCCGGGCATCCTCATAGCCATGCTCCGTATATTCTCCATACTCATAGCCTCCTGCCGAACCTTTCAGATCCGCCTTGATGATCGCTGCAACCTTCTCTGGACTTCCAAGTTCCCTGAGCACCGAAGCTTCATTCTCAGCTCCTGCATCATCGAAATAACTATTATAAAAATCAAGGGCATCCTGCCTCTCTGTCTCGGAAATATCAGCAAGCAGCTTCTCCAGCTCCTGCATAAACTGCGCCCTGTCCATCATCCTATTCCTCCCTCAAACATCCCGCTTATCTTGGATGCATAAATTTTCCATTCAGCTTTATAAAACTCCAGCTGCGCAGCACCTCTGTCCGTCAGCTTATAATAACGCCGGTTACGTCCTGCATACGCCATATCGTAAACCTCCAGACAATCATCCTTCTGCAGCCTCCTGAGCACCGGATACAAAGTAGACTCCGAAACATCCAGAACTCCACGCACATCCTGCGTGATCTTATACCCGTAAGTCCCTTCCTTCTCCTTAGAAACAACCGCCAGAACAACCGCATCCAGAAGCGCAGCACCCGTATTAAAAACCATATGCTCACTCCCTCGTTTCAATTATGTTCTGTACAGACAGCATCATCTCTGCAATCCAGCCTTAGAGCGTGTCTGAAAAATGCTCCAGACTATACCAAAGGTAAACGCCATTTCACATCTGATACATTTATTCCATCCTGTTCACATACTATACAGAACATCAATATTGTTTTGTTAACGATATTATATGATGTATAATATGATTTTGTCAATACTATTTAGCAAAAATCATTTATACTTTATAATCATATTGATACCTTTACTGAAAATACCTCCTTAACGTCTTCCGGTTTACTATAGCACTCCTCATAAATAATGTATTTAAAAGCATTGCTATGTATCAATTTCTTATTCCATAAATTACTGCAAACAATCCAGTCCATCATAGCGTGAAGTCCTGCTGAACTGTCTTGATTGCATTATTTTATGGCATTGCTATAGTATTTCATAAACTTAATATTCCATAAACCTCACGTTATACTACAGTTATTTTCAGTAAACAGCGCAGGAAAATATATCTGTCTGAGTGCATTTGCAGGCATCTTAGATCTTCTTAGCCGGTAGAAATCTGCGTTATGGAGAAAAATCGCAACCTGTCTGAGCGAAGCCTGCAGCGGAGCGAGTTTTGCATTTTTCTCCATGCTTTTAGCAGATTTTTACCGACTTAGAAGATCTTAGATGCCGAAACCGCACTCAGACAGATATATTTTCCTGCGCGTCCCCCCACCAACCCAAAACTACAGCAAAGGAAACCAACCCATTATGAACGAAAACACAACACCCCTCCACCCCGCCTTCCTCACCCGAATGAAAGAAATGCTCGGCAACGAATACCCCTCCTTCCTCTCCAGCTTTAATGCCCCCCGAACCTACGGCCTGCGCATAAACACCTCCAAGATCACCTGCGAAGACTTCGAAAACCTGTCTCCATTTCCAACCCGTCAGATCCCATGGATCAAAAACGGCTACTTCTACGATGAAGACATCCGTCCTTCCAGATGCCCATACTACCAGGCCGGCCTCTACTACCTTCAGGAACCCAGCGCCATGACCCCCGCCTCCCGCATCCCCATCGAGCCGGGTGACAGAGTCCTGGACCTCTGCGCAGCCCCGGGCGGCAAGGCAACTGCAGCAGGCGCAGCACTTCAGGGACAGGGACTTCTGGTAGCAAACGATATCAGCACTTCCCGCGCCAGAGCCCTCCTTCGCAACCTGGAACTCTTCGGCATCCCAAATGTCTTCGTAGCAAACGAAACACCTGCAAAGTTAACCAAAGCATTCCCCGAATTCTTCGACAAGATCATCCTGGATGCTCCATGCTCCGGAGAAGGAATGTTCCGTAAAGAAGAAGCCCTTGCCAAAGACTGGACTCCTGAAAAATCCATGGAGCTTTCCGAAATCCAGAAAGAGCTTATCCTCCAGGCAGCCGATATGCTCCGTCCCGGCGGACTGATGCTTTACTCTACCTGCACATTCGCGCCTGCAGAAGACGAACAAACTGTTTCCCATCTTCTGGAAAACCGTCCTGACATGGAACTGGCAGAAATGGAAGATTATGAAGGCTTCTCCCATGGAGTTCCTGAATGGGGAAACAAAAATCCGGAGCTGATCAAATGCATCCGGATTTTCCCACACAAAATGAACGGAGAGGGACACTTCCTTGCGCTCTTCCGTAAAAAAGGACAGGCAATCAAGGAAAGCTCCCGTCCTCACACAAAACCGGACAAAAACGCATTTCCACTGATTGAGGAATTTCTGAACGAAATCGGTCTGAAAACCCTCTGCAGCCAGCCATTTGACTGGGAACGTGTGGAAATCCGCGGTGATAAAGCCTACTATCTTCCCCCGGTTGCCCACAACTTCCGTGGCATCACCTTCTTAAGAAACGGTCTCTATCTCGGTGACCTGAAGAAAAACCGCTTCGAGCCGTCTCAGCCACTTGCACTGGCGATCCGCAAAGATGAAGCAGAAGCAGTCATCTCTCTCTCCGCTTCTGACGAAAGGATCACCAGATATTTAAAGGGCGAAACCTTAAATATCGAACCCGAAGAAGCAGCTCACAAAAAAGGCTGGCATCTCCTCTGTGCAGATGGATATCCCATTGGCTTCGGTAAACTGGTCAACCAGATCCTGAAAAACAAATATCCGGCAGGGTGGCGCGTATAACACGCGCTTATCCCTGCCGGATATTTGAATTCACAATAATAATTTTTATTCCGCTTACAGCAATATCTCTTTCTGCAATGTAAACGAATAAATGATCTTTTCCTTCACTTTTTTCCCTGTCATCCGCTCCAATGCCCGGGCATAATCCTCAAGCTGCACATGATACAGATCGATCAGCTTCTGTTCCTGTCCTCTCCTCACTCTATCCGTTTTATAGTCCACAAGAACAATCTCTTCCTCTTCCATAAAATAGGCATCGATAATTCCCTGCACCAGCACTGTTTCGTTCTTCCAACCATCATCGAGCATAGAAGCACTTCTCTGGATCACAAAAGGCTGTTCTCTGTAAAGATGTTTTTTCATGGCAGCCTTCTTCATTCTCTGCCCCAGTCTGGACTCCACAAACCTCCTGATATCTCGGATCCGAATACATTCCGCTTCCTGCTCTGTCATTTTCTGGCTCTCCAGAAGTCTCTTTAACTGAGCCCGAAGCTGTTCCTCTGTATCTGCTTCTGCATAATCCAGACATTCCATTACTCTGTGGTAAGCAGTACCTCTGGCAGCCCCCTTATACTCTTCCTGCTTCTCTGCCATAAATGCGGGAACCGGCGCTTCCTGTTCTTCCTCCTGCTCTTCGACAGAGACACTGATATTCTCTTCCAGTTCACTTTCATCATGCCAGCTTCTCTTTTTCAGATCCGAAACACTGACTTTAACCGGAATATCTTCCAGATATTTATACGGATATACAAAGGAAAATCTCTTCTCTATCTCTTCCTTCACAGCCTCATCATACACTTTATTTTCATCCCAGTTCTTCAGATATTCCTCCTGCATCTGGTTTCCTGCCTGGATGAGAACTGCCTTTTCTGTCATCTGACGGACAGTGATCTTTTTTATCACAAACTCAGAGATATCATCGTAAATCCCCGGCTGTTTCTTCATGAGGATTCCATATTCCCACAAAAGTTCACTCATAGCCCGATGCCGCACCAGTGCAGGCAGTACAAAAGCCCAGTAATTCTTTGCTTTCATTCTGGTTCCCAGTGGGAGCAGTTCTTCTCCCTCATCCAGAAAACGCGACAGCGACAGCATCTGCTTTTCCAGCTTTCCGACCGTTCCTGTAAGGATCAGTTTCTCTTTTGCTCTTGTCATGGCAACGTAAAGTACCCTCAGTTCCTCTCCCAGACTCTCTTTCAGAAGCTGTCTTCTGATCACCTGCTTATTCAGCGAAGATGCGATCACCCGTTTCTCCGGTATTATAGCATCAGCCCCTATTCCCAGTTCCGGATGAAGCAAAAGACCTGCATTCATATCCTGAAAATTAAACTGTTTTCCCATACCGGCCACAAATACTACCGGAAATTCAAGTCCCTTACTCTTGTGGATCGTCATGATCTCCACTGCGGTATTGCCCGCTCCTGTCAGATTGACTTCTCCATAGTCTACCTGATATGCCTGTAGCTGTTCGATATAACGAACAAAGTTAAACAGACCCCTGTAGCTTGTCTTCTCGTAGTCCATAGCTTTCTCCACAAGCATGGTAAGATTTGCAAAACGCTGCTCCCCTCCCGGAAGTGCCCTTGCATAATCTCCATACCCGGTTTCTTTCAGCACATAAAGGATCAATTCGTGGACCGGCGTATATGCAGCCATATTTCTTACCTTTTCAAGTAGACTCAGAAATCCTTTTAATTTAATATTCAGAGAGTTCTTTTCATCTGTTCGCAGATTACTGTTTAACAATTCAGATTTCAGCTTATCCGGATCCAGTTCTTTTTCGGGGATTTCATTTTCTCCTGCATATGCCGAAACACTCTCATAGAGCAGACCATCAGGATACTGTATTCTAAGCTCTGCCAGTTCCTGTGAAGTGCATCCGACGATCGGTGAACGAAGCACTCCCATAAGCGGAATATCCTGCAGCGGATTGTCACACACCTTCAGATAATTCAATACAGTCACAATCTCGGTTGCAGAGAAATATCCGGTTCTTGATGTACAATATACGGGAATCCCCTGAGATGCCAGCACTTCCCTGAAGGTTTCTGCCCATCCATAGGCAGTGCGCAGCAGGATTACAATATCCCCGTATTCCACAGGCCGGTATTCCTTCGTCTCTTTATCTACGATATGTTCTTTTCCCACAATTTCTTTAATTCTCTGTGCAATGGCCAGCGCCTCCAGTTCCTGCCCGGTCTGATTTTCCATTTCCCTGCGGTTTCCCGATGCACCTGCGTCTTCATAGTCCTGTACATCAGACAGTTCTTCTCCGTCTCTCTCGACCAGAAGAACCTCTGTCTTTACAAATTCCTCTGACTCTCCTTCCGGAAAAGAAGCTCCGGGATAAAGGGCTGCATCTTTGTCATAGGTAATCCCTCCCAGGTCTTCCCCCATGATCTGTCGGAAAATAAAGTTTACACTCTCCAGAACCTGTTCCCTGCTCCGGAAATTTTTGTGCAGGTCAATTCTCTGCTCCTGTGCTTCTTCTGTGGAATAACTTTTATATTTTTCCATGAAAAGCTCCGGCCTTGCCAGACGGAAACGATAGATACTCTGCTTTACATCTCCTACCATGAAGATATTTTTCTTCTGGTTGATCCACCCGGATACTGCTGTTGTCAGAAGCTCCTGCACTAAGTTACTGTCCTGATATTCATCCACCAGGACTTCATCATACTTTGCGGAAAGCTCTCTCGCAGCCTGAGACATATGGATTTCTTCCCCTTCTTTCGTCATCAGTATCTGCAGGGCAAAATGTTCCATATCCGTAAAATCCAGAATATTCTTTTCTCTCTTCGCCTCTCCGAACTGTTTTTTAAATCGTGCCGTCAACTCAACTAACATCTCTATTGGGCCTCTGATATATCTGATCACTTCCAGAAGTTCTTTCTCTGCACTCTGGAAATATCGCTGCCCCAGTTCCTTCAGAATCCCCTTTTCCTCATCCCGGAGATCTTTCACTCTCTGCTTCTTCTGTTCATCTACATCCGCAGCCTTCTTTGTGCTCAGCCGGGCAAATGAGGGTTTCATAAGTATTTCTGCAGTTGTATTATAATCTCTTTTCTCTGCCAGTTCCTGCAGACTTCTTATAAGAAGCAGATCACTGCTCAGTGCCTCATCATACAGATACGGACCATCCGGCTCTGAGCAGATTTTTCGAGCCTCCTGCACCAGAAGCTTCGCTTCCTGCAGTTCATCCTTCACTGCATCCCAGAGCATCCTCATCCACTCAGTCTCTCTTAACTCTTCCAGGGAATCAATCCTGTAATCATCCATACACCCGGACAGCCATTCCTGCGGAAAAGGATTGCTCATAGCCATTTCATATAATTTCTGTATCAGGTTTCCCAGATTTTCATCTGACTTTCCTGTTGCAAAGCATTCCACGAATTTCTGAAACTTTTCATCTTTTTTGGCATAATATTCTTCAAGCAGTGCTTTCACAACATCTCCTCGCAGAAGCTTCAGTTCCCCCTCATCTGCTGTCCGATATCCCGGATCCAGTCCGATCAGATGAAAGTAGTTCCGGATAATATAGGCACAGAAACCATCAATAGTTGTAATCTGTGCAGTATGAAGCAGGGTTGTCTGTCTCTGCAGATGCTCATTATCGGGATCTTCACAGAGTGCTTTTTCAATAGCTGCCGAGATCCTCTCTTTCATTTCACCTGCTGCCGCTCTTGTAAATGTCATGATCAGCAGTCTGTCAATATCCACAGGATGTTCTTTATCTGTGATCTTACTCAGGATACGTTCTACCAGTACTGCCGTTTTTCCGGACCCGGCTGCCGCACTGACCAGAATATTTCTGTCCCGCAGCCGTATAACCTCCTGCTGCTCCTTTGTCCACTGTACGCCCATCTTATTCTGCCTCCCTGTCAAATGCTTTCCATAATTCCTCATCAGAGAAGTTTTTCAGTCTGCGGAATTCATATCCTGACAGCCTGCGGTCAAATCCGCATACCGTCATATACGGACAATAAGTACACGCATTCTTTTTTCCGAGCTCATATGGAGAAACCTCTGCATCTCCCTCCAGAATAGAACTTCTTATCTTCTCAATCTTCGTCCTTACATACCGTCCAAGCACTGCGAACTGTGTTCTGTCTGCCACAGAAGAATTTTTGCGAAAGCTTCCGTCCTTATTAAATGCGACAGGAATGGATCCAAGACTGCTGTCCATCCTGTACACAAGCTCCGGATCTGCCTGAACCAGCCCATTCATCTTCAGTTCTTTCATAAGACCTGCACTGACTGCTTCCACATCCGCATCTATCTTCTCCTGGATCATAGGATCCTTGATATTGTAATAAAAAACTCCCGCAGGAATAATCTCCTTATCCGGATATTTCTTCTGCTCTACACGCAGAGCACCATCCAGATAGATCATCAGCTGTAACTGCAGGCCATGATACAGATAAACCAGGTCAAAGGATGTATTTCCGGTTTTATAATCAATTACCTTCACATACACCTTATTCTGATCTTCCATAATATCTACTCTGTCAATTCGTCCTCCCCCGAAGGTTACCTCAAAGCCTTCCGGCTGAAATTCTCCCTGTTCCAGTTGTTTCTGAAGCGCCCATACCGTCCTTCGCAGAATTCTTCTTGTTCTCTCGATCATATATTCATTTCTGGCACTGCTTTTGAGCACTGTATTTCCATAATCTGCCACAATATTATCCAGACACCGGTCCGCAATCTCATTCCGTTCCTGTTCTGTCAGCTCTGTCCATTTCATGCCTCTTTTTCGTACTTCTTCTGCAAAGCTTTCCAGTGCTCCATGCATAACATTTCCCATATCCATAGGTTTAAACTCATATTCCACACGCTCGGTAAGCTTCATTCCATACTGAAGGAAATGTGCAAATGCACAGGCTGCAAAACGTTCCAGTCTGGTAGCACTGTAAGGTGAAACCTCTCCGTATAATGCCTTCGCCACACTCTGGCTGATAATGTCCTCTGGTTTTCCGGCAAAAGCCGACTGTACCAGCTTCTGTACTCTGCTTCTGTATTCCGGATTCCGCAGATACCAGCTATAAAGCTCTCCAAACATTGCATCCGTCTCATCTGCCTGCTCCAGAATATCCTCATGTTCTTTCTCTGTCTCCTGTACCAACTTCTCCAGAAACAGATCAATCCCAGCTTCCGGATTTTCCGGATAGCAATAATTGTTTATAGAATTTTTATGGGGTCTGACCCCGGCTCCACCCTCAATTTCCAGCTTCGGATACAGACTGCGTATACTCCCGATCAGATATGCCGGACTTATGCCTTCTCCTTTTGCATTGGTATCACTATAGGAGAGGATCAGCTTTTCTCCCGGTTTCGTCATATTCAGATACAGATAAAACCTCTGCATATTCATCAGTTCTTTAGGCCCCGGTGCCAGTTCCACTCCCTGCTCCTGGAAGAAATCCCTGTCAAGCTCTGATAAGATTCCGCCTGTCTGTGTGCTCTTTGGGATATTTCCCTCATTCACGCCAACAAAGAACAACGCCTTAATCTCCTTTAAGCGGGATCGTTCCATATCACCCACCATTACCTGATCTATGCTCGGCGGAATCAGCGCTACTTTTGCCTGAGAAAGTCCTGATTCCAGAAGCTGTCGGAACTCCTGTCTGTTTACCGTTTCTTCGCCAAGAATCTCAACCATCTTATCCAGCAGGTCCATCACAATTCCATAAATCTGGTTATATTCTTTTTCCATTGCTTTATCGCCTGACTCTTTAAACTTTCGCTCCTGTCGTTTCAGTTTCTGCCAGACATTGCTTTTTTGGATAAACTCATAGAGAATCCGGCAATACTCTTCCACTGTCTTCTTCCCGGAACCAAATCCCTGTGCAAGTTCCCTTACTTCTTCCGCAAAGATTTCTCTGATCTCATTCAGTTCCTGTATCTTCTCCGCTTCCATTCCTCTGTATACACGAACCCATTTTTCAGACCATTTCTTATATCCCCGGATTCCCAGCGCCAGCACGTAATTCTCCAGCTTATCAGCCTGTTCTCTGGTAACTTCTGACATCCCGCATCTGAGATAACGGAAAACACTCTCATAAGGAAATCCCTGTACCGCCATCTCCATGGCAGCGCGCAGATACTCCACAAAAGGATTCATCATTACCGAGTGCTTCTCGTCAATAAAATATGGAATATCTGCCTCCTCAAATACCTGTGCTGCAAGTCTTGCATATTCTTCCAGATTTCCTGTGATCACTGCAATCTCACCATAGCGGTATCCGCAGGTACGCACAAGTTCTGACATCCTTCTGGCAGCCTCCCGCATTTCTTCCAGAGGGGATGGCGCAGTAAATATTTTTATCTCCTGCTGTTCTTCGGCATACACACCCTTTCTGTAGCGGAAGATATTTTTCTCCAGAAACTGTAAGGCAGGTGCCTGTGCAAACCGGGACTGTCCGGATGGTTTCAGATACACTGGATCCTCCAGATCTCTGGTCAGCCCTGCAAGTGTCCGTATCATCTGCTTGCTCATAAAGAAAAGCTGATAAGGTTTTCCCGGAGAAAAAGCATCCTCCCGTTCGTCCATAGTCACAGTAACACTTATGCGGTCAGCAATGACCAGAAGTTCCCTGAGCACATTGACCTGAATTGGCGTGAATCCGGTAAATCCATCAAAGAGAAATTCCGCTCCCTTAAGTTTCTCGGAAAAAGGAAGCTGTTTAAGCAGGACATCCATCACCTCTTCCCCTGTCATATAATGCCCCTTCAGGAATTCCCTGAATGACTGATAAAGGATTCCCACATCCTTAAGCTTCATTTCAAGTAATGGCTGATCTTTGGCCTTCTCTTTCATTTCTGCCAGATTCTCTTCTCTGATATCATACTGCATAAATTCTGAAACCAGAGACTTCACCTCATCCAGATATCCCGGCTTATTCATCTGACTTCCCAGATAGGCAAGTTCCTTTCTGTGCTGCTGCACCATTTTCTGCAGCACCATGCTTTTTCCCGTATCTTCCAGAACCTTTCTGTTATCTCCGCCGGTTTCTTCAAATACACGGTACGCAAGACGTTCAAAGCTCAGGATGTCAATATTCAGGATTCCTTTTCCCGGATGCATTTCCACCAGCGTCTTCTGTGTCTGCATGGTAAACTGCTCCGGAACAATAATATAGTAATTTCTCTCCGGGTGTTCCATGGACTCCCGGATTACTCTCTCATATGCAAAATAAGACTTTCCGGCACCGGAACTGCCGATAATAAACTGTAATGACATTCTTCTCTCCTTACTGTCGGTTACTCACATTCGTTGTTTCAGTATATCATAATTTAAGCACTTCTGTAATAGAATATACAAAACCATCCAGGAGGCGTGTACCATGAGTGCAAAAACAAAAATCATAGTCCTACATATGAAGGAAGTTATATACACCGGCATCTTTCTCCTTCTTGCTGTCATCCTGGCTATTGTACTTTTTTTCATGTTTGGACCCGGTCAGAAAAAAAGTGCCTCAGCCGATGCCAAAAGCCTGTACAAACCGGGAATTTATACTTCCTCCATCGACCTGAATGAAAACACCTTTGACCTGGAAGTAACCGTTGACTCTGACAGGGTAACTTCCATCCGTCTGGTAAATTTAAGCGAAAGCACCGCAGCCATGTTTCCTCTCATGGAACCGGCTCTGGAATCACTGGCCAGCCAGATTTATACCTCCCAGTCGCTGGAAAACATCCAATATTCCGAAGATCAGAAGTATACTTCCATGATTCTTTTGAATGCAATTGAAACAGCACTGAAAAAAGCGGAGAACAACTGATCGTTCTCCGCTTCGCCATGCAAAATCACGCGGATAGAATCCTCCACTCCGCTATGCGATTCTAAATATCCATATTTTCAAGCTGCTCCAGCCATACTCCTGCACTTGCATCACTTGGCATTCTCAGATCACCTCTCGGTGAAACCGCAACGCTTCCCACCTTCGGGCCATCCGGAAGGCAGGAACGTTTAAACTGCTGTGCAAAAAATCTCCAATAGAAGGTTTTCAGCCATTTGAAGATTGTCTCCTTATCATACATTCCTTCAAAAGTCTCACATGCCAGCCTGTAAATTTTCTCCGGTTCAAATCCTGCACGAAGCATATAGTACAGATAGAAATCGTGAAGTTCATAAGGTCCCACCAGATCTTCTGTCTTCTGTGCGATCTTGCCATCCTTAGGCGGCAGAAGCTCCGGACTTACCGGTGTATCCAGAATATCAAGAAGAACCTCTGTCAGCTTCTCATCTTTGCAGGTATCCGCATAATAACGTACAAGATGACGCACCAGAGTTTTCGGCACTGAAGCATTCACGCCGTACATGGACATATGGTCACCATTGTAGGTTGCCCATCCCAGAGCCAGCTCAGACAGATCTCCTGTTCCCACCAGAATCGAGCCATCCTGATTTGCACTGTCCATCAGGATCTGCGTTCTCTCTCTTGCCTGGCTGTTCTCATAAGTCACATCATGCACAGACGGATCATGAGCAATATCCCTGAAATGTATATTTACTGCTTCTTTGATATTGATCTCACTTAAAGTCGCACCCAGACACTGACTTAATTTGCAGGCATTCTGATAAGTTCTGTCTGTGGTTCCAAAGCATGGCATGGTAATACAGTGGATATCCTTTCTGTCCGCACCGGAAAGGTCAAAGGCTCTTGCGATCACAAGCAGTGCCAGTGTGGAATCCAGACCTCCGGAAAGTCCCACTGTTGCCTTATGGCAATGGATATGATCCATACGTTTCTTAAGTCCCATTGCCTGGATATTCAGGATTTCATCACAGCGCATATCCCTTTCTTCTTTTCGTGAAGGTACGAAAGGATACTGCGAATATTTTCTGGTCAGCTTTGTCTCTTCCACATTCAGATGGAAGCACACTTTAATGTGATCACTGTCGTCAGCCGGCTGATAAGTAGTCAATCTTCTTCTCTCATCGTTCAGCCTCTGCACATCAATCTCACTGTATACAATACCATTGTGGAAACGTTTTCCTTCCGCAAGGATCACTCCATTCTCTGCGATCATATTCTGACCACCAAAGACCAGATCCTGTGTGGACTCACCTTCTCCTGCATTTGCATATACATATCCGCACACCAGACGTGCAGACTGTCCGGAAACAAGATCTCTGCGGTAGCTGTCCTTTCCGACCATCTCATTGCTGGCTGACAGATTCACGATCAGATTCGCTCCTGCCTGTGCATGGAGAACGCTTGGCGGCAGTGTCACCCATAAATCCTCGCAGATCTCTGCAGCTGCCACAAGCTCCGGCTCCTCCTCACAGATAAAAAGAATATCTGTTCCGAAAGGAACTCTCTTTCCCTCAATATCCACATATTCCAGACAGCCAAGA